>OJCR01000135.1_pt1 | contig 37517 bp, 31 predicted proteins | sample 1591611 | NCBI WGS metagenome assembly OJCR01 (sample SAMN05416815, study PRJEB24817) | seawater metagenome | isolation source: Sea water | place: Canada:Atlantic | collected 2013-07
GTGGGCTCGGAGATGTGTATAAGAGACAGGTTTAAATCCATGAGACAACGAAATGTAATCATGGAATGGCTTCAATGCCGCCTTGAAAAAACTTGATTGCCAGCCATCGCGAAATAACAACCCCAAAGTCCAAGCGTCGATATCAGCACAGCAATGCGAGTGGGGTATGTGATCGAGCTTGGAGACACAAAGCCTTCTATCAAACCGGCAAAAACCAGCATGACAATGACACCCACTTCCATGGTTAGAGCAGATTTCCCCATCTTTTTCAGAGCTGTTCGGCGACTGACCTGCCCCGGACAATAAATGGCTTTCGCCAGAAGGAATCCGCCTGCACCTGCGATACAGATGGCAAGTAGTTCGACGCCTCCATGTGGCATGACCCATCCCCAGAGAGCCCGGCTGTTTCCTTGCACTGAAAACCAACCCGCAATAGCCCCCAAATACATGCCGTTGAACAGAAGTATGGCGCTTGTGCCGATTCCTGCGGTCAGACCGAATCCAAATGCGAGTAGAGAGACTTGAATGTTGTTTGACATGATACTGGATGCAGCAATGGGTCGAGAGAGACTTGGAATGTCGTGCATATTGTCTTCTTCGGCCGGGTTGAAATGCAGGAATTCATCTGGAACCAAATCGAATCCAAGTGGCGGATTTTGAATCACCGCAACGAAGGTGATCAGCGCAGCTCCAAAAAAGAGAACGGAAGAAAGCCCCAATGCCCACAGGTTTTGTCTAAGGACTTGAGCAAAGGAAGCCCACCACCGAGTAGAGGTTTTACGTTTTGGTCTGGTATTATACGCGTAGAGAATCATGTGACCGGCGACCGCCATACGGTTGAGTCGGTCAACAACGGAATTCGGAGCACCCAGAGATCGTGCCCGGGCAAGATCAGCAGTGATGGTTTGATATTGATCAAAAAAATCCATGAGTTCGGTCTCTGAGAGAATGCGTAAATCCTTGTCACGGCGTTTCTGCAAGTTGTTGACAGTTGCTTCGAAACGGGCCCAACATGTTTGTTTATCCGAACCTTCGTAATTCATGTTTGTCTCTATTGAATGCATATGCTGGAAGTGTCAGAAGAACGTCGTATGATCGGTCATTGGAAGAGCGTCAGAGCTCAATGTCTTTTCTTCATTGGCTAATTGCAGCAATGAATCAAGAAATGTTTCATCGCGTTCGAGGGTGCTGGCCATTGAGTCTGCCTGTGGTCGGATATTACCAGATAATTTCCAGAGTGGAGCGGCCATTTTTTCCGTCAGATCCCGCCTTCGTTCAAAGGGGAAAGTGGTGCATCTGTTCAGGTATTGTTCGATCAAGTCAAGCTGTTTGACCGTGACATTGCCGCCTGCCAGAGACAATGGTTTTCGTGAATGACCTTTCTCCACACGGGCAGCCCAGGCTGCGCCAGTCTTTGTTTCCATTATTTTGGGAAACGATTCACAGACGACAATCGTGCCAGCAACCATATCACCCAGACGTTTACCCGCATCATCGAGATGCATGCTGACGCCACCCAGGAGGTAGGTGGGGGGGGGGAACGCATCTGCTGCTCGAACCAGATTACGAATAGCTGATTCGTAAAATCCAATCGGCATGCCATCTTCGCGCAAAACTCGAATGCCCATCATCTTTTTACCCGGAGTAATTCCTTGGAAATATCCTTCGAGTAAAAAATAATATCCCCACAATATCGAAAAAGATATCAAGATAATGACTGCGATTCCGTAGGAATCAAAGGCACCCGTATCTCGAACCAAAGAGGCGAATGGCCCCAGAAAAAGTAATAGCGACAAACAGATTAAAATACATCCAATGACCAGCAAATCGATCGCATGCGCCATAAATCTTGAGGCAAGACCAGCCAGCTCAAACTCAAGTTTTGCATGTTCCGGAGTCGAAAGGTAAATGGATTCTTTCATGTGTGATTACTGCAGGTTGCCCATGCGAATTTCAATATAACGCCGCACCAGCTCAATGGTCAGCGTGTTTGGTGTGGATTCCAAAACGAGAATACCTTTTGATCGCATTTTCTCGAGTGCTAGATGTCGTTTGATAAGTAGTTGTGAGGCCGCGGCTTTTTCATAGACCTCATGCGAATCAGTTGGCATTTGGCTGGCAGCTGCAAGAATACCTGGCTCAGACAAAACCACGCAGAGAACCAGATGCCGTGAAGCTGCTCGTGCAAGGTTATTGGCTAGTCCTTGAGCGGCTGCCTCGTCGAGGACATCAGTGAAGAATACAATCAGGCTGCGACGCTTTAACAAATGCATAGCTTCGGCGGTTACTTGCCAGTAATCGGATTCTAGCGGAGAGGCTTCAACGTGATATAGAGTTTCCATCATGCGGTGCATCACGGCGCGCCCCTTGGTGGAAGGCATGTAGGCCTGAATATGATTGGAAAAACACACGAGTGACAAGTTGTCTCCACGTTTACCAGCCACTTGCCCTAGCATCAGTGCTGCGTTCATCGAGTGGTCCAGACGCGTATGGCCAGCAATGCTCTCGCTCATCAGTCGTCCACAATCCAACATGATGGCAATCTGCTGCCCGCGTTCCACTTGAAGTTGCCGGACGATGAGTTTCTGTCTTCGAGCCGATGCTTTCCAGTCCACATGTCGAGAATCATCTCCTATCGCATATGAGCGCAGGCTTTCAAATTCATGTCCTTCGCCTCGTTTTTTTCGAGGTCGCCTGACGTGCCAGTCCTTCAAAAGCATCCTGGCATTGAGACGTTCTGCTGCGATCAGTTTGAAGTCCGGATATACTTTAACATCCTCGGCGAGGTCCCACTGGGATTCCCTCCAGAACCAGCCTCCGGGAGCGGTGATTCTCCCTACAAATTTTCCATATGCTTGCCTGCCCCTTTGGGTCGGACTAACCAAGTAAGTAAGGGTGGTTTTCTGATTTCCCTTCAATCGAATGGTATGGAATTTTTCTTCCAGAAGAAAGGTATCGGGGATTTCATCACGAAACTGCAATATCACTGGGTATTGGCTGCGATTTTCTATGCTGAGTTGGATTTGCGCAGAGCGCCCAATGAGAAAACGTGCAGGTAGAGTTCGGTTTACAATGATCGACTGTACATTCGGAATTTGCTGTAGTTTTCGAATCGTGAACATGAACCATCCAGTCCAAAACAAAATGCCCAGTAATAGCGCGGATTGACCGAGCATTGCTACCGGTAACCAACATAAGCCGCCAAACCCCATCGATATTAGACTTGGCTTGCCCGGGATTAAATTGAATTTCAAGCGCGCCATTTATCGCGGTATTGGAACCCGTTGCAGTAATTCTTCAATACAGGTGTCGGGACTCAATCCTTCCACTTCCGCTTCGGGAGTCAGTCGTATACGGTGTCTTAAAACCGGATAAGCCAGCATCTGAATTTCGTCCGGGGTGACATAATCTTTTGCTCTGAGAGCAGCCAATGCCTTGGCTGCTTCCATTAACATCACAGTGGCCCGTGGACTTGCGCCAAGTGATAAGTTTTGAAGTGACCGGGATTGACGTATAATGTCGACAATATATTGCATCAATGGGGGCTCTACTCGTAATGCCCTTGCTCTTGAACGTACGGCGGCCAACTCTTTCTGACTGATGACAACCTGAATCTGTGTCTCAACCTTTTTTGCGTTATCACCCAACGAGTGTATGCGGTGAAGCATTTCCAGCTCAGCATCTGCCGAGGGATATGGAACACGGAGCTTCATGAGAAAACGATCCAACTGAGCTTCAGGCAAGGGGTAGGTTCCTTCGTAATCTACCGGGTTTTGCGTGGCGACGACCGTGAAAAGTTCAGGTAAATCATGTCGTATTCCATCGACGCTAACCTGGCTTTCTTGCATGGCTTCAAGGAGCGCGGCCTGAGTTTTGGCGGGAGCACGATTGATTTCATCTGCCAAAATGATATCTCCGAAAATGGGGCCTTCGCGAAACTGAAAACGGTTTTCCTTCTGATCAAAGATATTTACTCCGGTGATATCGTTGGGCATTAGATCCGGAGTAAACTGAATGCGCGAGTATTGACAATCAGTCGCCGAGGCCAGGCATTTCACAAGTAGTGTTTTGGCAACACCTGGTACACCCTCCAACAGAGCATGTCCTCCAGCAATCAAACAGGTGAGTAGTCCTTGAATAGCGGATTCCTGCCCGCTCACGACAGTCTGCATTTGTTGTTGTATCTGATCAGCCAATGCACGGTCTGATGATGAATCTGAATTGTGTTTTTCTTCTGGTTCAATGTTCATGTCGATAAAATTGCTTAATGGTGGCTGCCGTTTGACCGAGTCGTATCAGGTCACCTTCATCGGCAGAGGGCGATTGTTCCAATTTGGTTAATTGATCAATAAAGTGATTCCAATGCTTGCCGGTTTCTTTTTTTTGATTTTGGTCTGCCTGCAATTTGACCCAGTCTCGCCACGGGATTTTCAAAGCACCTCTTGTTAGATCCAAGGCCAGCGTCTGTGCGATCCACTGGGCTGACAAACGCGTAGGCTTAGCGCGTGCCAATAGAGAGCTTCTGGCCTCCAGAAGCCTGAGTGCATCTCTTGTGCTGCTGGCTGGAGTTTCATAGATTCTACCCAGTCGACGTTGATTTATGAACATGAAAAGCCCACCGGACAGCATTGCCTGCAAAGTGAACCAACCCCACGGAGTCTGCATGAATTCAATCGTCAATGAGGCAAATCCTCTGCGCTCGGCAAATCCATGATGATATTCATCAAAGGCCACATTGCCTTTACCCCATGATAAACACATTCGTGTCCACCAAACGGCATTGTCAGCTTGCATCATGGCTTCGTTAGAAATGACCGAATCAGAGCCAATAACAAGAATACGACCCTGTCCTTTGGGAATATTCAACCCTCTTGGTTCATTTTGTTCGTTAATCACCAAGGCCTCAAAGTCGCCTTCCCAATGAGGTGTCTCTTTTGTGGATATGTTGTATGCTGGAAAGTTATCGGCGAGTGTCAGCCATGTGTCATCTTGCCATTGATCATCAGGCTCAACGCGGAGCTGAATCCCTAAACGTTTCAATAAGCCATCTTCTTCCTGCTTCTCACGCTGGCTTTCCGTTTGTCCTTGAAAGGTGTGTCGACGTTTCTGGCTCAATTCCTGACCTTGTTCTCTCAGGGGTTCATCAGAGATGGTCCAATCGTTTTCCAGCGCGAGTATAAGTTGTCCTCCATCTTCTACCCACCGCATCAGCGCTTGTGTTTCGTAGGGACCAAGAGGATGCACGGGAGATGCGATAATGAGGGTGTCGATGGCCGAGGTCAGTTCCTGATGTCCATCGAGCACAGCAAAGGGTTTGCGCCACTGGGTAACGGAAGTGGCATGCTGACGCAAGATCATCCACAAACCTTTTACGCCGGTTTTATCGGAGTAATAAGAGCTTGGTCGATCAAATAGATCATGATTTACGGATGGGGAAAGAGAAGCTAATAATCCCATCAGAAGCGCAAAACATGACAGCGCCGAAAAGACGATAAATCTATTTTTTCGTTCAGTATTCATGATGATTCCTGCATACGATCCACCAATTCGTCCAGAAGAGACCTGATTTCTTCCGTATCACAAGAACCGTTTCCGTAGACCACTGCTTCATATTTACGGGTAAACCGATTCAATAAATCAAACCTCGCATCTTGTGGGCCGAGTTCGATCAGGTAAGCCGTGTTTGTTTTGTGTCCTTGAAAATGGATGCTCCCTGCCTCGTCTAACCAACCAAGCAGCACTCGATGTCCAATCCAGATTGCCTCGTGTGATTGGCCAGACGCCAAAGCAGAGTTCGCCTTGTCCAACCCTTGGCGCCAGCTGGTAGCCTTACCTTCCAGCACTTCCAGTGACCTGTCAGCTTTGTAAGGATGGCGTGTTTCCGTTGCCCCTCCCAGACTGTCGCCGAAAGCAGAATATACGATGTGTGCCATGAGCAGGATCAGAATGATCATCAGTCCTGCGATCAATAACCAAGTGTAAGCAGGGTGAGCAGCCGTCCAATCCTGAAAGGAATTCAGCAAGTCTCCCATTTTATTCAGCCACTTTTGAAAAAGGTAGGCAGTTTCCTCTTGCCGAAATTCGCTTGTTTCAAAAATTTCCTTGGCACTCTTACGAATGGAGTCGTCGCTGATCACTGTGTGAGCCTGGGTCATGTTACCGTGGGGGAACAGCCTGTCAGAATATAAAACACCGTGAACATCAAAAATCTTAACCCTGTTGAATCGGATTACCTTGCTCTGCAGATGCACGGTCTGAGTCTGCATGCATGGCTACTTGTAATAATTCCAGATCAAACCCTTCCTTACGGATACGGAAGTCGTAGTAGAGAAGCGTAGCTGCGATGACTCCCAACGGCATCAAAAAAATGGTAACTCCTTGAGTGGCAATGCTATTGGTCATAGTTCCGATAGTTGTATTCATACCAAGAGTCATATCTACAGTAAAAAAGATGGAGGCAGTTACCACAAGACTCAGCAGCCAGATCGTGATCAAAATGGCAAACACACTCCAGCGCCTGCCTTTGGCCAGTTCTCGGCTTCGACGTATACCGTCCTTAGCCTTACATCCCTCAATGATGACAGCAGGCATAGCAGCTACATAGGAGCAAGCCCAGACGATGCCTGGAATGATAAATAATAGGAGGCCGATTATCAGTCGCAAACCAACGGAAACAGATACGTTGAACAAAGTGCCAAGTCGACTCCAACCAAATCCAATGGCCTGTCCAATGCTTACTTCGCGATTGAGATAGCACTCACTGATAGCATAAGTCGAGGCCCCCTGCGCCCAAGGGAAAATGACAAAGCCCTGCAAGGATATTAAAAGGAGGTATAAGAGGCCTGCTAAACCAGCGGTGGGGATATTCTCTGATCGAACAGCTGCCTGCATGATATATTCAATACCAATTGCGGCTGCTGCCAATGGTAATGTCAGTACGGCTGATATCCCCAGGAGTAAGCTCCAATGACGCGAATAGAGTTTGAGGCTGCGATCCAGGATACGTCCAGCAGACAGGGGTTCCATTTTCTCGATGGGTTGCATGATATTTTTTTCCTTACAGAGGTGATGCAGGATTAGAATAAGATTTAACACCTTACAAAATGCGGCGTCTCTTACAATAGTTTCCTATCTTTGTAATTCACCCTGTGGATGCTTTTCTTACTAAAGATATCGTGAAATACAAATGATTGATAACTAGTCGTGATGTTCACTGTAAAAAGAGTGAAAAACGATCCTGTAAAGGCTGTTTCTTGAGGAGTGTGTGCTTCAAAAATTTTCTTCTATCATCAGCGACCTCTGGATAAAAAATAACTGAACTCCAAAACATCATTCAGTTCATGTTTTTTCCAGGTAAAGCAGGAAAATGGCAGCAAATCTCATCGCCATGCATGTTTAGGATACTTGCGTTGTAACTCCTTTTTAACACTTGGATAATGGTCGCGCCAGAAGCTTTCCAAATCCTGAGTGATCTGCACGGGGCGCATATTAGGTGCCAGGATCTGTGCCGCCACAGCTACTTTCTGAAGGGCGACCTTCGGTAATTGTTTCACCTCATACAATTCCTGAATGCGAAGCGCGATACAGGGAGCTGACTCTTTGGAATAGACGACTTTGGGTGTTTTTCCATTGGACAGCGTGATACGTTCTGGAGCGTGTTTGTCCACGATTTCGCGTTGAGCTGCATTCAACCACTGTTTCAGTGCAGGTAAAACCGGGCGCTCCTTGATTTCCTTGTAGCTGAAAGCACCCATGCAGATGGATTCGATCAGATGCCTTCTAGCATCCTCATCAATGGCAGGTAACTCAAATTCAGGGCACCACTCAGCAAGTAAATTCAATCGCAGAATCCATTGTTCCACCTTCGCGTCCCAATGCTTCAGTCCAATTTCTTCGTCGGTGATTTTTTCTGCAAGTAATCGAGCAGCCGGTTCCTCGGGTGGGGGATCAACACGCTTGGCTGTCAACATGAGACCTCGAAAGGTTTCCTGACTGGCAGCATAAACACGGCGAGATGATGGATCCCAAACCACAGCAATTGAGGTATCGAAATCATCTGGATAATAATCCTTCAACCAGGCTTCTTCTATTTCAGTGGCCAGCGAAAGAATGGTTTGAACCTCTCCTTCCCGGTTGCCTATCTCACGGATCTCAGCGGCCACAAACATATTGGCATGATGCACGACGCTTTCACGTGCCAGTACCCCTCGACGTCCATGCACCAATTCACAGCGCAGCGTGCCTCCATCCATACGAATGGCAAGCCGATCGGAAAACCCCAGCAGGATACACTTTTGAATGACTTCATCATCCACTGTTTTGGGTGCGACATCCAATCCCTCTTTTTTTGCGATACGCAGGAAGTGTTCAAGTAAGGGTTTGACCTGTCTCGCCGACTGAGCATGTATCCCCAGCTTTTTACAGACTTGAAATTGATAGTTGTTTTTGGATGCATAGCTCCAGGCTCTCATCAGCATGAAGCAATCTGAAACAGATCGTTCCGATAAAAATTCTTCACGCAGTTCCCGTGTCGCTCGATCCACTTTACGGATTAAAATGTCACGTCCCTGAGTCAATGCAGCTATCAGGGCTGCTTGATACACGCAACCGAGTTTCTCAGCAGCCAGCAGCATGCGTGCATAGCGAGGGTGCAATGGGAAAGCCAGCATCTGCTTGCCTAGTTCCGTAATGTTTTCTTTGTGATCCAATCCCCCCAAATCAGTCAAAAGCTCAATGGCATCATGCAGGCGCTTGTCATCAGGGGGTTCAAGCCAGCGAAAACCTTTCAAATCCTTTACCCCTGCGGCTTTCAAGCTCAAGATCACTTCTGATAAATCCAGGCGCTGAACTTCAGGTAGTTCCTGCACGGGGCGTTGTTCATGCTCCCGTTCTGTCCACAGTCGCATGCATATTCCGGGGCCGGTCCTACCTGCACGCCCCGCTCTCTGATCGGAAGATGCCTGACTGATTTTTTCGACCAGCAGAGTGTTGATACCTCTGTATGGATCATAGCGTGGAATCCGAGCAAATCCGCTGTCGATGACCAGGCGGATTCCATCAATGGTCAATGAGGTTTCAGCGACGTTAGTGGCAACGACAATCTTTGGTTGATCATAACGGGAAACCGCAGCGTCCTGATCCTTCGAAGGCAACTCGCCGTGCAATGGGAGTAAAATATATCCCCTCGATTCAGAAGTGTGGCGGAATGCCTCAAGTGTTTTTTGAATCTCGTAGCCACCCGGCATGAATACCAGGACATCCCCCTCTCCGCCCAGACGCACAAAGTTTGAGAAAGCTTCCGCTGCTTGATCCCAAATGGGTATGCTGTCATGCGATTCTCCCGGTAACAGATAGCGTATATCCACTGGAAAGGTTCGACCTTCTGAATTGAGCAACCGACAAGGCGCAAGATACTCGGCAAGGGATATTGAATCCAGGGTGGCAGACATCACCAGAATTTTAAGATCCGGGCGACTTGTTTGTTGCAGATCCAATGCACGGGCAAGAGTGATGTCTCCATAAAGATGACGCTCGTGAAATTCGTCAAAGATGAGTGTCTGGACGCCCTTGAGCTTTGGGTCCTGAATGATCTGTCTGAGCAGAATGCCTTCTGTGATAAAACGAATTCTTGTGGCATCGCTGGTCACATTTTCAAATCGAATTTGATACCCGACTTCATCTCCCAATCGACATTGGCGTTCAAAAGCAACCCGTTGAGCCAACATGCGTGCTGCGAGACGTCGTGGTTGAAGGATCACAACCTGCCCGTTCTCAAGGACGCCATTATCCAAAAGCATTTGGGGCACTTGTGTGGATTTACCGGAGCCGGTCGGCGCCGTGATGACAAGTCTCGAATCCTGCTTGAGATGTTCAAGCAGCGAATCCTGAATTTCGTAGATAGGAAGGCGATTATCCTGAGTCATGAGGGCAAATCTTGAATCGTAAAATGAAAAAACCGAAGCCCACTTTGGACCTCGGCTGCATTAAAAATTGAACTCTTGGAGAGGATCAATAATCCGCGTAACGGGCTGCAAGCATGGCGGAGAATTTCGATACCTTCATTTTGCGACGTTTACGTTCACAAGGTTTCTCGAAATGCCTGTTATTGCGCACTTGTTTCAGCGTACCTTCGCGGTCAAGTTTCTTTTTCAACCTGCGGAGAGCTTTCTCTACGGATTCACCTTTTTTGATTTTTACTTCGCTCAAATCTGTTTCACATCCTCTCTATCACTACCTTTCGCGCACAAAACCTTGAGGTTTTAACCGATAAGGGTCGTTAAAAATGCGAAAAATGCCCCCTCGTGTCAATAGGTAAATACAAAGATAAAGTGATAAAAGGAGATCAAAATATAATTAGTTAGAACTGACCCTATATACTGGCCCCAGACACGCTTCCGACTACTAGAGTGTTCGAATCTTGTTGATCAGGTTACTCGTGGAGCGATCGGTGATGAACGGGATAAACACAATGTGCCCTTCTGCGGATTCAATGGTCCGGCGTTCGTCTGAATCGAGGGTTTCCAATGTGTAATCCCCCCCTTTGACATAAATATCTGGTTGGGCTTCATTCAGGAATCGGGTGGCTCGTTTTTCAGGAAAAATACACACTGCATCCACGCACTCAAGAGCCGCCAGTAATAAAGCACGATCCGGTTCAGGATTTACCGGGCGTCCATCGCCTTTCAGTTGTCGTATGCTCTCATCTCCATTAAGACCAACGAGCAAGAGATCACCTTCCTTACGAGCACTGTGAAGGTATCGAATGTGACCGACATGCAGGATGTCAAAACAACCATTGGTCACTACCAGTTGTTGCCCATTTTTCCGAACTTCCGAGCGCCATTCTCTGATCTTCGCTAGTGAAATGATTTTGGAGTCCAGTTTCATCATGAGAACGGTTGAGCACTGCTGGCTTGTCGTGCTGAGTTGAGGCTGCCTCGCTGGTAACCCATCAAGTCCAATGTCACATACAAATAACCTAGTGATTTAATGGATTGAGTCAAAGTTTCGCGTATGGCGGGTTGAACCAGTTGATCCAATTCTGCGCTTCCAATCTCAATGCGTGCCAATGCTCCTTGTGAGAGCTCATGGTGGCGTACCCGGATGTCATGAAATCCCAGCTTTCTCAACAAGGCTTCAGCCTCTTCGATTTGGCTCAGTTTTTTAACAGTGACTTTTTCACCATACGGAATCCTGGAACTCAAACAGGCCATCTGGGGTTTGGATGCGGTAGGCAATCCCATTTCACTTGAATAAACTCTGATTTCTGACTTGGTAAGTCCGACTTCTTTCATTGGAGCGCGGACCTGAAACTCCTTGGCCGCTTGAGCGCCTGGGCGGAAATCACCGATATCATCCGCTATCTCACCATACAAGACAGCCGCTACGCCACGTTCCATCGCTAAGGTCTCCGTTTCTTCAAAAAGAGCGTGTTTGCAAAAATAACAACGGTTGTTTGGATTGGAAAGATATTCTTCGTTTTCAAATTCCTTTGTTTGGATGATTTTCAACGGAAAGCCAAATTGTTCAGACAACGCGATGGCGTCCTTGAACTCGCTTCGAGGCAGACTGGGCGAATCGGCCATGACCGCCAACGATTGGTCTCCTAGTGTGCGATGAGCTACCAAGGCAAGAAAAGCGGAGTCAACTCCTCCTGAATAAGCTACCAGGCAGGAACCCAATTGATTTAACAGGTTTTCTAATTGCTGCAGCTTATCCATCGAAAGTTGTTGCCATGAAGCAGCCCGGCTGTCGAGTCCGTATATATTGAAACCTCATAGTCGATCTCGTTAGTTGGCCGAATCCAAGGTTCGGTATTTCTAAAAATGAAGCAAGAATCGATAGAGATCTCATTATGTAAATATATGCAGATGAATATCTTGAAATAAATAAATCGGCTGATTCTAACAGCTCAAACCAATTGCTTTCGAGAAGACTGATTTTTTCTCAACCATTGATATTAGCTGGCACCATGAACTTCAGTCTTGAAGGACAAAATACACTCTAATCCATCAGGAAATGCACTAAGTTTATTTTCGTATGGATACCTCAAATCTTGTTTGGAGCAGCATGCAAACATTGCTCGATTCTTAGATAGTTAATGGCAGGTAATGACCAGCTCTCGGCAACGAAGAACTTTTCACATGATTTTCAATTAGTATTCCATTTGGTCTGCCTCTTGCTAAATTTCGGATGTTGCATGAATGATAGGTTTTCTTAAATTCGAGCAAGTAAATGATTTAAATCCAGCTCACAACATGAACAAGGCATCCGAATATTTGAAATCCTCCGGGTCCATCGAGACTTTGGAAATCGGCAATCTCGTGGACTTGGTTATCAGCGATGCCATCGAAGCAGGGTCCAGTGATATTCATATTGAACCCTGGGACGCGAGTCTTGTCGTACGTGTCAGATTGAACGGTGTCCTGCAGGAACTGCTGCATTTACCCATTGAGCTCATGGAAAAAGTGAGTGGTCGCCTCAAAGTCATGGCTAATCTGGTCAGCTATGAGATGGATCGGCCCCAGGAAGGACACGCGCAAACGGGAGCAGAAATGGGTGGCGTCGAATTACGCATGTCCTTTTTCCCTGTTATCCGCGGGAACCATGCAGGGGGTGTATTGCGCGGTGAAAAAATTGTCATTCGCATATTTGATCCCAATAAACGCAGTTTCAATCTGGATGAGATAGGTTTTGAAGATGCAACGCTCAAGTCGCTCAAAAAATTATTGGCCAAACCGAGTGGTATGATCCTCCTGACCGGGCCGACAGGGTCGGGTAAAACAACAGCTATCTATGCAGCCCTGACGCATTTAGTGAAAACTCATGGGTCAGCTATCAGCCTCAGCACGGTTGAAGATCCTGTGGAGTACAATCTACCCATGATCAGTCAGGCTCAGATTCATCATGCCAAAGATTTCACGTATCCTGTGGCTCTGAGATCGCTGATGCGTCAAGACCCCCAGGTCATTATGGTGGGTGAGATTCGTGACGCGGAAACGGCTAACATTGCAGTCCAAGCAGGGCTCACCGGGCATCTCGTGATCAGCACCATTCACAGCGGAAGCACGGCAGGTGTTTTTGCTCGCATGATCAATATGAGCATAGAACCTTTTCTACTGGCATCCAGTGTCATCGGGGTTCTAGGATTACGATTGATTCGTACCGTCTGTCCCTACTGCGCGCAGCCTTACCAGCCGGAGGTCTCTCTCATGAAACTTGTGCCGGAACCCCTTCGTGATGAAGCAAGTTTTCGACATGGAGGCGGATGTGAGCACTGCGTCATGACTGGCTATAGCGGACGTACATCCGTCACTGAAATGCTCGAAGTCAACGAGAAGGTCCGCGAAGCTATCATGGATAAACTACCCACTCGCAAGCTGCAGAATATCGCAATTGAGCAAGGTATGAATACGCTTTGGAAAGCGGGAATGCAGCGTGTAATCAAAGGTGAAACACCATTGGAGGAGATCATTCGATCGATTCCGACGGATCATTGATGGAGCCAACGGATGCCTTACATCAGAATGAAGGCGTCCATAGCTAACAGGTAGTGTGCGATCCAACCCCGCTTCACCTAAATCAGACATGGCATTGACGTCATGACGGATGGCAAGCGGAATTATGCGGATGGGGAAGCAAGTTGTCTGGCGGTAAAGAGCACTCCTAAAAAAAGCATGAAAGCTCCCACAGGCAAAAGAAAAATTCCAAGCCCGGGGTCCCCGCCATATATGAAAGCGCCGCCAAGAAAAAAACCTCCTGGCATCAAAACACTGGCTCCGATGAGGCAATTAGAAATCGTCTTGATGCCCTTGATTGAACTCGGATGCAGATGAGGAATTGTCACGGCAAAGGCGATATGGACAAGAGAAAGGAGGGTTCCGTGCGCATGCGCAAGAGTCCACATCATTCTTCGTGTCGTATTGGGAACATCCAGATAGGCACCCACTTTGAAGCCATGAAGCATCTCAAGCAAAATACCCATTGATAAAAACACAAGCAACCCCCACCAACCCCATTTCAAATGTTTGAGGGTCGAAACCACGGCTGTGCCTGATGTGACAGCCTCAGCGCACTTTGTCTCGGGTTTTTCATGTTTGACTTTCGATTTCATGGTTCAACCCTTAAAACCAAACAAAGCTCAACAGTCAAAATCTGCAACAGATATCAAGTTCTGAATCAGCGCCTGTTGACGGTGGAGCCATTTACCAATCGGGTCGTGCGATCCTGAATCCAAATAACATCTTTGTTATTGGGCGAAGGAACGTTCAGTGGAATGGTTCCGTTACGCTCCAAAGCCGGCACGGTTCTGGGATCAATCCATTTCTTGATCTCGGCATGTCCATCAGCGAAGGAGATGCCTCCTGCACCATTGTGATAACTGGCTGGATAATCAATGATTCTGGTTGTAGCTGCATTTGGATAACCAGGCATCGAGGTCACCCAGAAACCGTCGTTGATGCTATCTTCTCGCTCATCGATGAAAACCCAGGTGCTGCTTGGACCAGGATCAACAAAATCACTGGTTTTGAGATACATGCGCCATTCCTTACCGCCAAACCAGGTGTGCTTTCCATCGTGACCACCGGTCCAGGAGTTCATGGACATACTTCGTACACGAGGCATGACTCGGTTGTCAGCGGTTCTGACATTGGATTTGTCAGAGGGGCATTTGAAAATTTCGGAGGATCCTCCTGTATATGAAAACAGCGGGCTTTGAGCGATGACCACAGAGGGATCCCAGTTCTTGGGCTGGGATGAGTAGTCGATGACCCCTCGACCTCCAAACATCCAGCCGTATTCGTCTCCGTAAGCGTGGGTGATGTTGCTTTCATCATCGTCAGCGTAAAACATCCAAGCCAACAGTAATTGACGATTATTGTTCATGCACTTGATACCCTGAGCTTTAGCTTTGGCTTTGCCGAGTGCTGGTAAAAGCATGCCAGCAAGGATCGCAATGATTGCGATGACCACCAAAAGTTCGATCAATGTGAATCCACCCTTATTCAGAAGATGAAGACGTCTCTTGGGAAAAAATTGTATTTTCATGGGTAATTGAATCCAATTTGCTTAAGTAGGAATTAAAAATATTGCAGAAACTGAAAATTACAAGCTCAACTTTAGGGGGTTGATTTGTCAATAGTATCCAAAGTTGTAATGGTAAAGTCTGACCCCTAGATCATTTTCTCGATCTTCGAGTATGATGTGTGTGCATACTGGCTCCTAAATATGAAAGTAATGGTCACAGGTGGCGCGGGCTATATTGGCTCAGTTTGCGTCGAGGAACTCATCAAGGCAGGGCACCAGGTTGAAGTGATTGACAGCCTTGCTGAAGGCTTTCGAGAGGCCTTGGTTCCTCAAGCAAAACTGCATGTGGGCTGCTTGAGCAATCGGGACTGGGTTTTTGATAAAATGCATTCGATTCAACCCCAGGCCGTGATTCACTTTGCAGCTCTGGCAAAAGTGGGTGAGTCCATGGTCCTGCCTGAAAAGTATTTTGCCAACAACGTAAGCGCAGGGCTCAACCTTGTTGATGCGTGTGTGGCATCGAAGGTCAAAAAAATTGTCTTCAGCTCTACTTGTGCCACCTATGGTATTCCCGATTATGTGCCTTTGGATGAGGAGCATCCTCAAAGCCCCATTAATCCATACGGCGAATCCAAACTGATTTTCGAAAAAATCTTGAGATGGTATCAGGAAATCCATGGTTTGCAGTACGTGGCATTTCGTTATTTCAATGCGGCTGGTGCGGCAGAGAACCGCGGACAAAGTCACAGAGAAATGAGCCACCTCATACCCAGTGTGCTTCAAGTAGTGCTGGGTCAAAAAGATCATTGTGACATCCTAGGTACGGATTACCCGACACCTGACGGTACTTGCATTCGTGATTACATTCACATCAAGGATTTGGCAGAAGCGCACATCAAGGCTATCGAATCTGATGCAATCGGATTCTATAATCTTGGAACGGGTAGCGGTTATTCCGTCCGGGAAGTCATCCAGGCCTGCGAAAAAATAACTGGAAAACCCATCAAGTGTCAGGATAAGCCAAGACGCGATGGGGACCCGCAGGAATTGGTTGCAGACCCGAGCAAGGCTCAAAATACCTTCGGCTGGAAAGCGCATCAGTCCAGTTTGGATGAGATTATTGCCTCTGCTTGGAAATGGCACAGTGAAAATCCACAAGGGTATCTCGCCACCTCGGAACCTGCCCAGACTTCGGTGTCATTGTGAAAGTCACAACCCCCTCTCAACGAGAAGATACGATGAATATTTTATGCAGTGAAGGCTGCCAAGACCCTAAAGGGGTTTGTTGGGAAAAGTAGGCCTGCGACTCAAACCGTTGTGCAGCCATAAACGCCAGACAATCCAGAGAGCTTCCACTACTATTTTGCGAGACATCTTGGATGTGCCCTGAAATCGATCAGTGAAGATGATGGGGACTTCCTTGATCCTCAAGCCCTGGCTCCATAGTTTGTGCGTCAACTCAACCTGAAAGCTGTAACCGTTGGATCGTACTCGATCCAGATCGATGGATTCAAGGGCGCTTCGTCGAAAACACTTGAAACCACCGGTTGGATCTGTAACGGGAAGTCCCGTGATCATCTTGACGTATTGGGCCGCACAAAGGCTTAATATCAGCCTGTTCAAAGGCCAGTTGATCACTCGGATCCCATCACGATAGCGTGAACCCAAGACAAGGTCTGCATCCTTGATTGCTTCCAGGAATCGTGGAATATCGTCCGGGTTGTGAGAAAAATCACCATCCATTTCAAAGATGAATTCATAGTCCCTGTTCAAGGCCCATTCAAATCCATCGCAATATGCACGCCCGAGCCCATTTTTTGCCTGCCGATGCAGGACATGGATGGATTCATGAGCCTGAGCGTATTTTTCAGCTATTTCCCCGGTGCCATCCGGTGAACGATCATCGACCACCAACATGTCCAACTTTGTTGGTAATGCAAGTATATGGTCCACCAAGGCCGGAAGATTTTCCCGCTCGTTGTAGGTGGGTATGATGACGATGGCCTTTGATTCGTTCACGTGTCTTTTAAAGCATCATTTATTCCAGCTCCATCCAATGAAAGAACTATTTTACACTCAAACCGTTCTTCTGGTGGAGATCAGATTATCCATTAGAGAAATAAATTGGGCAGTTGTTCAAACATAGAACAACAGCATTTTCCGCATTGCAACAAAAAGGCATTCAAGTCGGATCCTGATTATCGAGCATCCCATTCAAATGCTGGCCCACGGAATCCATCCAAAGCTCAGTATGCTCAGCAAAAGCGTCACCACCAGAACGCTCAACAACGTCGTGTAGAAAACAGTGGCTGCTGCAAACTGGCTGTTGGCCTTGAACTCGTATGCGAGGAGTGCTGTGTTGATGGCGGCAGGGGATGCAGTTCCGAGTATCAGAATCGCTGCTGTTTTACCCTCAAAACCAAATAACCAGGTCAATAAAATCCCCACACACGGGCCACCCACCAGGCGAATGATGAGGGATTGAGTCAATGGGCCGCGTAGTCCCCTTACTTCAGTCTTCGAAAGTTGAACTCCCAAGGTAATCAAGGCAAATCCAACCAGGCCTTCGGCCAAATATTCCAAAGGTCTCCAAAGAAACACGGCCTCCTGAACGGGGACTTCCAGCCCTTTTAAAATCCATGCAAATGTGATCGCATAGATGGCAGGCTGACGCAGCACAGGCCCCAATGATTTTCGCCAATGCCCCGCGCCTTCTGCGATGGATGAGTGAGCAATGAATAGCCCGAGTGTGAAAGTAGATACATTCATGGTCATGAGTACGAAAACTTGTACCGGTGGACCTACTGTTGGAAAAGCCAGAGTCATCAAAGGAATGCCGTAATTCCCACAATTGTAAAACATCGTGGATAGCTGAAGCGCTTTTCGGGTGGGAAGGTCACTACGAAACCATCGGGCAGTCATGCTGCTGATGAACCCCATGCACGCGATGGAAGTCAGAGTGAATAAAACGATCTTGAATCCCGTACGTCCATCCAGCTGAGCTTCCGTGACCTTGACAAAAATAAAGGCCGGCACAAACAAATAGATGTTGAGCCGGACCAATGTCTGGAGGTCGAATTTGAACTTACGATCCAATGCCCACCCTGTCCCGAACAGCACCACGATGGGCAGGCAAACGTCCCTGAACAAAACGACCAAAGTCATCAATTGGGACGGTTGCGAGTCCATCATCTGCGCCAATCTGCGGTATCCGATCGGATCAGCCGCAGATCAATCAAGACTCTGCGCTTTCTAAAGCTTCGAGACTTTTCTTCGTATGCTCAAGTTTGTTTCGCCAATCCTCCATGCGTTCGTGATGTTCCTTCACCACTTCCGCTGGGGCACGGTCAACGAAGCCTTTGTTGGCGAGTTTCTTTTCGACCTTTTCAACTTCCTTGGCAATCTTTTCCAATTCCTTGGTCAAACGCACCTTCTCAGCTTCCACATCGATCAATCCTTCCAAGGGCAGGAACAAGGTGCCCAGTTTGGATGGAACGGCAGGTGTGCCTTTAGGAGCCTGATAATCTGATTCCACATCGACAGTCTCGGCATTCAGCAGGATGCGTAGCGTATCAAGTTCGTAATCAGACAGGCTGTCCGATGGTTGGAGCACATATCGAATTTTCTTCCGACTTGGAATATTGAACTCACCACGCAGGTTGCGTCCTGATCGCACCAATTCATATTTGGACTCAACAAATTCAGCGTAGCAATCATCCAGGCCGTAATGTTCCATGAAATCTTCGTCAAACGCCTTGGGCCAATTGGCAAAACTAATGGTCTGCCCTCCTTGATCCTTTGGAAGATCACCATTGAAGCCCATACCGTTCCAAATCTCTTCGGTAATGAATGGCAGGAATGGGTGGAACAAGCGCAAGGTGTTGGACAATACAAAATCGATCACCGCAACCGTGTTTGCTTTGATCGCTTCGTGATCACTCTGAAGAGCAGCTTTGCTGGACTCGATATACCAGTCGCAATACTCGTTCCAGAAGAATCGATAGAGCGTGGTGGTCGCCTCGTTGAATTTGTAATCTTCGAAGGCTTGGTTGACTTCCTTGATCGCGGTGTTGAGTCGAATGAGAATCCATTTGTCATCCGAGTTCAAACGCTTCGTATCGATTTCGCCTTCCTGTTCGCCACCTTGCATTTCTCGGAATCGGCATGCATTCCAGAGCTTGTTGCAGAAGTTACGACCGAGTTCGACATCCTTTTCATCGAACAACACATCCAATCCGAGTGGTGCACTTCGCATGGTCCCAAATCGCAGTGCGTCAGCGCCATACTTTTCAATCAATACCAGCGGATCGGGAGAGTTGCCCAGCGTCTTGGACATTTTTCTTCCCTGTTTGTCACGGATAATTCCAGTGTAATAAACATTTCTGAACGGTAAATCCCCCATGAAGGAATACCCCGCCATGATCATGCGAGCGACCCAGAAGAAAATGATATCCGGTCCAGTGACCAGATCGGTGGTTGGATAGAAGGATTTCAGGCTTGGATTCTCCGCATCCTCTGCTTTATCCCCCGTCCATCCCATTGTAGCGAATGGCCACAACCAGGAACTGAACCATGTGTCGAGTACATCCGGATCACGCGTCCATTCAGCTTCATTGGCCGGTGGCTCCAGATCGCAATGTACTTCTCCGGTTTCGTTGTGATACCAGACTGGGATTTGATGCCCCCACCAGAGTTGGCGACTGATGCACCAATCCTGAATGTTCTTCATCCAATGATCGTAAGTTTTCGCCCAGCGATCGGGGTAAAATTTCATGTGACCGTCCGCGACGCACTTATGAGAAGCTTCTACCTCTGGATATTTCAGGAACCATTGTTCCGATAAACGAGGTTCAATGGGTACTTTGGCACGTTCACTGAACCCCACGTTGTTTTCGTAGGGCTCCTCTTTCTCCATTACCCCCATTTCGCGCAGCAATTCGGCAGCTTTCTCGCGTGCTTCAAATCGATCCAATCCTGCCAGATCCTGACCGGCCAGCTCATTGGTCGTTCCATCCGCGTTCAACACATCGATGACCTCAAGGTTGTGGCGCTGCCCAATATCAAAGTCAGCTTTGTCGTGTGCCGGTGTTACCTTGAGCACACCCGTCCCAAACTCAAGATCGATGTGTTCATCGGCAACAATTGGGATCTTGGCCTTATTTTCAATGGGCAATGGTCGAACCACATGCTTGCCGACCAGATGGCCATAACGGGGATCCTTTGGATTGACAGCAATGGCTGTATCGCCTGGTATCGTCTCCGGGCGGGTGGTTGCTATGGTCATCCATGTCCCGGGATCTTCAACAACCTGTACTTTGAAATACCACAGGAAACTTTTTTGAGGCGTCATGATGACTTCCTCATCGGACAAGGCGGTCAATGACGCAGGACACCAGTTTACCATTCGCTTGCCACGGTAAATCAAGCCTTGCTTGTGTAACTCCACAAAGACGTGTTGTACACATCGAGAGTATTCCTCGTCCATGGTGAACCGCTCGCGGGACCAATCACAGGAAGCGCCCAGTTTCTTGAGCTGGTTGATGATGATACCACCGTGCTTATCTTTCCACTCCCAGACTTTTTCGAGGAACTTCTCACGACCAAGATCATGGCGTGTTAGCCCTTCCTTGCGGATGGATTTCTCCACCATGACCTGTGTGGCAATGCCGGCATGATCAGTACCGGGCAGCCAGAGCACTTCCTTGCCATCCATGCGTGCTTTGCGCGCAAGGATGTCCTGAATCGTATTGTTCAGGACATGCCCCATGTGCAGCATCCCAGTCACATTGGGAGGTGGGATGACGATGGAAAACCCGGGTTTGGTGGACTCTGGATCTGCCTCAAAAAACTTTTCGTCGAGCCAATATTGATACCATTTCGATTCAACCGCCTGGGGTTGATAGGCCTTTGGAAGTTCGCTCATCGGGATTTTTTCTTTCGCATTAATCGGTATTCAAAGCTGTCGATCAGGGCTCGAAGGCTGGCTTCGACGATATTGTCGTGAGCCCCTACAGTAGACCAGGATTCCTTGCCGTCTGAGGATTCGATGAAGACCCGTGTCTTGGCGGCGGTTCCGCCCGAAGAATCGAGGATGCGCACTTTGTAATCGGTGAGCCTGACCGCTTTGAGTTGACGTGGGAAAAATTTCATCAGCGCCTTGCGCATGGCAGCATCCAATGCATTCACAGGGCCATCGCCTTCTGCCACGGTGTGTTCCATTTTATCGCCTACCTTGACCTTGATTGTGGCCTGGCAGATGGCGAAATCGTGATCTTTACGCATGGTGACGTGGTAGGAATCAACCGTGAAAGGCAGGTCTTCGTGTCGGAGGATTTTTTGGATCAGCAATGCCATTGAGGCTTCGGCTGCTTCAAACTCATAACCTTCGTGTTCGAGTTCTTTTACTCGCTGAAGGATTTGTTTCAGCTCGGGGGTGTCATTGTCGATCTTGAAGCCCATCTCTTGAGCTTTCATGACCACATTACTGCGTCCGGCCAGATCACTCATCAGGATCCGGCGGCGATTGCCCACGGTCTCTGGATTGATGTGCTCAAAACTGTGCGCCACTTTCTGAACGGCGTTGACATGCATGCCGCCCTTGTGCGCGAAAGCAGTGGACCCAACCCAGGGCAGGTGGCTGTCGTGTCCCATATTGGCGATTTCATCCACAAATTGGGAAAGTTCTGCCAACTTGGGCAATGATGACGCAGGCACACAGCTTTTTTTCATTTTGAGCGCCACATTTGGAATGACGGACGTGAGACTGCAATTTCCCGTGCGTTCCCCATATCCGTTCATGGTACCCTGTACCTGAACCGCGCCTACCTCCAATGCCTCGAGCGCATTGGCAACTCCTACTCCGATGTCGTTGTGTGTGTGGATGCCGATACGCGTTGGTACTCGCCGGACTGCGTCCTCTGTGATTCGACGTATCTCAGAACTCAGGCAACCACCGTTGGTGTCACATAAAGCCACACAATCCGCACCTGCTTTGGCAGCTGCGATCCATGTGGACATCGCATATTCGGAATTGTCCTTGTAACCATCGAACGCATGTTCTGCATCATAGATGACGTAGCGGCCCTGATCCTTGAGAAAAGCTACTGTCTCTGCGATCATCGCAGCGTTTTCCTCAGCAGTCGTACGAAGTACTTCCTTGACGTGCAATAGCCATGTTTTTCCAAAAATAGTGACAACGGGTGTGTCCGCTTCAATGAGAAGTCGAACCTGAGGGTCATCCTCAACGGCTATTTTTTTGCGGCGTGTTGAACCAAATGCGGCAATGCGAGAATGCTTCCAACGCTTCTTGGCTGCCTGTTTGAAAAACTCAATATCACGTGGATTAGATCCAGGCCACCCACCTTCAATGTAGTGAATGCCGAATGCGTCGAAACGCTCAGCCAGTCGAATTTTATCTGCGACTGAAAAATTGATGCCTTCACCCTGGGTTCCGTCCCTCAGAGTCGTGTCGTATATTTCTATTTCGGGTTTCTTTTTGGCCATACTTCTGCCTTTATCAAAAGCAGACCAATCTAGGTCCTTCAGGCCATAAATCAAAGACAAAATCTGTGATTTCAATTGTTTTGAAAAGTTTCCTTTCCATAATGTAAGCATGTCAGAACAACGCGTTGGTATTATCGGAGGAAGCGGTCTTTACGATATTGAGGGATTCAGCAATCAAACCTGGAAAAAAGTCGAAACTCCTTTTGGCAATCCATCCGATGAATTTCTGATAGGAGAACTGGAAGGGCGTGAGGTTGTCTTTTTGCCCCGCCACGCACGTGGCCACCGCATTTTACCAAGCGAACTCAACCATCGAGCGAACATTTGGGCCATGAAAAAGCTTGGTGTGCGATGGATCATCAGCGTCAGCGCCGTTGGGTCTCTTCAACCGCAATATAAACCGTGTGACATTGTGTTAATCAATCAGTTTGTGGATCGCACCAAACAGTCCCTCAATCATACCTTCTTTGGCGAAGGTATTGTCGCTCACATTGCCTTCGCCCATCCCATCAGCGAAGAACTCCGACAAATTTTGTTAAAAACATCTCAGGAGCAGGGAGCCGTTTGTCACGATGGCGGTGCTTACGTCAACATGGAAGGCCCAGCATTCAGCACCAAAGCAGAATCACTGTTAAATCATCAGGCAAATTGCGATGTCATCGGCATGACTAATCTGGGTGAAGCCAAATGTGCACGAGAAGCTGAAATTGCATACGCTACCATGGCGATGGTTACCGATTATGATGCATGGAACGAAAATCATGACCATGTCACTGTCGAAAAAGTCATCGAATACCTTCATCGCAACTCCGACACTGCCCGGAAGATAGTCAGGGCTGTGATTCCTCAAATCCCCTCAACCGCAAACTGGCCGGCTCATCAAGCCCTGAAAAATACAATCCTGACCGATCCCAAATGCTGGCCAGACGCCACTAGAAGAAAACTCGAGCTCATCCTCGCCGACCATTCATGAAAACTCAGTGGAGAAGTCCATTGCTCATACCTTTGATTTCCGCCTGATTACAGATCCCCTGAGCATGCATCAAGATTGGCTTGCCATAGATATCAACTGCCCATGCCCGTGCTGGTCAAATTATCTTGGCACGACGCATTGATCCTTGCTGAATTTATCTTACTTCAATTTGCTGTGACTGGTATCCTTGATTGATCGTAAGCGTATTGCAAAAGAAAAAGTATCAATAGTAGGGACCGACCCCTAAAGAAGTCTCACTTGATTTTTAGAACAAATGAACGACAATGAAGTCATGAAACTATGGACCGGGACCTGCGCTGTTTTGGCGATAATCTTTACATGGATGATCATGAATTCAGAAACTCAGACTTTGGCACAAAGTAAACCTGCACCGTCGCCCCAGGTCGTGGAGCGAAGTCAAAAAGCCACTTTCGGTGGTGGTTGTTTCTGGTGCACCGAGGCCATGCTGGAAGACGTGGAAGGCATTCTGTCTGTGGTATCAGGCTACGCGGGTGGCCATGTCAAGAATCCAACCTACCGGCACGTCTGCGAAGGGACAACGGGTCATGCGGAGGTCGTGCAAGTGATATTTGATCCTGTAAAAATTACTTACAAAAGGGTGCTGGAACTTTTCTGGCGATCCCACGATCCGACGAGCTTGAACCGACAGGGCGCTGATGTTGGAACGCAATATCGATCTACCATCATGTGGCATGACGAAGGGCAAAAAACAATGGCCGAGGCCTCCATGAAAGAAGCAGCCAGTCTTTTCGCCCGTCCTATTGTGACAAAAATAGAAAAAATTGATATTTTCTACCCTGCTGAAGATTATCATCAGGACTATTTTAAAAACAACCCGAATGCGGGTTACTGCAACTTTGTCATTCGGCCTAAACTTAAGAAATTCAAACAGTATCTCCAAAACTAACCCGCACACTTCAGGCATCTCAGTCATTTCGAACCAGTCCTTCGCAACCATTCTAGAGACAAGCAGGTTCACCTTTTTGCGGGGTCGTGCTTCAACCTGAAGGAGGCGATCGCAGGATTGGTAGCCTGCCTTCTGGTTCAGTATCATCGAACCGTCTTATTATCGGATTGTAATCTGCTGTTCATCGCTTCAGCATGATCTATCAATATGACAATGCATTCCCGCTGCCAATCAATGAGCCTGTTGACTTGCGTGCTTGTTGCCGCACTTTTTCACTTGCCCGAAAACCTCCTGGGCGCGCGGTTGCCAAACATCATCTATATATTGGCAGATGATCTGGGTTTTGGGGATTTGAGTTGTTACGGGCAAAAAACACTTCGTACCCCGCGTCTTGATGGATTGGCAGGATCGGGAATGCGTTTCACTCAACACTACGCAGGATCCACGGTTTGTGCCCCTTCCCGATGCGTGTTGATGACTGGGCTTCATACAGGCCACGCCCAAATCAGGGGCAATGATAAATCGCTGCTCCGTTCGCAGGATATCACTCTTGCCGAAGTTTTAAAGGACGCTGGGTATGCCACCGGTTGTGTCGGTAAATGGGGGATAGGTCATCCACCTCCGTTAGATGATCCACAACGTCATGGTTTTGACTACTTTTATGGTTATGTGAACATGTTCCACGCTCACAACTTTTACCCCGAATGGTTGGTCGAAAATGGGGTTAAAGTGAAATTACGCAACAGCGTCTACCGTGATTACGATCGACCGGTCGAGCGCGAAGGACGTGGTGTCGCATCTCAGAAAGTAGATTATGCACCCGAATTAATCACTCAAGCCGGGCTTCGATATATTGAGGAGCATCGCGATGAACCCTTTTTTCTTTACTTCGCGATGAACATTCCACACGCCAACAACGAGGCTGGGGGGGATGTGCGAGCTGGTAAGAATGGTATGGAAGTCCCGGATCATGGATCGTTTGCTGAAAAGGAATGGCCAGATCAGGAGAAAGGATTTGCTCGTATGATTGAAATCATCGATTCAGATGTGGGGCGTATTTTGGATCGATTGGATGAACTTGGTCTGGCACAAAACACACTCGTTCTCTTTTCAAGTGACAATGGCCCGCACCAGGAAGGAGGGCACAAGATGACCTACTTCGATTCCAATGGCCCGCTTAGAGGAATGAAAAGGGATCTCTACGAGGGGGGGATACGGGTTCCATTGATCGTACACTGGCCTGGTCATATTCGTCCTGGAGTTGAATCAGACCACATCTCGGGCTTTCAGGATATACTGCCCACATTGGCAGAGATTGCGGGAAAGGGGGTCGCTGACACCGATGGTATCAGTTTTGCCCCCACTTTGCTGGGTGATGCCGGTCAGCAGAAAAAGCATCCTCACCTTTACTGGGAATTCTACGAGCAGGGAGGAAAGCGAGCCATGCGGAAAGGTTTTTGGAAGGCTGTTCAACGCAACATACGTCGCAGCCAAAATAGCCCTACCGAGCTTTATGATCTGAGTCAGGACCTGGGAGAAAAAGTGGACGTCAGTGCGCAACATCCTGAATTGGTATCTGAAATGAAACGATTGATGGATGCTTCTCACAATGATCGCATGGATGTGGGATTGTAGATCTCACAAGCAAATTAAAATATGAAAACCTACAAAAATTCTTATGAGAGCCTTCAGATTGGAGAAGCTATCCTGGCAAAAATCACCCTCACCTTATGTTTGCTGGGCTCGGCCATTGCATCAAAGGCAGGGGAAGTTCAATGGTCTGATTTAACTGAAAAACGTGTAATCGTTGTGGGTGACAGTATTACCTATGGAGGTCAATATGTGGCTTACCTCGAAGCCTATCTTCAATTAAAATTTCCAGATCAGGGTCTCGAGATCCTTAACCTTGGATTGCCCAGTGAAACTGTTTCGGGGTTATCGGAAGAGGGACATGCCGGGGGGAACTTTCCTCGACCAGATTTGCACGAGCGCCTGGATCGAACGCTTGAGCAGACCAAGCCTGAAATCGTTCTGGCCTTTTATGGAATGAACTGTGGGATTTATCACCCTTACCGTATTGACAGGTTTGAGGCTTTCAAAGTTGGTATGCGCAGGCTGCGAGATCGCGTTCGCGCATCAGGTGCAGAAATGATTCATCTCACGCCACCGGTATTTGATCCATTACCCATTGCAAAGCGTACCTTGCCGGCAGGTTTAAAATCATATTCAGGACCCTATGCAGGATATGACGAGGTGCTCAACCTGTATGCAGCCTGGTTGATCGCAATGCGCAGTGAAGGATGGAACGTCATTGATATTCATGGACCGATGAAAGCTGCTCTGCTCCTGAGGAGGCAAAGTGATCCGATGTTTCACTTTGCCGGTGACGGTGTTCACATGAACGCTGAAGCACACTGGTTGACCGCTCAGTTGATAATGGAAGGTTTGGGCGCATCGGACGATTTCTCAGCATGGAGTTCTGCGGAAGCCATGGTCACCTCTTTCTTGGGAAAAGAAACGGAATGCGTCTCCTTGATCAAATCCAAGCAACGAATGCTTTGTGATACCTGGTTGACCCACATAGGGCACTTACGCCCGGGAATGGCCAAGGGTTTGACGCTGGATGCCGCCAAGATGAAATCCATCGAAATGGATTCACAGATTGAGTCGCTTTTGAAGTAATTCTTTCGTTCAAACTAAACTTTATCGACTTGATCTCCCGCAAAATCCTCAACCATGCTTTCAAGTGCGTTGATCCAACCCGGATGCTCATTCATGCAGGGAATAAGTTGCAGGGATTCACCTCCCTTGGAGATAAACTCTTCCTTGCCTCGTATTCCGATCTCTTCAAGTGTCTCCAGACAATCGGAAACAAAAGCGGGGCAGACGACCAGCAGTTTTTTAATGCCCTCTTTCGCAAATCTGTCCAGCTCGTTTTCGGTGGTAGGGGTAAGCCACTTTTCCGGACCCAAGCGACTTTGAAAAGAAACGGCAAATTGCTCAGGTTTCAGTCCGAGTCGTTCCACGACAGCCTGAGTGGTTTTAAGACACTGCGCGCGGTAACATACATCGTGAACAGGATGACATCCCTCGCAGCAATCCTCCGTTTTCAAGCAATGCGACTTGGTCTGGGCATTATAATTGGTGACATGTCGTTTGGGAATGCTGTGGTAGCTGAAAAGTAGCTTGTCGAAAGGTGCTTCCAGATAAGCGCGCATGGAATTCGACAGGGCTTCAATATATCCTTCGTGATCGTAATACGGAGGTTGAACCTTCAATGACATGCCCTTGTGGTTCTTTGAGATCAGTTCCTTGACCCGTTCCACCGCGGTTTCAAAGCTACTCATCGCGTAGTGTGGGAACAATGGAATGAGGAGAAGATCATCGACCCCCTGCTTTGCCAGTTTTTCAAGAGCTGAGCCAATGGAGGGGTTCTGGTAGCGCATTGCCAGCTCGAGGGGTAAATCAATTTGTTTTTCGAGATGCTTCGTGGCTTTCCGGCTGGTCACTACCAGCGGAGAACCCTCCTCTGTCCATATACTCTCGTAGGCCTCTGCCGAAGCTGCTGGACGCTTGCGCAGCACCATGTTGACTACGAATCTTCGGAGAAGCCAAGGATAGTCGATGACCCTGCCGTCCATTAAAAATTCATTCAGATACTTCCTGACGTCTGGGATCTCCGTAGAATCCGGAGAGCCCAGGTTTACTAATAAAACGCCTTGTTTGCTCATGTTTTCTGTCATTGTTGATTGATGCGGTGAGCGACATCCAGCCCGGCCAGAATCGAGTCACCCAGTGAGATTCCATTGCGGTAATGTCCCGCAAAGAATAGACCACTGTGTGCTGCCTCCAGCTCGTTGAATCGATCCAGTATTTTACCGTAGCCCACGGTGTATTGAGGGATTGCTTTTTTCCAGACTCTGCGGTTGATAAAAGCAGGTTCTCCACGCACACCCAATAGTGCCTCAAGATCCTTAAGAATCAAGTGATCCATTTCTTGATCATCGAGCAATGCATGATCAGGTTGTCGCATGCCTCCAATGTAAGTGCTCAACGTGACGTATCCTTCAGGCGCTCGATTTTCAAAAAGGGAAGACGAGAAGATCGTGCCAAGGATATTTTTTCTTTCGACCTTGGGTACAAGCATGCCGAACCCTTCCAGTGAGTGCCGTATCTGGTCACGCCTGAAGCCCATGACCACGCTGGCTACTGGTGGATAAATAATATCCCTCAAGATCGACATATCCAGATCCGCCGTATCTTTGAAGGCAATCTTTGTCATCCGGTGGGTTGGTGTGGCAGTGATGACGGCGTCAAATCTCTCCCTGATCTTCCTGCCTTGAACAATCCATTTTTCTTCAGCCTTTTCGACTGATTTGATCACGGTTGAAATGTTGATCGTGTCTCCAATCTTCTGACCCAATCCATCGACCAAAACCTCAAGTCCTTGATCAAAAGAAACCAACTTGGCTTTATCCTTGGAGACAGTTCCCCGTTTTTTTCGTTTTCGTGCACCAAAGAATTGTCCTTTGATCATGGAACCATATTGTTGCTCCAGGGCGTATAGTTTCGGGAAGGCGTGTTGCACGGATAACTTGGAAGGGTCCCCTGCATAGACCCCAGCCACGAAAGGGTTGATTGCGTAGTCGAGGAATTCCTGACCCAGACGTCGAACAACAAACGCTGCCAGGCTTTCTTCTGTTTCGGAGGGGCAAGAGGCAATGAAAGGTTCTTTGATCAGGTTTAGCTTTGCTCCCAGTGAAAAAAGCTTCGTAGTCACAAACTGCCCCGGTGAGAGAGGCATTGGAACAGGTTTGCCTCCCTTGATGATATAGCGATTCTTCATTGACGGATTGGCATACCTTTTGCGGGAATCCAATCCAAGTTCGCTGATGAGAGTACTTATTCTCGGAGACGCTTCGAGTAAGGTGTTGGGTCCACATTCGGCCAGAAAATCGTTCTGCCGGATAGTTTCGATCGCGCCGCCTATTCTCGAGGAGGATTCGAAAACTGTTGGTTTGTGTCCTAGCTTAAGAAGTTCGTAAGCCGCGGTTAATCCTGTGATGCCTCCTCCAAGAATGGCGATGGTTTTATTCGGATTTCCCATGTAAGCGTGTCTTAAATAGTCTTGGAGAACCGGCCTTCTTTTCGCTCGTTCTGATAACCATCAAACCGCATGGCAATGTTGCGGATCAAGAGCCTTCCCAATTCGGTCACCGTCAGGCCTGTAGCGGATTTATGAATCAGTCCATCCTCTTCCATATTCTTGAGCGAATCCAGCTCCTGTGCGTAAGTGGACTCGAAGTCCAACCCCAGCAGCTCAGACATATTTGCATAGTCGAGTTCCAGATCACACATCAATCGCATGATCGTCCTTCGTCGCAGATGATCATCTTCAGTCAGGATATAGCCTCGTTGTATGGGGAGCTTCCCTTCATCCACGGAAGCACAGTAATCAGGTAATTCCTTCAGATTCTGCCAGTAGGCGTCTTGCGACTGTGAAATGGAGGACATGCCGAATGCATAAATATCGACGCCTTCCTGTGTGCTGTATCCCTGAAAATTTCTTTGAAGGGTCTTCGTTCGCTGAGCAACGGTGAGTTCATCATCCTCTTTGGCAAAGTGATCCATTCCGATGTAAACATATCCTTCGGATGTCAGTTTCTCAATGGTCAGCTTGAGTAGTTCCAACTTGACTTCGGGCGACGGTAATTCCATGCGCTCCTGCAGGATTTTCTGTGCAGGTTTGATCCACGGCACGTGCGCATAGCTGAAGACAGCGAGTCGGTCAGGTTGAAGTTTCAGGGTATCTTCGAGTGTTTTCTCAAATGAATCGACCGTTTGATAAGGGAGTCCGTAGATAAGATCGATATTCAATGATTCAAAATCACATTCGCGCAACCAATCAATGGCCTGTCTGGTCATTTCGTAGGGTTGAATCCGGTGGATGGCTTTTTGAACCTCGGGGTTGTGATCCTGCACGCCCATGGACGCACGGTTGAATCCTGCATCTTTAAGAGCCTGAATGGTGTCGCGTGTAATGCGCCGAGGATCAATCTCAGCGCCGGCTTCCACTCTTTCGCCAAATTGAAACCGCTCCCGTATGTGGTTGCCCAATCGGCGTAATTCATCAGGCTGTAAAAAGGTGGGAGTTCCACCTCCCAGATGAACCTGAACGACCTTGCGATTCGGATTAAGGTGCTCCCGCATCAGGTCCATTTCACGATCGATGTGATTCAGGTAATTTTCGCTGCGACTGTGGTCCTTGGTGATCACGGTTGTACATCCACAAAACCAGCAGAGGGATTCGCAGAACGGGAGGTGATAATAGAGGGACAGATCGCGCTGAGTCTCGTTGTTTTTGCGAATACTCTCCATCAGGGCATCCTTGTCCACTTCATCCGTAAAATGAGTGGCGGGTGGATACGAGGTGTAGCGTGGTCCCGGGACGTTGTATTTGCGTATCAGATCGAGATCGACTTTCATGCTTCCTCCCGGGATGGACGGCTCGATGATTGAACCGTTTCGACGACGGCCTGCATCGACTCGACTTGAGATGAGGGGCGCACGCCATGTCCAAGATTAAACACAAATCCATCACGATCTTTCATGCCTTCAAGAATACGCTTTGTTTCGCGAATGGCAACCTCCGGTGAGGTTTCCAGTACGGTAGGATCAAGATTGCCCTGAACGCCCACGTTCCCTGCCAGCTGCGAAGCAACGGCGGGGAGAGATTCTGCCCAGTCGACTCCCAGAACCTGACCGCCCGTTTCTGCCAGTGCTTTCCAATCTCGGGTGCTTTTTGAAAACACGATGACTGGGACCGATTTGTCTAGTCGACTGACGATTTCGCGGATCCATTTCAGGGAGCCTTCCTCAACTTGATTGCCAGAAAGCGTGCCTCCAAGGGTATCGAAAATCTGCACCGCGTCGACTCCTGCTGCAATCTGCATGTTCAGGTAATCCACGATGACATCAGTCAATTTTCGGCATAGACTCTCAAACAAGGCGGGTTCCGCATACATCGCTCGTTTAGCCTGAACAAATTCCCGGGAACTTCCGCCCTCCATCATGAAATTTGCCAACGTCCAGGGAGAACCACTGAAACCAATCAAAGCGGTATCCTTGTCCAGTTCGCGGCGGATCATGCGCACCGCTTGATCGACATAATTCAATCGTTCCACTGCTCCGTTGACATTTAATCGCTCCACGTCAATGGCATTGTTCACCTTGTAAGCCATCTCGATACCGCCTGCTTCGCGAAACGAATAGCTCTGGCCCAAAGCCTCGCAAATGACCAGGATGTCACTGAACAGGATCGCCGCATCAAATCCAAAGCGACGTATGGGTTGTAGAGTGACTTCGGTGGCAAGTTCGGGTGTCTGTACGATTTCGACAAAACTGTGCTTCTTCTTGACCTCTCGGTATTCGGGCAAAGCCCGTCCGGCCTGCCGCATCATCCAGATGGGAGGGCGATCTGTGGGCTCGCAGCGACAGGCCTTTGTGAATCGTTCTCGTCGAGTTAGCGCTTGTGTTATCATCATGATTGCATGAACCCGGAAATCAACTGCCCGGACGCATGATTCAACTCGAAAAACACCAAAAGTCAACTTGTTCAAGGTTTCTGCCGAATGAGCCGCTGACGTAACGCTCAATCATATGATTTGTAATCCGCTGCTTTCATTGAATCAAATGGGCAACAGATTCGATTCTGATGATGGAACAGGGAGAACCGTTTCTTGTGCTCACAGGGCAGAGCGATTAAGCTAACTTACATTATGTGGCGATTTCAATTCATGGGCTTCCCTGTCACGGTTCATTGGTGGTTTTGGCTGACCATGTTCCTGCTGGGGGGCGGCATCAACCTTCAAAGAGCGGACCAGTTACTGGCGCCGCTGCTGTTCATGGTGGCTGCTTTCATCTCCATCATGGTGCACGAATTGGGGCATGCCCTTGCCGGGCGTAAATACGGTGCAGTTCCAAGTATTCACTTACATGGGTTTGGTGGCGTGACGACCCTTCCTGGTGGCTACTTCTCCAGAAACCAAAGCATGTTCGTCAGCTTTGCCGGGCCGCTTGCCAGTCTGATCCTGGGCTTGGCTGCATTTATGCTATTGCCACTCGTTCTCTCGAGTTCGCCCGTCCTGGCATATGTCCTGAGCGTCATGGTCTGGATCAACACCTTTTGGACTGTCCTGAATCTTCTCCCCATTCAACCGCTGGATGGTGGTCAGATATTCCGAGATTTCATGGGGCCCTCACGCCGAGAAAATGTGAGGTGGGTGGGGGTCATTGTTGCCAGTCTGGTTGCCTTATGGGCCTTGCAGCTCGACCGTGTTTTTCTTTGCATGATGATGGCTTACCTCGCTTACATGAATTATCAGGAGTCGCCTGGTGAGGGAGGGGTCATTACCCATTGACTCCAGCATGCCTATTTCAATTTATCAACAAAATGAACATGATCCTTCAATTTGCCCGATACCAAATCATCTTTTCCTTGATGGCAATCGTCGCAAGCACAAGCGGGCAAGTGGTTGCTCAGAATGCGACGAATCCAGCATCGCAGCGCGACATCCCATATCGCAGCGATCAGCAAGACAGCTATGATGATTACGCAGCTGAGCGCTGTAAATTAGACATTGATGTGCCAGACAATGTCGATGGTGCTCCCACGGTTGTCTGGTTCCATGGAGGAGGATTGCGCAGTGGTCGAAAGCAGATACCTCAAAGGTTGAAGGGGCAGGGCATGATCATTGTTGCCCCCAACTATCGGATGTTTCCCAAGGTCAAAAGCCCGGTCTACATCGAAGATGCTGCGGCTGCATTGGCGTGGGTTTTCAAAAACATTGAAACATTTGGTGGAGATCCTGAATTAATTTATGTCTCCGGTCATTCTGCTGGAGGTTATCTGGCATCCATGATCGGGTTGGACAAGCAATGGCTTGCAGCGCATGCCATTGATGCGAATCTGATTGCAGGATTGATCCCATTCAGTGGGCACACCATCACTCATTTCACCGTTCGGGAAGAGAGAGGCATCGCAGGGGAGCAACCTGTCATTGATGCAATGGCCCCGCTCTTTCATGTCAGAGCAGATGCTCCCCCCCTGGTCCTCATCACAGGCGATCGTGAACTCGAATTACTGGGTCGATACGAAGAAAACGCTTACATGATGCGCATGATGAAAGTCGCAGGCCACAAATCGACCACTCTCTATGAACTGCAGGGATACGGTCACGGAATGACCGAACCGGCGTTCCCCATTCTGATACGTCAAGTGCAGAAGCTCACTAAAAACAAAAGCAAATAACCTCAAAAACCCAAAGAATTTGAAGATCCAGCACCCTAACGCACATCTATCATCATCTGTAGCAGCATCGAGTGCACGCAATGTTTCATCATTTGAGGCAACAGCATTTCACCGATTCAATGGAGCAACCAAACAGTGGCATAAATTAGAATCAGTGCGGCATAGTTGAAGCGTCGGTTGGGTAACCGACGTATTGATTAGTTCAAAAATATACTGTTATAAAACGATAATCTGCCCCTTCACTTTCCTACCAAAGGTGAGGGGGCTTTTTCTTTCTTGCGACAGCTTAGTCCCTATCCACAGCATTTCACCGATTTACTGTAGCAACCAAACACTAGCATGAGTGAGCGTTACTGCGGCATAGTTGAAGTGTCGGTTGGGAAGAACCGACTATAAAGAAGAGTTCAAGCTCGACGCCCTCTCATTTTTCCATCAGGTGAGGGGGCGTTTTGTTTCTTGCAACGAACATCACCAGTTTTCAGAGCATTTCATCGATGCACTACAGCAATCAATCAGTGGCATGAACTCGCATCATTGATGCATAATTTTTTAACAGTAGTTGTTCGGCGACAACTGCTCTGCCTGTCGCTGAGTGACTGCTCTTTTAAGGTAAAACATGCAATTAAGCTCCCTCACTCTGCTCTGGCTTTGACTTAGTGAGGGGGCTTTTCGCTTCTTACAACAGACAATATAAGAATCCAAATTCATCGAAAAATTTGTGTAAGTATACAAATATGACAGAGCGGCCTCGAACGGGTGTATATCCTTGCGTGTGCGATCCTTGATAGCTTCACGTTATCGCCAGTTTTGGCGAGGTAAGAATCAAAGGTTTGGATTTACTGATACTTGTGCTGGATTGTGTCTTAAAATAAAATCAAAAATCTAACAAAGAATACTAGCCCTAAAATAACACAGAATGCGCAAAACATCTTTGTGACATCGGACATTGATAACTCCAGTTCATCACCGAATTGATGATGCCTTGTCGCTCAAGGGTGTAGACCCTTTTTGTAGTAGTTTTGGCAAAAAAGATTTTCTCTAATTTTGATTTACCTTCAGGTTTTTTCTTCTTTGGCGGAGTTTTCGGTTTGAAGTCGTAGTTGCAAGCTCGAATTTTTTCATCCAACCTTGTTAATAAGTTGAAGATCTAATGCCGCTACACTTTGGGAAAACATCTTTCATGATGCTTGTTCTTGCCAATCACTACTCCTCTATCAGAAAGAAAAGACCTGAGCTAATTAAGGTTCCAATAAAGAAAAAAGTCCCTGAATTGCTTCAGGGACCTCCATGATCAAATTTTTAAAGTACCAAAGGAAATTGATTTTCCGCTGGTTTATTGTTGGCTTTGTAAATGAACAAAACCAATATTGCGCTCATTCTAATGTTACATACCTCTCAAGTCGTTTGATTTCATTTTGGTTTACGTATTTTCCAATTTCTTTGCTGAATTGCTTGATGCTTCTGTAGGGACGATATTCTTTGAATTCATGAAGAAGTTTTTTCCCTACCCCCGGAATAGATAAGATTTGTTCATCTGTGGCTTTATTAAGGTTGATAGGAATAAAAAAGTATTGCTTAAGACGGGCTACTTCCTTTTTTGAAACATACTTGCCGATTTCATTCCTGAACTGTTTGAAGGATACATATGGTCGATACTCTTCAATCTCATGTGCGATTTTCGGACCCAGATTTGGAATTAGCAAAAGTGATTTTTCGGAAACTTTATTAAGGTTCATCTGAATGCACATTTGACTTAGTATTTCTTTGACCTGATCGCTGTTAAACTCCGACATCAGGTTTTTGTGGAGCTTTTCCATACTATGATACGGTTTTCCTTTTATTAGGGAATCAGCGAACTCTTTGCTGATAAACTTGACTTCTTGCAAACTTTTGGAATCTGCAATATTCGGATTAACGAGTTTATTCTTATTGCCTGATTGGGCTGTAACAGCACCATCAGTTAAAGCAAGAAATGTCAAAACTAAGGTTAGTAAGGAGTAGTAATTATTTTTGGTGATCATCAATGTTTTTTAATTGGCTTTTATAAGTGTTGACAAGCGCCCAGGCATATCCAGAAAGCGCTACTAAAATAATTGAGGCCGGCGCCAAAACTGGAGGTAGGGAATGACCTGTAATGCACGCTAAAAATAAATTCCATCCCTTTAAATTAGGATCAATTTCGATTTTGAAATCTGCTTTACCTCTCAGGTGGAAATAGATGCCTGCAAACGCACAAATAGTTAATAAGGCTAGGGCGCATTTGAAAAAATTAATAATCCGCTTTGTTTTAATGAGCAAAGTTGCAAGAAACAAAATAAGACATACTGAAATCAGTAGAATTGGTAGAATTTGTGAAAAGTTCTCGTAGTGATTCATGAGGAGTAAGTCTGACAAAATCCCCACACTGCCTCCTAGAAATGAAAATGAGAGAATTCTGGAGACAGCAACGATCTGTTTGTTTCTGCCCAAAACGTTCGAGGAAGTATTTATGCCATATTGTTTATGCATGAAGAGAATTTCCGATATATCCCAACAACTTTTCCTCACTATACATGCTAAAATTGACGGCAATGTTGTTTGGTTGCTAAACCTGATTGATACCTTGTCTTAGGTCTCCATTTATGACCCTCATATGGTCACCCGCATCCTGCTCAGAGGTCTCTTTGAGTGCATCATTTTATTCAGAAATGTGGCCTCTGTTTATGGCTGAAAAATAATCCACAAAATCAGCACACTCACAATCGTTTCCGGCTACCTCATCAAGGATGATATGATGGCAAATCAGAGATGAGATTATTCAACAATGGTTAAAGACCGTTGATTTCCGGAAGTTTTATTTGGGTTATGGCAATTAACAAAGATAACTTAGCAATTGAGCTAAAGTTATTGATCAGAAATATTGATACGTTTCTTTCATGAATGATGTCATAAACGTTATCTATGGGACTTTGTCAGGAAATTCAGAAGACTGTGCTAAAAACCTTTGTGAAAAATTAAATAAAAATGGTTTTCAAACAGATTTAAACAGTATTTCTGAAATTGATGCGACCTTTTTACAAAAATGCAAATATGTTTTTCTTTGTATCAGCACTTACGGTGATGGAGAACCGCCTGACGACGCCTGGGACCAATGGGATGCAATGGTTGAGATTCAGGATAACGACTTCAAAAACTTTAATTACTCAGTGTTGGCTCTAGGGGATACTGATTATGAATTATTTTGTGAAGCTGGTAAAAGGTTTGATGAGGCATTTCATAATCAGGGTGCTAATCGGATAATCAGTCGTGTTGACTGCAATGTGGAATTTGAGAAACCAGCTGAAGAATGGTCCAATACAGTCCTTAAGTATTTACAGGGGGCGTAGAAAAAACTTTCTGTTGTTTGAAAACTTCTGAACAGACTACTTAGTCATTGTCCTTTTATTATGAGCTTTTCTGATTATGCATATTAAGATCTCTGACAACTCAAAAAAAATGAATTCAGCAGCACTTTTATTCATTGCTCCAATTTATGTCATGCTAATCATTATGTACGTTTTTAATTAAGTTCAGCCTGATCAAATTCTAATGAGAGCAAATGGCTGTGTATGACCGATTCTAAAAAGAAAAAGTCCCTGAGGTAAATCAGGGACTCCATCTGATTAAAATTCTAGAAAGTTAAATAAGATTAAACTCTGCGGTTGTTTTGCCCTCTGGCGAGACGTTATAAATGCCAACACTTGCTGCACCATTGATGTGTTTGAATTTTGAAGAGGCTGTATGATGATGATTAATAA
>OJCR01000136.1_pt1 | contig 37452 bp, 29 predicted proteins | sample 1591611 | NCBI WGS metagenome assembly OJCR01 (sample SAMN05416815, study PRJEB24817) | seawater metagenome | isolation source: Sea water | place: Canada:Atlantic | collected 2013-07
GATCTACACGTAAGGAGTCGTCGGCAGCGTCAGATGTGTATAAGAGACAGCCCTCTGATTCTACCCGTGAAAATTCGTGCCTTTCGTGGCATTCGTGGTTAACAAAATAGCCGTGCCCACCGCTGACCTCGAACAAGCCGCCCGCGCTGCCGCGGCCCATGCCTACGCGCCCTACTCCAAGTTCCCCGTCGGTGCCGCGCTGCAAACCGCCGACGGAACCGTCTTCACCGGTTGCAACGTTGAGAACGCTTCCTTCGGTCTGACCAACTGCGCCGAGCGAACGGCGGTCTTCAAAGCCATCGCTGCCGGCCACCGCGAGATCACCTGCGTCGCAGTTTACACTCCGACTATGGCTGCCACGGCTCCCTGTGGTGCCTGCCGCCAAGTCCTCCGCGAATTCGGTAAAGATATGAAAGTCATCTCCACCTGTGATGGCACCGGCCGATCTGAGACGACATTGAGCGCCCTGTTACCCGACTCATTCGGCCCAGAAGCACTGAGCGCGCGCTGATGCGCGCGAAGTAACAAGTTCCAAGTATCAAGTGACAAGGAAACTAACCGCCGGGGTCATGTCGTAGACAAGTTCTACGCAGCGGAGCGCAGTAAACTTATCCCGACGTGACCCCTTCCCCAAAACCGTTCAAATCATCAACAATCGCCACCCACACGGAGCCGTCTACCGCTACCCTGCAGGATGGTTGTTCTGTCCCATATTTTATCATGCTTGGTTCTCCAATCGGGGACTCTCACTCCATTTACAGCGCGCCCATGCAGGGCGCACATAAAACACTGAACGAAAAATCATGAAAAACACTCTTATTGCAGTTGGATTGATCCTAGTTGGCAGCATTTGCATCCTTCTAAATTCCTTCCTAAATCAATCTAACCAAAACCGTCTAAATACTGAAAGAGAACACCGGGCTGTTGATGACATCGGAACAGAAATTTCTCTCTACAAATTTCATCACAAGTATGGCACCGAGAGAATGGGTGAGGTGATCGCTTCGGCCGAACGATTGCTGAACGCAATGAGGAATCCGGAGATCCATCTTTCTAAAGAAGAAATTGATCTCGACCTGCATAAACTTACATGGCTCTGGCTCGCAGCCACCCCAACAACAGAATATGTTGCTCTAAATGCTTCCGGCGATTTTGGCCTTATTACATCCCTATCACTTCGAAAGAAACTTAAGGAGCTGAATTCTGACCAGGAAAAGCTATTACAATTTGAAGCAATTCAAGTTCGATATGTAGATCAACAACTGAAGCCTTTTCTCAATCGGCACGTAGACAGAACAGCGATCGATACATATCAAAAAGCTGACCGATTGATCACTTCACATCATTCTTCTCCACTTGAAAACGCATCACGCGATCTGCTGACGAATAGAGAATTTGCCAATATCCTTGGTGATCTCCTATTTTGCACCAAAAGGATCATGCTTCCCTACAAAAGGATGGCGGTCATCATCAAGGAGATGGAGGGAATCATTTCCACTGAGTATCCGTCAGTTAGAGTAGAACCATACGATCCTTTTTAGAAAAAACGCGTATCTGCCTTTCTGGTAAATACCTAACCCTGAGAATTAGGATGCCGCGAAGCCAACAACCTGACTCCTGATGAACAAGTCCCCAAGCACCGATGAAGGTGTTGTCTCCGCTACAGGCTATCCAACCGTTGACTACCGAGCTGAACGAAAAACCCTAACCAGTCGCAGCAGGCAGGTCCACAAGTGGCCCTGCCTGAGTTCAACCCTTCGCCTAAACACGCGTAGATTAAATGAGAAATTCAAAAATCGTCATCACTCTAATATATGTAATTTCCGTCTGCGTGTTTCTGACTTGGTCTCAAGTGCACGCAGCGAATACCACAATGCTCTCGGAGCCGCTGTATGAAACGCGAGTTTCTGCAAGTAGCGATCCGCTTGTTGCGCAATGCGATTACAGTCTCTGGATTCCGGAAGATACCCCGATCGTTAAATTCGTTTTTGTCATCAATATGCGCGCGGCCGGAAAGCATCTCTTTTACCAGGATCTCGAATGGCGTGCCTTGGCCTCAAAGAATGCGGCTGCCATCATGTATTGTAAATTCGAAGCCCATGGGGTTCGCGAAAACGGTTATGGTCTGTCGATCATGGCCGCGTGTGATCAATTCGCCGACGAACTGGATCGTCCCGAACTGAAGCATGCACCTTTTGTTCTTTGGGGACACTCGATGGGCGGGCGGGTTGCGCAGGATTTTGTTCGTTTCAGGCCATCACGGGTCTTGGCCTTTCATATTGGATTAAGAGGGAACCCGAGTGACGAGGAATTCATGGATGAAGAACCCGACGCAATGCGTGTTCCCGGCCTCTATTTGATGGGAGAGGAAGACAAAAAGCCTAGGGACATTCGTGCACACTTCCTTCGGGCGCGTAAGCAAGGATCTCCCCGGGCCTGGATCTGGCTACCGGGACAGGACCACTGGCCGAAGGGCATGGGATTTCGGGAAGACAACACAACCCCCGAGGACTGGAGAGCATGGGTTGCCAATGACATCGTCATTCCTTGGACAGATGAAATGATCAGACTCCGCCTACCGAAAAATGCGGATCCCCGAGAAGGTCCGGTAAAATTGCTCGAAATAAATTCTAAGAGAGGATGGTTGGGAAACATCCAAAGCGGTCAGATTGCTCCCTCTAAAAAATTCCTGGGCAGTAAATCAGACGCATCGTGGTTCCCGAGTGAAGAGGTGGCCAAAGCATGGGTTGATTTTTCATTCGTTGCCCCCCCGACCCATCTTCAATGAAGCAACCCAAAGGGGTCAGTCTTTGTGGGGCTGTTGCTCAACTGGGGGCTGAGAGGGACAAGGGAACGACTAAAATCGTTCTCAAGCGAGCAGTGTCGGTATCCAGTTATTACACACTATTCGAAGCATCTTGTTCAGATGGGCGTTGAGGGGGCCGATTTGGTCACGATAAGTAGAGAAATTAGCTCTTTTACTGAGTTGCCACAATCTTAGCACCAGTTTCCGCGCTGTCAGTGTCCGTTTCAGCGGGCGGTCCAGCCGCCATCAATCGGGATACTCGCACCGGTGATTGATCCCGCCTGATCACCGCTCAAGTAGACCGCGAGGGCAGCCACTTCTTCTACGGTGATAAATCGTTTGGTCGGTTGGGCCGCGAGAATCACCTCTTTGATGACCCGCTCTCGGGGCATATCATGCACCTTTGCTTGAGCCTCGATCTGTGCCTCCACCAACGGCGTGAGCACATAGCCCGGGCAGATCGCATTACAAGTAATTGAAGTTTCGGCCAACTCGAGCGCCACACTCTTGGTGAATCCAACCTGCGCATGTTTGGCCGCCACGTAGGCCGACTTGAACGGAGAGGCCACCAACCCATGCGCGGAGACCAAATTAATAATTCTTCCCCACCCGCGTTGCTTCATGCCGGGAATCGCCGCCTTGGTCGCATGGAAGGTCGCGCCGATAATAACATCTTGAATCTGAGTCCATCGTTCCTCGGGGAAATCTTCCACCGGAGAGACAAACTGCACGCCGGCATTGTTAATCAGGATGTCGAGTGAACCCAACTGAACTTCGGTCGCCGCCACCAACTCCGTCATCTCGGTGGCAACCCGCGCGTCGGCACTGTGATAACCCACCGTAACGCCGTAGGTTTCGGCCAAACTCAACTGCTGTTGTTCGATTTCCGCGGGATCACCCAAGCCGTGCAGCATGACATGCGCACCTTCCCGGGCAAAGGCGTGAGCCATGCCGAGACCAATGCCGCTGGTGGATCCGGTGATAAGGACAACGCGATTTTTCATCAGAATTTTTTGAATTAGCTGGTTCCGTCGCTCGAAAGATTCACCGAAAAGGCAGCAGCCGTTTTTTCCTGCACGTCCTCCAAGGTGACGCCCGGATGCAGTTCGATGAGAACGAGTCCCGCTCCGTTCGGTTTCACTTCAAACACACAAAGGTTCGTGATGATCAGACCGATCACTTCCTTGCCGGTCAGCGGCAAGCTGCATTGCTCCACAATCTTTGAGCGACCGTCTTTGGCGCAGTGGTCCATCACTGCAACCACCCGCTTGACTCCAGCGACCAAGTCCATGGCGCCTCCGGGACCTTTCATCATTTTCCCCGGCACCATCCAGTTGGCGATGTCACCATTGGCGGCAACTTCCAGAGCACCCAGAATGGAGAGGTCAATATGGCCACCCCGAATCATGGCAAAGGAATCGGCACTCGAAAAGAACGCTGATCCCGACGCGGCTGTGACGGTTTGTTTGCCGGCATTGATGAGATCCGGATCCACGGTGTCCTCGTCCGGAAAGGGCCCGATACCGAAGAGTCCGTTCTCGGACTGCAAGGTGACGTTCATGCCATCGGGAATGAAGTTCGCGACCAGCGTCGGGATGCCGATGCCTAGGTTCACGGCATACCCATCGCGTAATTCCTGCGCAGCGCGGCGAGCCATAAGCTCCCGAATCGGTGAAGCCGTCTTGGCGGTGCCAGCACCTTGCACGGTGCGGAATTCCACCCGCTTCTCGTAGTCCACTCCCTTGAAAATGCGGTCGACGTAGATACCGGGCGTGTGGATCTCATCCGGATCCAGTTCTCCGATTTCCACCAACTCCTCAACTTCGGCGATGCAGGTCGCACCACACGTCGCGATCATAGGGTTAAAGTTTCGGGCCGTTTTTCGAAATACCAAATTACCAGATCGGTCGCCTTTCCACGCCTTGACGAGGGACACCTCGGCTTTGATGCCGGTCTCGAGCACATACTCCATGCCGTTCATTTCCCGCGTGGGTTTACCCTCCGCCAACTGCGTGCCAAATCCGGTGCGGGTATAGAACCCAGGAATGCCCGCGCCGCCGGCCCGCAGCCGTTCCGCGAGCGTGCCTTGGGGAATGAGTTCCAGTTCCAGCTCGCCCGCCAAAACCTGCCGTTCGAACTCCTTATTCTCGCCCACGTAGGAAGCGAGCACGCGCTTGATCTGACGGGTCTTGAGCAGGAGACCCATGCCAAAGTCATCCACGCCAGCGTTGTTACCAACAATGGTCAGATCCTTCACCCCGCTGTCCCTCAGTGCAGCGATGAGGTTTTCCGGAATGCCGCATAAACCAAAACCGCCGGCGGCAATAGTCATGCCATCCTTCAACAGTCCGGCCATTGCAGCAGGGGCATCAGAGTAAACTTTGTTCATGAAAATATGGGGCTAAAACGACGGGTATCTAATTAGTGTATACGAAAACAATGAGGCAGATCAGACGAGCTCGACACAGATGGCTAGACCCTCGCCTCCGCCGATACAGATCGTGGCGACACCACGCGTAAGCCCCCGTTCTCGCAATGCCGCCAACAACGTGACTACGATCCGGACCCCGGAGCAGCCGATCGGGTGACCGAGGGCGATCGCGCCGCCTCGCACATTGAGTTTCTCGTGAGGCACCCCCAGCTCACGCATGAAGGCCAGAGGCACGACGGCGAAGGCTTCGTTGACCTCCCATAAATCGATCTCATCGATTTTCCATCCGGCCTGATCGAGCGCCTGCCGCGTGGCTTGCACCGGGGCCGTGGTGAACCACTCCGGGTCCTGAGCGTGCGTGCCAAACGCCACTATGCGGGCAATCGAGGTGAGATCGTGGGTTTTGGCGTAGGCGGCAGTCGTCACCACCATGGCGGCAGCTCCATCATTGATGGAAGATGCATTGGCAGGAGTGATCGTGCCGTCCTTTTGGAAGGCCGGACGCAACTGCGGAATTTTTTCATAACGCACCCGGCCCGGAGATTCGTCCTGGTCGATCACGGTTGTTTTTCCCTTCGCCCCGGTGACTTCGACCGGTGTGATTTCCGTCTTAAACTGCTCGGCCGCCTGGGCGGCATTGGCCCGACGAAAGGACTCCACTGCAAACGCATCCTGTTCCTCTCGCGTAAACCCGTAGTGAGCCGCACACACCTCCGCGCAGTTGCCCATGTGTTTGTCACCGTGCGGATCCCACAAGCCATCGTGGATCATAGAGTCGATCATTTGTTGATGACCGATACGTAAACCCGCCCGGGCCTTAGGCATCAAGTAAGGCGCTTGGGTCATGTTCTCCATGCCCCCAGCGACGAACACATTCCCCATGCCGGCCTGTAAACTGTGGGTAGCCTGCATCAAGGCCTGCAGGCTCGAACCACAAACCTTGTTAATCGTCGCGGTTCGCACGGACGGGGGTAAGCCAGCCTCAAGCGCGGCTTGGCGCGCGGGGGCCTGTCCCTGCCCTGCCTGGAGCACATTACCCATCAACACCTCATCGACATCGGCCGACTCAATGTGGGCTTGCGCCACCGCTCCCCGGATCGCGGTCGCGCCGAGTTGAGTCGCGGGAGTCTGAGCATAGGCACCTTGAAATGCGCCGATGGGCGTGCGGGTGGCAGAGAGTATTACAATATCAGACATCAGATCAGGACGCGGTGCGATGGGGGTATGGGAGGCACAAGGTGGATCCGCTGGAAGTTACGGATCGCTGAAAAACGGTTAAGCTTCTCCGTTCGGATCACGAGTCAATTGCACGACATGAGCCAAATAGAACCCGTGAAATTTCATGTGCCGGTCTCAACCGATCAGGTGCATCGCCAAAGCACGGCCCGTTGCCCCATAGTTTAACTTTTGGCCTGATCCAACTTTGCCTGCCGGATCAATTCCTCCGCCACCGCAACGCGCAGCGCATCAGCGGATGCAGCATCATACCGATTCCATCCTTCGCCTGTCTTCACGCCCAATTGATTCGCGGCCACCCGTTCCGCTAAAGCGGCGGGCACTTCCTTCTGATCACAAAGATTGGGGAAGAGGGATTGGCAGACAGCTTGATAGACATCCAGTCCGCCCAAGTCAGCGGTGCCAAACACGCCACTCACCGGCATGCGGCGGCCAAAGCCGGTTTTTACCACCGTGTCGATATCCTCGGGGGTGGCGATTCCTTGAGCCACCAGGTCCATCGCCTCCCGTTGGATCGCAAACGCCAACCGATTCCCAATGAAGCCAACCACCTCCTGCTTGAGCACGACGGGACGCTTCTGGCAGGCCTCCAGCAGGATTCTGCTCCGCTCCACCACGGTCGGCAACGTGCCCGCATGCGGAACGACCTCAACCAGCGGCACCAAGTGGGCCGGATTCCAATAATGTAAAACCAACAGTCGCTCAGGGTGCGTCAGTCCCGCCGACAGTTTGGAAGGCATGAAGGTAGACGTGTTACTAGCCAGGATGACATCCGGCGGACATTGCCGATCAAGTTCGGTGAATACTTTTTGTTTGATCGCTAGATTTTCCGAGACCGCTTCGATCACCACCGAAGCTCCAGCGGCGACTTGCGGCAAATCCGCCGTGAATACAATGTCAGACACCCGGGATGTCTCGTGATCCAAGAGACCATGCTGCGTCAGTAACTGGGCATTGGTTTCAATCGTGGTGCGCGCAATCTCGAGTTGAGCAGCGTTCACATCCGCCAGTTTCACGGTAAATCCATGGCCGGCGAAATCGAGCGCGATATTGGCTCCCATAGTTCCTGCACCCACAATGGCGATAGTCGCGGTATTCGGCATACCCCACGCTGTCGGCCCGATGCACGGCTGTCACGCTGAGTTTCAGAAGATGGGTGGTTTCGCCCGCGTTTCCAAACACCAAACCAGTGTTCCCCACCGTCGGGGTCGGGTTGGTGACGCTTTGCGATAGTAAATTAGTCACGACCTGTTCCCTTCCCCAAACACGATCGCCGCCTCCAAGCTAATTCCCACCCATTCATACGCCCCGAATCGGGTCGGCGATTCGCGCTAGGAAGCTTGCGACGCCGTGCAATTACAGATTTTGTGTGTCAGCTTATGGACGGATTCCTCATACTGAAGATCGGACTGATCGGATCATTACTGGGACTTGCCCAAACTCCTGCGGTCGAAACGCTCCCCAGCGAAGCCGAACTCTACACTGGAGACGAATACTCCGACGCATTCTCAAATCCATCCGACGATCCGGATCGGCCCAACGTGCTGTTGATTGGCGACTCGATTTCCATCGGTTACACCGTTGAGGTTCGCCAACTCCTATCCGGCCGCGCCGATGTTTTCCGCATCCCTACCAACGGGCGCTACGCATCATATGGACTCGAGCATCTCGCCGAATGGTTGGGTCAAACAGAGTGGGATGTCATTCACTTCAACTGGGGTTTGTGGGACATATGCTACCGGCATCCAGAATCACCGAACCAAGGTCACCGCGACAAAGAGAACGGCACCCTCACCGCCCTGCCCGAGCAATACGAAGAAAGCCTCTCGGAAATTGTCTCGGTGCTAAAAAATATGGATGCCCAACTCATCTGGTGCGCGACCACCCCGGTGCCCGAATCCGAGTTCGGTCGATTCGTAGGAGATGAGATCACCTACAATAAAATCGCGGCTGATATCATGCGTAAAAATGACATTCGGATCAATGACCTGCATACCCATGCCCGCTCAAAGTTACCCGAGATTCAAAAAGCAAAAGGAGATGTGCACTTCACCACCGAGGGTTACGAATACTTAGCCATCCAAGTCGCTCGAAGTATTTCTCAAAGACTCGCGGAATAGAAATCGGGAAACTGCGATCATTCGCGCCACCTCCGCCAGCCGGGAAACAGTAGTTCTCGTTTCAATCCCCTGCCCTGACTCTCCTAATCGTATCAGTCCGAGGGCCGATCTCCTAAATTATCCCAAAAACAGAGCCTAGTCATTCGAATCTGAAGTCCGCGCTTGTCGCTCCTGGCACATGTTACGGAACCTGAATCGCGGAATGAAGGGAGCGAATAGATATGACCTCACCAGATAGCAAACCAGACTGCATTCTTTGAGCGACGGCTCGATGTGATGCTTGGTCGCAGCATGAGCCTCAGGGTCAGTCTCCAATGCAACCCGCAGAATCACGAAATCTAGTCACCGATCATCAGTATCTCTTCGACCGCAGGTTTAGGCTTTTGGGACCGATCCCAGAGTAGCGGGTAATTCGTTCGATCGGGGATGGGGTAGCCGTTCTTCCAAGACATATCGTCGGTGACTCCCCAGAGCGTCACTCGGTCGATTTTCTCGCGACGATCGTAAAACAGGGAGAACAACTCGACGTAGCGCTGGGTAAACTGTGCTTCGATGTCGGACGGTAACCCGGCGGTATAGGGATCGAGATGGATCTTAAATTCCTCCAGCTGAAACTGTGGGTGCATCATGCCCTGCCCGATGATCTGCCCTTCCTTGGTCAGTGGAAGAACATCAACATCGAGCTCCGTGATCATGACTTTGACTCCCAGCGCCGAGAAGGCATCGATCGCCGCGGTGATGTATTCGTTCTTCGGGTAATGAAGCCCCCAGTGGCCTTGCATTCCAACCCCGTCAATTCGGATGCCTTCGCGCTGCAGCATCTTCACCAGTCGCACGATTCCGTCACGCTTCTCTGGGCGCCATGCGTTGAAATCATTGTAATACAATTCGGTATCGGGTGCATACTTCTCGGCAAAGCGAAAGGCATTCTTCACCAACGCATCGCCCCCACCGACCCCATTGACCCAGGTCGTGGGACGGTAGGAGCCGTCATTATCGATCACTTCATTGACGACATCCCAAGCATGGACGCGGCCAGCATATCGACCCGCCACTTTTTCGATGTGAGCTCGCATGACTTCGATCTGTTCGACCGGAGAGTTCGACTCACCCTGTTCGTTTTGGAAAAACCACTCCGGAGTTTGGTTATGCCAAACCAAGGTGTGCCCCACGATGAACATGCCATTAGCCTCACCAAACTCTACAAACTGATCACCCGCTGCAAAATCGTAAACCCCGGGCTCCGGGCAGAGTGGACCCGCCTTCAGTTCATTCTCCACCGTAATGGTATTAAACTGCTCCAAAACGATCCGCTGCGTCGCCCCGTCTCGGCCTGAGTCGATCGCGTTATTTGTAGCAGAGCCCACCAAAAATGCCCCGTCAAAGGCCGACTTAAAGGTGGCCGAAGGCGCGTCACTCGCCTGCAGCGCGACTGCGCTGCCAACTCCAAGCGCGAAGAGTATGTTGAAAGAGTTCATCTGAAATCAAAGGGGTAGGTCACTGCAGTTTTGGAAATGTCGCAGGATGCGACTTTTATCCCTCATTCATGCTGGATCACGGTTACCTTCGCGAGCCGCCGATTGGGTCTATCTATAGTCCACCTGGGTCGCTGCGCTCCAAGTTACAAGTAATCCTCCTCCGCCAAGGCTCCGGCGGACATGCAAGAACCAGCAACCGCTCAACGGGGTCATGTCGCAAATAAGTTCTACGCAGCGCAGCGTAGTAAACTTATTGCGACGTGACCCTTTCCCGAAAACCGCACGACCTAATCCTCTTCGCTCGCGCTAACACGCTACGACTTGCCCCCCATGTCCGACGAAACCTTGGCGAAGTCGGATTTCAAGAATCGTCCGCCCATCCCTACTCGCTCGGCACCAATCGCTCCGACTCTGCCGGAATCGTCAGGGTTGGCAGCCCCTCCAGAAACCCCAATTCGTTTAAAAACTCATCCGCCGCGATCAGCGTCAGGTCCTTCCAAGGTTGTTGATTGAAAAATCCATGACCCGCTCCGGGCGCAAGCTGATGATCGATGGAGTCAACGTCCATTGACTCGAGTTTTTGCTGCACGGCGTTCCAGCCTGGACTCCATTTTTCATCTTCGGTGCCAAAGAACACGATCACGGGTGGCATGTCGGCGTCGAGGTGTTGCAGCATGTCCACCTCTGGGTCGCTTTGGTCGGCGGAAATAAACGCCGGATTGAACAACACGTAAGCCGCCACCGAGGTGTCGACGTTAGTCGGATCACCGGGATCGTTCAGTCCCGGATTGTGCGTAGCCAACATGCTCACATGTCCCCCGGCCGATCCACCACCCGCAATCAATCGATCAGGATCCAAACCCAACACTTCCGCATTCGATTTCATCCATCGTATCGCACTCTTGGCATCCGTAATACACACCCGCTTCCGCGAGCCTTCACCGGTGTATTCTTTGCTTTTGACTAAAGTATAATTTGAGGTCGCCGCGACCAAACCCCGACTGGCGAAATATTGACACTGGTATTGAAACGCCGCCAACGAACCATTGCCCCAAGCTCCACCGTGAAAGAGAATAATCCCGGGATATTTGCGCTTTGCCGGATCCCATCCCTCCGGGAAATAGATCTCCATCTCGAGCGGTTTCCCATCGATCTCTTTGTAGACAAAACGCTTCCCCGGAACCGGACTCGTTTCGATCTCATTATCTTCGCCCATCAGCGGCGACAGAAAAGACAAGAGTATCAATGGGGCTAGAAATCGTCGCATACCTCACCCTAGAACCATGTGACGGGCACACAAGTATTTGAACCCAAATCACCAGACATTCACCCCGGCATCAAATTCCAGCATGCGCCGGCGCAGTTTTTCAGCGAGCACGGGATACTTCTCGATCACGTTGTGTTTCTCTCCGATGTCGTCGCGCAGGTTGTAGAGCTTGGGCACTTCGACTTCGGGCCGAGCTCTGGGATGATCGCCCCACGTTTGATACTTCCACCCACCAACCCGGATACCATTGATGGTTCCGGAGTTAGCGGCGTAGTAGAAAATCTCGTGGCGGGGAGACTGGGCTGAACGGCCCTCAATTAAGTCCTTCAGGCTGAAACCATCGTAGATCCGATCCTCGGGTAGATCAGCGCCAACCCAATGCGCGATGGTCGGTAGCAGATCCAGAGTGGACGCAATCTCATCACTCTCGCCGCCCGCCGCGATCGTGCCGGGAGCCCACAGCACCGCCGGCACGCGCAGGCCGCCTTCGAAGGTGGTGAACTTACCGCCTTTCATCGGACCGGCGGAGCCCTCTGGGATCGGCCCATTGTCCGATAGAAACATCACGAACGTATCTTCCGATAGACCGTGCTCGTGCAGCGCATTCAAGACTTCGCCTACGCTCCAATCGATCTGTTGCACGATATCGCCAAAGATCCCCGCCTCACTCTTACCCGCATACTCCTCTTCGATGTGATGCGGCTTATGCGGCATGGTGTGCGGCATATAGAGAAAGAACGGCTCCTCCTTGTGCTCCGCGATAAACTCAACGGCTTTCTCAGTGTAGCGTCGGGTCAAAGTCTTCTGGTCCACCGGATACTCAATGATCATATTATCTTCCAGCAGCGGGACCCGATTACGCAGCTCTCGATAATGTTGGAGGTAGCGGGCCCGGTCGCTCTGCATCTGCTCCGGCGTGTATCCCTCGTTGAGTTGCACAACAGGCGAGATATCGAACTCCGCCGAAATCGACATATCGTTGCTGTAGGGAACGCCATAATAAGAATCGAAACCCTGATTCATAGGCATGAACTGCGCTTGATGCCCCAGGTGCCACTTGCCCACGATGCCCGTGGCATAGCCCTGCCTCTTCAGCAATTCAGCGATGGTGAGTTCCGCCGGCGGCAGGCCCGTAGTTGAGCGGGGAAACAAGACCCCCGGGACGCCCACCCGGACCGGCATGCGGCCCGTGAGTAGGGCAGCCCGCGACGGAGAGCATACCGAGGAAGCCACATAGAAACTCGTCATGCGCAGCCCCTCGCTTGCCATGCGGTCGATGTGCGGCGTGGCAATGATCTCGGAACCAAAACAACTCAAGTCGCCCCACCCCTGATCATCGGTCATGATGATGATGAAATTTTTAGGGGCCGCAAACGCACCGTTGCCGAAACAAATCACTCCAAGGAACAGAATGATTCTTAGTAATTCTCGTGTCATAAGTTTCAAATCATCCACTAAACTGCCGAATTTACTACCCAACAAAGTCGCAAAGAGCATTTGGCAGGGTCTTTACTTAACGGGAGTAAATTATATATCTTCGATACTGTATTATTAAATCAAATACAGATTTTAAGCAAAAAATCAGTTTCCTTGGAGAAGAAACTTTACCGATTCGGGGATCCACCCACTGGTCCAACTGTGGCGGCGAGGGGGTTCAAAGAGATATCGATGAGGCAGCTCGTTTTCGATCATCAATTGATGAAGTTTTGCCCCTCCGGCAGCGCGCACTCCGGCTGGAACGTAGTAGAAAATTCTGGCATTTGGCCCCAGTTTGGAACCATGCGATTTCACCAAATTCGATAAACGATAATGAGCGAAGTTCTCTGCGCTGCCCCAAAACTGCATCATCCGCTCAGTTCGATCCGCTTCTTCAATCGGTCCCAGGTCCACCCGAATTCCCGTATCCCAAGCCGCTGCTTTGCCAAACGTATCCGGATGCCGGAGAAGAAGCGATAGTGCCCCCCCAGCCTGATTTACTGAATCCGAGTAATAATTTCCCCGCTGCATCGGTCCGCACCGGGTAATTCGCCTCCACAAACGGGATGATCGTTTTCAGGAGATGGCTTTCATCCTGACGTTCCGAATCCGAAGCGTGATCGTTATACCACGGCATTTCAGAGAAGGCCGGGGCGATGCAGATCACATCGTAGCGATTGGGTATATCCAGATCCCAAATTTCCTGCAGTCCTTGGCCATGCCGCTCATCACTCTCCTCTCTTACTGGTAACACATACAGCGTTCGATAGAGCCGTCCTTCAACGATCTGATCAGGCGACAACACCCGAAGTGTCGTTTCACTGGCCTGATAAGGGGACGAAATCCGATGTTCGATAATCTCTGAGGGCATCTCTCCGAATCCCATACTCCCGCCCACGGCCAGGAAAGAAATCGCACGGAATGGAGAAAGGAAATTCATGGAAAACTCAGATGGGATGGGAAGACGAAAGCCTACCCCGGCCCGAGGAGATACCAAACCCTTTTCGCGCACTCCTCATAAGAAGAAATTTGACACTTTAACGTTTTAACGTTTTAGTGCTTACATGAAACGAGCGACGGTTTATTTCGAAGAAGATCTCCATCGGGCACTCAAAATGAAGTCCGCTGAGATATCATCTCCTGTATCGGACCTGGTGAATGATGCGGTAAGATCGGCACTGCTAAAAGACGCTGAAGATCTGGAAGCATTTAAAGAACGAGAGCATGAGCCTGTAATCGATTTCGAAGCTTTCGTCGCATCCCTGAAAAAAGATGGTAAGCTATAAAATCGTCATCAAAAAATCGGCGGCGAAAGAAATCGAACGGATCGAAAAGAAGGGCCGAGTTCGTATTATTGAGAAGATTCGAAGCCTAGCGACAGACCCTCGGCCATCAGGCAGCAAGAAATTATCCGGACAAGAGAAATTCCGAGTCAGGCAAGGGAACTACCGAATCCTCTACCAGATAATCGATGACGAATTAATCGTATCCGTTGTCAGAGTTGGACACCGTCGGGAAGTCTACAAAAACTGATGAAGACGCCAGTAAGGGCTACCCCTTACTGTTTCGGTGCCATCAGAGGTGCTAGTTTTGCAGTTTGTGTTCGATACCGTTGCTCAGAGAAAATCCTAAAAAGGGTCAATCCAACTGTTTGATATAGGCTGGACGTCAAATTCGGCACAGAAACCTGAGGCTCCCTAAGTTGGTTAAATGCTGTTAGGGACTTCACCGTTTACGCTGGGGGCGTAGCGCACTTGGATTGGGTTATCCCCTATCCCATGACTGCACTTCGATGTTCACTTTTCATCGGCATTCTTGCCGCTTTGGTCAGTTGTCTTTCGGCTAAGCCGGTTGCCGTAACCCTCGAGACCCCAGTGGGTATCATCGAGATTGAGGTGCTGATTGATCAGGCACCCATTTCCGGAGCAGGCTTCCTCGCCCACGTGGATACCGGACTACTCAACGACGGGGGATTCTACCGGACCGTCTATCCTAAGAACGACAATGGCTCGCCCAAGATCAGCGTTATCCAAGGCGGTCTACTGCCAGACACCGAAGGACTAACACCCATCGAGCATGAAACCACCGAACAAACCGGCATCCTTCACCGCGATGGGGTAATTTCACTGGCTCGCAGCGAAGTGGGTTCTGCGACCGGTGGCACGTTCTTCATCTGCATCGGTGATCAACCCTCCCTCGATATGGGCGGAGGCCGCGCCGTATCCGGAGACGGACAAGGCTTCGCCGCATTTGGACGGGTGACCAAGGGAATGGATATCGTGCTTAAAATTCATCGCACCAAAACCAATTCCGACAGCGAAGACGCCTACACTGCCGGACAACTCATTGCTCCTCCCGTCCGTATTCTCAGAGCGTATCGGCAATAGCACGCAGCAGACACAACTCCTTTATTTGAGCCGTTCAATCATTTCATCCGCTCGGTCCAAATTCACCATGTCCGCGGCCGAATCGATGATTTCTTGATACTTCGTTTCGAAACCTTCCCCCAGCGCGTGCGCCATAAGTCTCAGGTCATGCTCTCGACAAAAAGCGATGAACTCCGGCGTCAGATGCTCAAGCCGGTATTCGATGATTTGCGGGTTGTAATCCATCACGCGACGAAGTCCCGCCACATCAACGGCGTTCATTTTCAAGGGAATATGCCGATCGAGCGCCCGCAGTTCCCGAGCCTGCTCGTCCTTAGAAAACCAAAAGAAACAGTCCCGGGCAAAGCCGGCCTCGTGCACCAGCGCAAGGAGTTCGGCGAGATCCGCGGCTTTCACATCGAAGTAGATCTTAACCTTCCCTTTGAACTGCCGCAGATAGGGCTTTAGCCGAGGGACTCTCTGATCCGCAAACTCGGATCCAAACCAACTGCCGGCGTCCAACTGTTCGATATACTCCGAACTGCGTTCCTTGATTTCGCCGCTGCCATTGGTCGTTCGATCGAGGGTCTTGTCGTGCAGAATATACATAACACCGTCCTTACTCGTGCGGACATCAATTTCCACGTAGTCCACCCCGAGATCCACGCATTTCTGAGTAGCTGCGATCGTATTTTCGGGAGCCAAATGATTCGCCCCGCGATGGGCGACGATGAGGAGCTCTTTGGCTTCGAGCGAACTCGCCAGCAAAAATGCCAATACCAAGAAAGGAGCGATCCTGAGATTAAGAGCCATAAGTGAACTAGAGCCTACTTAACCTCCCAATGGCACCTAAAATACCGGGGATTCAGAGGGGAATCTGAAGCTCCCGATTGAGGCTGCCGATTATATCCAATACCGACTCTTTTGTAGTTAGTCTTGGATACTTATTCCGTAAGTCTCTATATTCCTATGTGCCCCTAACCGCTCTCAATCGAGCGTTAGCATCGAATCTCATGAAACTCGTGTTCTTGTCCTCCCCAGCAACTAAACTATCCGCCGGTATTATCTGCGCTTTGGCGATTGGCAGTTTCGTCTTTGGCCAGCCAACGACCACCGCCGCTGATCAAACTAAAAATACCTTTCACGGCGGAATTCAGTCCAAGAATGCCACCGAGGTTCCTCATAAGTTGAAGGACGCCAAAAGCCTGCCTTCGGGCAAAACCCCACCGCCGCAGGATCCAGAACTCGAGGAGTATGGGATCTATTTCGATCAGGCACCGACCGCGATGATCACGCATCCGGTGCCCACGGAATTACCCCTTCAGCTCAACGCCGGAGACCGCATCGCGTTTATCGGGAACACCCTACTGGATCGCGCTCAAATTTTTGGCCACTTCGAAGCCAACCTCCAACTCGCCCATCCGGGGGAAAAACTAGTGATTCGTAATCTCGCTTGGTCAGCCGATGAGGTCGACCTGCAGCCGCGCCCGGCAAACTTCGCAACCGTCGAGCAACACCTCACCCGTGAGAACGTGGACGTCATTTTCGCGGCGTTCGGCTACAACGAATCTTTTGACGGACTGGAGGCGGTCGAGTCCTTCAAGGCCCGTCTCGCCCGCTTCTTGCTGGATCTGAAATCGAAGGCCTACAACGGCACCGATGCACCTCAGATTGTGCTGATCTCCCCCATCGCCAACGAAAACACCGCCAAGGTTCCGGCGGCAGATTTAAACAACGAACGCCTCGCGGCCTACACCGCCGCCATGGCGGAAGTCGCTGAACGCCTTCAGGTCGGCTTCGCCAATGTCTTCGCCTCCACTCAGGTTGCTATGGCCGACGAAACCTCCGACCTCACCATCAATGGGGCCCACCTGACCGAGATCGGTTACAAAGTATTCGCCGATGCCTTGTTCCATGCGGTGTTCGATTCCCCGGTCCCCACACCCAACGAGGAATTGCGCGCGACCATCATCGACAAGAATACGCAGTATTTCCGCCGCTACCGCCCGCTCAACACCTACTATTACACCGGAGCCCGCAACAAGAGTTACGGCTATTTGGATTTCCTCCCTGCCATGCGGAATCTGGAAATCATGACCGCAAATCGCGATGAGCGGATTTGGGCCATCGCCCAAGGTCAGACCTTCGCTGCTCAACCGATTGATGATTCGAATGTGCCGGAGTTGGATGAGATAGAAGAATCGCGCGGCGCCAACGAATGGCTCTCTCCCGCTGACGAGATGGCGGCCTTCCGGGTCGATCCCCGATTCGAAGTCAATCTGTTCGCGAGTGAAGAAGAGTTCCCCGAAATCGCCTGCCCTATCACCATGCGCTGGGATGCGAAGGGCCGCCTTTGGGTGAGTTGCTCCGTCACTTATCCTCATGTCTATCCTGGTCAAAAACCGCGCGATAAGATCGTCATCCTAGAGGACACCGATAACGATGGGCGCGCCGACAAATCTACGATCTGGGCCGACGATATTAGCATCCCGTTATCCTATGAACTCTATAAGGACGGCATCATCGTTTCGGAAGAGCCTCACCTCAGTTACATCTACGATAGTGATGGCGACGGAAAGGCCGACTCTCGCGAGTATCTCTACACCGGATTTGGTTGCGAAGACTCGCACCACGCCTTGCACGACTTCGTTTGGGCTCCCGATGGCGATCTCCTTTTCCGCGAATCAATCTTCCACAACTCGCAGGTCGAAACACCCTACGGTCCGATCCGCGCCAAGAACTCCGCGTGGTTCAAATACTCCCCGCTCAATCAGTCTCTCGTCACCTTCGGCAGCTACCCCAATACCAACCCATGGGGAGTGACTTACTCGGACTGGGGACATCACGTCGCGAGCCACCCGGTTTTCGCCAGTGCGTTTCACGCCACCAACCCAGCGTTCCCCGAGCAACATCCCAAGGCTTCCGGCATTCCGGCCTACTCCGGTGTCTGCGGGCATGAATTTGTCGACTTCCCCATGTGGCCTGACGCGCTCCAAGGCGGATTCATAAAAGTGCGCTACAAACCAACCAACCGGGTCGAAATTCACAAGTGGATCGAAAACGATGATCACTTCGCAGAGGAGTATGTCTCGGACCTCATCTTCTCCGAAAACCTGAGTTTTATCCCCGTCGACATAAAATTCGGCCCGCGGGGCGCGATCTATATCTGCGATTGGTATAACCCCGTCAAAGGTCACGCCCAATACTCGCTCCGAGATCCCCGCCGTGATCGCAAAAGCGGCCGCATATGGCGCGTCGTGCCTAAGGGTGCCCAACTGCAAGACGCCCCCTCGATCGCCGACACCGAACTCGATCAACTCCTCGATAATCTGAAGCGCCGCGAATACCGTTACCGCTACTGGACCAAACGCGAGTTGCGGGACACCCATGATTCCGCCGACGTAGCTACCGCTCTCGACTCTTGGGTCGCAAAACTCGATTCCTCCGACGAGCGATTCCGCCATCATCAAGTCGAAGCTATGTGGGTCTACCGCAGCATCGGCGTCAGCCGCCCCGCTCTCCTGCGTGAACTGCTGACCTGCGAGAATCACCACGCCCGAGCCGCCGCGACGCGACAACTCCGCTACACCATCGGCGCGACCGGCATGCCCGCGATGCCTAACCTCGCCGACAATGGTCTCACCCTGGCGCAAGCATTGAGTCTGCTGGCAAAACGCACCAACGATGTGAACGGAATCGTGCGCCTCGAAGCAGCCAACACCGCGAGTTACTTGGGCACAGCCGATGCCCTCAAATCACTTTTGGACATATTCCAATACCCCATGCAGGAGCACTTGAAGTTCGCTGTCCGGTGCGCGATCGGATCAGAGGCCCTCGCGCCCTTCTGGCAAGGAGACGATTCGGCATTGGATGATTCTGAGCGGAAGACTCTCAGCGATTTTTACGAAAACTGGGACCAAGAGAACACCAAGGCTGATGCCCTCCTCGCCGGCGGTGCGGTGGCCTCCGGATTCGATCGTCAAGAGGATCTGTTTAGCATCGAGATCTCTACCATCCCCGAACGCATGTTATTCGACGTGGAAAAGTTCACGGTGCGAGCCGGACAACCCGTGCGACTGATTTTCACTAATCCAGATGCGACGCAACACAACCTCGTGATCATCGAACCGGGTCGCAATGAGGCCATCGGAGTCGCCGCCAACGAAATGGCCAAGGACCCAAGTGGCGTGGAGAAGGATTTCATCCCCACTGTGCCCGGAATCCTACACTACACCAAACTCCTCGGCCCGGATGGGCTGGAGATCCTACGCTTCAACGCACCCGAGAAGCCCGGGGTGTATCCTTACATCTGCACCTTCCCGGGCCACTGGTTTATGATGAAGGGCGAGATGATCGTCGAATAGGTGATCGGCTCCCACCGACATTCAGCGAAAGAAATCCTGGAGATTAAACGAAACCTCGCTGGCGACGGCCTGCCCGTCGACCAGAGCCGGCATAAACGTAATGTCCTCGACGATGGAGCGGATATGATCGGGCAAGATCGCATCTTCAGAAATTTCCACAATGCGACCCCGGTCATCAACGCTCACCTTAACGGCATAATCGAACGCCTCTGGCGCATCGGCCGCCAGTAATACGGCTGGGGCGATTTCCCAAGCTGGCTCGGCCGCCAGAGTGGCATTTCGGTTCTGGGCCATGCGATCGAGCGTGACATATTCATGGGCTTCATCGCGACTCAGTCCGAACTGCTTATCGGACATATTTGTCACGAATTCGCGACCACCACGGTAAATATGGATATCAACCTCCAGCACCTCCAAACTGCGGGGCAGGCTTTCCTTGCGCAGGAGGACTTTTTGAGGCTCTGGGCCGATATACTCAAGTTTCTCGAAGAGAATAAGGTCCTTCTGCTGCGCCTGTGCTACCACGCGGACGATACCCACCGCATAGGCATCAACAATCGGCTGTGGTGATGACAAGAGCGCCTCAACGACCAGGGCTGTCTTATCTTTAGATGTCTGTTTCCCATCGTCCGCATAAAACTTCTCATCGAGCTGTATCTGAATATCGGCGTTTTGGGACGCGTCGATTCTCTCATCCATACTGGTAGATGGCTCATAGAACGTGCTCGGCGTGTTGTTTCGTTGTCCCCGACCGGACGGATTGCTTCTGGTCTTCAGATCTCCCGTCAGTCGACTCTTAGCTTCTCCGGATTCCACCGTCGCCTGTTGCACCGCCCAATTCTGCGAAGAATTATCGATGACCGAGTAGTCCCGATGCGTATCAACTTCACTGATATTCAACGACGTGAGCCCCACCTTGGGCACGTGTTCGAATCGAGTGCGGTGCTCCGCTCGCACATCGACCACCGCGCCATTGGCGCCATCGAGCTGAGCTCGGTGATCCCTGTAGTTCGTTAATCTACCAAATTCCTCTTGGTGTAAGATCGTCAGGTCCAAACCGACGAACAAACGGTAGTCCTTCTTCGGCACGTTCTTCGATTCGACGGAGCGCGGCGTGGACTGCGCTGAAAGTCCCGTGGCAGACACCACGATACTCAGGATGGCAACGAACCTCCGGGTGTTTGAATTCAGGTTGTCGAATGATGGGGGTAATATCGGCATGTTATTAACTAGTGAATTTTGATCACATTATTGTCCAAAATCACAAAAATGCGAACCGAACGATGGGATCAAACGGTAGGGGCGTTCTAAGCACACGACCGAAACGGTGTTCTGAACCAGCCCCAGGAAACTCCTCTACTTCTCGGGAGTTAAAAACTGTTTTTGATTTTTGATAAACTCGGCGGGTTTGTCGTGATTTGCCTGATAGGTGGTTGCAAGAGGGAGTCCGAGCCAATCAGGACCCTCGGCGCGTGATTCTTCAAAAAGCACCCAGAACCGGGTTTTCATATCGGCCAGTTTCCCCGGCATCGATGCGGCAAGGTCGTTACGCTGCCCGGGATCCTCAGTTAGGTCGTAGAGTTCGAAAAACTCCGGCTTCACTGTTTTAACAAATGGCATGTCTTCTGCGACGATGGGATGCGTTCGTGGCTTATTGTCGCTCGATCGCGCGACTAGGCTGTAGTCACCGTGACGCATCGAAGCCTCCGGTGAACTTCGATAAAAATACCACATCAGAGGTTGATCGCGCGCGGGGGCGGCCCGGCCCTTAAGCAAGGGACCGAGATCAATTCCATCCAGCGCCAACCCAACCGGAACCTTGGCCCCCGTGAGGGCGCTGATGGTCGGCAATAAGTCAGGGAACCACATCGGCGTATCCAAGACTCGGTTACCTTTGAATTTCTTGGGGAAATGAAAGATGCCCGGCACCTTGATGCCTCCGTCGTAGACGCCACCTTTCAGTCCCCGCAGGTTTCCGTTGGAGCCCATGCGATAGGAGCCGTTGTCCGAGCCGAAGAAAATCATGGTATTGTCGGAAACCCCTTGGGCTTCGAGCGCGGCCAATACCCGCCCTACCGCGGAATCCATGTGTTGAATATTCCCAAAGTATTCGGCCGATTTCTTATCTAGATCCGGATACTGCGCGACGAGCTCGGGTGGCGTCGCAATCTTCGCATGAGGTTCATGAAACGGCACATAGAGTAAGAACGGTTTTTCATCATCGTAGACTGTGCCAAACCAGGTCTCGACTTCGTCGGCCAGGAGTTGGCACGAGTAACCTTTTTGCTCACCGATCGCAACTCCGTTTCGCACGTAGTTAACTGGGTTAAGATGCGAAGGCTCGGCATTGTTTTCTGTGCCCAAGGAATATTCAAACCCCTGGTCGATCGGCTGTGCCTGGTTCAACGCCGGGTCCTGCGGCAGGCAGCTGAGATGCCACTTCCCGACATGAGCCGTCTGGTAGCCGTCGGCCTGCAGCACTTCCGCCATGGTGATCTCTTCCCCACGCAGGTGCATGGTGCTTCCAGGCGGGCGGTAACTATACATGCCCGCACGGGTCGGCATGCGGCCGGTCATGAGGCTCACTCGAGCCGGCGAACAATTCGGCGCACCAGAATAACACTCATCAAACTTGATCCCCTCGGCAGCCAATCGATCGATGTTAGGTGTGATCGCGCGACCACCATAAGAACCGAGATCGCCGTATCCCATGTCGTCCGCCAGCATAATAAGAATGTTGGGACGACTTTCGGACGCAGCCGTGGCGAACAGTCCCGTGAGGGCAAACAACGACGCGCAGAACAGCGTTTGGCACAGTTTGAGGTGATTCATAATAGGGTTAGCGTGGCGCATGGGGAACTTATACAGGGGCAGCGATGATCTAAGAGGGAACGTCGAGGAGTGGGGGGCAATACGGAGACTGACTACTTGGTCGTAGGGTTTTCAAACCAAACCACGCCCCACCCGCCATTCTCTTCGGTCGTCGCGATGTCCATATCGCCGTCACCGTCGAGATCGGCCAAAAATGCGTTATCCATCTTCTTACGTGATTCTGGACCCGGCAGGTCCATCAGATTGTTGGCCCAGTTCTCCGAGGACATACCGTCGCCGGTCATCGTCAAATACCACAACTGTGCCTCAAATTCAGGGATCAGCACGATTTCGGGAGTGGTCGGATCTCCGTTCATCTCGATAAACGCCACACCCTTGGACCTAGCATTGTCTCCCTTAGCTGTTAGCCCATCCGGCTGCACGGGTATGGGCACCTCCACTCGGTGATACTTCGGCGGCCCCGTGTCGTTGGTGCGTAGGTAGAGGAAAACCTCTCCCTTCTTGCTGGCCTTCACCAAATCGGGACGACCATCAGCATTCGCGTCGCCGAGGATCATGAACAATCCTTCGATCTCCGTATCAATCACTCTCACGGGCCAAGGTTGAGTCACATATTCCGCGCCCAAGTTCTCATAGTAAAAGGTCCCCTGCTTCTTCCGTTCCTGCACGATGATGTCTTGGTCCCCATCACCGTCGATGTCATTGACGATCGTGCTCATGGGCCAATCGGCGACGCCGAGTTCATAGCGTTTCCATTGAGTTGCCTCATGTTTGTTCTCAGCCGGCTGTTTATACCAAGCCTCCGCCCCTACGATAAGATCGTTGAGACCGTCGCCATCGACATCGCTAACAATCGGGTTACGCGCCTCCTGCTCGAAGAGGGTCATTCGAACCCACTTTGTCGGATCCCTAAGATCGCCCTGACCCGGATTGAAAAACACGTGACCACCATTCGCGATGTAGTCGATGTCTCCGTCGTGATCGAGGTCACCAATCCCGGAGTCTTCGCATTTCCCATGCTTCTCCAGTTCGATATAGTCTGTCCAAAGCCCCCGAATCTCATCCGGACCAGGATTGAAATAGAGCCGACTGTATCCTCCCTCTTCAAAATTCACGAATACATCGAGGTCACCATCCGCATCCCAATCGTGGAAATTTACGCCGTCCGGACCATCATCATGTGGATCTGGCTGAATGACGTTAGCTCGCCAGCCACTGGGGCCAGTCTTACCCACAAATTGCTTCCACGCGTTAGCATCGCCCGTCTGATTCGCTTGGGCCCACCCCGCGCCCAGCGCAAACAGGCCCATCATCATGATTCGCAATACCGTCTTCATCATCCTAAAGACTTCCTGCCCTTCATGCCCAAGTCACGCAATGACGATTCGGAATCATGGTAAGAGTGGTTCCCCAAATTCGGTTTCAACATCCGGAAGCCGGGGGTAACGATCTAATACCGCCTGAAGTTCTTCGCGCCGATCGGATTCAACTCCCGCTGCGGATACCGGTGACTCTTCCATGAAGTCTGATCTCACTTCAAAGTAGTCCCCGTTCTGATACAGTTTAAACTGACCATCATAGACATACTTATCACGATGAACTCTCGCTTGTCCCCACCGAGCGTCGTAATAGCCAAACACCCACTCGCGCTCCGGTCCGGACTTGCCCACTAATGTCGGGAGAAAACTGACCCCCTCGAGTTGCAGCTCCTCTCGTTTGGACTGAGGCAACGTGACGATGTCGGCCAAAGTTTGATGGAAGTCGGTAAAATCCACTAACTGTTGGCTCACCTGCCCGACGGGTGTCTGTCCCTTCCAGTAGGCAATGAGCGGCACGTGAATTCCCGCATCAATCGTATTGGCTTTGCCCCCCGGCACCGTGCGATGAGGCAACTCCGAGACAATTGACCGATCCGTGCCATTATCACCCGTGAAGAGGATAAGCGTATTCTCCAACAGCCCCTCTTCCTCCAGTTTGTCATGGATGCGTCCGACCAATTTATCGCAATACGCCATCATATCTCCAAATGCCTCCTGCCGACTCAACTCCTGAGTCTCACTATCGGGCGTGGGTAAAAATGGGCTATGCACCAAAACCATCGGGTAATACACGAAGAACAGCTCGTCCTTTTTTCGTTCAATGAAATCGCAGATGTAATCCGTGAAGTGGTCCGGTCCATATTTGCCGTCCATCGCTTCGTCGATGACCTCACCATTTTGCTCGATATACGGATCCCAAAATCGCTCGCCGTAGGACTTTCCCTTGGTGACCTGCCAGAGGCTGTATTCGTCGAACCCGGCATCGTGCAGCCGGGTGGTATCATTCGATCGGTCAAACTTACCGTCACCATGCGAAATTCCGTTCAACTGCCATTTACCGGCAATCATCGTCGCATAGCCTGAGTCGCGCATGAGATTACCAAATGTCGGATACTTTGGATTGAGGTAACCGAACTCCTCATAGGTAAAACAGTTGTAGCGACCGGTCATAATTTGCACCCGCGATGACGTGCAGACCGGCGTGGAGTAGCAGTTATCAAAACGAACTCCGTCCGCCGCCAAACGATCCAATCGCGGCGTCTCGTAGGACTGACTCCCGTAAGTGCTCAGGCATTCAAAACCCATATCATCGGCCATAATGAGGATGACGTTGGGACGGTCGACCGCCGCTGCCGCGACGGCACTGAATCCCCCGAAACAAACGGCTGCAATAAAACGAAAGAGGGGTGACGATAACATAGAGAGAATTGGGCGAAATTTTACGTCTAAATACGATGCATATTAAAGCTTATCTAAATTAATGTCATCAAGCACTACCTGACGACCGCCCGCGCTGATTCGGGATACGGGGCAGTAGCAGATCTCGATTGATGGAAAGAAGGAAGATCGCTAAGTTTTCAAATTGTTCTCCCCTCCTCACTGCCCCGCCATCACGTTTATCGAGACCATGCGAAACCTCCTCTGTTTGCTCGCCCTGCACATTGCCGCCAGCGCGAGCATTTTTGCCGCTACTCAACCCAACGTCATCGTCATCCTCACCGACGATCAGGGCTGGGGTGATTTGAGCGTTAGCGGGAACCCCAACCTCTCCACGCCGAACATCGATACCCTCGCCCGCGACGGGGCAACATTCGACAATTTCTATGTCTGCCAGGTGTGTGCGCCTACCCGCGCCGAATTCCTCACCGGCCGCTACTATCCTCGCACCGGCGTGAGTGGAGTCAGTTCCGGACAAGGTCGGCTTAATCCCGACGAGACCACCATCGCCGACGTGTTTAAGGCCAACGGCTACACCACCGGCGCATTCGGCAAATGGCACAACGGCACCCAGTCCCCCTATCACCCCAACGATCGTGGCTTCGACGAATACTACGGATTCACCTCCGGACACTGGGGCCACTACTTCAGCCCTCCGCTCGATCACAATGGCCGCAAGGTTCGGGGCAACGGCTTCGTGGTCGACGACTTCACCGACCACGCGCTGGAATTCATCGAAGACAATCGCGACAATCCGTTCTTCTGCTACCTGCCCTACAACACGCCGCATTCCCCGATGATGATTAGCGACGAGTTCTACGACAAATTCAGAGACGTCGACCCTGCCATGATGAACCGCGAACCAAAGCGCGAGGACGTGATGATGACCCGCGCCGCCCTCGCGATGTGCGAGAACATTGACTGGAATGTCGGCCGTATCCTCCAGCGGCTCGAAGAACTGAACCTGCAGAACGATACCATCGTCATCTATTTCTCTGACAATGGACCCAACTCCATTCGTTGGAACGGCGGCATGAAAGGCCGCAAAGGCTCCATCGATGAAGGCGGCCTGCGTTCGCCTTTCTTCATCCGCTGGCCGGACCAAATCGCCGCTGGCCTCCGCGTGCCTCAAGTCACCGCAGCAATCGACCTGCTGCCCACGCTGGCCGAACTCGCCGGCGCAGAGGTTGCCACGGCCAAGCCGATCGATGGTCAAAGTTTCCAGTCCCTCCTCGCTGGTCAGTCCAGTGCGTGGAACTACCGCCCCATATTCAGCATCAAAAACAAGCAGGTCAGTGTGCGTAATCAACGCTACCGGCTCGATGCTACCGGCAAGCTCTTCGACATCACCGCCGACCGGGGCCAACACCACGATGTCGCGGCGGAACACCCGGAGGTCCACGCGCGATTGACCAAGCTCGCCACTCGGCACAACGCGGCGATGCAACAGGATTTCGCCGCCTATCGCGATCGCCCGTTCACCGTCGGTTATGCCCCCGCGACCACCCTGCCCGCTCGGGACGGCATTCCTCACGGCACGATCATTCGCAGCTCCAAGGCCCCGAACAACTCCTTCTTCAAAAACTGGACGAGCGAAGACGACGCAATCACCTGGAGCATCGATGTCGGCGAAGCCGGTGAATACGAGGCCACCGTGCATTACACCTGCGCCGAGGAAAACCTCGGCACCACCATCCAACTCGCCATGGAGCAAGGCGACAAAACCACCGCGCCCGTCACAATCGCGTTCAACCCGCCGCTCTACGACAAGTCGATGGAACGCGTCGCCAATTCTCACTACTTTGTGAAGGATTTCCAGGCCCTTGATTTGGGCTCACTCCACCTTGAAAAAGGACGCGGCCAACTCCGACTCACCGCGCCCAATATCATTGGCCAATTGGCCATCGACGTGCACTCAGTCGAGCTGGTGAGAAAACCCTAATAAGGTTCGATACGTGCTCCCCCCATCAAACGGGTTGATCGAAGGAAGGACGGACCGCCGCTGCTTGGTGCTAGCTCCAAGCAGATCCTCCCCTAATACATTATAAAGCCCAAAGGAGGTCGATCTACCCAAGGGAATTAACCGGAACGTTTCGACGTCCAAGTCCCACTGGAGGACACCCTGCCCTTACGATTCAACACTTCGTAACCGCCGACCAGAAATTTCGAGGTCACCGCTCCTTTCAATTTAACGGTGCTGGTTTGACCTTCAGCTCTGAAGTCGAAAACGATCTCTACCTTGCTCCCGTCAATCGCGACGGATTTCATGGTCACGGGAATGCTATCCCCATCGGCCCACAACTTAACCTCAGCCGACCACGAGTCCGCCACCGAATCGACCAACGCAATATCAATATTGCCCGTGCTGCCATCGTTGCTGCTCCAGCTTCCGGAATACTCTCCGGTAACTTGTGGTTCCGCTGCGGCGAGAGAAGTCGAGGTGGCGCAAATAACGGCAAGGGTCAGGGCGAGAAAGATCAGTTTTTTCATGCTATTTCTGGGGAGTGGAGATGAACTACAGATTTGTGAACGGGGTTATAACGAGGTATTTGACTCACCCTCGACCTCAAGACGAATCTCCCTCTCATTTCGGTGAAAAGATTCTGCCCAAATACACCATGAATCGCCGGATGCTCCGGCGCGTGGCCCCCCCCTCCATAGACGGAATACGCTCTTCCCGTTCTTTTACCGAAGCCTCTTTGAATATTCCGCAACACTCTCGTCGAGGTGAGATCTTGATCCGACTCGGAAAGCTTCCGACATTATCCGTCCCCGATTTTAACCGAAGCGGCGCTCTCATTCGTCTCTAGTATAGAACCCTGCCTCCGCCCCTCCATCCGCATGCACGCATTCAAACAATTCCGGACCAGATTTTTCCTGTTAATGCTGTCTGCATTTGGCCTGTCGGCCCTCTCGATGGGGGCTGAGACCCGCCCCAACATAATTTTCATCATGGCCGATGATCTCGGCTACGGAGATCTCGGTTCCTACGGCCAAACGGTGATTCAAACGCCGCATCTCGATCACATGGCCGCGGAAGGCATCCGCTTCACCGATTTCTACGCCGGATCTCCGGTTTGCGCACCTTCGCGGAGTGTGCTCATGACGGGACAGCACACCGGGCATACCACAGTCCGAGGAAACTTCGGAAAGTTCGGCGTGCTCGGATTGGCCGGAAACAAGGGACGTGTCCCCCTATTCGCGGAAGATGTGACGATCGCTGAGGTTTTGAAATCAGCGGGCTATGCCACCGGAATCACCGGCAAGTGGGGTTTAGGCGAACCCGCCACCACCGGAGTTCCGAACGACCAAGGTTTCGACGAATGGTTCGGCTACCTCAATCAGCGGCGAGCGCACAGTTATTTCCCCGAGTATATTTGGAAGAACCGGGACCGCTTCGATCTCCCGGGAAACGCAAACGGTGACCAAAAAACTTATACTCATGATCTCTTCACCGAATTTGCGCTAGACTTCGTCGAACGCCACCAAGCCGGCCCGTTCTTTCTCTACCTCCCGTATACCGTGCCTCACTCCAAGTATGAGATTCCGGATACCGCGCCCTACTCCGATAAACCGTGGACGGACGACGAGAAAGTGCACGCGGCTATGATCACCCGACTCGATCGTGACATCGGACAATTATTCGCCCTTTTAAAATCACTGGAAATCGATGAAAAAACCATCGTGTTTTTCTGCTCCGACAACGGAGCCGCCGAACGTTGGGAAGGTCGATTTGACAGCTCCGGTCCATTGCGTGGTCGTAAACGAGACGTCTACGAGGGCGGCATTCGCTCACCGATGATCGTGCGCTGGCCCGGCCAGATTGCCTCTGGTTCAACCAATGACACCCCGTGGTATTTGGCGGATGTTTTGCCCACCCTTGCTGGCGTCGCGCAAACTTCAGTTCCAGAATCCATCGACGGCGTAAATGTCATGCCGGTAATCCGTGGCGAAGTGACCGAGCTCGGTGATCGATTCCTGTATTGGGAGTTCTTTGAAAATGGTTTCCAGCAAGCCGTGCGCTGGGGCGGCTGGAAGGCTGTTCGTCCCCAGCCGGGTGAACCCTTGGAAATCTATCACCTCTCCCGTGATCTCGGAGAAACCACGAATATTGCTCCCAGCTCCCCCGCAATCGTGCGGACTATTGAGGACTACTTGGCGACTGCCCGAACGACTTCCAAGAATTGGCCGATTGAATCACTCGACTGAGATTCACCCGCAGTCTCGAAAACGCGGTTAAAGCACATTCATGTTAAGATGCTTCTCGGGGCCATTGTGGTCCTTCAGAAACGCTTCAATCTTCGCGGTGATGGCGGGGTATTGCGGTGCGACATCCTTCGCTTCCGCGAACATTTCGACCTTGGGGCCATAGAGCATCAGCGGAGAACCATCGCTAGGAACGACCGCCTTAAAGTCACCATAGCGCACGAAGTGTTTGTAGTTCGGATCGTCGGGAATCGCCTTTGCGAGTCGTTTCACGGTTTTGGCGTGCGCGGGGTCGTCGATCAGATTGGTCCATTCCTGCGGATCAGTCTTGAGATTGTAGAGCTCTTGCGAGCCGTCAAAATAACGAGTATAGCGCCAATTCCACACCCGAACGGTATGGGTCCCTCGGCCGACGGTTGAGATCGCGCCTTTCTTCCAATCCGCAGTGTCTCCCGCCAAGAGCTTCACCATGGAACTGCCATCTAAATCCGGACGCTGCTCCAATCCGAGCATTTCAATAACAGTAGGATAAACATCCAATAATGAGACGGGGGCTCGAACGGGTTTGCTGGCGTTGAACTTGATCGACGCATCGTTGGTCGCCGGCGCGATGATCAACGGCACGCGAGTCGAACGTTCCCAGGGCGTGAATTTCCCCCAGTGCTCTTTTTCACCCAACTGCCACCCGTGGTCGGACCAGAGCACGATCATGGTATTGTCGGCATGCTCAGAAGCCTCCAACGCATCGAGAACCTTGCCGAGCTGTGCATCCACAAAAGAAATGCAGGCGAGATAGGCGCTGACCGCGTTGCGCCACTGGCCATTTTCTACCGTCGTGTCGTGTCGACCACTGGTGAGCGCGTAGCGGCCTAAGTCTTGAGCCGTGCGCGAAAGATCATCTAAATCGTTAGCCAATACTTCCGGTAATACGACCGACTCGGGCGGATACATATCGTGATATTTTTTAGGCGCCCACAGCGGTTGGTGGGGCCGATAAAAGCCGACCGCCAACATGAAGGGTTGGTTGTAAGATTCGCCGAGCTTTTCCACCGCCCAATCCGCACTTTGGGTATCGGTCCACTCCGACTCTGGTCGATCGATCACGCCCCAATCAAAGGAGTCGATGGTTGAGGAATTGGGCTTTCGATCACGCGGCATTTGATTGAGCGGCATGGTGATACCGAGACGCGGAATCTCGTGTCGCACATAGGGTTCCGAATCCGCCAGTTCCTCCGCTGTGATGGTTTTCTCATCATCGAGGATCGGCCGCCATTTATTGTAGTCCGGACCATACTCATCAAAATACGACTGACTCTTCCCGTGGATAAGTTTGCCCGTGCCCATCGTGTAGTAGCCCTGCGCCGCCAAGTCCTCGGGCAACACCGAGGCATCTGGATTCGTCTGCTCCAGCTTCTGCCCATTGCCGTAAACTCCGGTGTGCATCGGCAACAGACCCGTCCAATTGGAAGCGCGTGAGCCGCTGCAAGCGGGCACCACACAATGCGCATTGGTGAACAGCATCCCGCGTTCGGCCAACCGATCGATATTTGGCGTCTGCACCTGTGGGTGGCCTTGTAGCGCGCCCACCCAATCGTTCAGATCATCGATCGTGATGTAGAGAATGTTGGTTTTCGTCGGCCCATCGCCCATCGGTTTTGCCGCCGAAAGAGACGGCTGAGCAAGTAGCAATAAGACGGCAGTTAGAAGAGGCGCAATGCATGCGACGGTAAAGCGAGGGGGGCGCGACATATCAATAGGAAAACTGGGTCACTATTCGCAGAAATCAACCTTCCCGTTTCTTGCTATTTCCCCATCGTGTAAGGACCACGCGTGTCGCTCAATGCGGTGCGTAGTCAATTGATCGTCCACCCCATGAAATCACTGATAACCTTCCTCAGTCTTCTGACCCTCGCTTCAGCCGCCGAGAAACCGGTAAACGTGTTACTGATCATGGCCGACGATATCGGTTTTGAATGCTTCAGCAGTTACGGCAGCGAGGAATACTCAACCCCACGACTCGATGCCCTCGCGGCTGCGGGTATCCGATTCGAGAACTGCCACTCCACGCCGCTGTGCACTCCCAGTCGCGTCAATCTCATGTCCGGCAAGTCCAACGTTTTTAACTATCAGGACTTTGGTTTGTATCCCAACGGCGAACCCACCTTCGCGAACCATTTCAAAGAATCCGGCTACGCCACTGCGGCCGCGGGCAAATGGCAGCTCAAAACCGAGGACGGCGGAACGACACCACAAGAAGCCGGCTTCGATTCCTACTGCCTATGGAATACCCCCATGACCAGTCGAGCGCGTTATTGGGATCCTTCGCTCGAAAGTGATGGAACGTTGCTCGATCTTCCCGAGGGAGCTTACGGCCCTGATGTCTGCACGGACTTCCTCGCCGACTTCATCGAGTCATGCGCCGAAACCGACACTCCGTTTCTCGCCTACTATCCGATGATTCTGGTGCACAACCCGTTTCCTGTCGCCCCAAACAGCGCGGACATGAATGAAACCGACGACAAAAAGAATTTCATCGATATGGTGAACTACATGGATGCGCTCGTTGGACGTCTCGTGGATACGCTCGAAGCCAATGGCCTGCGCGATAATACCCTCATCATATTCACCGGCGACAATGGCACGAACGCTGATCTTGTATCCGAGTTTGAAGGGCAACCGCTGCGCGGTGGTAAAGGCTACACCTACGATCACGGCACCCACGTGCCCCTGGTCGCCAACTGGCCGAACCACATTCCCGCCGGACAGATCAACCGCGACCTGATCGCGTTTTCCGATTTCTTCCCGACCATGGTGGAGGCTACGGGACTACCTCCGAAAAAAATCACCGACAGCGATGGCACAAGTTTCTGGCCTCAGTGTGTGGGTGAAGCCGGTTCCCCGCGGGAGTGGATTTACGGTTACTACTTCCCTCGTCCTTACGCCGAGGGTTACGACGACAAGTATCGGCACTGGGAAGTGCGTTATGCGCGGGATCACCGCTTCAAGCTTTACGATAGTGGCGATCTATATGACACCCAGTTAGACGTGCTGGAAACCACCCGACTCAATCCCCACCACCTCGACCACGAAGCTCAAGCCGCGCGCAAAAAACTCCAAGCCGTGCTCGACGCCCACCCTCAGCAGGGTGCCATGGTCGACTACTCGCGGGTCAACGGAGTCCTCCCGTCGAACACCAAACTTTAACCATTCCCCTATCATGAAATCCCCTATCCTCCTCATTCTGGCGTGCCTTTCCATCCCTCTCTTCGCGGGTGAACTCGATCCCGGACCCAATCAACAAAAATGGTTCAAGCACTACGAAAAACAGAAGAATCTGCCTGTCCCAGGCGAGATGCTGATCAACAAAAAAGATGAGCCTAACCTCACCGGAAAAGGATTCATCGATCTGTTTAATGGTAAGAATCTGGACGACTGGGAAGCCATCGGCGGCACCTGCAAATTCACGGTGCAAGGAGACTCCATTCGCGGGGTAACCGTGCCTGGATCAGAGAGCACCTACCTTTATACCAAGAAGGCTGACTTCGCGGATTTCATTTTTACGTGTGATCTGAAATGGGAGGTGGAAGGAAACACGGGCGTAATGTTCCGCGCGACTCGCACGGAGGGTAAAACCGGCCCCACTGCTTACGGTCCACAAATGGAGATGGAACCCTTTTCGCACGGACGCGGATGGTCTGGTGGCATCTACGGACAAGCGGCTGGTGGCTGGTTCTACCCGGTTTGGCTGGCGGAACACGCCGAGACGCGTAAAGCCCAAATCCAGCATGGTTGGAACCGTATGACCATCGAAGCCCGTGGCGCCAAGGTGCGCACCTGGCTCAACGGTGTGCCCGTCTCCAACTGGAGAACCGACACCTTTCTCTCCGGCGCATTTGGCCTTCAAGTCCACAAGGGTGAAGCAGGGACAATCTATTGGCGGAACCTGAAGGTGAAGTCGCTGGATTGAGCGAGTAGCGGGATCGCTCCGCGCCTCAAGGTAGGGTCGGACCGCTGGGCCGACCGCAGTTGCTTCAAAGTAGGACACGGACGGCCATCCGCCTTCGCCAAGGCTATGGCGGACAAGGCGGTCCGTCCCTACCATTGTCCAAGCTACGGTAGGCGCTTGATCCGGATATTCCGGAACCATACGGGATCATGATGATCTTGGAGCAGAATGTGCCCTGCCCCAAAACCAAAGCCTTCGCGCTTGGCATACTTACTGGCCGCAAACCGCTCGTTCCAATCATCGGTGGACTGTTCGACACTCATGACTTTAACGCCGTTGACCCAATGTTCGAGGAAGCGACCCTTCGCAACGATGCGGGCAGAATTCCATTCTCCAATTGGACTCACCGGTTTGCTGTCAGGCGCGGCAACGAGATCGTAAAGTCCAGCCGCCCGGCGACTGGGTTTTTTACCATCCGCATGTTTGGCGTCATCGAGAATTTGATATTCGAGCCCTAGCTTACCTCGCGCGCGATATTTAACCCCGCTATTCCCCACTTCGGAAACCTTCCATTCGAATTCTAGGATGAAGTTCTCATAGGTTTTACGTGAAATGATGTCTCCCCCTCCCTCTTCGTGACGATGAATCGTTCCGTCCGAAATTCTCCAACCTTTCTCAACCGATTCGCCCTCCAGACTGGTCCAATGTTTCAGTGATGCTCCGTCGAATAGCACGGTCCACTTATCCTCTGCCGCTAGGGTCGTGGAGATACTGAAAACTAAGACGAAAAATAACCGGGGTAATTTCATGGAGAAGATTAAAAGCAGAACGCTCACCGGTCATCTAGCCTGAATTATCCAGAATCCACAAATAACTAACACCGTATATCTTTGCGGAGCCATTGACGTTCAATAACTCCCTTCCAAATTGAAACACCTATGGTGAAATATTGCGGCTGTATCCCAGCAACGATCTTAGGATCTCTATTTCTATTCGGAGCACTATTGGTGGCGCAGGGTGCCGACACGTTGTCGGAACAGGAACTTTGGAACAGCCTCGTCGGCGAGGAAAATCGTGACACCCCGGCTCACCAACTTCCGGTGAGAGATGAACGACTGCCCAATGTGCTTTTGTTCGGCGACAGCATCAGCAGCGACTACCACCTATTCGTTTCAATGGCTCTGAACGGGAAGGTGAATCTTTATCGTATGCCGCCAGGCGAAGACTGGGATTCATCCACTTTTGTCCCGCATCTGAAAAACCTGACTTCAACCATGGCTCCCGCCTGGCGATTCCAATGGGACGTCATCCATTTCAACTTCGGGCTGCACGACATGAAACGCTACAACACCCTCGGCAAAAAGGACCGCGACAACGGCTCCATGCAGGTAAACTACGAGGACTATACCCAGAACCTGACTGCCGGGTTGCGCTGGCTGAAAGAGAACGCTCCAAACGCTAAGCTAATCTTCGCGACCACCACGCCCGTGCCAGCAGGCGAACCCCGGCGGCGCACCGCCGATAGCATTCTCCTGAATGAGATTGCCCGAAAAATCCTCTCGAACTATCCAGACGTAATAATCAACGACCTCTACGCCCTGACCTTGCCTCACTTCGATAAGTGGACCCTAAAACCCCGTAATGTTCACTTCAATCCAACCGGCAGCCAAGCGCAGAGCGAGGCCGTAGCCCAGGCGATCCTCAGGTCATTAGCCGGGCGTAAGTGAAGCGCCCGCTAGGCGTATAATTCCTAAAACCCTCAAGGTAAATAAACGGGACTCAGGGCCCCTCATTTACGTTTAAGACAAAGAGTTGGCGGGTGCCATCCTCGGTCCATCCCGGCACCAATATTGCATTACTGGCTCGATTCCAGCGCGGAGCCGGATCGGTGCGGAGGTCGCCCTTGGTATAGGGACCGCGGTCAAACCACTCCGAGCGCACATACGCACCATCGGACAGCCGCATCACAACATATCTGATCGCACCCCGCTCGTTATTGGAATACCCATTCACAAACCACTTCCCGTCGGGAGACAAAGAAACATCTCCCTCGGGATTCGGGAAAATGGAGCGGTCGCCCATTGTCCGTTCAGGCAGCAGTTTCTGCTGAACCACATCGTAAACAACCTGCTGGCCATCATGTGCGCCAATGATCACATCGCCCTCGCCCCACTCCGGATGCCCGCCGACTGAGGTGGTGTGCGCGACTAACTCCGTTCCATCCGTCTTGATTGAACAAGGGACATTCAGCCAGATGGATTGTTTTCCCTTCCGACCTCGGGCGATGAAATAGAGACGATCTCCGCCCCGGTTGAACAAGGTGTGGTTGATATAAAGCGCCGCTTCGGCGGTATCGGGTTGCTCTACTCCCGGCTCGGACGATTTTACCGGCGTCCATCGCTTTTTGATCACTTCCCAATGAGCGACCGTTTTTAGCAATTTCGCGATCCGGCTAAAGGAAACCAAAATTCGTTCTTCTCCTGTTTCACTATCGATGAGGAAAATGCCATCGTTCTCTGGAGCATTTTTACCCTTCGTTTCATCCATGGCACCGGCATAACCCGTTACCGGCCGCAGACTCCCCATGCGGCCGTAATTAATCGCGGCGAAAGTAGTGCCGACGGGCGCGACCCCCGAGTTCCCGACCGAGTAATTCTCATACCGGAATTCACGGATACGTTTCCGCGCCTCGATATCATAGAGCACCGTAAAGACGCGCCCATCGATCGGGTCACGGTCATTGAAGAAAAACTGCGTCGCTGGTTTCGCCGGGTTCCAATAGAGCATCGTTCCCTGTTGCAGGTTCCAGCCAAAGGTCTGATCCAACACCACCATGGCGTTATCGTTATGAGTATCGATCAAGACCACATCGGCCGCATCACCCGGGCCGGGAAGTCGATCATGAAAGTCAGTTTGCAGCGCGACGATATACCGGTCGCTCGCATTCCAGGGGATCGTCAGTGATTGGCCGATATAGCCAAACAAATGATGGGCGTCCCCGCTTGATACTTGAGTCTTTGTAAGCTGTATACCTCCGGGGGAGTGATTTTTTTCGCCGCCAAACAAGGTCGTCACGATCACGCAGGAAAGAACGCTTAACATCTGACGTGAAATCGAATTTATGCGTAACCGGGACACGCAGTGAGGGATTATATTTTCCATCAGTTATCTCCGAGGATAGATCGTGAGTAATGCATGAGTGCGGGACGGGCTGCTGGCGGAATCTCCGGTGACGATTCTTGGACCCGCAGACTCGTTTCGCCTTTCTCGATCAACAATGCCCCTCCGGCATCGCTGCCAGTGAAGGTTTGGCCGGCCAATTCCAAGGCACCGCCATCGCTATTAAAGGCCACGCCATCCACCGTATTAACAATCTCGATGCGAGCGGGATCAGCCACATTCAAAGCTGCCGTGATTTTCCACTTCCCGACCCGGACGGTATCGGGCCCGGGGAATTGCAGAAAATTAAAGACCGGATCGGTTTCACCATTTTTGGGACGCACCTGATACACCGCGAGAAAGCGCATCTTACGGGCCTTCTTACTCTTCGCGGCGAAATGCCACGCGTTGTTGGAGTATTCCGTAAGCTGTCCGTTCTCATCCTTAATCATCCGCCAATTTTCCGCAGGAACCTCGTATTCATCGGTGACGGACCAATCCAACTCGCTGGAGCCGGTCAGGTAGACGCGGGCATGACCCGTCCGATTGGCGGTGGTGAGAATCTGATTCTTCTCATCGAGTGAGATTTCGTTGTAGGCATGGAGTAAGTAGGACCATTCCACCGGCTCCTGCGCTTCCAGTTCATCATAAATTACCACGACATCGGGGCGGAGCATGATCATATGACGCCGGAAGGTTTTCAGGCCGGCGTCAAATTTCTCGTCTAGGCTATCGTAAGCATTCGAGGCATTGCCCACCGCATAACTGAGTTTATCGCCGTTCAGGAAGTTCTCCACCCAGCCGTAGGCTTCCGTGTGATAGGGCTGCCCTTCCCCATCGACCAGGATCCCATTATGACTCTTGGTGTGTTTGTAATACTCCAACCGATGAGGCGCGCTCATCGAGACCTTAAAACCGGTGTGGTAGAACAGGCGATCGCCTCCGTAGACCATGTTGAAGGTATTGTTATCCGAGAGCATGTGGCTGTAGGTCCCGAAAGGACTGGCCC
>OJCR01000141.1_pt1 | contig 36950 bp, 27 predicted proteins | sample 1591611 | NCBI WGS metagenome assembly OJCR01 (sample SAMN05416815, study PRJEB24817) | seawater metagenome | isolation source: Sea water | place: Canada:Atlantic | collected 2013-07
ACACGTAAGGAGTCGTCGGCAGCGTCAGATGTGTATAAGAGACAGATTGTATACAGAATGAGTGAGCGGATGAACACCTTGCGAAGGGTGTAGGCTTTCCCTCTTTCCTCAATCGTGCGTGTCAGGCTGAAGACCATGGAGACACCTGCGAGAAAGACAAATAATGGGAAAATACAGTCATAAAATGCGAGTCCCTCCCAAGATTTGTGAGTGAGTTGATCAGCTAGCAATTTTGTCCACCCTGAATCGTGGGATTTGCCCAATGCGTGTACGACTTCTTCCGCACCCACGATCCAAAACATGTCGAACCCACGCAAGGCATCCAGGCTTGTTAAACGTTGGCTTTTCTCCTTTTTTTCAGTCGCGTTTTCTTTGCTCATCTTACTTGGGGTCCTGATTAATTTGTTATTCTGGATCGAGGTTATATCTTGAAATACGGGGTATCATTTCATTGGGCAAGTTTATTCATGCAAGCCTTTGGAAATGGCGATAGCGGGTTGAACGAGGATTCCTGCTTGATCCACATCATGTTCTCACCTGATCATAGGGTCCAATGAACCAAGGTTATCCCGCCAGAAACAAAGAAAGCATATCCGGCCTGATTGAGCGTGTAACGTATTTCAATGAGGAATCTGGATTTGTTGTCTTGCGCGTAAAAATCAAGGGACGGCGTGATTTATTGACGGTGGTTGGTCAATCGATTTCTGCCAATGCGGGTGAATGGGCCAAAGCGGAAGGCGTTTGGGCGCGTGATCGAGAACATGGGCTGCAGTTCAAGGCGGAGAGACTCGTTTGCACCCCTCCCACGAACATTGAAGGGATTGAGAAATATCTGGCAAGTGGAATGATCAAGGGGATAGGGCCGGTTTATGCCAAAAAAATGGTGACCAGATATGGAGAGAAGATTTTTGATATCATTGAAACCGCCTCTGCTAAATTGGAATCCATTGACGGAATTGGTCCGGGCAGAAGACGCAAGATCAAGGACGCCTGGCAGGAGCAAAAGGTCGTTCGCAAAATTATGGTTTTCCTCCATTCCAATGGGGTCAGTACCAGTCGCGCAGTTCGTATCTACAAGACATACGGCGAAGAGGCGATAGAAAAGGTTCAGAACAACCCTTACATTCTGGCGCGTGATATCCGCGGGATTGGATTCAAGAGTGCTGATCACATTGCTCAAAAGCTGGGGATTCCTGAGGATTCTCTTCATCGGGCGCAGGCGGGCTTGAATCATATGCTAACAGAGGCCTCGGGCAATGGGCATTGTGGTTTGCCTGAAGATCTCTTGATCAGGCAAACCACGGAACTCCTGGCGGTTGATGAATCGATACCAAGGAATGCTCTTGCTCAGGCTCTTCATGCAGGTGACGTCGTTCGTGATGCGGTTGGAGAACATGAATTAATCTTTCTGCCTGCATTGAAAAAGGCGGAGGAATACATTGCCCGCAGAATCCTTGATTTATCGGGGGAACCCTCCTCCTATCCGGACATTGATTTCAACAGGGCCATCACTTGGGTTCAGGAAAGCAACAAGCTGCAACTTGCTGCTTCGCAAACAGAGGCCATCCGTTGTGCTCTTGAGAACCGTGTTGTGATTATTACCGGGGGGCCTGGCGTGGGTAAGACAACCATCATCCAATCGATCCTCAAAATACTTCATGCCAAATGTGTGACATTTGCCCTTTGTGCGCCAACAGGTCGAGCTGCGAAACGTTTATCCGAATCTACCGGTCACGAAGCCAGAACCATACATCGTTTGCTGGAGGTGAATCCCCGCAACGGTCAGTTCAAGCACGATGAAGAATCTCCTCTCGAAGAAAAGTTGCTGGTGGTTGATGAGTGTTCCATGGTCGATATTCCTTTGATGCATCACCTTCTGAAGGCGCTACCTGAGGATGGACATTTATTACTGGTGGGGGATGTGGATCAATTGCCGTCCGTGGGTCCCGGTTCCGTGTTGAAAGATTTCATTCAATCCGGATGCCTTTCTGTTGTGCGGTTGCAGGAAATATTTCGGCAGGCAGCGGGTAGCAGGATCATCACGAATGCACATCGAATCAATCAGGGGCAGATGCCAATGATGGAAGAGGATGCCTCACTCAGTGATTTTTATTTTATTGATCGAGAGGAACCGGAACGTGCGGCGGCGACGCTTTTGCAAATGGTTCGCGATCGGATTCCCTCCAAATTTCAGGTGCACCCCATTCTGGATATCCAAGTCCTGTGCCCGATGAATCGAGGAAGCCTTGGCGTGCGCGAGATGAATCTGACTTTGCAGAATGCCTTGAATCCGCTGAGACATGGTGATGTGGTTGCCGAGAAATTTGGATGGCAATTTCGTGCGAGGGACAAGGTTATTCAAACGGAAAACAATTATGATAAGGAAGTGTTCAACGGTGACATCGGACAGATCATTTCCATTGATCCCATTGAAAAAGAAATCAAGGTTCAGTTTGAACAGCGAAAAGTGATTTATGATTTCGGCGAACTGGACGAACTATCCCTGGCCTACGCAATAACGATTCACAAATCCCAGGGATCAGAATTTCCTGTTGTCGTCATGCCTGTGGCTACCCAGCAATACATGCTCCTGCAGCGTAATCTGGTTTATACAGGGGTGACTCGGGGGAGAAAACTCGTTGTGATTGTCGGTCAGAAAAAAGCGCTTGGAATGGCAGTGAACAACTCAAAAAATGCATCCAGATATTCCGGTCTGCTGCACAGGCTGCGAGCCGGAAGTTAAGGGCGGGAAGGCCGTTTTATCTCTGCCGCTTGACGCAGGATACGGTGTTATCTATATTTTCATGATGGCTCTAAAAATTACAATTCAATATTGCAGTGTTTGAAACTACGAACCCAAAGCCGTCGGTCTGGCGGAAAAGCTTCTGAAATTCAAACAGGATATCGCTTCCCTGACATTGATCCCTGAAGGTGGAGGTTTGTTTGAAGTCATTGTGGACGGAAACTTGATTTACAGCAAAAAAGCCACCGGGCAATTTCCTGATCCTGAGTTCATTGTTCAGCAAGTGAGGGGTATGCGATCCTAGTCAGGCTGTTCCCACTTGCAGTCCAAGTTCGTTCAGTTGAGAGGGAGATCCAATCTCGCCCAATGGAAACCTTCCCCTGCCATTTTCCATCGCAGCCAACCATGCATGCGTTTGGGTTTGACCGAGGCATAAGCGGCCCTCCTGAGTGACAACTTCCAGCCGTGTTCGGTTTGTTCCAATGTCTGGGGTTCGTCAGATGTGATCTGTTCGGTGATATCAAAAAAGTAAACATCCTCCAGCTCCCCGGATTGCGGGAAATTTTTCCACTGAAGATCGAATCTGTTCGAGGAGATATCCAGATTGGCTTTGAACACGTCCGCTTGTGCTTTTGGGGGGAATTTGGAGGCCGCGTTTTTTATATGCTTGAACCACTCTGTCTTGCGCTTGCTCAATGCCGTGTCATCAATGCCCAATCTGAGATTTAAATTCACGCCTCTTCCTGGTAGGCAAGTTCGAGCGCACATCATCCAGTTGACAAAGGCTTTGATTTCCAGAGTTTCATTGAATACTGCATCTGCGGCTGACTCAAGTTGAACAAGCAAAAGGCATGTGCCCTCATATCCGTAGACATCAAGTCTTCCCATCTTAACAATCTGAGGCGTTTCCCATTGGATGGGGCCGGCCGTTATCCCCTTCGGTAATGTCCATTCAATGAGTGTTGGCATACCAGCGTCACCACCGTTTTGCCAATAAGTGTGCCAGGCAGGGTCGTGCTTTAATTCCAAAGCCACCCACCAGCTTTCGCCAGCATTTATATGTGACCGGTCACTTAATAATCTGGCTTCCACATGTCGATCACGCTGTGGAAGGGATGACCCCGAAATCTCCGAACCTTCGCTCAAGGCTGGAATCATTCCTGAAAGAACACAGAATGCGAACGAGGACAAAATCCATTTTCTAAAGATGACGCTTACCTTAATCATGTCAGTCGAAATCGGAGCAACTCATAAAATAGCCACATTTGCTGCAGACAAGTTTGCATTTGTGATTGTGCAGTTCATTTCCGCACCTTGCACAATAGCGCCAATATTCGCCATCAACCTCAGTATCAGGGGTAGGTGCTTGTTCTGGATTTTCAGGGTCTGAATCTGACATGCAACGTACGGGTGTTATCACCTTTGCAAAAGCTGGGTCACGCGATGATGTCCCTTACGACGTTACCATAGACATCAGTAAGTCGGTAATCGCGTCCTGCATGCCTGAAGGTCAACTGCTCATGATCAAGCCCCATCAAGTGAAGAACAGTTGCATGAAGGTCGTGCATGTGCACTTTGTTTTCCACAGCCTGATACCCATATTCGTCCGTCGCACCATAACTGAAACCCGGTTTGACTCCTCCCCCAGCCATCCAGACAGTAAAACCGAATGGATTGTGATCGCGTCCGTTGTTGTTTTGAGAAAAAGGAGTGCGGCCAAATTCTCCGCCCCACCAGACCAGTGTGTCTTCAAGCAAACCTCGTGATTTCAGATCAGTCAGCAAACCCGAAATCGGCTTATCCACAGCAAGTGCGTGTTGTTCATGGCGAGGCAGATTGGAGTGCTGATCCCACTTTGGATTCCCGCCGTCATTATCGCTGTAATTAACCTGAATATAGCGAACTCCCGATTCTGCCATCTTTCGGGCCAGCAAACATTGGCGCCCGTATTGATCGGTTTCTTTTTCTCCAATACCGTAAATTTTTTGTGTCGCATCAGATTCAGTATTCAAGTCCATCAATTCCGGTGCGGTCATCTGCATGCGGTAAGCGAGTTCAAAGGCATTGAGGTTTGCATTCATTGCATCGCTTGATGGACTTTGACCAAGCTGCGTCTCGTTCAGTTTTTGGAGGAGTCGGAATCGCTGCAATTGCTCGGACTGGCTCAATCTTGGGTTGATGATATCCTTAATGCCTGCTTCCTGGACTGCTTGCTCCGCTTTTCCGATAGGTGTGCCCTGGTGAATGGCTGGGAGGAAACCATTGCCATAATTTTGGGGGCCTCCCATGCGCGCTGTTGGGCAAATTGTCACGAAGGAAGGCATGTTGGCATTTTCTGTTCCCAAACCGTAGCTGATCCAGCTTCCTACCGAAGGTCGAACGGTATTCACTGAACCTGTATGGAGAAAAAGTGTCGAAGGCCCATGTGCGACCCCTTCGGTATGCATACTGTGAATGAAACAAAGGTCATCCACATGCTTTGCCGTTTCCGGAAACAAACCTGAGACTTGCTTGCCAGTTTGCCCGTAGTTCTGAAACTCCCAGAGGGGTTTCATCATCACCTGTTTGGTTGCTTTACGGAAATTATTAAACCGATAGCCCATGATGTCTACTTCCTTCATGTGACTTGCCTCCAGATGAGGTTTGAAGTCGAAGGAATCCACATGACTTGGACCTCCTTGCATGAACAGAAAGATGATCCGTTTGGCACGTGCCGGAATGTAAGATGGCAAGGCGGCAAGAGGGTTTTGTGGTGACGAGTTTCCTGCCGTTGATCGGTTGTTTATCCCGGCAAGAGCCAATGAACCAAAACCACATGCAGCACGTTTCAGCAAGGCACGACGTGATTGCAGGCTCTGCCAAACGGAATGGTTCCCTTCAATGGGATTGGCTTCTGAATTCATGATGTATGTATCTCTTTAAACTATATCTGTATCCAAAGGTCGAGAATGAATTCTTATCCAATTCTGAATATCGAGAGGCTCGATTCAGGAGGCTTGAACCCGTGGTAGAATGATTCCAGATCCAATTCTGGTTTTCATCCTCATCAAAGGGCTGTAAACGAAAACAACTTTCCCAATGCTTCTGCTCTCCGGGCGCAGACTCCCGTATTTTGACAGCAAGGAGACGCAGAGGGGTGGTGTTGTTCAGGGTAAAGAAAATGACCTTACCGTCATCCATGCAAGCCAAGCTTCTTCACAAAGTTCTTCTTGTTACGGGGCAAGGCGATCTTGAAACCTTGCTTATTGCCGGTCTATGATTTGGTGAATCGGGCGTGTTTTTGTTTCTAAAAATCCAGAAAACTGAGCACTGAAAGGTTGTTTGCCACGAAAATGACAGCATTAAATGATCTGAATCTGACAAAAACGATATTTGGAGTTTTGAATCAGAGAATACCAAATGATTTTCGGGAGACTATCTTCTCCTTGAAGTTTTTGGCCATCCCCGCGTTGTGTTTTGGCTGGCAAATAGTTCGTCGTTCAGCAAATGCATGCTTTTTTAAAGTCTCGGTAGCTTCTCAAGTAGCCTATTTTCTCGTGTCACTTCTCTCCATATGGCGTGATGCGAAATTGGCTCGGCGCAGCGCAGTCATTTGCCTGAGCCTGCTGTTTGCAGGTGGGGCTGGATGTGTCTCAGCTCATGGCAATGAAGAAACCAAATTGGATCGACCTCAGGCAGAAACGCAGCTGCCCCAGAATTTCAGATCCTTTGGCAATGGAATATACGTAGGCGCCGAACCGGATGGTCTTTCGGATTTTGATGCATTGAAGCAACGAGGTGTTGCGACCATCGTGAGTGTTGATGGTGCAAAGCCCAATCTTCAGCTTGCTCGCAGATTCGGCATGAACTACGTCCACATTCCGATCGGATACGATGGTGTCAATGAAGATCAATCTCGTTCCTTGGTAAGAGTAGCGCGTGAGGCAAAACGTCCGATTTATGTTCATTGTCATCATGGACGGCATCGAGGCCCGACTGCTGCAGCTTTGATCTGCCTTGAGGAGGGTGCTGTGACTGTCAACCGGGCTCTGTCACTCATGAACAAGTCAGGGACCAGTAAGGATTATGCAGGTCTATGGGAAAGCATATCAGTATTCGAATCGCCCCCGGATGATGTTCAACTTCCTGTATTATTGGAAACATATCCCTTGGATGACCTTGTTTCGACCATGGTAAAAATGGATCGTATTCTAGATAATTTGAAGCAATCAGAAGCTATTGGGTGGCAGACGCCGCAACATGACCCTGATCAAAACCCTGCCCAAATGGCTTTGCTGATGCGGGAATGGTTTCATGAACTTGCGCGCAACCCTCAGCAAGGACATGCCGCCAGGATGCTTGAACAATTGCATCATGCTGAGAAGATCTCGCGCGATTTGGAAAATGCTCTTAAAGCCAAGAACACCGATGCCATAACCAGCTCATTTGGGGAGTTGAAGCAATCATGTTCTCAATGTCATTCTACTTATCGTGACCAGTGATGTTGATCTCAAGAGGTTGCGACACTTTCGCGCCCCACGCTATCCAAGTTGTCACTTTCCAGCTCCATGAGCGAGCCTGCCTGTTAATCTGGTAGACTGAACTCCAATTTCCGGGCTGTTGTTGCTGTAATGAAGTGCATGTGATGCCAACTGATCTTAACCGTTTGACTTGGTATCCGGCAGGGCTTAGAGTGAAACATAAATGATTGTGTCAGGAATCAATCTAGTTGCCACTGAAAAAGATGTGGTTGAATCAAGGGCCTCGGGAGTTGGGTGGCACTCTCTCCTCAGGCCTCTGGAACCTTTTTTAAGTGCCGTCAGTCACCAGCTTCGACTTCAGGTAGCGGCATTTGAGCCAGAAATTGCTTCCTTCGCCGAGTATGCGTTAACGAATCAAGGTAAACAACTTCGTCCGGCTCTGGTAGGATGCGCTGGTGACGCCGGTTCAGGTTTTTCAGACGATCTTGTCAAAGCCGCGGTTATCATCGAAATGGTTCATCTTGCAACTTTAGTGCATGACGACATCATGGATGGTGCTGATATGCGTCGAAACCGTCCCACGTTGTGCGCTCATTCCGGCAATGAGATTTCCGTCTTGTTGGGAGACTGCCTCTTCGCTCGCGCTCTCGAACTCGCCTCCGAATTCCCAACTACTGAAGTATGTGCTCTTGTTTCAAGAGCGACCCGTAATGTGTGTTCTGGTGAAATCCTGCAAACTCTTCGTTACAAAAAGTCCCTTCACAACCGCGAGGACTACCTCAAGACTCTCGAGCTCAAAACCGCAGAATTATTCGCACTAAGCTGTGAATTGGGGGGTATGATTGGTGGTTTGAATCGTCGTTCTCAGCTGCAATTGAAACAATTCGGTGTTTCCATGGGCATTGCCTATCAGATCTACGACGACTGTCTCGACATTTTTGGCAATGAAGCCCAAGTTGGCAAGTCTCTTGGCACAGATCTTGCCACCGGTAAGATGACACTTCCGGCGCTCATCATGCTGGAACAAATACCTAAATCTGAAAAAAACGAAATTATTTCCAAACTTTTTCAGTGGAATGGTGGTCAAATGAACTGGCTGAAGGATTTGTTGAAGCAGGCGCAGTCCCTTGAGGGGTGTGTTGATGTGATGCAAGGTTATGTTGATAAGTCAAATACAGCATTGATTGATTTGGAGCAAGATGGGCACGGCATCGCCTTGAAGAAGGTGGTTTCTTATCTTTCTCAGCAAATATCCTTGTTGAGCTACTAGAAACTGAGGTTAAAAACTGAAAACGTTGCACAGCCAAAGCCCCATGCAGGCGACGATACCCAAGGAAACGCCCGTCAGCAGCCAGCAGATCTGGGCAGAATATGAGGACGTTGATTTGGTCAAGGCTTCTCAGGATGGAACCTTGGCCGCTTTTGATGAATTGATCCAGCGATACCAACAGAGGGTCTACGCGACCGTTTATCACATGACCTCCAGCCACGAGGACGCGGATGACCTGACTCAGGAAAGTTTTATCAAGGCGTACAAGGCTCTCAAGCGGTTCAAGGGTGAATCTTCTTTTTACACCTGGATCTACCGTATCGCGGTCAACCGTACAATCAACTTCCTCAAGCAGCGCAAACGCAAGTCGTATCACATGAGTTTGAATGACATGGATATGCAGGTGGAAAATCATGCAGATCTGCTGATGTTCATCTCGGACAATACGCCAAGGCGCGATGTGCGGCTGAATGAATTGCAGGAGAAAATGAACGAAGCGATGCAGAAACTGTCCGAAACGCACCGGTTAACAGTGACACTGCATGATGTTCAGGGAATGTCTCATGAAGAAATCGGTAAGATCATGGATTGCAATACAGGCACTGTCAGATCTCGCCTCTTCTACGCCCGACAACAACTCCAGGCGCTCCTGTCCGAATACCTCAGCTAGAATTTTCACCATGAACGAACAGTCTTCCCCACATCAAAAAGTTAAAAAGCTGATCGCCTTAAAAAAATTTGAGACGCCTCCTCCCGGCCATCATAATCTACTGGCTTCCAAGATAATTTCCAGATTAGAGGTGGAACAGTTGCGTGCGCGTGATCCCTGGCATCGTCGATGGTTGCAGTCCTTGAATTTCAATCCGATGCTTACGACTGCCTACACCGCTGCGATCATGGCACTGTTTGCCTTTGGCTGGCATTACGGGGAACATTTTGAATCCGACGGCCCGGTCAAATCATATGGTAGTGCAGACTTGCGGATGGGGCTAATGGGGCTTTCCGCTGATGAGAGCAATCCCAAGTTGAATCATGGACTTGGGATTACAGACTTTACCTTGGAAATGTCTCCCAGAAAGAGCTACTCCAGCATTCAACCGGTTGTTCACATTCCAGGAAGCATTGTTCCGTGGTTACGAGAGTCATCCGCTATTCAGGCGGGGAACTCCTCATGGAACGTCACCCCCTGATCTTCGCTCCTCAAAAAGTCAACCAATCTGCTGCCTTCTGGCACATGATGTTAGTTGCCGATCCATCAAAGACATGGTCGGCACCTTCGATTTTGAACAGTTCCACAGGGTCGCTTGCATGCGTCAGGACATCCTGGGAATCTTTCAAAGGCACGACATCATCCTCAACACCATGAATCAATAACCATGGAACCTGCACTTGGGAGGCCTGGGGGGTCACCGTATTGATTTCAGCCATGTCGTTCATATAAATGGATGACAAGGGGCAGTCTTGATTGTCCCACATTACTCCCTCGTCAGGATTTTCATTGCCGAATTCTCTTTCGGCAAACGCTTGTGTATGCACCATGCCAGCCAGAGAAATGAGCCTTTTGATACGTGGATCATTGGCTGTTTTTAATACTCCTACTGCACCTCCCATGCTGTGCCCTGCGTAGCTGATTTCAAATCCATTCAAGGCATCCAAAATACATCCAAGATCCTCAATTTCTTTTGAAATGCAGCAATCTGTGAACTTACCTTCGGAAGTCCCGTTGCCCGAAAAGGAAAACCTGAGCGCATGTATTCCTTTTTCTGCCACAGCGTTGGCTAATGCGACAATCAAAGGCCGATCTTTGTTTCCTGTGACGCCATGCCCAATCACAAGCAGCTGGTTCGTTTCTTTTTCCGCTTCATGAAGGGTGTAATCCAGTTTCTCCCCTTGATGATTCATTATTTCGTGTATCGTGATGCTCATGAGGCGCCCAACATAAAAGAAAAAGGACGCCATGTGAAGGCGTCCTTGGTTTTTTAAAAAAAAATGATTTTTGGTGCTACTCCTTCACATGGATGGTGATTTTCTCGGAGATCACGGGTTTGTCATGCGGAATGTGAAGATAATCGCCCAGGATCAGCTGTAAGGTGTGTTTGCCGGGCTTGAGCTTGAGTATCGTTTCCGTCTGCCCTTTACCGAAATGGATCACCTTGTCACTGGCAGGTAACGGGATATTGAAATCAGGGGCTTTATCAAGATTCAGAAGAAGGTGATGATGACCTGTGTTTTCCAGCTTAACGCCAGCAGGTGCTACACCCATACCGGACAAGCCAAACTGCACTTTGACAGTGGTTCCGACGACTTCACCATTGGCCGGTGAAATGATGTAAGAGCGGGCACCTTTCGGAGCTTTTGATTTTGGAAGTGCGTTTTGTGCGACGCCTACCAACGTGACGAGTGACAATGCTAAAGCGAATACGATTTTTTTCATGGTTGTTTGATAAGTCCTGTAATTGTTAACGTTGTCCCAACTATTCTGATCTTAGATCATGTGCAGTCCCAAACTGTACATGGTCACGAGTGTTGAGCGTTTCAGGCTAATTTGACGCACTGTACTAGTATCAGCAAGTTAAAATTCTTTAGCACTTATGTCCGAAAAAAACATAATTTATTTTGATCTGGAAACCCAGAAATCCGCGGCCGAAGTAGGAGGGTGGGACAAGATTCGTGATATGCGGATGAGTATTGGTGTGACTTACAGCACGGCCAGAGGGTCTTATGAGATTTATGGAGAAGATCGTGTGAACGATCTTATTGACGAAATCATGAAAGCTGACCTAGTGGTTGGATTTAATCATATCCGTTTTGATTACGAGGTGCTGCATGGCTACACCATCCTTGATCTATCTCAGGCCCCGAGTCTGGATCTGATGCTTGATTTACAAAAAGTGCTGGGTCATCGCATCTCTCTGGATGCCGTTGCGACGGCAACTCTGGGAAGCGAAAAAACCGCAGAAGGATTGCAGGCGATCGAGTGGTTCAAACAAAAAGAGTTTTTGAAAATTGCCGAATACTGCTGCTTTGACGTTAAGATCACCAAATTAGTTCATGAATATGGCAGTGCTTGCAAACAGGTGTTCTATAACAATAAATTTGGAACCAAAATGTCAGTGGAAGTTGACTGGTGATTCTTGATGGGAAGCCAGAGTGCCCATCATCCAAACCACGCGATACCGTTAGTCTCAAATACTTTGCCCTGGCATTCATTTGTCTGATGCACATTCTTAAGCATCGACTCCAATGCACTGCTCAAGTCAATATACCCAACATATGTTAACATTGGACTGGCTGGCGGATCTTCATGCCACACACCGCAATGCATTTCAGGCGAAGGTCAATGAGTTTGATATTGGCGGGCGTGATTTTCATTTTGACAGGCGCCCTTGTATCATGGGTGTCATTAATCTCTCCAAAGATTCCTGGTATCGCGAAAGCGTTTGCTTCAATACAGACCAGGCGCTGAGGCGCGCGGATTTACTCCTTGCTCAAGGTGCTGATGTGATCGATCTCGGTGCAGAATCTACTCTTGCACAGGCCTCTTTGGTTGGAGTTGAAAGTCAATGGAAAAGTCTGGAGCCCATTGTTGAGAAAATCGTCGATAATGGAGGGATTGTTTCACTGGAGACATACCATCTCGATTTGGTGAAATGTGCCCTTGAAAGCGGAGTTCAAGTCATCAACCTAACCGGCCACACAAATTCCAAAGACGTGTATCGACTGTGTGCACAGCATCAAGCAGCTGTGATCATTTGCTACGTTCAGGGGGCGAATGTTCGTTCCGTAGAATCGCTTGAATTCGGAAGCGACCCCATTCTTGAGATGGGGGATTGGTTCAAAGTGGAAATCGGCTGTGCACTTGAGGCGGGAGTCAAACGTATCTTCCTTGATCCTGGTTTGGGTTTTTATTACCGCAACATGGAGGATGGGGCATCACGCGTGAAGCACCAGATGAAAACGTTTCTGAACACGTTTCGTTTGCGTGAGCTTGGCTGGCCGGTTTGTCATGCCCTTCCTCATTCCTTTGAAACCTTTGGGGAGGAAGTCCGCACCGCGGAATCGTTTTTTGCTATTCTCGCCCTGCTGGGCAAGACAGATTTACTGCGCACACACGAAGTTTCCAAGGTGAAGGCTGTCATTGATACCTTGCAGCAGTTTTAGCGGTCGTCTGCAGCCATCACTCCAGCAGGGATTCGATTTCATCCCAGCTCAATCCGTCCATGCCATCGATCTTGCCTGATTCCAGCATGGCGCTGAGCTGAGTCTGCTTTCGTTGCTGCAGTGCCAGAATCTTTTCTTCAATCGTGTCCCGTGCAACGAGTTTGTAACTGGTGACAGTCTGGGTTTGACCAATGCGGTGAGCGCGTGCGGTTGCCTGAGCTTCGATGGCCGGATTCCACCAGGGATCAAAATGAACGACTGTATCCGCACCCGTCAGATTGAGTCCCGTGCCCCCGGCTTTCAAGCTGATAAGAAAGACCGGGATTTGTGAATTTTGAAAACGTTGCACTACTTTGCCGCGCTGTGTCGTCCCTCCGTCCAGGTAACAGTAATCGACTTCACGTGCTTCCAGGGTCTCCCGCAGGATGGAGAGCATTTTAACAAACTGGCTGAAAACCAGAATGCGATGTCCGCCGTCAAGTGCTTCGTCGAGGAGTTCCGTGAAGAGATCCAGTTTGGATGAGGGCTCTTTGAGCTTATCTTTCTCAATATCCAGCAGGCGAGCATCACAACAAATCTGGCGCATCCTCAATATGGAACTCAATACCATCATGCGAGCTTTTCCTGAGGCTTGTTTTTGACCGGCAATTTCCAGAAGCTTGGCTCGACCACCTTCCATGACTTGCTGATAAATGCTCCTCTGCTCTTTGCTTAAATCACAATAGGTCACTTGTTCAATGCGCTCAGGCAGGTCCGGTCTCACCTCGGTCTTGGTTCGACGCAGGAGAAATGGCCCTATCCTTCGTTTTAACCGGTCCAGCACAGGTAAGGTGTTTTGTTGCGTGATGGGGGTCTCGTAACGGTCTTTGAAATCCCTGGCTGAACCCAGGTATCCAGGCATGAGGAAATCGAAAATCGACCAGAGGTCCATGACCGAGTTTTCCATGGGGGTCCCCGTGAGGACCAGACGGTGATTGGCTTTGATGGATTTGACCGATTGGGCATTCTGCGTGGCTCGATTTTTAATGTGCTGAGCTTCGTCGAGAATAACCGCTTCAAACACATGCTGACGATATTGATCTGCATCACGACGTATCAACGCATAGCTTGTAATCACAAGGTCGTGGCTACCGATCTCCTTGAAGTGTTTGGCTCGGTGAGATCCTTCCAATGGAAGTGTTCTCAAACCAGGGGTCCATCGATTTGCTTCCTCCATCCAATTAAAGACAAGGCTTGAGGGACATATTACAAGAACCGGTGGCATGGTGCCCCCTTGTTTCTTTCTCCAGTTGATCCATGTCAGAATCTGGAGTGTTTTACCTAATCCCATTTCATCGGCAAGGATTCCAGCGAATTTTCGCTGGAACAAATCCTGCATCCAGGCCACGCCATGCCATTGATAAGGGCGCAGTTTGTCTGCGAGCTCTGGTAGACTGCTTTTGAAGCTTTGGATCAGATCCACGGAGGAAACCGCCGGATGCCTTCCGGAACTCCGACTTCGCTGAACCTTCCAATCACTTTTTTCGAAGGTTTCTTCAAGAAAAGCGGATTGCGATTTGCGTGCTCGATACTGTCCGCGTTGCTGTTGTGGATTGCAATCGATCAACACTTCGTCGAATTCTTCCATGGCGCCCGTATCGAGTACGAGGAATTTCCCATCGGGTTTTTTTCGATACGATTTGCCTGATCTCAGCAGTCTTGAAATTTCATCCTGTGGCAGCATGTCTCCTGCACTTGTCGAATATTTGACACTGAAATCAAACCAATCACCCGAGGATTGATGGATGCGGACTTCAGGTTGTACGGTTTCGATATTTCGTTGATAACTGCCGTCCAAACGTTCGTCCATTTCAACTTCCCAATCTTTTTGAAGTCGCTGATAAGGGCCGCATAAAAATGTCAGGACGGGATCCTGGCCCGTCAATCGCCAGCGTTCACCTTTTCCGTCTGGTTCGAATCCCGCACGTCTCAGTTCGTCCAGCGCCTCTTGCTCTGCTGCTGGATTCCTCAGCACATAGCGCATGGGATGACTGGGATCTGGAGCACAGAATTGATGGGGCGATGCTTCTTTTGAAAGAAAGAACGACTGTGTTCCATAGGTAGCCTGGATCTTTGCATCGAGGCGGGCAAGGCCTCCTTCCATGCATAGGCGGAATGCGGGCTGACCGCTGGTAATCTGAAAATCATCGAGTGAAAAATTCATTTCAATCGAATTTACATCGGTGGGCATTTGATCCAGTTGATGCAAGAAAAACGGCACCTGGATACGTTCGATCTTCATGGGCGCCTGCAGTGCGCTCATCATGGTCGGCGGGATTCCAATGGGCTGGAATTGTCCGTTCATCCAAACATAACCTGGCTGACCTGAGAACATTCCCTCGGGGGCGCTCTGACTTTGAACGGAGACCGTGAGTGCTCCGCTTGGCTCAAGGGTGATCCTCAATGGCGGTATCCAGGCTTTTTGGGTAATGGGGACTGTCTTTGATCTGCCCAGAGACAAACGATCTGTCCCCGAAAGGAGTTCCAGGCATTCACAGAAATGCTCACTTTTCAGGTGGATCAGGGGTGTTGGTTTATCCACTCCATGTTTTTGGAGGAATCTCAGTATGTACTGGTTGCGCTCTTCGATATGGTAAGACTTTGTCCTGTCCAGGGAATTGAGGGGTTGGAAGGCTCCCCCCGCGGAGCCTTCCATCGTCATCGAAATCGATTCTTTATGAAACTGGCTGACTGCATTTGGTGCCAGGATAAACCTCAGGTCAAGCGTTGCATTGGCAGAATGGTCATGGATAAACCAGGGCTTGCTGGCAGGGGCTTTGGCTTGGAGCTTTGCAGGTTCGTTAATGACGGGGAGGGTAATTGGACTTTCGGATCCTGGTGATGAGGAGTGAATGGATTCGGGGTGTAGTGTTGCCAGTGCGATTGCTACGGAATGTGCGCATAAAGTCCCAAACTGTCTGGACTGTCGGCAGCTACAGAAATTTTCAATATCGATTTCTGATTCGAAGATCAGTCCTGCCTTGTATTCGATCGAACCCGTGTGCACCAACCCCATTGCTTTTGGAGCCTTCCAGGTAGCTGATCGAACGGCACCTGATTGAATGTATTGCCTGGCCGATTTCATGGCCTCCCAGCCTGCTGCCTTGGCCAGCATCGGTTCTGTTATTTCCTGTAATCCCATTTTTGTTTCCCAACTGACCTTAAGGCTCACCCAAGGTCTGAGACAAGCATGCTTCTTTTTCGTACTCCAGAACGGATTGATCATGAAGTTCATTTGGGTTGCTTCGCCTGACTTGATTTTGAATTGGATGGCAGGTTCTTGAATCAAATTCGTTTGTAGTGATTGATCTTCATTTGTAGGCTTAAATATTTGTAGAAAAACTAGTTATGAACAAAAAAAACTCGCATGCCCGGTTTGGTTTTAGTGCGTTCACTCTCATTGAATTGTTGGTTGTCATCGCCATTATCGCTCTACTGGCTGGTATGCTTCTTCCGGCCTTGTCCAAGGCCAAGGCGAAAGCCATCAAGTGCGTTGGAAACCTCAAGCAGATCAGTCTGTCCAATTATATGTATATCAGTGATACAGGTAAACCGGTTCACTACGAATCATGGCCCTACCTCTGGATTTCCCAGCTTCAGGAAAAGTATGCAGCGATCAAGGATGTCAGGTTTTGTCCGTCCGCGCCCGAACGTTCTGATATGGCTTTGAAGAGGGATAGTGCCGGTTTTGGCACTATCAATCGAGCTTGGTTGGTGGATGGTGGAGGAACGAACAAGTGGCAGGGCAGTTATGCCTTGAATGGATATTTTTACACCAAAAGTCCCTATGGTAATGAGAGGAACATGTTCAAAGTAGAGTCGGATGTCAGGGCCCCCTCGTCAACCCCATACTTTGCGGACTCGGTCTGGGTGGATGCGTGGCCGGTTGAGACGGATCGTCCAGCTCGAAACCTTTACAATGGAGATAAATTTCAAGGTGCAATGGTGCGCTTTACGATTCCGCGCCATGCGGCCGGCCGTGAGGCTGCCGTCACTAATTTCAATCCCAAAGATGCATTGCCCGGTGGTGTCAATGTGGCGTTTGCTGACAACCATGTGGAGCTGGTGCGCCTGGAGAATCTCTGGAATCTGACTTGGCATAAAAATTGGAAAGCTCCTGCGGTGCGCCCCGGAAAATGATACACTCTTGTTTTTAGTGAAAAGTATTGCTATGTTCTGATTTGACGGAGAGTTTGATCAATCAGTGTTCCGTCAATGACGCAGGACTAAACATCATTTACGAAAACTATGGCATACGAACTACCTAAATTAGCTTACGCCTCCGATGCGCTTGAGCCGCATATCGACAGTCAGACCATGGAAATTCACCATGGTAAGCATCACAATACTTACATCACCAAACTGAACGCTGCTCTTGAGGGACAGGACGCACTCTCCTCAAAGGATATTTGGAGTTTGATCTCGAATCTTGGAGACATACCCGAAGCCATTCGTGGCGCGGTGCGCAACAATGGAGGAGGGCATGCAAATCATTCACTATTCTGGTCCATCATGGGGCCCAACGGGGGTGGAGAACCAGCCGGTGCGCTCGGTGAGGCCATTCAGTCTGCGTTTGGAAGTTTTGACGCGTTCAAGGAAAAATTCGAGGCAGCCGGTGCCACACGCTTTGGCAGTGGATGGGCATGGTTGATCGTGAATAATCAAGGTCAACTTGAAGTGGTTTCTACTCCGAATCAGGACAATCCAGTCATGGATGGCTCTGGCAAGCCCGTCATCGGTTGTGATGTCTGGGAACACGCCTATTACTTGAGGTACCAAAATCGCCGTCCTGATTACATGAAGGCTTGGTGGAATGCAGTGGACTGGAACGCTGCTGCTGTCAACTACGAAGCTGCGAAGGCTTGATTTTTCACTTATTGACTCACATGCCTCGGTGGATTCGTTTCACCGAGGTTTTTTTGTGTCGGCTCACTTACTTTCATTCATCGTCTTTGACTAGAAAGCGGAGGTTAATCAGATGTCTGTAGAAAGCGGATCAGGTCGCGCAATTCAGATGGAGTCATGAGCTCCTCCAATCCCTCAGGCATCAAAGAAAGCCCACCTGAGCGAAAGTGAAGCAGATTAGATCGTGCGACCTCCCGGCGCATTCCTTGAGCCGATAATAAGGTCACCGATTCGGGAGTTTCAGACTGAACGATACCACTCAAAAATTCACCGTCTTTTGTCTCAGCCTCGTATGCAACAAAGCTTGGGTTGATTGCCATATTTGGATCTAGAATATTGAAGGCCAGATCTTCGACACTACGATGGGACATATCGGTAAGATTGGGGCCAACTTCTACTCCCAGGCTGCCTGATTGATGGCATTGTGCGCAATGTTCGATGAACAGCTGCCTCCCTTTGGTCAAATTTCCTTTTGCGGGCAACCTGGTCAGCCACTCATCCAACAAAATTTTTCGATTGCTGTACTCCTCGTCGCCAAACAGGGAAGTGGCTTTTTCTTTTACTTCCTTTGAGCTATATTTTCTCAATAAACGCCGTTGCTCCAAATCGAGATTCAACTCGCCGAGTGCGATTTGTCCATTTTCAATGGCATTCATCAAAGGGAGGTGAAATTCTTTTCTTCGCAGAAGCGTTTGAATGATGAGAGGCCTTAATCCAGGTCCGATCTCCCGCCATTGGCTCAGGATTCCTTGAGCTACTTCTTTTTCCGAATATCGACCTAGTTGGCTGATTACCGCTTTCTGTATTTTATTCGGCTCGAGTCCGTTCAGCAATTCCAATAATGCCTGCCCAACTTCATGAAATGTTCCAAGCCCGAGCAATGCGATCGCTTCAGTTCGAACCGACAAAGGTTTGGTATTGTCTTTTACCGTGATCAACGAAGATTCCAGTGTATTTTTGAATCCTGGTAATTCGTTTAAGCCAAGTGCTTTGCTCAATTTCCAGACAGATCGTTTGACTGAGATGTCCGACTCATCTGCAAGGTTTTCCAGTGGGGTTTTGAGTATTTTTCGGATGCCTTTGCCAAGCGATGCGCGGATGGCCCCCATTTGAGCTCCATCCAATAGCGCCATTAGCGCATTGGATGGAGTGAATCTTTGTCCTGTATCTATGGATGATAATAAATGAGCAAAACTGGCGATGTTTTGCTCATCCAGTCGAGCTGTGGTCAGGTAGGCTACTTCGTTGATACAATCATTCCAATACTCATGGCCCGCATTATCATCAGGGTAGGCTTGCCACAACTTGTAAAGCAGCCGAGTCGGATTTTTCCTCAGGGAAGTATACACGGCCCGTCTAGTCCACTTGTATTGAATGTCTGTGATTAAAATCTGAATCAATGCGGCCTCATTGTCAGGATGAGGATGACACCCAAGGCTGAGTGCAATGTGAAATCTTACTTCAGCGTCCGGATCCTGCGCCATTGATTGAACCAAAGGCCAGGCTTGATTCCACCATTCCGGATGTTTTTCGAGGATTTTCAAGGATTGCACTCTCACTTCTGGATGCTGATCATTAAGGCCAAGTTGAACATCCTCGATATGGGTCATTCCGAGTCCATTCATGCACCACAAAGCGTGAATTTTTGATGTAATGCTTCCAGATGCGATGGCTTCCTTGAAGGAAGAACGGTTTGTTGTAGCTTGTCGTTCAACAATCAAACGGTGAGCAGTGTCTCTTACCCAGTCATTCTCATGGCCCAGGTGTGCTACCAACTCTTCGTGAGTAGCCGAAGCTAGATTGGTGTTTTCATATGAAGTCTCATCCACACTCGCAACGCGATAAATGCGACCACGATCTGCCCCTTCTCTGATTCGGTAATTTCCCATGATTTGCTCAGGTATGTAATCGGGATGCTCAATGACGCCTCGCTGCATATCCATCAAATAAAGATGGCCATCGGGTCCTGCTTCCAAGCCAACAGGCCGAAAGGCGAGGTCACGGCTGGCAATAAACTCGTGGGACTTTTCTTCAGGCGCTCGACGCGCTTCAAGGATGGGGCCCTTGGGATACATCACATCCCGATGCACAAGATTACCGACCACGTCACAGACCAAAACACCGCCAACCAGAGATCCGTGAGTAAAAGTGCCTGGGATTAATCCCATTCCACCGGATGAACTGAAATACCCTGCTTGCTCTGGATGATTGACTCGGGTTTGAGCTGTTGAGATCGGATAAATACGAGCCATACCTCCATGATCCGAAATGCTGCTTGTCGCTTTGATGGAGGGGAATCCTCGGAACCGCTCCATGGCCTTGACCGGCAAGATCCGTTGTAAAATATGATTGATGTTATGCGGAGTGAAACTGCGTCCGAAACGATCGAAGATCAGGCCAAATCCACCACCCGTATGGTAGGTGCGACTGACCCGCCCCGTCAGAGGATTCCAGGCAAAATCAGCATTTCTCAAAGCCAGAGGATCGGCAGCGCTTTGCGGTGAGTAGATGATTCCGTTGTTCCCGCCATTCACTCCATGCAGCCTTCCATCCAGCCCCCAGCGAAGACCGCTTAAATTGCTGTCCGTTACACCCTGATTAAACCCTGTCAATAAAGTCTGCCTGACATCCGCAATGTGGTCGCCATCCGTGTCCCGCAAAAAAATCAAATCTCCTGCAGCGATGATCACGCCGTCTTTATAAGGGGCAATGGATGTCGGAAAACTCAGGCGTTCAGCATAGAGATGGCTTGCGGATACATTCCCGGAAGCATCGAATGTTAATTTTCTGATGGTTCCACCTGGGGATCCAGAAGGTCCTTTACCGTAGGGGTAGTCGCGCATTTCGACTACATACATGTTTCCAGAGGCGTCAAAACAAAGAGCGACTGGGTCAACGACATCCGGCTCGGCCGCGATCAGTTCGATGCGTATGGACGGGTGGTGTCTAAACGCCCCCGTTTCGGTGAATGCCATTGAATCGCTTGCCTGAACAGGCAAAACGCAGGCTGCAGTCAGGTAAAAGCTCAGAAGATTCCAAAAATGCTTTGCCATAGTGAATATGTCTGGGTGAAAGGATTGATCCTTCACACGTCCGATGAGCGGCATCATCGACGCGCTTTGAAATGGTAACATGCATGAGCATGAGTTTTTGCTCAAGACGAAAGCCATTGACGTTTCCATTTACCGAGGTCGGCCAAACCGAGACATACACCTGCCATGACGAAGATCATGGCTACCCAAAAATGGATCTCTACGGATTCATTCAGAAATACTCTACCGCATAAAACAGTGGTCAATGGGATGAGGTTTACAAAAAGCATGACTCTGCTCGTGGGCCATTTCTTCAATGCATTCGTCCAAAAAGCAAAGGCAAAAACACCTGCACCAATGATCGAATAAATCTGTGTTGCCCACAGTTTCGGTTCCATTGCGATGCTTGCGTTCATCTGATCGTATATGGCAAACGGTAGTAACCAGACAAAAGTGCGAATGAAATTGTGTCCATTGAGCTGGGCGCTGGATAATTGATTGCCAAAACTGCGGCAGACCCTGCTGTAAAATGTCCATAATACCGCTGCGAGCAATCCCAGTCCATTACCCAACCACCCTACTTCCTGACTCGCAGAGGATTGAAAAAGGATCGCTACTCCAAACAAGGTCAAGACTGCTGCAATAAAACGTTTGATCAGTTCAGCGCGCTCTACCAATCTGATTTCCCAAAGCAATGCCCACATGGGGGAAGTGGCGAAGAGTAAACCCATATTCGCGGCCGTACTGAATTTGAGAGCCCAAATAAAACTTAAAATATAGACGGTAAAACTCAGGCTCCCTTTAAACCAAAGGGCTTTTTTCAGTGATGGATTCAAAGGTTTTGGGGAACCGAACCAGCGCGTCTTATGTGCAAGAAAAAGCAGTAATGCGCCTGAAATCAGAAAGCGTGTGCAGCTGGTCCAGATGGGGGGCCACGTATCGACAAGGTATTTCGTAGCGACGTTATTTCCTCCCCAGAGAAATACCGCCACGATCAATCCCGTTACCACTGCTGCCGAATTGTCACGCACGCAGAGAGTAAGGGGGACGCATCGTCGAGTGACAACTAGAAATAGCGCCTGAGGTTCCTCGCTGAGAGGTTGTTGAGATCGAGAAGTGTCAGGAAATCGATGGTGCCAAACGCCTTGTCCAAGGCGGGTGGCCCACAAATTTGAGCGCCAACGGTCAGATAAGCGCGCAGCAATTTGGGTATCTCAGGTTGCCTTTCCGGTTGCTCCCCGAATGGGCAGGCATACCTGGGGTGTGGCTTGGTCCGCAGGTGTGGTAAGGTAAGGAATCGTTTTTCTAGCATGCGGAAAACCTCAAGGCCTGCGTCTGGATCTTGAGATGTGAGTGAACTGCAGCCTATGAAATATCGAAGATCATAGTTCCTGGCATAGCGAGCAATGCCTTTCCACAACAGGCTCAGGCTGGCAAGGTTTCGATGAGATTTGTGGATACAGGCCCGACCTAATTCCAGCATCTCATGACGCATGGGTTCGAAAGGTGAGAAGTCAAATTCCTGCTCGCTGTAATAGCCAAGACCCTTTTTGGCCTTGATGCCTGACTGAAGCCGGTAAGTTCCAACAATACGGCCGCTCGCCCTGTCCTCAACGATTAAATGATCGCAGATGGTGTCAAAGGGATCCTCATCTCTGCCTGTGGTAAATGCTTCATCCAAGCCTTCTTCAAGCTCCAGATTGAATACCTGAAACCGGAGCATTTGGGCTTTTTCAATATCCTCCGGAGTTTGCGCGAGGCGGCAGCAGTAATGGGATGCCACTAACTCTTGAAACCAATGTGCGGTTAGCTTCATCCTTCAATCGATCAGTATCATCTCTTGTGAATGGATCATGATCATAAATTATGGCCTGCTGGATAGTTAATTTGTATTTATTTGTCTTTAAGGATGTATTTGTCCAGCTTTGTTTGAACGAATTCTGGCTTTTTTGTTAATTTCGATTTCATCATGTCAGTTTAAACTGGCAAGGCGTTGAGGACATATGGGAGGCACCTTGTATGGTAATCCCGCAAAATGATCATGTCATAGTCAACAAGGATAATGAAGATGCCAAGGGTATCTATTCCAAGAACATCAGCTTAGCTTCGTTCATGAATGAAGGTAACAAGCCATGGTTTTAATACTCTGTGATTGCTTTCAGAGCTTTGCGTATTCTGAAATACTTTCTCTTCTGCTGTTCTGGACGGCTTTCGATGATATCGAATGCGTTTTCCTGCGTAACCCCATGGTCAACGACCTCCCAATCTTTGAGGTCTTCGGAAACTTCCAGCAAAAAATTTTCTCCAGGAACGCATGGTAATCGCAGATGAATACTTCCATCTTTCATGATTTTTCTATCCTTACGCTCAGGGGGGGTATCCATGATCACGGCTTTGGCGGTGTTTGCGTGACCGATGGCATAGGTCAGGATTGATGGAACCAGTGATAAAACGATGGTTTCTCTTCCTTCCCCCATATCATCATCGATGGGATTCAGAACTACCTTGCCCCATCGCTGACCAGACTCGATCACCATTGAGCCTCCCAGTTCTTCGTAATCAATGCCGTTTGCCGCACTTCCTGATGTCTGGTAGCTGACTTCTAATGCCGTATCCGTTCTGCCGGTGCGACGAATACTAAAGGTTGCCGTATCAGATTGTGCGCTTGCAATGTCAGTTGTTTCTGTGGCAAGCGCATCTTTGGTAAAGAGGGTGAGTTCAGGGAGGTCTTCATCGCTGATAACGATTACCTTGACTGGGCGGGAAAAGACCGACGCCCCTTCATTGTCTGTGACCGCCAGTGTGATCTCATGGGTTCCCGGGGTTGCCTCTTTCCATTGGTAATTGAAATGCTGACGCTGGCCTGACTCTGGAGCGATGATGAAATTCATGGTTCCTTCATGCACTACCTCCTCATTTACCAGAAACTGGAAGCTGCTGATCCATCCGTCCTTGTCGGTTGCTTCACCTGTGATTGAAAGGGTGGACGGTGCTTGGAATTTTTTATTTTTGCCAGGTGTAATGATGCCTGATTTTGGCAATAAATTAATGCTGTGGTCGTTTTCAAACACCTTAAGTTTTGCGGTATTCTTTTTACCTATCTGATAGCAGGAAGGTGGCGGTGGGAAGATGGCGATGCATACAATATCTTCCAATGTCAATATTACCTCTTCGACTCCTTCTACTTCCTCATCTTCCAAGGCCTGTACCATTACTTTTACACTTTCCTGGCCTTGAGCAATGGTGGCTGCACCATTCAGTCGAACGTAATCTTTCCCATTCAATGCTGACCCGCTTAATTGATAATAGACCTCCAGAGGGTGTGACAGATCTCCATCGCGTGTAATGAGGAAGGAACCTCTGTCCGCTTTGTCATCTTTGGATGTTTCGAACGCTTCCCTGTCCGAAGTTTCAACTTGCACGATGGTCAACAGGTGCTCGTCACCGCCAGTTTTCTGTCGTGGTTGCATGAGGACAGCATCGGGCCTGTTTTGCTTGCTCTTTTCATCGATTGATGCTGTGTGCGAATTATGGTTTTTCTGGTGTTCTTCAGATTTCTTCTCAGGCGATATCTGATTGACGATGGGAGGATCTGTCGGAGCCTTCTGAGCCGATGCTGTCATACCTAACGAGCCGATCAGCAGGACAGTTGCAAGATTTCTCGAAAATGGTTTACTTTTTTTCATATTCAACATCTTACTCATTAGTTGCAGAAAACCTTGCAATTGTCATGCCATCTCAGAAATTAAAAAGTATGACTTATCCCGTCGGTTTCTCATCATTCTGGCTTTCTTGTATCGGAATCTTTTCCATTGTCTTCTCAATTGCCGCCGAAGAGGAAGTGTTCCGCATAGCTTGTGTTGGGGATAGCATCACACAAGGGGCGCGGGTTGATGTAGACACCCAATCTTACCCGGTCCGGCTTGCTGAGATCCTTGGCGATCATTACGAAATTCGTAATTTTGGTGTCGGGGGCGCGACGATGCTACGTAGTGGAAATCCGACGGTCTGGTCCACGCTGGAGGCGATCAAGGCGTTTGAGCCACATCATATTATCATAGCCCTGGGTACAAACGACACCGTTGAGGGGCATCGACGGAATTGGTCGCGCATCGACCGATTTGAGCCCGATTGCAAGGACTTGCTTGATGAGTTGCTCGGAATGCCATCACACCCGAAGATCTGTCTGGCGGGCCCGACTTCCATGGTGCTTGAGACTCCCGGATTAAGCGAACAACGTCGAACCAATCTACGGGAGCGAAGACCCAGACTTCAACAGCTCCGCGGCATCCTTAACAACCTGGTCGAAGTCATGGCAAACGATCGATTGTATTTTCAGGATCTTGCTACGGTTTTTGAGAAGCGCCCAGATTTAATGACCCAAAGTGACGGCGTACATCCCAATATATATGGCTACAAGGAATTAGCTCTGGTCGTCGCACGCTCGATCGAGTCAAAGCATGGAAAGAGCAAGGACATCAAAAAAGACCGATGGCAAGGATTTGAGCGCCAGCATTTCAAGATTCAGGGTAGATCCGCTTGGATCGTTGTTCCTCTGAAAGCCGCTGAGGGGCGCCCCTGGATTTGGAGGGCTCGTTTTCCCGGTTTTCATGCTGAAATGGATCAACAACTCGTCGGGCATGGCTTTCACGTTGGATATGTCAATGTTGCGGGTTTTTTTGGTGCATCGGATGCCATGGAAAAAGGCGATGCGTTTTATCATTTCGTGACTCAGCGATATCAGCTGTCTCGTCAGCCTGTTTTGGAGGGTGTGAGTCGGGGTGGTTTGTTTGTTTATCACTGGGCAATGCGTCACCCGGAATGGGTAAGCGCAATTTATTGCGATACACCGGTTTGTGATCCAAGAAGCTGGCCAGGAGGACAGGGGGAAGGAATGGGGTCAGCGCGAGACTGGGATCGTTTCATGAAGGTCAATGGGCTTACGGCAGAGACTTCGCATGCATACAGGGCTCCCATATTCAAAAATTACGGTCTGCTTGTTCGTTATCAAATCCCCATCATGCATGTCATTTCCGAAAACGACAGGATTGTTCCTCCCGAGGAAAATACCCTCAAATTGAAGACTTATCTGTTCAATAGGGGACATTCCATGGAATTGATACGTGTGAAAAAAGGCACCTCCGTTTCTCATGGTCACCACTTTACTCATCCGGAACCCGATCGAGTGGTTCGGTTTATTCGCCGACATGCAAAATAAGTGAAGAGATTGCGTTTTTCCCGCATGAGAGCTTGAGTTCAAGTTGTGACGATTCAGGGCAATCGATGCATTGCGTTCTTTTCATTTGTGAGTAAACTGGCTCCATGAATTTTCTCTGGTCTGGCCTCTCTGTTTTTCTCTTGGTGATTTCCATGGTAATTACCGGGTGTAAGCCTGATACAGCAGTCAATATCGACGAAGAACGCGAGGCCTATCACATGGACGCCAAGAGCAAGCTGTTCGCGGAGGAATTTGAAGCGGCTGTTGTGGGGTTTGAAAAGGCGTTGGAAGTGAATCCGAATAATGCCTCTGCGCATTTTGAGTTGGGCTTGATCAACTATTTGCACCTCAAGGACTATGTGTCGGCCATCTATCATTTTCAAAAGCTGCTGGAAATGAGGCCCAATCACATGATGGCTGTCCAGATCAAGGACCATCTCGAACGCTGCAAGATGGATTTTGCCTCCACGGTTACTCTTGGACCATTGAATCAGAATACGGAAACGAGGCTTAAAAACCTTGTCGAAACCAAAGAAGAGCTGGAGACCCAAATAAAAAATCTTGAGGGCCAGCTGGCCCAAATGAGACAGGTGCTCTCAGCTCAATCGGAAGCACTCAATCGAAACCGTCAGAATGCGCGGACCGAATCATTGGTGAACGACAGCAAGAATCCCAAATCCAATGCGCCAACTCAAACAAGCAATCAGGGAGGCAAAGGCAAAACGAATCCGACCGCCATGCAGAATGCGAGTGTGTCCACGCCTAAATTTCGTAAGCACGTGATTCGGTCCAATGATACTTTTTACAAACTTGCCAGTCATTATCGCGTTGATTTCAAATCCATACAATCAGCGAACCCAGGTGTGAACTCTATCAAGCTTCAAATAGGGCAGGTTGTCAATGTTCCCTACCCGACCAAAACAGCCTCTAGATGAAGTTTGTCTGGCTCATTTTGACTGGGCTTTTCTGTTTGTGCATGAACGTTTTGCTATGGCGTTCTGAATACGGCGGAGGCTCGCAAGGCAATCCCTTACCTGTCAGTAAAGTGGTTGCCAAGATGCTCGATACTCCGGACCCCTCTGAGCTCGATATCTTTTATCAGGGAAAACCAGTTGGGCATTGCCGTTGGGTGGTGACTCAATTAGGGCGAGATGATCCTGAGGTAAGCGCCTTGGATGCTTCCGAAAAAGGGGGGGAAGTAGATCTCGAAGCTGCCGAAATGTCTGGATTGATACAAGATATCCAATCCTATAACGTTAACGTAGACGGTTATATCCAGGCGGAAGGTGATCCGCGCCGTGTGCGTTTCATGATGAATATTCGATTGGACAGGGAATGGGAATGGATCAGGTTTGATGGGAAAATAGGAATAAAAAACCAGTGGTTGCACCTTCATTCGGACAGAAAAAAGGAGGTATTTGTTCTGGAAATTGAGCAGGAAGAGACTCAATGGGAAACGCAAATAACTTTTGATCAGTTTCAGAACCCTCAAACACTTGCAGGGCAATTGCTAAAAGAAAATCCGCTTATTGCGATCACTTTGACTCCATTGATGGGATTATTGGATTCCATGTATCAACCGGGTTCTGCTAGTAGTTTGCAGGCAAGTGATTGGGCCAAAAGCTGGGAGGCTTTTTCAGATTGGATGACTGTTGCCCATGCTCGCATGCGCATTTACCGTCTCGAATCAGGTCGAGGTAACAGAAATAAGCTAATAATCACTTTGAATCGAGCTGGAGAAATTGTTTCGATCAATGCACCTCAGAAAATATCGTTGCGAAACGAAAGTGTGTTTGGACTTTGAGTTGCTGTGGATACCACGACCGTAATCAGTAGAAAACGCCCTGCTTCACTGCGGTCACCTCAGTTAAAGAGTCTTCAATAACTTGTGCGTGGTGAATGTATCCAAGGAGAATATCTGGCCTACGTTTTTTGCTTGAACCGGAACAAGCAGATCGCTTAGTTTTGCATAGTTACTCTTAAACTGCAACTAACATAACCGTAGCATTACCTATGGAAAATATTAATAGACGTAAAATGAAGTGGTCGGCCTTGGCTGTCGGCGCTGTATTCGCACTCTCTGCGCAAGCTGGAGAGAAAACATGGGATTTCGAAACCGATCCATTCGACGATTTCGAATATATTGAATCAACTCAGTTGGACTACATCTGGGGTGGACAGGGATTCGATGACTGGGGTGCCGAAGGTAACCCGGCTGGATTCTTCTCAATCACAGAAGCAACCGGTGGTACAAGTACCATTGCTGTTCTTCCTGATATTGACAACGGAGACTTCGTCAAATCTTTCAACATGACGATGGATCTCCGCATGGGTAACGGCACAACGGACCGTCCTGCGGATGGTATCAGTATCAACTTTGCACGTTCAAGCGATCCAATGCTTGCTGATGTGCAGGGTGGAAGTGCTGTCCCGGGCAACGCTGCCACTGGCGGTGCTGCTGAAACTGGAACACAAACAGGTGTTGCAGTTTCTTTTGACACCTGGGCAGGTAACTCATTGCCTGATGGACCCGACATTGAAGGTATCATCGTTCGCGTTGATAACAAAACTGTAGGACGCTTTGCGATGCCTACTCGTCACGGTGCAGCCGACGACATCACCAGTCTTCAGACTGGACCTATCGGTGGAAGCGATGCAGCTCCTGACGCTGAGCGTGGTGATCCAACCATCCTTGAATGGGTGGCATTGGAAGTCGATGTGGACGAATTGGGTAACCTGAACGTGACCTACAAGGGTAACAAACTTGTTGACAACTTCTCTTCAGGTTTCTTCCCAAGTCCCGGTCAAATCATCCTGATGGGCCGCACCGGTGGTGCTAACGAGTCTCATCATGTTGACAACCTGACCCTGAAAACTGAATTGGCTGAGAGCTGGTTGGTTGCCGGGTTGGACGGAACTGCGAACGGTTTCACCTTCTCTTTCCGCGACGTCGGAAACAGTCAGGTCGATCCTGAGTCCATCGTGATTCTTCTTGATGGTGTCGATGTTTCCGCTGATCTCACAAAATCCAAGGATGGCGAATTCACACACGCAACATACGTTGGTGAAACAATGTTCGCATCTGGATCAGAGCACACCGTTGACGTGACTGCCTCTGGCAACGACGGCCGTAGTGCAAATGTGACAGCTTCGTTCACAGCTCAGTCATACTCCATGATTCCTGCTGATCTTGCTCTTGAGGGCGTGGACACTGGAACAAAAGGTTTCCTCTTATTCATCAAACAAAAAGACGGTGGCGTTGGCAACAACACACAAGCTCGTTTGGATCACTTGGCTGACGACAGCGAGAACGTTGCTGATGACTTCCAGTCTGATGATTACACTTGGACTGTTGACTTGATCAACTTCGACCAGGACGGAAACCCACAAGGTGAATTCCGCGATTCTGGCAACGGAGACTCAATGGACGTTCCTGATGATTACATTCCTGGTATTCCTGGATTCACTGACAGCACGGACAACATCACTGGTTTCATCCAGACCGTTGCTCGTATACCTGAAGCCGGTTTCTACACATTCGGATTCAATTCTGATGATGGTTTCTTGACCACTGTTGGTAATGACTCTGCTTCTCAGATTCCCGTTGGCGAATTCAGCGGTGGTCGTGGTGCTAGCACAACCGAATACACTGTTTACTTCGAAGCAGCTGGTGATTACGCCATGCAAAGCTTGTGGTACGAAGGCGGCGGTGGTGCTAACTTCGAGTGGTTTACCATTACTCCTGACAAGGCACTGTTGAACGACACTGCCAATGGTGGTATCCAAACTTATGCTACCTTGCCTAACGTCCCAGCACGTGTCACTTCTGCTAGTCCCGGTAACGGAGTTGAAGGCGTCACTCCTAACAGCAATGTTGTTGTGACCATCGAAGACGCCGCATCCAAAGTGGACGCAGGATCAGTCAGTTTGTCACTCAGCTCCGGTGAAACTGGCGCTGCAAGCAAATCGGGTGGTGTAACCACCGTGACTATTGATCGTGACGGCGCTCTCTGGAGTCCTGCACAGGAAATCACTGCTAGTTTGAGCTATACCGCTGGTGGTAATGAGCGCACTGTTGAATGGACATTCACTGCTCAAGATTATCCTACGCTCAGCAAAGGCAGAACCGATGTTGGATCTGGTAGCGATTCCGGATTTGAATTCCGTATCTTCCAGACAGCCACGAGCCGTGGTAACAGCACTGCTGATGCAGAAGCTCAACTAGCTGGAACATGGGCAGACGGTGAAGAAAACGTTGCTGACCCTGCTGGCAGCGAAACTTCTGATGGTCCTGGTGTCCTTTTCAATGTCGACCTGATCAACATGGATCAAGATGGCAATGCTCAAGGTGTGTTCCGTGACAGCGGTGATGGATCATCCACAGACCGTGTCGACGATCCAATTCCAGGTATTCCTGGATTGACTGACAGCACAGACGCCATGTCTGCTGAAATCTTGGCCTACATCGAGTTCCCGTCAGCTGGTTACTACCAGATGATCTTCAACTCAGATGATGGTTTCCGTGTCACCGAAACTCATGGTGCTGGCGACGCAGCCGGTATGGAACTTGGTGTGTTCAACGGTGGTCGTGGTGCTTCTGATTCACAATTCGGATTCGCAGTCATCGAAGCGGGTGTCTACCCAATTCGTGCCATCTGGTACGAAGGTGGCGGTGGCGCTAACCTCGAGTGGTCTACTACTGATGGAGCAAGCCGTTGGTTGATCAATGATTCCGACAGCAACGCACTGAAAGCATTCCGTTCACGCTCAGGAACCCCAACAGATGTTGCGCTTCCAAGCACTGGCGGTTCAATCGCTTCTGTTGGCTTGAGCGAAGGTAATGTTGTCATCGAATACAGCGGAACTCTGAAGAGTTCTGAAAGTGTCACAGGACCTTTCAATGCTGTTGGTGGTGCATCATCTCCTTACTCTGTTGAGCCTACCAAAGCTGCTGAGTTCTACATTGCTGAGTAAGCATTACTCTCAATAGTATTTATATCTTAATCACGGCCGGGCATTTATTTGCCCGGCCTTTTTTATTCTATGAATATTTTGAAGTTATAAAAACGAATCAATAGAAAATGCAACATAAGACATAGAGGTAATTGGCTGTATGAAAATGTCAGGGCTATTGTTCGTTTGATGTGATTTGGATTCGGTGTTTTGCATTGGAGCGTTTAAAAATGAAAAAAAACAAACCTGTAATATGTCATCAAAACATTTCGCACGGATGAGTGCTGTCGGTTTTGATTTTTTATGGTTATTCAAACCCACCATTAACAAATGTCCTTTCATATTTATTTTGCGATAAGAGTAACTACCTGAATAGCTCATGTAGCTTGGATTTGAGTTTCCTTGGTCGGGAGCTGATGTTAGTCTTTAGAATGATTATGGAAAAAAAGACATTTTCACCTGAAGCTTCACCTAAAGCCATTGGACCCTATAATCATGCTACAAGAATAGGGGACTTGTTTTTTACTGCAGGCCAGATTCCACTTGACCCCATGACAAATCAGATTGTTGTTGATGATATTGTCGCACAGACCACGCGCGTGTTGGAAAATTTGCGTATCCTGTTAAAGAGTGAAGGGCTTGATTTGGCCCATGTAGTCAAGACGACCATTTTCATGATCGATCTCTCAGAGTTTGCTAAGTTGAATGAAATTTATGCTGACTTTTTTACGCATGATTATCCTTCAAGATCAACCGTTCAGGTTGCGGCGCTTCCGATGGGCGCCCGCGTCGAAATTGAAGCTATTGCTCACTATTAAACCATGCCGGATTGGGCTTACTTAATGATTGGACTACTGGTCGGTGGGTTGACTGGCTGGTTGCTTTCGTATTGGTTCACTGCCTCGCGTCAGAACCAGGTCGCACTTCGACTTGAAAACGAGTTACGCAGTCAACTTGAGCAACAGGAGATGGTCATAAAGGCACTTCGAGAGGAACTCGAAGCCCAACGATCTGCCAGATCAACCGCTGAGGCTCGATTGGAATCTGCCGAGAAATATCAATCGGATCAACTGCGATTGTATGAACAGAATTTTCAGCGAATGAGGGAAGAACACGCAAAGGCGCTTCGAGAACTCAAGGACTCGTTTAAGGTGCTGAGTATCGATGCGCTGAAAGAATCACATCCTGCCTTTCTCCAACTGGCCAAAGAGTCTTTTGCAACCTTTCAGGAGACGGCCAAAGGAGATTTGTCCAAGCGGCAAGAGGCAGTGGCTGGCTTGATTAAACCACTTGAGGAGCAGTTAAAGATTTATCGCCAACAACTCACGAAAAGCGAACAAGACCGCTCCAAAACTTTTGGGGAACTCAAAAATCACCTGGAAATATTAACAAATCAAAGCCAGAGCCTATCCCAGGAAACACTGCAACTCAGACGCATATTAAGTTCCAATCAAGCGCGTGGACGATGGGGTGAGGAGACCCTGAGACGGGTTGTCGAAGCTGCGGGTATGAGCGCCCACTGTGATTTTGTGGAGCAGGTTCAATCGGGAGACTCCAAGCCGGACATGATCGTTAGTTTACCCGGTGACAGAATGATTGTTGTGGATGCTAAGGTACCTGATCTGGAATTTGTGGATCAGATAGATGAGGCTGATCCGGCCAAAAGGTCTGAAGTGCTTTCAAATCATGTTACCAAATTAAAATTAACCATCCGGGAATTAGCACGTCGGGACTACCCCTGTCAATTTCCCAATGCATTGGATTATGTCGTTTTGTTTTTGCCTGCAGAATCGTTGTTCAGTGCTGCTTTGGAGGCTGATCAAGACCTTATTGTATGGGCGGCAGAACGTAAAATCCTCATAGCGACACCGGCCTCACTCATTGCGTTGCTTAGATCAGTCAGTGTGAGTTGGAAGCAACATGCCCAGACAGAAAATGCTCAAGCTATCGCTTCAGCTGCTGAGGAACTTTACAAACGTATTGCTGTCTTTGTTGAACATTTGGAAAAGATACGAACTGGGCTTGACACTGCTTCGGGAGCTTACAACAAAGCAGTCGGTAGTTATGAGAGATCTATTCGTCCCAGCGGTGAACGCATGCTCAAACTTTCACGTCATACCGAGATAGAAATGAAAGACCTACCACCTTCCACTCAAGTGCTGAGAGATGCTCCACAGAATGAAATAACATGATGAATGCCTGGGATCAAAGATTTGGAGGTATTGAACGTTTATGCGGGAAAAGCGCTTCTCAGAAAATTCGCGATGCACACGTATGCATTATTGGGATTGGTGGTGTAGGTTCCTGGACGGCGGAATCACTTGCCCGCACAGGAATAGGGAAGTTAACACTGGTGGATATGGATGAGGTTTGCGTGACCAACGTCAATCGGCAGGTGCACGCTTTGGATGGGGAAGTGGGGCAATTGAAAGTCGAATCCATGGCTCGGCGAATCCGTTTGATTTCACCGGATTGCATCGTGCAGCCGCAATCCATGTTTTTCACTCAAGCGACCTCAAATGCAATATTTGATGAGCGCTATGACGTAGTGGTAGATGCCATTGATCGATTGAATGCCAAGTGTCTTTTGTTGAACATGGCAAAGCAAGCCGGTTTACCCATTGTCAGCACAGGCGCTGCCGGGGGGCGAATGGATCCTTTTCAAATTGTAACTGCGGACCTGAGTCAGGTGCATCATGATCGATTGCTTCAGAAAGTACGGAAGCAACTGAGAACCGAATACGCCTTTCCAAGAGGTAAGAAATTTGGCATACCCTGTGTCTTCTCCCCTGAACCTGCCCGAGGTCCCTGGGATCTTGAGGATGCTTGTGAAGCTGATTTAAAATCGGATCGCCCAGGGTATCTGGGATGTGATGAGGGTTATGGAAGCGTGACCCACGTAACCGGAACCTTTGGCTTTTCAGCTGCAGGACTTGTGGTCAAGCTTTTGCTTTCTTCATGAGTGTTTGCTCTACAGGGTCCATATCAGCAATCGGATCAAATAATTCCGGAGTGGAGGTTTTGATATGTGTGGAGGATTTTGTATCCAAGAAGCCATGGGAATAGTTTTTATTCGGCGCTTGTCGCAACAATCCTTTCCGGAGCTTCGAATAGTTGGACGCTGGCAGCAATCGATTCCACTGGACGCGCCGCTGAGCTTGTATGAAACAAGCTCCTTTGCATCATGAAAAGGCGGATCGTTGTGCCAGGCTTTTCAGTATGATGGATCACTCAAAAAGGTTCCAAAATAAGCAGGCCAAAATCGGGCATAGTATCCTGTGTGTTTTATCCGTATTTTCGGTAATGAAAACTTAATCATGCTCCATTATTTTTGAATTATGCCAAACCCATGGACAGGTAAGGGGAATCCTTACACACGCAAGGAAGTTATTGAACGCCTTCATGAAACCGTCAAGGAAGGGAATGCCATCATTGCTGCTGGTGCGGGGACCGGGATCTCTGCCAAGTTTATTGAGAGAGGTGGTGGTGATCTGATCATCATTTATAATTCTGGACGCTTTCGCATGATGGGCCATGGTTCCACCAGTGGGCTCATGGCTTATGGTGATGCCAATGCGGTGGCCATGGAGATTGGCGAGTTTGAAGTATTGCCTGTGGTGGAAGAGGTGCCGGTGATCTGCGGGGTGCATGCGACCGATCCACGTCGTCGGATGTGGCACTGGTTGCTTCAGGTCAAAGACATGGGTTTCTCAGGGGTGAACAATTTTCCGACGCATACTATTGTCGATGGGCAATTTCGCGGTGTACTTGAGGAAACGGGCATGAGTGTGAAGAAAGAGTTTGAAATGGTGGCGCTCGCCCGTCGGATGGATTTGTTTTCCATTGTCTATGTGGCAACACCAGAGGAGGCGGTCGAAATGGCTCAAGCTGGAGCCGATGCCATTATTGTGCATGTGGGGACCACGGTGGGAGGCTCGATTGGCGTTTCAAGCGCGGTTGTGAACTGGGATTTTGCCATTCAACGAACTCGAGAAATCATTCAAGCGGTGCGCACCGTCCGCAAGGATGTTCTCTTTCTGGCGCACGGTGGTCCCATCAATACCCCAGACGATGTTGACAGGATGCTTCAGCACACCGACGTACTTGGTTTTGTGGGGGCCAGCTCATTGGAACGGATGGCGGTAGAGGAGTCATTGACTCAACTGACGCGCAAATTTAAAGCATTGAAATCACCCGCAGCTGAAAATTTTCATTTCGATGAGTCAGACTGAATGAATGAATAAGGTTCTGATCTAATAACGGACTATCCCACTTATCATGGCAACCATTGCAGTTCTTGGAACTCTCGATACCAAAGGAGTTGAACATACTTTCATCGCGGATGAGATCAGGCGTCGAGGGCATGACGCCCTGCTGATTGATGTTGGTACGGGATTTCCAGCCAGTATTGATCACGACATCAAACGAGAGGTCGTGGCTTCTGCTGCGGGTCTGGATATGGTATCCATTTCCTCCAGTAAAGACCGAGGTAAATGTGTTGCGGCCATGGTGAAGGCAGCTCCGGTCTTTCTGGAACAACTGCGAAAGGAAGGGGGCATCAAAGGGGTCATTTCATTAGGTGGGGGCGGAGGAACTGCGATTGCAACGGCTGCCATGCGAGCACTGCCCATTGGTTTTCCAAAGTTGATGATATCCACGCTTGCCAGTGGGAATACCGCTCCCTACGTCGGTTCCAAGGATATTGTGATGATGCCGAGCATTGTGGATGTTGCTGGTTTGAACAAAATTTCCAGAACTCTTTTTTCGCAGGGTGCAGCTGCTATTTGCGGCATGGTGGATATTCAGATCAGTTCAGTCGAGGACAAGCCGATCATCGTCGCCAGCATGTTCGGTAACACTACCGAGTGCGTGGGAACCGCCAAGCAAATACTTGAAAAGTGCGGTTATGAGGTGCTCGTTTTTCATTCCACTGGCACCGGGGGACGTTGCATGGAATCATTGATTGAAAGCGGGATGGTTGCAGGAGTGCTCGATATTACTGCAACCGAATGGGCAGACGAGTTGGTGGGCGGTGTTTTGGCGGCGGGACCGCATCGTCATGAAGCGGCAGGCAAAGCGGGCGTGCCGACGATTATCGTCCCGGGGTGTTTGGACATGGTTAATTTTGGTGAGCCGGATACCGTACCTGCAAAATTTGCTGAGAGGATTTTTTATCACCATAACCCGCAAGTCACTCTCATGCGCACGAACCCGGAAGAGTGCCGTGAACTCGGACGTATCCTCGCAGGAAAAATCAATGATTACACAGCGCCGGTGACGGTGCTGCTTCCGTTAAAAGCATTGAGTGTGATCAGCGCTGCGGGTAACCCTTTTCATGATGTTGATGCAGATCAAGCTCTATTCGATGCCATCCGCATGCATTTGCGGAAAGAGATCAAAGTTGTCGAGATGGATGCAGAAATCAATGACTCAGCGTTCGCACGACTCTGTGCCAAATCGCTGCAGGATTTGATGGTGAAAACTTGAGACAGGTTCCATTCTTTCATCCAGCCGAGCTACTTTGCTTACCACCACTCCCAATCGATATCGGGTTTGACATGAACCCAGTCGAGGAATTCTTCCGGCCAATGGACGATTTCCACATGTCCGTCAGCGAAGGTCATGTTGTAACGAGTCTGACCTTTGAAATTGTGCCAGATACTTCGTTTATCGGTGACACCTCTGTTCCCGTGCCAATGCCAATCCCCCTGGATAATTTTGGTGGTCGGTTTGAGGGCTACTTCACTTCCTTTAATGGGGGTGGCTTCTGGATCGCCTTGTTTATAGGAAGAAAGTCCCAGTACACGTTTGACACGAAAGGCATTCCACCAGGCACCCCGATAACTGTTCCCAAGTGAAAAGAAGACGTTGTTAACTTTCTGCAACGAATCACCTTTGTCAGCAGGACAGCGGAAAACCTGAGTGGTTGCATAAGGGTTGAGCGGACGCTCCTCCGCCGGAATATCTCCCCTGACCACGTTGTTGCCGCGATTCGTGCCGGTGATGCCTCCAACCGATGCAATGCCTGGGGTGAGTGGATACCAATCGTCGTTGTCGTCCACATACATCATGTAGGCGAGTGAGATCTGGTGCTGATTACTGGCGCAGCTCGCCTTGTGAGCCTGTCTCTTATACACATCTCCGAGCCCACGAGACCGAGGCTGATCTC
>OJCR01000143.1_pt1 | contig 36517 bp, 30 predicted proteins | sample 1591611 | NCBI WGS metagenome assembly OJCR01 (sample SAMN05416815, study PRJEB24817) | seawater metagenome | isolation source: Sea water | place: Canada:Atlantic | collected 2013-07
CATCCAGACTGCCAAGATGTTGAATGTTTTCCCACCGCATGCGCTCTGACTCGCCGCTACTTGGGCATTTTAAATCCATAATACGATGAATGCGTGAGTCGAGGTTTCCAACAGGGTGAGCGCCGCTGGTTTCAATGAGCACTGTAAAACCCGAATCACAAAGATCCGTCATGAGCTGCGGAACATTCTTTTGGAGTAACGGTTCACCTCCCGTCACTTCGATGATGGGTAGCGATTGGTTCTTGATTTGTCGATCGGCATAGGGGGCGGCGAGCCGATTGATTTCTGTCAGCACTTCTTTCACCGTCATGGACTGGCCCCCCTTGAATGCATAAGCGGTGTCGCAATAAGAACAACGCAGATCACACCCTGTCAACCTGACGAAGATGCAAGGTAGCCCCGCAAAGGTACTTTCCCCCTGCACACTCAAATAGATTTCGTGAACCAATAATTTGACGCTCATTACCCTATCGTTCCCAAAAGAAGATGCTCGTATCCATTTGCGATTCCAAATGTCATGGTTTTGCAGGAATTTCACCAAGTTTTTCCCAAAGGGCGACACTCATATGCATTCCCTTGCGAAATGCTGTGAGACTCATTTTTTCGTTGGGAGAATGAGCGTTGTCATCAGGAAGCCCAAGACCAAGTAACAATGTGTCTGCTTTTAAAACCTGCTTGAAATCAGTGACGATCGGTATCGATCCTCCTTCTCGCATCAGGATTGGTGGACGATTGAATGCTTCTTCCAAGGCACTCAATGCAGCGGATGCAAAAGGTCCATCTGGCGCGGTGACGTAGGCACTTCCGCTATGACCTTTTTCGAATGTCATTCGGACGCTTTTGGGGCAAAGCCGTTTGAGTTGTCTTTCCAGCAGTCTCAGGATCTTCGATGGTTTTTGATCAGGGACGAGACGGCAGGTGATTTTTGCCGAGGCCTCACTGGGGATGATCGTCTTGCTTCCCTCTCCTTGATAACCGGAAGTGAGGCCATTGATTTCTAGCGTCGGACGCCCAGCCCGGCGCTCCACCGTATTGAAATTGTGTTCACCAAAAAGTTCCCTTACACCAAGCTCGCGCGCTAGTTTGGTGTCTTTGTGTGGAAATCGCTTGCTCTGCTCCCTCTCAAGCTTGCTCAAAGGTGCGACGTCATCATAAAACCCTGGAACCGCGACACGCCCACGACGGTCTCTGAGCTGGGCAAGCATTTGGCATAGCACCATTGCAGGGTTATCAACCGCTCCACCGTAAATGCCGGAATGCAGATCTCTGTTGGGCCCTTTGAGGGTAACTTCACAAGCAGCGACGCCACGTAAACCATACGTCAAAGCGGGGTGTTTGAGATCAGGCATGCCGTTGTCGGAAATCACAACGGCTCTGACGTTCAACTCAGACTTCAATTTTTCGAGGGCAGGGGTCAGTGAAGGGCTGCCGATTTCCTCCTCGCCTTCGATCATGAAAGTGATATCGCAGGGTAATTCCGTTCCTGTTTTGAGGTAGGATTCCACTGCTTTGAGGTGCACGAAATGTTGCCCCTTGTTATCCGTCGCTCCCCTGGCAATCAATTTGTCGCCTTCTACATGCGGTTCGAAAGGCGAAGTGGTCCACAAGTTCAATGGATCAGGGGGTTGTACGTCATAATGTCCGTAAACCATGAAGTGTGGTTTCTTGGATTTGCCCTTGCGCGGTGTTTGAGCAATAATGACAGGATTTCCTGCGGTTTTGATTTTGCGGGTTTTGAGACCGATCGTTTTGCAATGCGCTACCAACCAATCGGAACAAGACTGAATGTCATCTGCATGGTCCGATTGAGCCGAGACACTTGGGATTCTCAAATACTCCATGAGTTGTTCCAGAAAGTCCTCCTGATGATCTTTCAGGTATTGGATGCACGCTTTTGTCATACCATTCAAGTTACAGACAGCTTATTGTGAATGCCAACGGAAAAACCAAAAGCAACGGGAATTTGTGAGCGGACTTCCCGAAGAACCTCAAGAATTCAAGATGACGGAAGATCGGGTCTGATGATGTATTCTTTTTTCAGGCCCTTTTGATTATCGTTGTGTCGTAGGCTGAAACAGTACATAGTCGGCCTATGAATTCCAAAAAAACCCCACTTGGATCAGTCTCGTTTTTTTTAACTCTATTTCTTTGTTTTTTCTTTTCACCAGAAGCCAGTGCTCAGCTTCAACAGGATTCCTACGATGATGGAAACGATGACGGGTGGGATCGTTTCAGTCCGCTTGATATTGTAGGTGCCAGCTCTATTTTCACCTTTCCGGAGTACCAGGGAGGTGGTCACGGATACCGTCTGCAGAGCCCAGCTCCTCCTGTTACAGATGCCGGGCCAGCCCGAAGTTTTACGCTTCTTCCGCAGGTTTACTCAGACTTCTATGCCTCTGTCGATGTGGTGGACTGGAACAATGAGGTTGATCAGGCTTTTGGAATTATCCTCAGGGCGGACAACGTTGGCCTTGGGCAAACTACCGGATATGTCATGAATTACAACCCACAGCAATCTTCGGGTGCCCGAGGTCAGGCACAGTTCAATATTGTGACAGGTGAGTCCGATGCAGGGGTCATTGGTGCTGCGGATATCAGTCTCGAGCCTGGCCATGACTATCGGTTTGTGATGTCTGCGGAAGGAGATACGTTCAGGGCATGGATTTTTGATCATCTGGACTTGACGGCCCCTTTGGTCAGTTACTTCGGGGTCAACGATCTCTATCCAAAAGGCAAAACAGGCCTGTTCAATTTTTACCCCGGAACCGACGCGACCGATCCTGATCTCGGGATCGCCGACACGACCTTTGATCGATTCTGGTCCACATCAGAGCTACCGGAATCATTGGAGAGCAAGACGCGGGCCTCGCCATGGTTTGGAACCCCCACGGTTCCATACATGACATCCATTTCTCCTGCCAATCGCGGAACGTACGCCCCCGCGAGTGACGGACTGCACTTTTCTCTTTTGTTGCCTGAAGGGATGGCAGAGGCGCCGCAAATTCAATTTACCCTTAACGGCATCGACAGGACCTCGGGTCTGGAATGGTCCCATGAGGGCCAGACAATGGAGGCCAGCTACAAAAGTCTGGAAGCAAATCGTGTTTATGACGCTGTTGTTGAATTTCCAGGCAATACACCGGGTTCGAGGACAGGCTGGACATTTGATACCTTTGAGCAATCCCACATGAAATCCGGAGAATCATTTGTCATTGAGGCTGAGGATTACAATTTTGATGGAGGGCAATTCATCAACAATCCTGATCCATCAGGCATCAAGGAGTCAGGGCAAGCGGTGAATTCAGCGAATGGTTATCTCGATCAAGAGGGGATACCTGACGTTGACTTCTTTGACTACGATTCCGATCCTGGCCCGGAAGAAGTTGCTGCCCTGCGAGCCTTCGACCCTGTGCGTACTCAGGCGGGTTCATCGGAAACGGGAAGCGACGAACAGTTCAGTGGACCTGACCCTGCCGTCAACGATGTGACAAGGGCCGTTTATGCTGCTGTTGACTTGCCTGAATATCAGGTGACGGATACTGAGGGTGGTGAGTGGCTGAATTATACCCGCGATTTTCCTGAAGGAGAATATCATGTCTATTTACGTGCTGCAGGGAGGGCGACTCAGGAAATCCATCTGGACGAGGTGACCAGTGATCCCAGCCAATTCGATCAGACCACCCGTCGTATTGGTACTTTTGACCTTCCCAACATGGGGGTAAAATTCCATTATCGCTTTGTTGCACTGAAAGATGACGAAAAGGCTAACGTGCGCCTGACGCTGGACGGAATCAAGACCTTGCGTCTAACCATAGGTGCTGAACGTGAAGACCGTTTGAATGATACGACAGCTCTCAATTATTTGCTATTCACTCCTGCCATCGAAGATCAAGCTCCGGAGCCTGCTTTGACTGTACTTGCTTCGTCTACTTTGGATGGGGTCTATGAATCGGCTGGAGATGCTGTGGTGGAAGCGGATCAAATCATTATTCCTGTCTCCAGTGACATGCAGTTTTTCAAGATCAATGTTCCCACGGCGCAGGCCGTTTCGTTTGTGCTTCAAGGCATTTCCGTTCAGGATGGTCATTTGATCATTCAGTATACTCAATAGATAAGATTGCAAACTTTCCTACCTGCGGGTGGGAGCCTCGTTTGAACGTGCTTTTGGTTGCAGTGGAGTTTTTTACGACATTCACTTGCGGTGTTGTCATCCTGCGTTAAGTTGCTCTTTCATGAGCATTGTTACTAAAACTGGAGACAACGGAAGCACGCGGCTGATGTTCAATCACGAAGTCTCCAAACATGATCCCCGCGTGGATGCCTACGGAGCGGTTGATGAATTCTCTGCTGCCCTGGGAATGTTGCGCGCCAACCCGAGCACGCCTGACAGCTTGAGTCAGCGAGTGCTTTCAATACAAAAGCATCTGATTGGCTTGATGGGGGAAATTTCTACGCCGGTTGAGTCAGTTGCGAAGTATGACAAAGCCGGATACGGTCGAATCATCAAGGAAAACATCGATGAGATAGAATTACGCATCCAGAAATTAGAGGATACCCTCGGTCCTTTCACTGACTGGAGCCTGCCCGGAGGATCTGAGACCGGGGCATTGGCAGATTGGGCAAGGGTTGTTTGCAGGAGATCGGAAAGGGCGGTCTGCAGTTTGAATTCTGCGGAACCATTGCAGAACAAATCGATCCTCATTTACCTCAACCGGCTTAGCGATTGGCTCTGGCTGGAGGCGCGTCTTCTGGATGCGGCGGGACAGGGTTGACTTCGCCCCCTGATGCAATCAATAAAAAATACTTTTGCTCTCGTTACAATTTGTGGATATCTGAAGTCATTAAATCATGTCAAACAAGCTTAGTGTAATTGAAGCTTCGGAACCTTCACTTATTGAATATCACAGCCTGCAAGACACATGTGGTCTGCTGGGCTTGGGAGAACGGGGACGCTTGTGCCTGACAGGTGTTGACCGGATATCTTTCCTGCACGGCCAGATCACGCAGGATATCAAATCTCTTTGCTTCGGGCATGGTGCTTTCGCTGCCCTTGTTGATGCAAAAGGAAAGATTCAATCAGATCTCAATGTCTATCAACTGAAGGACGAAATTCTTCTGGATTTTGAAAGGGGTTACACTCAAACCATCATGCAGCGACTCCAGCAGTATCTGGTTTCTGAAGATGTCGAGATCGTTGATCCTTCAGAATTTTACACATTATTCAGTTTGCAAGGCCCCAAAAGCCCTCAGGTGTTGAAAAATCTCTTTCCAGACATTGCCGTTCCTGAAAAGACCTGGCATTTCTCTGAGGTAGGGAATGGCGACGGCTCCGTTTACATCTGCCGACGACCAAGATTTGGAAGCGACGGGTTTGACTTGTTCGTTCCCGAGTCCATCCAAGAAGGCTTGCGGCTGCAATTTATGGCGGCTGTCGAGCTGCAGGGTGGTTCTGAGGTCGGCCAACTTGCATCTGACCTGGCACGCATTCAGGCGGGTGTACCCAAAATGGGGGTCGACATGACCTCTGCCAACCTTGTGCAGGAAACAGGTTTAGCTTCATCGATGATCAGTTTTCAAAAAGGATGTTACATTGGTCAGGAGGTCATTTCACGCATTCGAACCGTGGGAAAAGTGAACAAATCCTTGTGTCGATTGTCTTTTGAATTCCTTCCATCTTCTTCCGGGCAAATGAACGCAGCACTCACGGTTGATGGTAAAGAGGCAGGAACCGTCACCAGTATGGCTAAGATACCCGGGCAGAATACGCAAATGATGGGTTTAGGTTACGTGAAGCGAGCTTTTCTCGAAGATTTTGATTCTCTCTGCCTGATCGGAAACGAGGGGAACCCGGTCAAAGTTCAGATCCTTGGCCAACCTTCAACCACCGGCATAAGCGGGTGACCGGTTTTGGTTGTTTGAAGGGCAGAGCGACTTGGCTTCAAACTTCAGCATTCATTGACTTGCCAATTTCCTTCAATGTCCCTCATGATGCTCGGCACAGATCATGTTGACGGATCGCCAATGTTTTTTTTGTGCTACTCTCATGTATGGGGTGAGCCTTGTTTATTCGGTATTCTTGTGGAGGAAAGGTTTTCGCAAGGACGATCGAATCAACTATGTATTGCTCCTGGCCGGATTTACAATGCATACCGTGGCCATGTTCATGCGAGGGTTTTCATTCAACCGTTGTCCGGTCAATAACCTCTTTGAAGCCACCATGTTCGTCAACTGGTCTGCTGTCGGGGCCTACCTGATTCTAGGACTCTGGCCCAAAATCCGATCTCTTGGAGCATTTGCATCTCCCATTTTTGTTTTTCTTGGTATTTATGCTCTCATGCCCGGACTCGATCATCATGATGCTGATGGTGACATGACCAAGAATGGCATCGTCAGCCTTCATGCTGTCTTGATTCTAATCAGTTACGCTGGGTTTGGTCTCTGTGCGGTGGCTTCCTGCATGTATCTGCTACAGGAGCGAAATTTGAAGAAGCATAACATTTTTGCTGTTACATCAGTTTTACCACCCATTCAACGTCTCGAAAGTGTGGCCGGCAAATTATTGGTGGCCAGCCTTGTATTACTAACTGGTGGGCTCTCCCTGGCACCAATGTTGGTCGGAGATAAAGACGGATTGATCTTCTATCAGGATGCCAAGATCCTCTGGTCAATGCTCGTCTGGGCTGCTTATGCCGGTATTGTACTCGCTCGATGGAAATGGCGTTTCGGGGGCAAGCGTTTGGCGTGGTGTCTCATCGGCGGCTTTGTGTTTTTGATTCTTACTTTTTCCGGCACTAATCTCATGTCGGATCTGCATTGAAGAGAATGGAGCTGATGAATTTGAAAAACACGACCACGATGAATCATTGGAAGGAAGGAAATATTTAGCATGTCTGTCGTAGTCGTTGGGATCAGCCATCATTCCTCATCGGTTGCTTTTCGTGAGCGTTTTTCATTTGCTGAATCTGAAATTGACGAGGCATTACGTCAATTAACCGACTCTGGTCTTGTTCAGGAAAGTGTTTTGCTTTCCACCTGTAACCGTGTCGAGTTGTATGTATCGACTGGTTTGCCTGCGACTGAAGCCCTGCATGCCCTTAAGCAATTTCTCATCGAAAACCGCAAATATACTGAGTTGGTGGATGACGAGATTTATGGTTTCACGGATCCGCTAAGTGTTCAGCATCTGTTCAGGGTTGCGAGTGGACTGGATTCACTTGTTTTAGGAGAAACAGAAATCCTTGGCCAACTGAAAAAGGCTTATCACATGGCCAAGGAAATGGGGTTTACCGGGCGGCAACTGAATAAGATCTTTCAAAAGGCCTTTCACGTTTCCAAGCACATTCGTTCGAATACTGGTATTCAGCGTGGAAGTACTTCAGTGGGTTCCGTGGCCGTTGAATTGGCGGACAAGATTTTCGATGGACTCAAAGGACGCCGTGTCATGGTGATTGGTGCCGGTGATACCAGTGAAAAAACAGCTAGATCGCTTCTCTCTCGCGGTGCTTCAGAAGTTGCTGTGACGAATCGTTCTCATGATCGAGCCAAGGAGTTGGCTGACCAGTTGAATGGTCGCGCGGTTGTATTTCAGGAATGGGAGAAAGAATTTGAGGATCTCGATATCGTGATCAGCAGTACATCAGCTCCAACCTATGTCTTGGATCGTGCCAGAGTCGAGCTCCTGGTGCGCCCAAGAAAAGCGCGGCCCCTGCTTTTGATTGATATTGCTGTGCCCAGGGATATCGATCCTGAAATCAATGACCTGGAAAACGTTTACGTCTATAATATTGACCACCTTCAGTCGATTGCTCAGGATCACCTGTCACAACGACAAAAGGAAATATCAAGTTGTGAATCATTTATTAAATCCAAGTCTACTGAGATACTGAAGTCACTCAACCCTGTTGGAAATACCAATGCAGGGGGAACCGTTTTTGAGAGAGATCGCAAGGAGGCATGAAGTGTTTTATCGTCAGTGAATTTCACATTGTGCTTCTATATTTTAGGTGAACGTTATGGGGTTGAATTCCAAAGATAGTAGAATTTTTAATATTGCAACACGTGGCAGTGCCCTTGCGCTGGTGCAGTCTCGTCATATCCAATCAGAGTGCCGAAGGCTCTTTCCTGATCATTCTTTTGAATTGAAGATCATGAAGACCACCGGTGATCACCTTCAAAAAGCCACTGAAGAGGAAGCAAATGCTCCAAGCTTGCCCAAGGGATTGTTTACCAAAGAACTGGAATCGGCGCTGCTTGATGGCAAAGCGGATATGGCTGTTCACAGTCTAAAAGACCTCCCTACAGAACTACCCCCCAATCTCAAGCTTGGCGCTATCACCGAGCGAGAAGATGTGCGTGAAGTCTTAATTTTCAAGAAAGTCCCCAAAATATCCGCCGTTCAAAACCCGGCACAATGGCTTTCAACCCACGCCTGCGTGGCCACTAACAGTCCACGCAGGCAAGTTCAATTGAAACAATGGAACCCTGGTTTCAGAGTCGTTCCAATGCGGGGAAACGTCCCTACGCGTTTGCGTAAACTAGCCGAAAACAAGGATATTGATGCCACGGTCCTCGCAAGAGCTGGCTTGAATCGACTTGGTTATTGCATTGAAGCTGATGGAAGGCTCACCGGACCAGAGGCGCCTGATGGATTATTTGCCGTAGTTGTCGATGTGGATCAAATGCTGCCATGCGTAGGGCAGGGTTGCCTCGGTATTGAGATGCGATCCACTGACCAGGCAACCCAGCAAATTGTGGATGGATTGTCTCATGCTGACTCAACGACTGCTGCTAATGCGGAGCGCGCTTTCCTCAAACACATGGGGGGTGGATGTCAGACACCTTATGCTGCCTTTGCGCAATTGAATGGGGACCGAATCGCATTGAGAGGCAGAGCCTTTCATGACGGTCAATGTCACGATGCTGAATTGGAAGGGAGAGCAACGGAATCGGAGTCTTTGGGCATCCAGTTAGCCGAAGCTCTCAAGCCCTGAAATCTTGAGATTGGATCACTTTTTTTCGAACCCATGACTCCATCACTTTCAATTTTGTTCTGGGTAGGGCTGGGAAGTGCCTTGGGTGGCATGGGTAGGTTTGGAGTTACCATGTGGGTTGAGCGCCAGTTTCCCCACGATTTTCCATGGGGAACGTGGACGGTCAATGTAGTGGGTTCTTTCGTGATCGGCATGCTTGCCGTGCTTTCAAATCATGAAGGCCACTGGATGAGTCACCTGCATGTTCAACGTTTTTTTATTGTTGGTCTTCTGGGGGGGTTTACAACATTTTCCTCCTTCAGTTTGCAGACCCTTCAATTGTTTCAGCAAGGCCACGCGGGAATGGCTCTCATAAATATATGCGCCTCGTTGATATCCTGTATTCTGTTTGTCTGGGTGGGGGCAAATTTTTCGGCAAAGTTCCTTGTGCGCTGAGCGGATCAATCCCTGGTCTAGCATATCAAGATGACACTTGATCTGGTTTCAGCTTGGCCTGTAAGCCTGAAGTCGATTTCTTTCAGGTGATGTCTATTGCGGTCATCTCTCAATTGATGTTAAATTCTCGTCATGGCAAAACGAAATCTGTTCATTGGAATCGACAGTGGAACCCAGTCCACCAAAGTGCTGATTGTGGAAGGGCGTTCGGGCAAAGTTCTGTCCGAGGCTTCCCAATCTTACGGATTAATCGAAGGACTGCCACCTGGAGCCAAGGAACAACACCCACACACCTGGAAAGAAGCAGCTGGAAATTCCATGCGCAAGGCACTCAAGCTTGCCGGAGCTTCAAAAGAAGAAGTCAAAGCCATCGGAGTGAGTGGACAACAGCATGGATTTGTCGCTCTGGATAAATCTGATGAAGTTATCCGGCCAGCGAAACTTTGGTGCGATACCAGCACGGCTTCTGAATGCGAGGAGATTACCGAATCTTTAGGTGGAGTGCGTGCCACAATCAAAGAAATTGGGAATGCTGTTCTTCCAGGCTTCACAGCTTCAAAAATCTTGTGGCTCAAAAAAAACGAACCTCAAAATTTCAAACGCCTCAAGACGGTCCTGCTTCCCCATGATTATCTGAATCATTGGTTGTCAGGGCGAGCGGTCATGGAATATGGCGATGCCAGCGGAACAGCTTTATTGAATGTTCGCAAGCGTGTATGGTCAGATAAAATCATGCATGCCATCGATCATCGAGTGAGCGGGATGTTGCCTGAGTTGATTTCAAGCGAACAGCCCGTTGGAACCCTGCAAAAATCGACTGCGGAGTCTTTGGGGCTTTCTGAGGATGTTCTGATTAGCGCGGGCGGTGGCGATAACATGATGGGGGCCATAGGGACCGGAAACACCAGAGATGGAGTGGTCACTGCCAGCTTGGGAACAAGCGGAACCATTTATGCTTGTTCCAAAAAACCTTTGATTGATCCGAAGGGTGAAATTGCAGCGTTTTGCGATTCTACCAATCGATGGCTGCCGCTGCTCTGTACCATGAATGTGACGGTTGCAACTGAATTGGTTCGCTCGGAACTAGGCTGGACACATGATCAGTTTGCCAGAGCTGCGGCCAAAGTGCCGGCGGGCTCGGAGGGTCTTTTGCTACTGCCTTATCTGGAAGGTGAACGCACACCTAATTTACCTGACGGGACTGGTGTATGGATCGGCTATCGTGGGCAAACCTCCTCAGCTGGGCACCGTGCTCGAGCAGCCATGGAAGGTGTGACATTGGGGATGAATTATGGGCTCAACCGCTTGCGGAAATTAGGGCTTCAGCCAACACAAATCCGTGCAACAGGGGGCGGAGCAAGATCAAAAATTTGGCGGCAAATAATGGCAGATGTATTCAATGCGGAGGTGGTGACATTGAAAATCGCTGAAGGCGCCGCTTACGGGGCAGCCTTGCAAGCTCTTTGGTCATGGCGTCGCCAACAAGGTGAAGACGTGAGTATTGAGAGCATTACAGATCGACTTGTAAAAATTGCAGCTCGTGAAACGACACACCCTAAAGCGGAAAATGTAAAAGTTTATCAGGACCTTCAGGCTTTGCAGGACAAGGCGGCGACTGCCCTGAAAGGCGTTTTCGCAGACCACAGAGCAATGACCATAACCTGTTGACAGGCAATGTCTGATTGGTTCCTGAACTCGGAATCGCGATTGGGCCTTGTGTATTGCACGAGCAGACCTCTTATTGGGCCTCTGTATTTGCGGGCGATGAGTTTTCTTGTCGATTGAGCTCATCTTCAAGGAACCTTGTCACATCTTTGAACTTGTCTTCATTGGCAGGATTGAGCGCGATCAATGCCCGGTGTGCGTTGAGACTGATTTTTGTCATTTCAGTTTTCGAACCACTATACAAAGATTCACCTGCTGCCTTGTAGGGTTTCTGATTTGAAGAGATATTCTGGTGGACTACATGAAACAGTTCCAAGACCCCGAGGTTATCGAGCAATCCCTGTAATCGTTCATTTGGATTGAGGAGTTGGATACTGCCTTTTGGGTCGCCATCCTCAACCAGCTCAAAAGCCTGATTTGCCAGAACGCCCAGGAAGGTGCTATCCATGACCAGGCATTCATCCAAAATCAGAATATAATGAATAATTCCCCTGGCTCTGCGCTCTTCTATGATTGCCTTCAGGGGCACACTGGTCGTCACGGTCGCCCGGCCTTTTACCTTGATGCATACCACATCATCGTTTTGAGCGACCAGCAGAGGAGTATCTTTTGAATGCATGTTCTCAGTTGTTGGGCTTACGCAGTGTTTTTGGTAACAATAGATACGATGGACTGTTGAAGTACCTGCCCATCATCCAATGAACTTGAGATAAGTTTCATATTTGCTTCATACAATATTTGCATGGCACTTACCAGTTCGTTCGTGGCGTAATTTGAACTTTGAGGCAATGCCCGAAACAAGACATAAGGATTGAGTTTAAGTGGGTTGAATTTTGGATCAGCCGGCATCGCGGATTCCGGCACTTGTTCCAGCTGTTGTTTAAAGCGGAAAAACTGACGTTCCATTCTCAACCATCCCTTGCGTTGCATTTCCTTGACCATGATGAGGGTTCTTATCTTGGAGATCAAACCATACAGCAACCCCAGAGCGCTGCGCTTCCTGTCCAGTTTCATTTCCCAGAGTTCCTCACCCAGGTATCGCATGGCTGCACTTAAATTTCTGTTTCCGACCGCATCGCCCAGAGCAAAGGCCTTGGCTTGTTTGTTGCGAGATACGACTTGCTGGACATCCTCAGGACTGGCCTGACCCGAATCGGTGGTGTAAAGCGCCAGTTTCTCCGCTTCTTGCATCAACTGGCGCGCATTGGGGCCGACACTTTCAATCAGGGCTGCTCGGGCTTCGGAATGGATGGTGGCGCCGTTTTCTGCAAACACCTCATCAATACGTTTCTCAGCCTCCGGTATCCAGTCGGACTTGGATGCATCCCAACCACGTAAAACTTCAACTTGGCCAAGCTTTTGGAATTTCTTGTAAAAGGATTTTCGTTTGTCAACTTTGCCCGCCGAAATGATTATCAGGACTTTCAGAGGATCCATCTGCTGAAATTCTCCAATCACCTTTGCAAGGCCCTCGGTCACAATCTGGACAGAGGAGGTTCGTTCTTCACCCAGAAAATTGCAGTTATGAAACCAAATACGTTTACCGGTTCCAAAGAGAGGCATCGTTTGCATCGCTTCCAACAACTTTCCGATGGCTCGCCCGGCCTCCCCGGCGTTGCCTGCGGCAGCGTCGATCAGCTCTTCTTCATACTCTGGGAATTGATCCTTCCATTGCCCGAAAACAAAGGTACTACGTTCCTTGATGGCGAGTTCTTCATCGCCGCAAACGAGGTAGAGGGATCCTGACTCTTTGTAAGTTTTTCCGGGCATCAGGTGGTTTCGTCATTATCGCTGGATTTCTTAATCTCATCCAGAATATGACGCATGTCCTCAACTTCATTGAACAGATCCGAGGAAACAAAAATAGGGCGCCTCTGGGCCGTTGCCAAGGCCAGACAATCACTTGGGCGTGCATCCAGTTCAACTATTTTCCTGCCTAACTCGTTGCGCTGCTGAAGGATCATTCTTGCATAATAGGTAGTCCCCTTGAGTTCGGTGATAATCACGCGATCCACAGTTATCCCAAAGCCTTGAAAGCAATGTTCCATCAGGTCATGAGTCAGAGGGCGCTGTTTCGTTTTGCTCTGGATGAACATCTTGATGATCTCACCCATTGTTCTCTCGATTTGAATGACAAAGACCTTTTGATCATTGCCAAGAAAGACGGCTTCCCCGTTGTTGACGGGTAAAATACCACGGATCTTTACTTGGATAACGTCCTTAGTCATGAACACAACTTATATCCCAACTTGAAAAACCTCAAGCATCAGGTTAAGCATGCTTTCCATCAGATGGATTCCGTCATTCAAGTTGACATCTTCAGATTTCCTGATGATTTCTTTTTTACGGATGTATCTGCAGGTCTCAGCATTAAGTGCATCGCATTGCGAAAGTATTGCGAAAGTATTGCTTTCCCTTTTTTTTTCAGATTCCAACAAGCTCCGGCACTTCTCTTGAATAAAATATTCCTTCAATCCATTTTCATAACTATATGGTTACAAATTAAATAGTGGGGTTTGAAAATCATAAATACGATTTGTCAGACCTCATTAAAGATTGATTGGCATTCGGATTGCTCCTTCAAGTTGAATCACCCATTTGGGTATGATTTAGTTGGTTACTCCTGTTGGTTGAGAGCCGGTCGAAATTCTTTCCTTTATTCGGCCGGCTCTCATTCCTTTTTACTACCTTACTTTTGTGTGTTGGGATACCAGACTTTCGCCGGATATCCTCTTGCATGAAGCCTATCGAAAAAAACATGAGTCATCGGCTCAACTCGCAGGGTAAGATTCCCTTTTTCAGAAGATCCTTTTACCTGAAACCTGCAGCCATCCATGTTGAGAAGATCTCAAGCGAAACCGACTTTTTATGACGGGCAGCCAGTCGCCATATTCCGTCCATATTGCGACCAGAGGAGCTCACAGTACTTGAAATTTGATCTGCATAACCTTCATATATCCATCGAATGAAAATTAAAGTACTGATTCTGGGGCTTCTTACTTGCATTTTACAAACCTCCAATGCAACGGAGCCAACCACTTTACCCAGAGTATTGATCATTGGTGACTCAATATCCATTGGCTATACCAAACCGTTGACAGAGATGCTTGAAGGCCGGGCAATCGTTGTCCATAACACGGGCAATGCCCAACATAGTGCTCATGGACTAAAGAACCTTGAAAAGTGGCTGGGTGATGGAAAATGGGATGTCATTCATTTCAATCATGGATTGCACGATCTTAAATATGTGGATGGAAATGGTAAGAATACAGGATCCAAGGAAACGGGGCACATCCAGATTGAGCTCTCAGCGTATGCTGGGAACATGGAAGCTATTGTCAAACGATTGAAGAAGACCGGCGCCGCACTCATCTTTGGAACAACCACCCCTTATCCGGATAAGCCTGCTGGGCCACTTCGGGAAGCTTTTCAGGCAGCCCGCTACAATGCAGTTGCCATTGAGATCATGAAGAATCACAAAGTGACTGTGAATGATTTACACATGCTTGTGTTGAACCGACTTCAGGAATTACAGCAGCCAAACAATGTGCACTTCACCAGGCAAGGTTCAATGGAATTGGCCAAGGAAGTAAAAAAGCACATACTCAAGGCCATTCATTTGCCTTAGACAGCAAGATCCATTTCCTCGGGATGGATCAAAAGCGAGAGGCGATACCTCTTGGTTTTTAATCAATAAATCCTTCGCATCAATATTACGGATACAAATGATCGTGAATTTTAAGAGAATCGTATTCAAGTAAATGCTATAAATTGATGAGTAAACCTGGCCTCCATCACATCTCTGTTAAATACTCTCTCTTTGCAAGTTTGCTTGAATCAATCCTAGGATATTAATCCATTAAAATAGACTCCTGCCTTTTTTTTCCTTGTGATGCAAGGGAACGCATCGCATAAACTGATATAGTGAACTTTGTTTTTCAATGCAAATGCCTGAGTGCCTGCGGGGCCATTGCTCTTGCAGTGGTGTCCACAGGTTGTGGTGGGGTCAGTGCGGGAGGAGGGGCATCGCCTTCAACCTTCTTCCTTCCAGGTGTCGCAGGACTGGACATACGGGCTGATCAGAGTGTGGTGCCCTCGACTCTTCTCGCCGAAGAATCAGCTCCAACAAATACGGTTGAAACGGTAACTGTTTCTTTTCAGGAGGCGACTTACATTCAGATTGCCGATCTTGATTCCTTATGAGATTCCCCTTAGCGCTTACAGCCAAGATCGCATTGCATATCGTTAAGCATAAAATTAAACGAACTCCCAGGTTTGCCATGGTCCTGCAGCTGGAGCCTTTGCATACATGCAATTTAACCTGCACCGGCTGCGGTCGCATCCGTGAATATTCCACGAGCCTGAAGGATATGATGCCACTGGAAGATTGTCTGGAGTCGGCAAATGATTGTGATGCACCCATGGTATCCATTTGTGGAGGGGAACCTTTGATTTATCCAGAGATTGAAAAGCTAGTCGTCGGTTTGCGTGATCAGGGCCGTATCATCTACATCTGCACCAATGGGATGTTCATGCGGAAAAAAATGAGAGATTATCTGGCCTCGGTGTATGACGAAGCGTGGGAGCCAAAATTGAAACTTCTCCACGCAGAGTCTTTGATTGATGAAAAAGATCTAGTCTTCATCCGCTCTGGCAAGCCTTCCAAATCCAGGGTAATTGCTCCCTCTGAGTGGCTCTATTGGAACGTTCATGTGGACGGACTGGAATACACCCATGATCTAATCGTAGAGCGCGAAGGTGTTTTCAAAGAGTGTGTGGCAGCGATTCGAATGGCAAAAATCATCGGTTATCAGGTGGCAACCAACACCACCGTTTACAAAGAAACTGATGTCAGTGAAATAGAGGATATGTTTGCCTACCTTTCCTCGCTCGAGGTCGATGGCCATACTATTTCTCCTGGCTACGATTATGATGCGGCCAAAAAAGACATGGTGAAGCGGCTTGGTAAACAACCCGAAGATTTTTTCATGACCCGCCAGATGACACGGAAGAAATTTGCACGTATTCAGGAGTGGGGTGAAAAATTCACTATCTTTGGAACCCCTGTTTATCAGGAATTCCTGTCTGGTAAACGCGAGTTGACATGTTCCGCATGGGCCATACCGACCCGCAATATACAGGGATGGAAAGCTCCATGTTACCTGATGACTGATGGACACTACAGCGGTTACCAGGAAATGCTGGATAAGGTGGATTGGGATCAATATGGCGTCGTTAATGGATTTGCCCGAGATTCGCGATGCGAGAATTGTATGGTCCACTGCGGATATGACCCCAGTGGAGCCTTGGGGGTAGACGCTGAATTTGGAGATACCTGGAAAAATGTTCGATACAATTTTGGCCCGAAGCCTCAACCGTATTATGAGGGAGCCAAGGTTCAGGCTTTCAACGGATGTTCGATTAACAAAGGGCATTCGGCTGGAGCACGCCAAGCGGTTAACCAGCCTGTCGAGGGTGTGGACACAGGTGAAGAAGAACCAGCTGCATCGTATTCTTCAAAAGGAACCAGCGATGCGGTTTTATGATTTACGTGGACTTATGTGAAATGTGTTTCATGTTGAGCCTGCTTTGACTTCTTGATTGATCTCATCAAGCCCCTCCAAGAGGACGGACGGTCGCCAGACCTTGACTTTCGGAGGCGCTATCAATGAGGTTCATTTTCTGCTTCATGTTTCCATCATGCAGCATACCCAAATTGAGACACTCAACGAGTCATTGCTTTACTTTTAAACATCAGATTTTCGAAAATTTAAAAAATGCCTAGGGGACGAAAAGCAACCAAAACCAAAAAAGCAGTTCTTAATACCAAATACGATGCCAACAACATCGTGCTTGATAAAACATATGGAGCGTGGGCTGATTTGAGACGAGAGCTTTCCGATTCAAAATCGGATCTCGCCGAGCGAACAGAATTACTGGAGCAGTTTTCTGCATGCGAAGATTCTCAGCGTGCTTTCTTGATACTGGACGACTATTTTGAACGTTTGTCATTATCACGCCGTGATTTTGTGGGGCCGGACTGGTGGGCCCGCATGCTCGATACGACCGGAAAGGAACGGCTTGAAGAGACGGCTTTATTGTTCTTGAGAGCCAAACGCCCTCTACCTACTGAACTGATGACACATGCTAATTTTGACCGGTTAGCACAAGTCGAGGAAGCGGAGAAGGATCACGAACTGATCACTCATCTTGAAAAATGGATACTGCCTCCTAAAGTTGACCATCTCGATGCTCCGAGAGCTAGCGTGCGTGCGCTTTTTGAATTAGTTCCCGTTGTTGAGGGATCCAGTGTGGTGCGCGTTGAAATGCGCCTCACCCTGTCGCGCCCTCGCAGTGGGGAGCGTTTCCGGACACTCGGAGAAATTAAAGATCTAACGACGCGTTCCTCGCATGAGCGTGAACTCTTCTCATCTGAAGATTGGGAATTTATCGAATGGGTCAATGAGATCTATCTTGAGGAAGATAATGCACAAGAAAGCATGATACTCAAGGGTGCTGACTTGCTGAGATGGTTAGCCAAATGGGGTAGGGAAGGCAGGATGGAACTGGATGGTAATCGAGGTGTGCTGAGTTTTGCCGGACAAGTAGCAGATATTCGTCCCAGCATCGAAAAGGGCGGGGCAGATCTGGGATTGCTACCTACGCTTCGCTTGGCTGATGGTCGAGAGTTGGAATTCAACGAGGCGACTTATGTGGTAGGCGACCCAATGCTCACCATCGTTGAAAATGAATTTTACCTTGTTCGACATGCCCCTCATCAGATGTTACTCGAGCGATGGGGGCAACAAGTTGTAATCCCTGTAAGCAAGTTGAGTCATCGCTTGTTGACTCACCTCAGAAAGACATCTGATTCTGACGATGATTCCATTTGGGATGAACTCTGTGTCGCGCACAAAGCCTCTCCGCAATTCGTTTTTGAATTGGAAAATGATACCGTGCGTCTTCGATTGAAGGCGGTGAGCGAGATGGATCAGAGTACATGGCAATGGAATGGCCATGAGTGGCAGAAAGAGACTGCGGATGGTGCTCAAGACACCAAGGCGGAGTTACTGGATGATGCCCGCGTGGATTCTTCGACACAATGGCTGCGGCGTCTCGACTGGTTTACCCCAGAGCCGGGACTGTGGATAGGCGATGCCACGGAAAACTTTCTGATTGGACTTTCCGAAGTATGGCCGGATCGACCGACTGAGGCTGCTTACCTGGGAAATGCTGCGTTTCAGCGTTTGTTTTTGAATTCAAAGCGACTCCGACCGAAGCTTGTGATGCATGGGAGCGGGATTGACTGGCTCTCTGTCTCAGCCGAATGGGAGCAGGAAGGCATGAAGCTGACCGAAGCCGATCTGCAACAGCTGCAGGCTGCCACGGGGCGCTTTGTCAAATTGCCTGACGGTGGTTGGGTTGAGTTGGATACCGATGCTGTTCAGAATGCTCAGGAAACCATGGCAGAACTGGGTGTGGAGGGGCTTGCCAATGACCCTCAAAAAGTTGCTCTTCTGCACGCTTCCCAGCTGGATGAAACAGCCATTGATCAATTTGGTAACAACGCTCGTGTGAGAACGCTCAAACAGAAAATAGCGGACTTCAAAGGTGTTCCTGATCTTGAATTGCCGGAGACGGTGGATGCCGATCTGCGACCGTATCAGAAGGAAGGTTTCAATTTTCTCTGCCATTTAACCCAGATGAAATTGGGTGGGGTCCTGGCTGATGACATGGGACTGGGTAAAACTCTGCAAACCCTTTCATGGTTGGCCTGGCTCCATGTGAACAGTGGTAAAAGGCGCAAGCCTGCCTTGGTCATTTGTCCGGCCTCCGTGCTTCACAACTGGCGACGAGAAGCGGAAAAATTCACACCACACCTGACAACACTTGTGCTTGAAAGTGGTTCAGCCAGGCATAATCTGCGAAAGCAGATTCCGCAGCGTGATTTGATCATTACCAATTACTCCATTCTTCGCCGCGATCTGGAGGAGTTGAATAAATTTGACTTCAATGCGATCATACTTGACGAAGCTCAGTATATTAAAAATCCCACCGCGCAAGTTACCAAATCCGTTAAACAGTTAAAGGGAAAGCGTCGATTGGCTTTGACTGGAACTCCCTTGGAAAATCGATTGCTGGATCTTTGGAGCATTGTAGATTTTGTTCAACCCAATTACCTGAATAACCAGAATAAGTTCAGTGAAATATATGAACCCAAAGGCGAGAATGCTGAAGTTGCCCAGCGTATCGCCAGGAAACGTTTGTCTGCCAAGTTGCGTCCATTGCTTCTGCGCCGCATGAAGAAACAGGTGGCCAAGGACTTGCCTGATCGTATCGATGAACGCCGTGACTGTGAGTTGACAGAGGAACAGCGCAAGCTCTACTTGGCCGAGTTGCGGCGCAGCCGGGATCAGGTGTTCAAGGCCATGAAGCAAAAAGGAGTTGCGAAGAGCAAAATGCATGTTCTGGCTGCCTTGACGCGCTTGCGTCAAATTTGCTGTCATCCGACCCTCGTTGGTAATGATTCAGGTTCCGGTAAAACCGAAACATTGTTCGAGTTGCTGGAACCTCTACTGGCGGAGGGCCAAAAAGTGCTTGTCTTCAGTCAATTCGTTCAAATGCTGCAGATCCTGGAGCGCGAATGTAAGGTGAGGGAGATTCCTTCCTATATGCTGACGGGCGAAACTAAAAACAGAATGGACGTTGTCAATGCTTTCCAGGAGGATAAAGACCCTTCTGTATTCCTCCTGAGTTTGAGGGCGGCAGGAACCGGTTTGAATCTGACAACTGCAAGTTATGTCGTGCTTTATGACCCATGGTGGAACCCAGCTGTGGAGGCTCAGGCGATTGATCGTTCGCACCGCATTGGGCAGACACAAACAGTGAATGCTTATCGCTTGATTTCACCGGGAACAGTTGAAGAGAAGATTTGGGAACTTCAGCAATCCAAAGCAAAAACTATCAGTGATGTGCTTGGGGAGGAAGGCTTTACCAGTAACCTGTCCAGTAATGATTTGGAGTTTCTTTTTTCTGAAGATTAAGATATAAAATAGCCATTGAAGGGAAGGATTGTTTGCCTGATGTCTTTTTCCTTTATTGAGTGGACGCCTGTAATTGATGACAGGATTACTCAAAAGGTATGTTGTACTGCTTTCATGGACTGCGGGTGCAAAGGTAAAAAAGACATTGGATTCTGTTTTACCAATGCGTTTTCTGCGTGGTTGCTTTCCTGTACCTCTTGGACTTTTTTTACTATGTAACACTCTTTTGCTTTCCCTGCTTCAGGCAGGCGAGCTGGTGTCTCTTGCCTCATTCAATGTTGAAAATTATTTATTGAACTCGGATCAAGGTCGCAGCCCGAAATCCTATGTTGCACGTCGAGCAGTTAAAAAATCGCTACTTTGCATGCGAGCTGATGTGGTTGCTCTGCAGGAAATAGGTTCCGAAAAAGCACTCCTGGAATTAAAACTGGATTTGGGAGCCGAATCTTTGTCCTATCCACATCACGCGATCACCAAAACTCCTGATTCACCCATTCATGTTGCTCTCTTGAGCCGTTTCCCCATCACTCATGTTGCCCACCATGTCACCAATGTTTTTGTGCTCTATGGCAGAGTTTTTCGTCCCTCACGTGGTTTTCTGGAGGTCGATATCGAAATCCCTGCACAGAAAAAATTAAAAGTATTTGTGGCTCATCTTAAATCAAAACGTCCGGTTGGCCATGCGGACCAATGGGACATACGTACACGGGAAGCTCTTTTGCTCCGGTCATTAGTAAATGCCCGAATGAATCTTGATCCGAATCAGATGCTTGCTGTTGTCGGAGATTTTAATGATGGCCCTGCATCGCGGACCTTGAAGTTTTTGAGAGGAGGGAAGGGCGAGATGCGATTCAAAGATGCTCGACCGATAGAAGGTAATCCGAAAAGCCTTCAAAAAGCTGATTCAAAAGCCGGTAAGCGTTCCACTGCCTGGACTCATTTCTTTCAGGATGAAGATATGTTTTCTCGAGTTGATTTTATCCTGCTCAATAAGGCTCTGAACCTACTTTATCGAGAAGAAAGAAGCTACGTTCTGGACATGCCTTATTGGGGGCAGGCTTCAGACCATCGACCTGTCTTGGCTGTTTTTGAGATGCCCTAGTCCTTTAGGAAAAGCACTGTCTGTCCATTCATCAACCCTGTCTTTCCAAAGGACCCGGTCTGGTTCGACGTTATCATTTCAAAAAGAACGGTTCCGGAATGCTGGCGCTTCATTGCCTGCCACGACCAGCGAATCGATTATTTCTTTCCATGCGCAGGACAGGAATCAGAAAAGGAGTTGAAAAAGTTTCAACTCCCTTCGCAAACATCAGCCGCTGATGCCATCAGGATAGGGTTCAAGTTTTTGATTGTGATCGGCTCAGGGCTGCATCCGCTTTTTCTTTTGCTTCCTGCGCACGCTGCTGAATGACATCAGGGGAGGGTAAAGACATCAGGACCTCTGGTGGAATGTCACCTGAATCGGCTAATTTATTGAGACATTTCACACGTTCATTGAGTGCTTTATCCGGGTTTCGTTCCTTTGAAAATCTGGATTTTGCTTTTTCACTGCGCGTACGAAGCAAATCATAAACATCGCCACCGAGGAGTGCAGAGATATCGATCTTCATCTTTTCTCGTTGAAGATCCTTGCTCCCTACTTTGTCGCCATTGATCGGACCCGACTTGTATTTAGGAAACATGATTGCCGCTTCTGGACATACTCGCGAACAGGCAGGGCAATTTGTCTTGCACTTATCATTGTTCTGGACCTGGATATGATCCCCGTCGTCTACACCATACACACCGAACAGGCAGAAACTGAGGCACTGCATGCAATTGGTGCATCGGTCATAATCGATCACGGGAAACCAGGGTTTCCAGTCTCCATGTTTGAAACTTGAAGTTGTTTCTCTTATCTCTTCAGCTAGGGCCAACACATCCTCAGTGTTCAAATGTCGACTGTCTTCAAATCGAACCTCTGTGTTTTCGCTCTGCAGGTCTGATGGCGGTTGATCCTTGTCAAACTGCCCCAGAACCAGAAGAGAGCTGCGGTCGGTTGGTGCCGTCGTGCCTGTGGGGGTAGCGCGTGTTACGGAGAACCCTTTCTCCAGCAAGGCCTGCATGTATTCAAAATGAGCACTGTCCTTGGCTTGCTTTTGATCCTCCAATTCCAATAGGACGATGCGTAATTTGGATGATTCCGTAAGTTTCATATTGGTGGATTATTGATTTTTACCTGGCTGCTCTGAAGCTTGTGGTGGTTTGTTGTCTTCTGGAAGATTAGGAATTAGATCTTTCGCCTTGAGCCGTTTTAAAATGTTTTCAGGAGATTGTTCACGCATGTTCAATACTTCCGTTTGTTCCCTGTTCAATGGGGCGGATGCCCCCGAAAACAGCCATTTGACGGCTCTCGGAAAGCAGGCTGCGATTTTAACCGAACCTCCCTGGGTAAGACGCTGGAGTTCCGGATCCTTCCGCGCTGCCATTTCACAAAGATCGGCGACCGCATCAAATGCTTGATTCGTTTCGCACAATTGACTCAATACTTCTTTCTTCACCTCGGGAGAGATGATTTGTGCGTAGTTACAGTGACAATACAGTATGCGCGTTGATTCTTGTTTCTGACTCATGGCTAAGTTACCCAGACAAACTAGTTTAAAGTCATTCAGGAATCAACTGCTTCGGTCAAGCGGTATGTAGGCTCAGGTTTCCCCGGACGGAAATGTTCGACGTGGTCCAGGGTTCCTTTTACCTCTGGATGGTCTGTTTCCATTTGCTGGATCGCTTCAATGACTGCCTGCTTCAGGAGGGTAGGGTTCGCTTCGGCGCGTAGGTTAATAATGAGCTGACCTTCCGTGATATCCTCTGGCAATTCTTGTGAGAGTTCGGGAATGAAATCATTTCTTACCAGGTTGATCACGGCAATCTCGCCCAACCCTTTGTCGGGGCTCAAGGTCATTTTCAAATGTGCAACCTCCGCATTACTTGACTTCAATTGTTGCTGAAGCTCAAGCGCTATGTTTTTGATCCATTCATTGCCATTGAATGCGCCCGAGGATTTGAGTTCCACCGTTGCATTGAGCCAGCCTAACAGCGCTTCCCCCTCAGCATAGAGTTCATAATCCACATCCATGGCAGTCTCATTGAGTGGCTCTGAATCCTGGATATGCCTGAGCCACGATTCAAGCCCCGTCCCTTCTCTGGCAGAAATGGTCAACACTTTTTTGCCTGGATATTCAGAATCCAACCGAGCGATCAAATGATTTAGATCTGCCTCAGAAATGGTTTCCATTTTGTTGATTACCACGACGTCAGCTTCTTCCAGTTGCTTGAGATAAATATAAACAACCTTATCAGAAAATTGTCTACCCGGTTTAATCCCGAGGATCCTCATCGCTCGAATCGGGTCAATGATGACGCTGAGAGGTGCAATTTCAAATTGATCACCATATATGCGGCGCAGGGGGTAAGTCACCGTTGCCACCAAATCAGTGCAGCTACCCACCGGTTCTGCAATAAAAACATCCGGTCGTGAATCCTTGGTCAGGCCATCTGCGGCATCCACAAGGGAATTGAACCGGCAACAAAAGCATCCACCTGGAATTTCTGCTGTTGCGAAGCCCTTTGATCGCAGCATGGCCGTGTCCACAAGACCTGATCCCTGATCGTTGGTAATCAGCCCGATACGCAAGCCTTGATCAGATAAATTTCTGGCCAGCCTGGAGATGCTTGTTGTCTTGCCGGCTCCAAGAAAACCGCCGACCATGATGTAGCGAGCTCTGTTGCTGTTTTTCTGAGTCACCCTCTCATTATGCAGGTATCCACACTTGAATGCCAATGCGAAATATCCCAGCCCTGAATCCCGGAGTTGAATTCATGTATCCAACTCACTAAGCTTCGTGGATGCGTTTCAACGCCGAGCCAACAGTGATGCCAACAGTGGACCCGACAACGGATCAAAAGACCCAGGAGGATGTCGATCCGGGATACCTGGTGATTTGTTGGGATGATCCGGTGAACCTCATGGATTACGTGACGCATGTTTTTCAAAAAGTTTTTGGATGGGAGCGAAGCAAGGCAGACAAGCACATGCTCGAGGTGCATGAAAATGGAAAAAGCATGCTCGTAAGAGAATCAATGGAAATGGCTGAACATTATGTGCATCAACTGCATCGCTACAACCTGCATGCGACCATGGAGCGCTCCGAATGAATGTTACTCGTCAAGAGGATGGCCAATTCGAATTGAGGATGGAGGAGGAAGAGTGGAGAAGTCTTTGCCAGCTGCTGTCTCAATACCCTTTAACGCCCGCAGATCACCACAGTCTGAATTCAAAAAAAAATCCTGATCCAGGGCTGAAGGAATCAGATCAATGGTTGCGTGATTCCGTTGCAAAACATCAGACGGATCGAGAGCTTCAGATCAAACAATGGATTCAAGGTATAGAGCCTGTCGATAGCGATGAGGGGCACTTGTATCCGGTTTTATTTGATGCAGAACGTGCGGATTGGCTGATTGAAATTCTCAATGACCTGCGCGTTGGAAGCTGGATGTCTCTCAATTGTCCAGCTCCGGAAACATTGTCTGATAAATCCCCGGATTCTGAGGAGTGGCCCAGGATATGGATCATGGAGGTAAGCGGGATGTATCAATCAATCCTGCTTCAAGCTCTTTCTTGATATAGCATTGGAGGTCGGACATGGTGGCATTTCTTGAAAATAAACTTTGGTTTCCTGACCCTCGTCATTACGGCGAATACATGGACAACGGCCTTTTGGCGGTTGGAGGCGAAATGAGCGTCGAGCGGCTTAAATTGGCCTACCGTATGGGTCTTTTTCCGTGGACAGATCGACCGGTCACGTGGTGGTGCCCAGATCCGAGAGGGATTATTGATCTGAATAATGTGCGCATTTCACGAAGTTTGGCGAGGGCTAGGCGAAAGGGAGTCTTTCGATGCACAATGAATCAATCCTTTGAAGAAGTAGTGACCGCATGTGCCAAAACTCCACGGCCTGGCAGCTGGATTACCGAGCCCTTTATTCGCGCATACCTGAGGATGCACCAGGCGGGTTACGCCCACAGTGTGGAGTGTTGGCAGGAAGATGTACTGGTTGGGGGAATATATGGCGTCGCGACGGCGGGGCTATTTGCCGGAGAATCGATGTTTTATCGAGCCAGCAACGCCTCCAAAATAGCCTTGCTGCATTTAGTGGATCACTTGCGTGCCAGAGGCTATCAACTTTTTGATATCCAAATGGTGACTCCTGTAACTGAATCCTTGGGAGCTATTCAAATTACCAGGGAACAATACCTGGACCGATTGCAGGATGCGGTTAAGTGCGCTTGCACATTCGCACCAGATGTTTCAGATTCTAACAAGTGAACCCTCAACGTAATGATTCAACTATCTGTCGAATGGTTTCGAGATCTCTGGTTATCTCACTATTCCGTTTGGTCGCACCATGCCTCGTCTCATTGACACTTTTGGTCACAGCGAGGGCTCAGGAGAGTTTTGACGAACGATCTCTCACTCAAAAGGTAAAAGATGCGGTTGTTACCATCCGTCATATGGATAGAGCGGGTAATGAAAATGGGGTAGGCACAGGTTTTGTGATCGATTCCGATGGCCTTGTCGCCACCAGTTTACATGTCATTGGAGAAGCCCGCATGGTTGAAGTCTTATTTGCGGATGGATCCCGTCACGAACCGGTTGCAGTGCACGCATGGGATCGGGCCCTGGATCTGGCTGTATTGCGCCTGGATCGAAAGGGATTGCCGGCTCTTTCCCTTGGTGATTCAGATGCCCTCTCCTCGGGAGAGAAAGTGATTGCGGTTGGGAACCCCATGGGGCTCGAGCGTAGCGTGGTCAGTGGGCTTATCTCGGGGTTCAGGCGCTTTGACCATTCAAGGATGATCCAATTGGCCATTCCCATTGAACCCGGCAACAGTGGAGGGCCATTGTTCAATCCCCAGGCGGAGGTGCTTGGTCTGTTGAATATGAAATCCACCCTTACTGCCAATCTGGGTTTTGCAACTCCCATCAACGCTTTGAAGCCCCTTTTGGCAAGGCCGAATTCGATGACCATGAATAAGTGGTTGCGACTGGGAGCGCTGAATGAAGGACTGTGGACCTCGAGTATGGGAGCGCTGTGGAGTAGCAAAGTAGACCGTATTTCAGTGCAGGGAAAGGGGGCAGGTTTTGGAGGGAAATCCTTGTGCCATTTTCATCAGGAACCTTCAACATTTCCATATGAATTGAAAGTGCGGGTCAAGCTGGGTGATGAATCAGGTGCGGCCGGTTTGATTTTTGGTTCGGACGGGTTGGAACGTCAATATGGTTTTTATCCGAGCAACGGACAATTGAGGCTCACAAGGTTTGATGGTCCCTCGGTTTATTCGTGGAATATTCTCAGTCAGGTTCAGACACCTCATTATCGATTGGGCGATTGGAATACCCTCTCTGTGCGCCATGAAGAAGATCGGATTTTGTGCTTTGTGAATGGTCAGTTGGTGATTGAATCGAAAGATCGTGCCTTGCGCCTGGGGCAGGTGGGTCTGGCCAAATTCCGCGATACGCAGGCTGATTATTCCAATTTCATGTTCAACCCAACTCCTACCGAAAAGGTGTCTTTTGAGCCTGGCTCGGATTTGACTCAGCTCTTGGCAAAAATACAAACGCATCTGGGGGGGAACTCTTCATCAATGCAGGCACTTTTAGCCTCTATTGGTGATCAATCGCCCGATCAATTGCAGGACTTGGCTGAACTGCTTGAGCGTCGCACGGATCAAATACGAAGATTGGCTCTGGAATCACATCGCATTCAAATTCAGAAGCAACTCAGGACTGAATTGAAACAATCGGAACCTCAACGTAATCTTCTCAGAGCTGCACTGTTGGTCGCCAAGCACGATTATCCTGAACTGAATGTCAAAGCTTATGAAGATGCAGTGAATCGCATGGCAGAGGATATTCGAGATTACCATTCTACGGAGGCCGGAGAATCTGATTTAATCCAGTCACTTATTGATTTTTTGTTCAAGGAGAATGGATATCATGGGAGTTTTTCAGATTATGAAAATGCTGCGAACAGCTATCTCAACAAAGTCATCGATGATCGTGAAGGTTTACCGATTACCCTGTCAGTTTTATTCATCGAACTTGCTGATCGCCTCGGGATCAAGCACGTGACCGGATTGCCTCTGCCCGGACACTTTTTAGTCAAGCACCAGCCTCAGGAGGGGGAAGTGGCATTGATTGATGTGTTTAATTCCGGAAAACAACTGACATTTGATGAAGCCGATGCCCTTGCTTTGCAATATCAGGTGAATAATGTCAGTTCTGAATACATGGCATCCGCAACAAAGAGAGACATTATCATTCGGATGCTTTCGAATCTCCGTTATTTTACTCGAAGCAACAGTGGACTGAGAGATTCCCTTCCTTACTTGGACCTCATGATTGCAATTGATGAAGAGGATGCTGGCCTCCGTCTTGAACGTGCCACCATCTGCCTCCGTATTGGTCGGCGTGACATGGCACGATCCGACTTCGAATGGCTTTTGGAAAGACGACCTGAGGGGCTGCAGCTGGATCGCATTCGCGAGGCACTCAGGTCGCTTTGAGTTTTCCCGCTCCTGTTTCTAAAATACGAATAAATACTGTCACCGCATAACACCCTGCTGCATTGATAAGTTGCCCCCTGATCTCTGCGTTGCCTTCAGGATTCATTGTGGCAGCAACAGTGCGCGGTTTGCTTCTGAATCATCCGCAGTCAGGATTTTTAAATTGTTTTTGATCATGCTGCTCTAAGACAAACTTTTGTCTTCATCATACGGTGCATCATCAAGCTGGTGCTGGTTTTTTAATCCACCTTTAACATCCTCAACAAATGTGTGAACATCCTTCTCCCTCGTATCCCACGAACACATCAATCGACAGCCTCCTTCGCCAATGAATGTGTAGAATTGCCAGCCCAGGTCATGCATGTGGTCAATGAGTCGGCGAGGCATTTCAACAAACACAGAGTTTGCTTCCGGTTGAAACATAATGCGAATGCCTTTGATCGGTGACAGGAGTTGATGCATCAGTGCGGCCATCTTATTGGCATGCGAGGCGTGTTTGATCCAGTTGCTGCTTTTGAGCATTCCAACCCAGGGAGCTGAAAGATAGCGCATCTTGGAAGCGAGTTGCCCGGATTGCTTGCAGCGATAATCAAATTCATTCGCCAGATCGTGATTGAAAAATACCACCGCTTCTCCGACAGGGCTTCCGTTTTTGGTCCCACCGAAACAAAGCACGTCCACACCTGCCTGCCAGGTAATTTGCTTGGGTTTGATTTTCAGCGAGGCAACCGCGTTCGCAAAACGGGCGCCGTCCATGTGCATTCTGAGCCCCAGATGTTTAGCTCGACAGCCAAGTGCTTCAAGCTCGTCGACTGTGTAGCAGGTGCCCATTTCTGTTGATTGAGTTACCGAGACCACTTTGGGTTTGGGATAATGAATGTCTTGGCGCCTTTTGACCATGTCCTCCACATCATCCGGATTGATTTTTCCATTGGCACCCGGGATTGTAAGGACTTTGGTGCCGTTGGAAAAGAACTCAGGGGCTCCGCATTCATCTCGTTCCAAGTGAGAATAATCGTGGCATAGAACACTATGATAGGACTGAGAAAGTGATGCCAGTGAGAGACTGTTGGCTGCTGTTCCATTGAACACAAAGAAGACTTCACAATCTGTTTCAAATAGCTCCCGGATCATGTCCGAAGCATGGCGCGTCCATTTATCTTCCCCATACGCAGGGAGGTGACTGCCGTTAGCTTCCTCCAAAGCCTGCCATGCTTCAGGGCAGACGCCGGAATAATTGTCGCTCGCGAACTGCCGTTCACGTGTCACTTTGTTTGTGTTTTCTGTCATCGGGTATGAGGCTTATGAAAGGTCTGCCATGGCTTATTCTGCATTTCTGACTGAAACTTGACCAGTCCGAAATAACAAGACCACTTGCAGTTTTTTAAGAATTATCAGATGATTCCCTCGCAGTTAAACTGAAATCAATTGAGCAAAATAAATGAGCGACGCAGCAGAACAATTAAAAGCGTTTCAACCCTCCAAAGATTTTTTTGTAGGGATTGATTCGGATGGATGTGTATTCGATAGCATGGAAATCAAGCACAAGGAATGCTTCACCCCCATGTTTATCAAACATTTCGGGCTTCAGCCTGTCAGTAAATACGCGCGCGAAGTTTGGGAATTCGTGAACCTTTACAGCAAAACGCGCGGGATCAATCGCTTCCCAGCGCTTTCCAATGCATTGAATTTCTTGAAGGAACGTCCTGAAGTACAGGCTCGCAATGTCGAAGTCCCCCCCTCAGAAGCCCTCGATGAGTGGATAGCTCGCGAATCCAAACTTGGAAATGCCACTCTGGAAGCCGAAGTTCAAGGTGGGAATCAATCATTGGCGGATCTTTACAAATGGTCCAAGGCAGTCAACGGCCAGGTTGAGGACATTGTTCATGGTGTGCCTCCATTCCCGCTCGTTCGCGAATGCTTTGATAAAATTCGTGAAAAAGCGGATGCGATGTGTATTTCCCAAACTCCTGTGGGCGCGCTTCAACGCGAATGGGGCGAAAATCAGTTGGAAGGCTATGTGGCCATGATTGCCGGTCAGGAGATGGGTACCAAGACCGAGCACATCAAATACGCAGCCGCATCCAAATACCCCGCACACCGAATCCTGATGATTGGTGATGCTCCGGGTGACTTCAAGGCTGCCAAAAGTAATTTTGCTCTTTTCTATCCCATCAATCCTGGTCGTGAGGAGCAATCCTGGCAACGCCTCTATGATGAAGCTCTGGATCGTTTCTTCAACGAAGATTATGCTGGGGATTATGAGGATTCACTGGTGGCAGAATTCAATCAGTGTCTGCCTGAGAATCCCCCCTGGATTGTTTGATGCGCGGGAAGCGAATTTCTTGGTATTCATTTTTCAGACAAAACCGGTTACTGCTGCAAGGTGGTTTCCGGTTTTGTATTGCCTACAGGAAAGTTTCAAAATGATTCCAGATTGTTGAATGAACGGTTTGGATATCATGTGTGGCATCAATGACCTTGATGCGATCGCGAGCAGATGCTGAAAGAGATTCGTATCCCTGATCGATGCGTTCAAAGAAGGCCCGCTCACTTTCTTCGAATCGATCTCTGGATGCAGGATTGCTGCTATTGCGCGCTGCTCTTCTCTCCTCACTCACGCTGACTGGAACCTTCAGTAGAAAAGTCAGTGATGGTCTGGTATCACCGATTGCCACATCGATGAGCTTCTGTACCAGGTTGATATCCAACCCGCGCCCATATCCCTGATAAACAAGGGTGGAATCAAAAAAACGGTCCACGAGAATCACCTCACCACGATCAAGGGCGGGCCGAATGACTTGGCGCACCAATTGTGCCCGACTCGCATTCATCAACAGCAATTCAGCCACGGGATCTATCTCCACTCCATCCTTCGGCGTTTTCAGAATTTCCCGCAGGAGTTCTCCCAGGCCTGTTCCACCTGGTTCCCTAAGTTTGATGACGGTTCTGCCGGTGGCTTCAAGGCGTTCATGCAGCAGGTCAATTTGAGTTGATTTACCACTTCCCTCGTTGCCTTCAAATGTAATCAGCAGGCCTTTGGAATCTGTTGTTGTCATCATGGTTGTAATCGAGCTAGCTTGGGTTCGAAATCTGAAACAAAGAAGCGTTTCCCACGTTGCTCGATGGAATGCCCTTCGGTTTCAAGTTTGTCTTTTAGGTTCTCCACACCCCCTGGATATTTGTGGTTGAGTTCCCCACCTTTTTTCAGTGTTCTCCAGTAGGGAGTGATTTTTTTGCGACCTTTTTCTCGAACTTCTTCAGCAGCGTTCACGGTTATCCATGCAAATATACCCGCTGTCATCGGGCAAGTCGCTTTTACTCCATGCTCGTCAGCCAGAAATTGTCGAACAGGATCGATAGTGATTAATAGTCCTTTATGCACTTTCTTCATCACAGCATTCACTTCGATAGGGGAAGGGATGAGCATTTTGCCTTTACCCCAGCGTTCCATCAGCTTTTTTGGCATCGTTATCTTTCCGGGAAGGTCCTTGGCATCATTCAATTTTTCCTCCCATGAATTTTTCATACGGCTCATGATGCTGTTTTGATTCGTCAATGGCTGTTCGACTGGTATTTTTGGACCAGAAATGCCGCAAGTTTTTCGATGCGCTGTGTGTTCAACGGGCCACCATGGTCTTCATGGAATCCGGGCATCAAGGTTTTTTCTTTCCCAATCGCAATCCATTCTTTCCAGTAAGCATGGTTGCGTGTGATTCCTTCAGGTTTTTTTTCAAGGTCAGGAACCATGCTTGCCCTGTTGAGCGTATCGTGGCAGATACCACAGGCAGATTGAAAAAGCTCCTCACCGTCCTTCCCCTCGGATGGATTAAAATGGCATGATCGACAATGGCCTTGAAAAACGACCTGACGATTTCGTCTGGCCTTGTCGATATTGCTCATTCTTATCGCCATGGATCTACTTTTTTTCTTTTCATGACCGGTGAGTTCAGGAATGTGTAATTTGAAAGAAAGAGACTTACGACCTGCCGTGCTGAGAACTGTCACCGATTTGCTGATGATACCTGATTTCCCCATCAGGTCGACTGTGAGATGAAGAAGATCCGCTTTGGCCGGATTCAAGGTCCAGGGCAATTCAGGGCTTTTTGCAGCTGTGCAGCCGCATGATGGCATGATGGCGGTAATCGTGATTGGCTCCAGGGTGGGGTTAGTGATCTCGAAAAAGAGCTCTACTTTTTCCGATCTTGGATCCGGATGGATATTCTTGTGGGTAGCGTCATATTCCAGGAGAGTATCCTTCACAAAGCGCCCATCAGAATCTCTGGGTGTTTTCAGTGATCTCGTTTTCTTGGTTTCGAAGCCTGCTCCCTCTTGCCCGCTCAATTCAGAATGAATTGGCAAACGAAAGAGAGCATCAGATTCATTGTCCGAGATTACCTGAGCGAAAACCGTTCCCAGCCAAAGGTTCAAAAAGGCGACTGCCAGAGATTGCCCTTTTGTAATCCAATTTGACTGTTCCATTGGGATCATGAGCAAGACAAATCAGGTTTTCTTGGGGCGGGGTCCCTGAGGGGTGTCCTCTATGACCCATCCCATTGATTTCAATGCATCGCGAATGCGGTCCGCCTCAGCAAAGTCTTTTGATTTTCGTGCAGTGAGTCTTTGTTCGGCCAGTGACAGCACTTCAGCCGGGATGGCTTCTGCCTCCTCTTTCAGCTCAATCCCAAGAACCGTGTTGACTCGACTCCATCCATGTAATTCGGCTGCTGCAGCTTCAGCTGACAGGGCGCTTTCAGCCATCTGTCGATTCATCTGGCGAACCCATTCGAATACCGCTGCCCAGGCAGCTGAAACATTCAGGTCGTTATCCATGGCTTTTTCAAAGCGCGCTGGGAGATCGGAACTTCCGCTGGCCTTGGAGTTTCCTGTCACTTCCTTCAGTTTATGCAAACATTCATCCAGGCGATTCAGAGCTGTTTTGGCACCTTGAAGCCCTTCCAAAGTAAAATTGAAAGTCTCACGGTAATGAGCCGACATAAGCACGAATCGAATTTCCCGTCCGGTAAATCCTTTATCCAGAAGATCCCTGAGTGTGAAGAAATTCCCCAGTGATTTGCTCATTTTCTTCCCCTCTACCAGCAGGTGAGAGCCATGCACCCAATACTTGACGAATTTCTGACCCGGCTCCTGCATGGCGGCTCCTTCGCTCTGAGCGATTTCATCTTCGTGGTGCGGAAACACCAGGTCTTCACCACCCAAATGAAGGTCGAAACTTGAGCCAAGGAACTGCATACTCATGGCGCTGCACTCAACGTGCCAGCCAGGGCGCCCTTCGCCCCATGGGCTATCCCAGTAAACTTCTCCGTCAGCCTCGGTGCGGGCCTTCCAGAGAGCGAAATCAGCGACGGAATCCTTGGCGTATTCATCCGATTGAACACGATCGCCGGGGCGCATTTGATCGAAATCAAGTTTCAAAAGCTGACCATAACAGCAGCCGAGTTTCTGATAATGTCCGATTGAGAAATAAACGGATCCATCATTGGCAGAGTAGGCGATACCGCGATCGACAAGTCGCTGGATCAAATCAATGATGGACGGCATGTGCTCTGTTGCCCTTGGCATTTCAGTGGGCATCTGGCATTGAAGGTCTTTCAGATCAGTCAGAAACGCCTCCTCATAGCGGCGGGTGTAATCGCGCAAAGAACCGCCCGAAGCCTTGACTCTGGCGATGATCTTATCTTCCACATCAGTGATATTCATGACATGTCGTACATCGTAACCCTTGAAAGCAAGGTATCGACGTACAAGATCCGATAGCACGAAGGTGCGGAAATTCCCAATGTGGGCGTAGTCGTGCACCGTGGGGCCACAGCAATACATGCCTACATTTTTTCCATCTGGATCCAGTGGTTCAAATGGTTCGATAGAGCGACTTAACGTGTTGAATAATTCCAATCCCATGATCTTTTCGGTGGGAGAGAGTAAGTCATCCATGTGGAATTAAAAGCGAGAATTCCACGTCAATGAGTGATTAGTGCAAAAATATCCATGTTCGGCCTTGACTTGGAGTGGTTAATTGTGGTTCTGTGCCAACTCTGTTAGACGCTATGCGTTTCAGAAGCTGACATCAGCTCCGTTCAGAGAGGTAGGATACCCAAGCGGCCAACGGGGGCAGACTGTAAATCTGCTGGCTTTGCCTTCACAGGTTCGAATCCTGTTCCTACCACCACCTTTTCTTCTTAGCCAAGGTTCCTGTCGAGGCGCAGTCCACTTACGAAACCGCTTGGTTCCAATTCAAAATTCCAAACTCGAAGTGGAAAGTCGATTTCCTAAAGCTAGATAGAAAATTTCCTGATTTCCCTGAGTTGAAAGGGCAAAAATTGACGGGCAGGCAGGACAAGCATTTTTACAGATTGAGTTTGGAGCTTCTTACCAAAGCATCGAGGAGGCAAATAGCTATTCGAGGTGGACCATTTACTGCTGACGAATCAAAAGGACAACTTGATTACTGCTTGCAGGATGTCGACGCAATCACGCTTCTTTTGAAAGCGATGAAGAATCATTTCCGGTTTCCTTATTGTCTGATTCGAGGTCGATATATGTGATTAGTTGCTCTCATGGAGCGCCCAGGAATACCTATTGATTTGGAGATGCTTGAGCTCTTGGGCTACAAGTGCTTTTGTCTTGACCTTCAAGACAATTCTTACAGTGTTATTCTATGTTATCAATACGTTGCAAAATTTGCTTTGTACTTTTAATTAATTTTGTCCTTACCTCTATAATTACGGCTGAAGTAGTCACGCAATGGAGCTTTGAAGGTAATCTTAAAGACACTGCCTCTTCGGGAATTCAAAATGATGATCTGAAAGCATTCGGTGAACCGGAATTTGTTCCGGGCGTACCTGGATTAGATGGTAGCGCTGTAAAATTGTCAGCAGACGGAGCTCACCGTTTACGAGCCAAGGATTCTTGGGATTTGGATCTAGAAGAAAGTTGGACTCTCGAAGTTTTTGTATTGCCAGATGAAAATAATTCAGGGGAATGGGATCGATTGTGGCTAAAGTGGGGTGACGGCGGAAATCAATGGCATTTTGCATTACGAAGTTTTGGGTCAGTAAAAGTGAACAATGGAATTGATTTTGTAATTAATGGGGGCACTTGGGTCCTTGAAAGCAATGATACGGCGGAAGTACCGCTGATGAAGTGGTCCCATCTCGCATTGGTTGGTGATTTTAACAAGGATACAATAACAGCTTGGCTTAATGGTGTGAAAGTTGGGGAAGCGCCATATAGGGAGGTAAAACCGGGTAGCGGAGCAGTAAACTTTGGAAATTTCCAAAATCCGGCCAATAGCCTACAATACACCGGATTTATTGACGAGGCTCTCATACATGATACTGCTGTTACCGAAGATTATCTAAGAGAGCGTAGTAAGCTGCTGGTTCCATTAGAACCTCCTTCGGACATTATTTTGATAGATACAGCTTTGGTGGCATCCGAAACTAGTCAGGGCAAAAAAGTTACCGAAATATTAGTATTGGACGCAAATGAAGGTGAAACACACGAAATCAAATTAGTTGCCGGTGAAGGGGATGACCACAACTCATTGTTCACGGTAAATGGAAATAACTTGCTGGCCGCGAGTACGTATACTCAGTTCATAGGGAACAAACTTTCAATTCGGCTGAATGCGGTTGATCCAAGCGGAGCAGAACTTACAAAGATTTTAGAATTGAGTGTTGAAAATGACGAAGACCAAGATGGCCTGCACGATTCTTGGGAAATTTCACATGCGAATTCTCTTGGTGAACTCAATGGAGCAGGAGACTTCGATTCTGATAATCTTACTAACTTAGATGAATTTAAAATTGGGACAAACCCGATGATAGTCGACTCTGATGGAGATGGCTTAGATGACGGTGAGGAAATAGCTAATTTAACAAATCCTCTTAAGAGTGATACCGATGGTGATGGATTGTCAGATTTTGAAGAACTAACTAATGCCGTTCAAACCGACCCCAATAATCCAGACAGTGACTTAGATGGTTTCAATGACTTAATTGAAATAAACGATCAAACAAATCCAAATGATGATTCGGAAAGACCTTTTCGCTCAATTGTGCACTTTGGAGAAATTGATATATTTCAGGGAGCGGATGACTTGGATTTAAATGGTGAGATCCTTTATGCCATAAATTGTTTCGATGATGACCATGGGCTTCAGGGTATCCGCAATGTAGTTATTCAAGATATAGAATTTATATCGGATCACACCTTGGAGATAGAAGGTTATTCAACCACTAGCGATACAGGGGGTAATCTTACTAGCTATGATTTCACAAATGGGTTTTCTTCCGACAATGAAGAACTCAATGAACTTTTAAAGCGAACAAGATGCTGCGGAGCTCCGAGCGATTTGTTTTCATTCAGCGTTACTCAGGGAGACATATACAAAATACAAATACTGTGGGGTGAAAATGGATTTGATGCTACCAAAAGAACATGGGATATTGGTTTCGAAGGGGAAATCGCGGTGGACGATGTGGCATCAAATGGACTAATCACAGAAAATACTGCTCCTAGAACCACTTCAAGTGATGGGACTCGCTGGTCACATACATTCACTGCTCAAGATGATACTTTGGAAATTGAAATTGGCCAAATAGTCGGTGGGGTTGCTGGCGAATTACCTAAATACACAGTCTCAGCGTTTATATTATCAAAGCTTGGGAGTGCACCCCCGCCAAGTATTGATGCAATGGTCCAGAATCTGTCTCTTATACACATCTGACGCTGCCGACGACTCCTTACGTGTAG
>OJCR01000151.1_pt1 | contig 35948 bp, 26 predicted proteins | sample 1591611 | NCBI WGS metagenome assembly OJCR01 (sample SAMN05416815, study PRJEB24817) | seawater metagenome | isolation source: Sea water | place: Canada:Atlantic | collected 2013-07
GATCAGCCTCGGTCTCGTGGGCTCGGAGATGTGTATAAGAGACAGGTCCAGTACCGTGTAGGAAGGTGTATCCGTCAGACTTCTTATCCCATTTCTTGATGACATGGAATTCGACGTCACCGAGTTCGGGCAAATCCTCAGCCGCTAACAACGGCACCCCTGGCTTCCACAGTGGAAACGGGGTCGAATCGTCGGCCCAGGACGACACCACCATAAAAATGCTCGAAAAAATGACCGCTAGGGTTCGAGTGGTTCGAGGCATGTTCGTGTTTTTGAAGTCAACGATCAGCTCATCGACGTGGCCCCTCCGTGACTTCGGAATTACCAAACTGCGTGGCAGGGCCCGCATTCGGTGGAGCATTTTGTTCGATGACTCTAAAGCTGTTTTTGTCGAAACTAATGATCTATGCTTTGTCATGTCTGATAATCGTTTCCATGTCATCTTTCGCTGTTTACGAGAATGATGCTCACTCATCAGAGCTGGTGTTTTGTGCCTGAAGCTCGAGTCATGACTCGCCTATTTTCCAAGCGAGATCGGACATGTTTGGTCCTTCTATATTTCCGGCGATTGCAACGGATAATTGAGGCTCAATGAGTGCCGGCAAATAACTTCTTCCTCCCGGAGCGCATTCACGTCATCGTTCGACCACAGGAGCTTGCAGGCGGGAACGGTAACCTACAGTGTGCCTTGTGGCTGCAAGTAACTGTGTATCAGACGCAAAAAATCTACATCATTGTCGATGTGCTCGACAACATCGAATAAGCCTGCCGAGGGAAGCGAATCGGGCGCGAATCCTGCGTCCTCAAGCGTCGATTGAATCACTGTCTTGACACCCCGATGATTGGCATTCATAGCCCCTGCCGGACCAGGTTCCACCAGCACTGCGTCTATTCCCGCCGACTGCAGTGCTTTGGAACCACATCCATTGCCAACACCGATGTCGAAGAAAGCGTCGGATGGTGAAGTGCGTTTGACGAGTTCCGTTATGACGGCATTTTAATGACGAAACCAAAAGGAGGTGTCTTCAACAGCAAAGCATGCGTCATTACCCGATTCAGGATACGACACATCACTCAGGTCACGAGCGGCCCAAATGCCATTGTCGTTTTGTTCAAGGCTTGACGCAATCTGTTCGATGGGTGGAATTGGTTCTTTAGCTCAACGCACAAATTGACCGAGCCGTCAGAACGGTTTGAATCTGGTCGAGCGGGGATAAAATGGTGTGCAGCATTATTCCTGCGAAGACAAAACATAACGGCTAATCGGCTTCGGTCGATTAGCTTTGTTACTTGGCACGATTTGGACGGTCATTCAAGTTGTTTCAGTTGGTCCCTACCGGGTCTGCCCAATCCTCGGGTTATTCCAAAAATGGACATGCAGTAAAGAGTTGCGGGTATCCACCCAACAAACAATGCTCCCGCAGCGGACGCATCGTTAAATGCTTGCTGAGGTGGATCAGGCATTGATTGCCATGCCCTGTAACCTAGATCTGAGCCAAGGAATAACGCAATCCACCATGAAATAACTCCAAGGGCAAGTAGAGGTATGACTCGTGACAAACGGGAAGAACGCCCAGCCAGAATCGATGCGATGCCCGCAACTAGGCATCCCAGTGAAATGATCGGAATGAATTCTTCGATGTAAGGTGTCATTCGTTTTATAGAAGCCAGCGAACAGTTTAGATCAATGGAAAACTTTCCATATTATCATTCCTCATAGGTGTGTTTTTTCCATACATCGTAATATCAGGAATAAAAAAGTGGAAAGATCACCGCGAGTGATATTGAGTTGACTGATTTTCTACAAACTCCGACATTAGGATACGTGCCGTGGAAAGCAAGACGAGATTTATTCCCAATCCGGACAAGCGTTTGATCGAGTGTATACGGCTTCGTGTGAAGGGTGTGGGCTTTGGGCAAGGTCAGATACTTGTTCGAGATGGAAAAGAGGGAAAAGACCTTGTCACCGTCCTACCTCGGCAAATTCATTTACCACTGGAGAGACAGATTGAAAAAGTGCGGATGCTGCATCACAAAGACTTGGTTGATGGATTTGGTGAGGTTTATTTGCCGTCAGCCCCGGGTCGGAAATATCCCAGGGCCGGGAAAACATTCGAATGGCAGTATGTATCTCCGGCTCGCAAGCGTTCCATTGATTCAATATCGGGGAAAAAGTGCAGGTATCATGTCATGAAAAATGGATTACAGAAAGTAGGTACGTGTTCCTCTCAAGTTGCCGCTATTTCGAAAAGGGTCGGCACACACACGCTGCGTCATTCATTTGCCACCCATATGCCGGAGCATGGTATCAAGATTCACGCCCTTCAGGAACTCATGGGGCATGCGGATGTGAAAGCGACCGCGATCTCTACTCACGTGATGCGTCGCGATCTGAAACGCCTGACAAGTCCACTGGATCGAATCATGGAGGATCATGCTACCCAATGAGAGTAAATTAAGGAAAGAGTTGCCGCCTCTGGGCCCACGATTGTGGATGGTGCCGGTGGGATTCGGGGGGGTGATATTGATTGGGGCTTTTTTGTTGAGCATGCCATTTCTTCAGGCGGGGCCCGGAATGGCGCCTTCATTGCTGGATACGTTGTTTGTGGCGGTTTCCGCAACTTGCGTGACGGGTTTATCCACCTTCAACATTGCTGAGGCTTATCATCCTTTTGGATTGGGGGTCGTTGCCGTGTTGATTCAAGTCGGTGGCCTGGGGATTTTTACGGCTGGCTTGTTGATCACGATGTTTGGGGGAGATCGACCGAGTCTTTCCGAAGAAAAGACCATTGACAATACCATCGGCAAGGTGAAATCCATGCGCCCAAAACAAGTCTTTGGATATGCCTGTTTTTTCATTGTGATTTTTGAACTGGCGGGTGCGGTCTTGCTGTTTCTCCTTGGGCCTCCGATAGGGCAGGGGGGGGTTGATGGAGGTTTGGGCGTGCGTATGGGGCATAGTCTGTTTCATGCAGTGAGTGCTTTTTGCAACGCGGGATTTTCCAGTTTTCCTGAAGGCATTTCTGTCTGGCGTGATCATGGTTCGGCCTTGTTGGTGATTAATTTCCTGGTGATCGGTGGTGGCATTGGTTTGATCTCATTGATCCAATTGCGAAATCGCATCAGGAAACACCATTCGAAACATACCCAATCCAGGTGGACCATCCAGACCCGTTTGTGCCTTTGGAGTACTGTCGTGTTGCTTGTGCTTGGAACGGCAGCAATCCTGGTCTTCGAGCGGAATCATACCCTTCAAGGCCTGCCGACGGGGCAACGGGTGTCTTTGGCCCTGGTACATTCCGTGATGCTTCGTACGGCAGGATTCAGTGTGGTGGATTTGGAGCAGATGAATCCGGATACCATCCTTGGAAGTCTGGTCTGGATGTATATCGGGGGATGTCCCGGTTCGATGGCCGGCGGGATCAAGACGGTGACTTTCGCCGTGATTCTGTTGACGGCATGGTCGGCATTGCAACGACGTGAATCAATTCAACTCTGGGGTCGAAAGATCGAACCTAAATTCGTTCAAATTGCCGTGATGATCAGTTTTCTGGCCGGTATGATGATCGTGGTGGGGGTGGGGGCTCTGATGATCACGGAGGGATCGAACCCGCATTTGCCAGCAGACCGGCGTTGGCTTTCGCTGATCTTTGAAGTGGTGAGTGCGTTCAGTACAGTGGGATTGAGCTTGAACGTGACCCCACACCTCACGGCCGCAGGTAAGGTGGTGGTGATGGCATTGATGTTCATTGGCAGAGTGGGACCACTGATGCTGGCCCTTCATCTGGCTCGACCGCTGAAACCCTCCAAGGTGAATTATCCCAGGGAAGATTTGTCATTGGGTTAAGCGAGGGTCTTGTGCCAGACTGTGTCATGGCTCAGAACAAGAGAATCTTCATCATTGGAGCGGGGCGCTTTGGAACCCACCTGGCAACGCGTCTGGCTTCCTTTGACACGGAAGTGATCGTCGCCGATATGAATCCTGAACGGGTTCAGGCTCTGGCCGAATCAGGCCTTGAATCCGTCGAGTTGAATGCCGAAGATCCGGAGGCATTGAAAGAAGCCGGTGTTCAGGAAGCCGATGCGGTGGTGGTTGGCATTGGAGAGAACATGCAGGGAAGCATTCTGGCGACCCTGAATCTCAAGGAACTTGAAATTCCCTACATCGTGACCCGTGCCCTGGACGAGAAACACGCCAAGGTATTGGAAAAACTTGGAGCCAACAGCGTGGTGTTACCGGCCAGAGACATGGCCTACCAACTGGCTGAAACGTTGCGCTCTCATTTTCTGAATGACCGGATTCCCATCGTTGGAGAATACCAGGTAGCCAGTGTCGCTTTAGGGGGAAAGCTGAGCGGGATTTCCATCGAAGACGCCAAACTTCCGGAGCATTATCACGTCAACATCCTGTTGCTCGTTCGCGAAAGTCCGGATGGAGATGAGGAAACCCCTCATACCTTCAAAGAGCCATTGCCCCCCATGGTGATGATGGAGGGCGATACGCTCTTTGTTTCAGGCACGCGTGAGCACATCAATGCCTTTGAGTCGGCGTGTGGGTAATTTTGCAATATCCACGCCCGCTGCACTCAAGGCATGGAGAAAGCCAGGCAGTAAAGGGCATCCAGAGACGTCACGCTCTATCTCGGACAAACACCTTGTGCCTTAAAAATCAAAGTCCCAATTGCACACCCACCGGACAGTGATCCGAACCCATGACGTCTGGCATGATGAAGGCTTTTTCAAGGTTGGGGCGAAGGTCGGGGGAGATACAGCAGTAATCGATGCGCCATCCGACGTTCCTTGCCCGTGCTCCTGCACGGTAACTCCACCAGGAATAATGTCCGCCGCCTTGTTCAAATTCGCGAAAGGTGTCGATAAAACCTGCATCGATCAATTGGGTGAAAGACGCACGTTCCTCCGGGCTGAAACCGGGGTTTTTTGCATTGTCTTTGGGCCGGGCAAGGTCGATTTCCTGATGAGCAACGTTCAGGTCGCCACAGAAAAGGACCGGTTTTTGTTGCTGTAATTTGCAGACGTGATGCCGAAAGGCTTCATCCCAGGCCAGGCGATAATCCAGGCGCGCCAGGCCATGTTGAGCGTTGGGTGTGTACACATTGATCAGAATAAAGGAATCGAACTCCAGATTTTGAACACGACCCTCCTGATCATGTTCCGGGATATCGAGACCGTTCCATACTTTGAGAGGTTGGTGACGACTCAGTACACCGGTGCCCGAGTAGCCTTTCTTGACCGCAGAATGCCAGAACACCTCGTAGCCCTTGGGCCAATCGAAATCGACCAGTTGTTCAGGTTGCGCCTTTGTCTCCTGAAAACAAAGAATGTCGGCATCCATGTCATCAATGATGTCCAGCAGCCCTTTGCCCAGCACGGCCCGCATGCCATTGACATTCCATGAAATGAGCTTCATGTCCGGTCCTCCTCTGAGTGAATTTCGTCAAGAGGTGGAAGTCGGAAAAAGGAGTTGGCATTGACGGTGGTTTCTTGTGCCATTTGCTCGAAGGGTTTTCCGGTGCATTTGGCAATTTCACGCGCGATATGAGGTAGATGCATGGGTTCGTTACGCTGTGTTTTTGGTTTGGGATCGAGATCCCTCGGCATGAGATACGGGGCGTCGGTTTCGATCATCAATCGATTCGTCGGAATACTTGGAACCAGTTCCTTGAGGTGCTTGCCTCTGCGTTCATCACAAATCCATCCTGTGATGCCGATGTGGCATTCCAGATCGAGTAAACCGAACAGGATTTTTTTGTCATCGGTGAAACAATGAACAACGACATCCGAGAGTTTTTCACGGAACTCCTTGAGAATGGAAATAAAGGTATCTCCCGCATCACGTTGGTGCAGGAACATCGGTAACTGATTGCCTTTTGCCATTTCGAGGTGCGCGATAAATACTTTTTCCTGAGTAGAACGCGGCGAGATATCGCGGAAATAATCCAGACCGCATTCACCGACAGCCACGACTTCAGGCAGGGTGTACAGTTCCTGCAGAACAGTAAAAGTGTCGCCATTGACCTCCTTGGCATGGTGCGGATGAATGCCTGCAGTTGTGTAAAAAGTGCCCGGGTAGGATTTCGCCAGTTCGAGTCCTTTGAGGCTTCCCTCCTCGGTTGCACCCGTGAGGATCATGCGATGGACACCGAGATCGAGCGCGCGTTGGAGCACGTCCTTCCTGTCATGATCAAAGGAGTCATGTGTCAGATTCAGCCCGATATCGATCAGGGAAGGTCTTGTTTTTTGTTCGGTCATGGAAGGATGTTTTTATCAGCAATAACGAGCGGCATGCTCATGCTTCTTTGAACACAGGCGTTGGCAGGCCTGCGACACCGACATCTGCAGTAAAGAGACCACCTGCCTGAGGTTGTTCCTTGTGTCCTTCTTCATCCAGATCACGGCTGGCAGTGGTGATGTAGAGCGTATGGTAATCTTTTCCACCGAAGCAACAGGCGGTGACGCATTCAACCGGTAATTGGACCTTGGCCAACAACTCACCGGTGCTTGGATCCCAGCGACCCACTCCCCATCCTGCCCATAGTGCCACCCATAATTTGCCTTCGGCGTCGATGGTCATGCCATCCGGATAACCCATGTCCTTGGGGATTTCGATGACATGACGTCGGTTGGAAATCTCACCCTCCACTGGATCGAAGTCGAAGGCGTCGACGTGGCGGGTAGGGGTGTCAATATAATACATGGTTCTACCATCCTGTGACCATGCCAGGCCATTGGAGATCGTGACTGATTCCACCATCCGCTTGATCGACCCTTCGTTGGTGATGCGGTAAAGGCTCCCGGCTCCTTCCTCCTCCTCGCAGGACATTGTGCCGGCCCACAAGCGCCCTTGAGGATCGCATTTGCCGTCATTGAATCGATTCACAGGCAAATCGGGCTCGGGGTTCTGCAGGGAAGTGACTTCACCGGATTCCGGATTCAATTTGAGCAGGCCCTCCTGGCCACCAGCCAGAAGATCCCCCCCAGACGTGCGAACGACGCAGCCAACTTTCTGAGAAATGGCCCAAGTTTCATTGCGGTGTGTGCTTGGATAGAAACGAGAAATTTTGCCTTTCTCAATGTCCACCCAAACGATGGCCTGACGTTCCTCATCCCAGCCCGGACCTTCTGCGAGCGTTGCTTTGCCGTCAAAAATACATGATGCCTGATAAGTTTGCATGGGACTTGTTCTAGAATGTTCGGGAAAAACCTGCAAGGCCTCGTTGAAAAATGAAAATGCTGGAAAATTAGTAATGAACCTCTAATGATGCTTGCCTCATGAGAATTTGCCGTTTCCACACACAAGATAATTCATTGCCAAGCATTGGCTATCTGGATGACAGCGATCAAGTCATTGATCTCACCTCCTTTCAGATCACGCAAATGAAGTCATTGTTCGACGCAGAAAAACGTGCCTTGATCCTTGCTCAATTACAGAACCACGACATCCCGAAGTTGCCGTTGCAGGAAGTCACACTCCTTGCTCCGGTAGATGATCAGGAAGTCTGGGCTGCCGGAGTCACTTATCTACGCAGTAAGACGGCGCGCATGGAAGAGTCCGATTTCAGTGCCACCGCCTATGACAAAGTGTATGACGCGCCACGGCCTGAAATTTTCTTTAAATCAATGCCCGGTAAGGTGGTTGCCACAGGGGACGCAGTTGGGATTCGTGAGGATGCCTCATGGAACGTGCCTGAACCTGAGCTTGCCCTGGTGATGGATACGCAAGGGAGCGTGGTGGGTTATACCATTGGGAATGACATGAGTTCACGTGATATCGAAGGCGAAAATCTTTTATACCTTCCACAGGCCAAAATGTATGATCGCAGTTGCTCGCTTGGACCCTGGATTGTTTTCGGACCAGACGAAACGGAAGCCCGACAATGGACCATTGGAGTCAAAATCACCAGGGACGGCAATGTGGTGTTTGAGGGTGAAACATCGATCAACCAGATCAAACGATCTTTCGACGAGCTCTCGGATTATCTGAATCGTTCTCAAATTTTTCCATCGGGATCGGTTTTACTGACGGGGACAGGTGTGGTTCCTGATGACGATTTTACCCTTGAAGAAGGCGATCACGTTGCCATAAGAGTCTCAGGTATTGGAGAACTGGGCAATCCGGTGAAGACAGTCTGAAAATAAATCAGCTTGGTATAAAAGATCCATTTACCAAAGTTAAGACTGTTAAATACACGATCCTGCATTGCTTGCTGATTCAAAAGGCAGCTCAGAGGGTCTGGACTTTTGACATTCTTTTTAACAAACAAGCCCTTGCACAATAATCACATGAATACTGATCAAATGATCCATACAACAACGCGCTGGTTCCTGATATGCGCCATCACTGCCTTCACTGGGTTCATGACCCAAGCTCAGGAAGTCGAAACCATCGAAGAAACCGAAAAACCAAAATGGGAAACCAATGCTTCAGTTGGTTTTACCCTTACTCAGGGTAACAACGATACCTTGCTTGCTACGGCAAGTATCCTCAGTCTTAAAAAATGGGAATTGAATGAATTAAGTTTGTCGGCTGACGGCAGTCTGGGTGAGGTCGAAGGGGTTAAAAACAATGAAACCCTTCGAGGCACAGGTCAGTATAATCGTCTTTTTACCAACGATCGTACGTTTGCGTTGTTGAACCTATCTGCTCTCCATGACGCCATTGCAGATGTCGAATTTCGCGGAACGGTCAGTCCTGGTTTGGGTCATTACTTTTTCAAAGAGGACAAGTTTGAGCTCAGTGGGGAACTGGGTCCGGGTTTCGTCTACGAGAAGGTTGGGGGTATCACGGATCATTATATGTCTCTACGTGTCGCCGAATCAGCCAAATATCAGATCAGCGAGCGTGCACGGCTCTGGCAAAAGCTGGAATATGTCCCTCAGGTCGACTATTTCGAAAACTATCTCGTCATTGCTGAAATTGGGATTGATTCAGACCTCACGGAAAAGCTAGGCATGCGTTTTACGATTCAGGACGTCTTTGATAACCAGCCAGCGCTCGGACGCAAGAGCAACGACCTGCGCGTTGTGTCCAGTCTGAGATACAAATTTTAATGACTCGTCACACATCTGTTTAACATGAATCGCTTCTCGCCATCGCTCCACCGCAGCGCGCCATCAACAAGCCGGGTGGTATGTTGGGTTTTCAGTGGCTGTTTTCTGTGTCGATAGCCTCACGCTCATGATGCAGGCGTGTCGCCGTATGAGCTACCACGCAGATCAGTGAAATTCAAAGTCCGGGCCTGAGCCGGAAAAGTCGTGCCAAACTTTTCCAGGCCAGAGCAAGATTTGAGAAAATGTGTTCCTCACTTTTACTTGCTGGCAAAGCCATTGAACCCGTGCTTATTCAAATGAAAGATTACGTGCTTTATCTCAAGCACAATCTCAATGCGCAGGCCATTGGTTGGCTCAAGGAAGAAACGCTTCAAATCGAAGAGGATATTAGCGATCTGATCAACCAAATGAATCAACCGATTCAGGAGACCGAACATTTCATTGAAATGCTTCAAGTTGAAAGTGACCTATCGACCTGAAAAAATAATTCAACCCGAGCTAATGGTGGCTTGATCGTTATTTTGATGGCATCTCTTTGACTTGCGAAATTTCAAGCGTCTTCATGTATGGAGCGTTTGATGGCCTTCTAATTCATCGTAAAGGTTCTTTTTTCATCAAGGCCGGCAGTAACTGCCGGCCTTTTTATGTTCCATGGATATGTTCTTGGCAGGATGTCATTACCGTAAGCTTGAATTTTTTCGGAAACTTTCCTACTTTCTCGCTGAATCACTTATTTTTTCGGAATAGCTCTTGAATCATAATATCAAGATTTCCAACTCCAAAAAATTGAACCAATGAATATGATGCTTAAGTCTGATTTGAACGACCTTTCGTGGCGCGGTGTTCTTCGAGAAAAGATACCTGCCACTGCCACGATCTTGCTCTTCGCGTTGTCAATGAGTGCTTTCTGGCCCGGACAGACCGTTTACGCGCAAAATGCCTCTCCCCATGCGTTTCAATTTCAGGAGAATGACCGTATCGCATTTTTGGGGGACACCCTGCTCGAACGAGAGCAGACCTGGGGCATGCTGGAATCCAGGCTGACCGCCAGGCATCCGCATCATGGACTTGTTTTCCGTAATTTTGCCTGGAGTGGTGACAATCCTGGCGGACAATCCCGAGCCAGCTTTGACTGGAGCAAGCCCAGAGCCACCTGGCAGGATCTCATCATCCGGGAATTAGAAGCCTTTCAACCAAGCGTGGTCATGATCGGCTATGGCATGGCCTCGTCTCTGGAAGGCACGCAGGTTCTTGGTCCATTCAAAGAAGATATGAATCGCTTGCTGGATCGGATTCAGGAAAGTTCAAAGCATAAGCAATCGGTGCGCTTTGTTTTAATCAGTCCTGTGAGGCATGAAGCCATGGGAGGGGCGCTTCCTGATCCAACCGCGCATAATCGAGTCCTCAAATCTTACACTTCATCCATCGCCTCCATTGCCAGGCAGCGTGCCATTCCATTCATTGATTTATTTCATGACCTTGGCGATGGCCATGCCGATCCCTACAAACGGGCATTCACCGATAACGGGATTCATCCCAATGCCTATGGTTACTCAAGGATTGCGGATCAGTTTCAGGCAGTGATGCGATGTAAGCCATGGCCCTGGCATCTGGAGATTGCTGCCAATGGAACAGTGGGGTCCGGCACAAGGGGGAATCAAATTTTTGACCTTCGTCGCAGTTCCAATCGCATTGAATTTGAAGTCAGAGACGATTTATTGCCTTTTCCCAATCATGATGAAGATGACAAAATCTATCCTTCAGCCATCACCTCGCGCAGGGTTCGTTTTGAGGGATTGGATGCTGGATCCTGGGCTTTAAAAATAGATGGTCGTATTTATGCCGTGCGATCCGCTTCGCAATGGGGTCAAGGGGAGACCTTCCAGCGGGGGCCACAATTTGACCAGGTTGAACAAATGCGGGAACGCGTTCTCAAGAAAAATGAACTTTTCTTCCATCGCTTTCGTCCTCAAAATCAGACTTACCTTTTTGGGTTCAGAAAACATGAGCAGGGGCAGAATGCGGTGGAAATTCCTCAGTTTGATCCGATGGTCGCAAAGATAGAATCGGAAATCCATCAACTTGCCACTCCCCGGCGTCATCGGTGGGAAGTGGTAAAGGTAGAGAGTTCCGTGACGGAATCGGATGCCCTTGCCTGGAGAAAACCGGTTCCCTCCGTGACTGAAGCGAAGTCAGCACTGGGAGTGACGCTTTCAACGGATCATGCTGCTGATCAAGGAAAATTCCAGTTGTCACCGGAAGTTGAAATGACCCTCTGGGCCGAAAGCCCTTTGATGAGCAAGCCAATCCAGATTAATTTTGATCCAGAGGGCAGACTCTGGGTGGCAGGTTCGAGCTTGTATCCACAGATCAAACCGGGTGAGGAAGCGAACGACCAGATTCTCATCATGGAAGACACGGATCGAGATGGGATTGCGGATCAAACCACGGTTTTTGCTGATGGGCTTTTGATGCCAACGGGTATCGAACCGGGAGATGGGGGGGTATACGTCGGGCAGAGCACTGAGTTACTGCACTTGAAAGATACGGATGGTGACGGTCGGGCCGATGAGAAACGGATAGTCCTTTCTGGTTTTGGTACTGAAGATACCCATCACATTCTCCATACACTGCGTTGGGGGCATGATGGTCAATTGTATATGAATCAGTCGATTTATATTCACAGTCACCTTGAAACGCCCAATGGCTTGGTCCGGTTGAACAGTGGTGGATTGCTGCATCTGCGTCCTTCGAATCTCGATCTTGGCGTTTATTTACGTGGTTTCTGTAATCCCTGGGGACATCAGTTTGATAATTACGGGCAGTCCTTTGTCACCGACGGAGCGGGCTATCAGGGGATCACTTACGGCGTTCCGGGGGCCATGTATTTTACGTATGCAGGAGGAAGGCGTCTGCTTGACAGCGTCAGTCCAGGCTCTTACCCGAAGTTCTGTGGGCTTGAAATCATTCAAAGCGAACAATGGCCTCAAGACTGGCAAGGTTCAGCCATTACCTGCGACTTCCGTGCGCACCGCATCGTACGTTTTTCCATCAGTGAAAATGAAGCGGGCTATGCAGCGCAGGAGGCTGGAGATCTGGTCCGATCTCTCGATCCCACTTTTCGCCCCATTGACGTCAAGGTTGGGCCCGATGGAGCGCTTTATGTCGCGGACTGGAGCAATCCGATTATTCAGCACGGTGAGGTTGATTTCCGTGATTCACGGCGGGATAAAGTGACGGGTCGTATCTGGCGTATCAGTTACAAGAATCATCCTTTACTTCCACGACCGGGATTGGTCGGAATGTCTGACGGGCAACTCATGGGCGAACTCAAGTCGCCCAACGCCTATAATCGCAAGCAGGCGCGCCGGATCTTGACGGAACGTGGAGATGCGGTCCATGGCTCCTTAAGGGATTGGACTGAGCAACACGACGATGAGCAAGATCGACTGCAGGCTCTCTGGATGCACCAGTCTCTGGATCAAGTCAACATGCCCCTGCTTGAAGAGCTTCTTCAGGCTGATGATGGCCGTGTTCGTGCCGCGGCTGTCAGGGTGCTTCGCTTTTGGATGAAAGGTGATTCCAACGCTGAAGTTTGGCTTGCCAAACTTGTCCACGACAAACATCCCCGCGTGCGACTGGAGGCACTTCGCGCATTATCGCATTCAAAGACAGGCAGTGCCGCGGCTCTGGCTTTGTCTGTGTTGCAACACCCCATGGATCGTTTTCTGGATTACGGACTGTGGTTAACCATCAATGACCTGGTGGATCCATGGATACAATCGATTCGAAACGGTACCTGGGACCCTACTGGAAAAGAGGCTGAACTCGAATTCGGGCTTAGTTCCATCGAGCCGGACAAAGCGAGTAAAGTGCTGGAGCCCTTGATCGCCGCCAGGACAAGTGATGAACTGATGGATGGACCCTGGACAAGCCTGATTGCCAAGGCGGGCACCGTCAGTCAACTGAATCGCTTGATAGAGATTGTGCAGGATGATGCCCGTGATGAGACTGCTGTGTTGAAATGCCTGAGCGCGCTGAATGATGCATCTCGCTTGCGACGGCTGAAACCCACTGGACAGCAGGCTCGCATTGCCCGGCTATTCAATCACTCCAATCAAGAAGTCCAGATCGCGGCACTTGATCTGGTAAGGGAATGGAAATTTGCAGGTGCGCTCAATGCCCTGATGGCTACTGCCAAAAATGATGGAGCACAAGAACAGGTGCGCGGGCGTGCGGTTCTGGCATTGGGCGCCATTGGCGGAGACGACGCATGGAATTCCCTGAAGCTGCTGATCACTCAGGATCAGCCCGAATCCATCCGACGCCTGGCGACGCAATCGCTGGCTGTGACCATGCCTGATGCGGCCCTGCCTCATGTATGGGAAACACTCAATGAACTTCAATCGGAAGCCGAGCTTGAAGCTCTCTGGACTTATTTGATTCAAAGACGTCAGGTGCTGAGTGTGATGAAATCAGCGATCAAAAATATTTCACTCAGTCGCAAAGCGGCACAGGCAGGCATCAGGAGTGTTCAGAAAGCAGGCCGCAATGAACCTGAGTTCCTGTTGGCAATCGAAAAGGTTGGTCAGTTGGTGAGCGATCAAAACAATGTGAATCCCGACTCTTTCTTGAAGATGGCTGACTTGGCAGAGAGTAAGGGCGACCCCGCACGGGGAGAGACTGTTTATCGTAGACCTGAGTTGGGATGTGTTGCCTGTCACGCCATTGGAGGTGTCGGTGGGCAGGTAGGTCCGGATTTGACTTCGATTGGTGCCAGTGCGCCAACAGATTATCTGGTCGAGTCTCTGATCGCCCCTAATGCCAAGATCAAGGAAGGCTATCACTCCGTGATTCTTGAGACCAGCGATGGAGAAGAATACAGCGGTATATTGCAGTCAGAAAACGGGGACGAATACTTTTTGAGAAATGCCGTGAATCAGATCGTTTCTGTTCCCAAACAGGATGTTAGCGAAAAAACCATGGGAGCTTCCATGATGCCTGCGGGTTTACTGGAGGCACTTGCTGATCAGGACAAACACGATTTATTGAGTTTCCTTTCCAAGCTGGGTGAATCAGGCCCATTTGATGCCGCAAGAAACAATGTGGCTCGTCGCTGGAAATTACGTGCCGGTCGCCATACGGATGAGCAATTTGGTATTGAGCGTATTATCGGGGATACCTCGGGTTCCGCCTGGAATCCCGCCGACACACTAGTGGATGGTCGGCTGTTGCAGCCCATCATGGCAGAAGCCTTGCGACTGAGAAATATCAATCAGGTAACCAGTTTGATCGGTCTGATGGCGACGGCTTCATTTGAAACCACAGGAGAGCGCGTGACGATCAATATCAATGCCAATGACGACACTCGCCTTTGGATTGATGGGCGTGAATTTGAATATAAGCGTGAGTTGTCCACTAGTCTTCCAGCTGGAAAGCACACGATGGTACTGCAGTTGAATCCAGGTAACTTACCCTTGTTCCTGCGCTCAGAAATAGAGGGAGCCACGTTCGTCGCAAATGAGTGAAAAGTTAGAACCATTGCAGATTTTTAAACGCTCTGGCGCCTTTTGCGTTTGGATACTTCAAAGTGCATTAAAAACGTAATACATTCCAGAGGTGTGTGTTGTGTGTTTTTTTTCGCATAAATAATACGGCACGGTAAATGCTATATACCTCTTAGTCTGTTCTTTTTCATGAAAATTGAAAAATGAAGATGAGCGGTGGTTTTTCCTGCGAGTTTGACGAGTGTCAGCAACAATAAAACCCCATTCACCTGGAAATTATTTCGCGTCTCCCAGTGGAGATATAGGAAAACCATCGCTCCTTCTTTTTGAAAGATAGATCTTAAAAAGTGGCCCGCCTAGTCAACTGAGAACGTTTTCTAAGTGTAGTCGGGCATATGCGTTTTAAGGAGTGTGTGCACTGGGTCATTGAATAACGTGTATTTCGGTGGTAACAACAACGGAGTGAGTTCAAATGGATTTGATATTGATGATAGGTTTTTTAACTGTGGGAATCATATTGTATTTTCTGGATCCCACTCGCTCTATCTAACGGGGCGCATGGGGGGAGTGATGACCGCCCCTTGATTCCTCAAGAGCTTGGTTTCGCACTCAATAATGCTGCTCTGGCTTGAAGCGACTCGCTGCCACAGTTCAGACTCTGTTTCTCAAAGTTCCCCCTCGTCTCTTTGCGTGATCGAATGATCTTGCATACGCTTCTTTTTCCCTCAAGAGTATGCCCCCTGATCGGTCGCAGGCATGAACGCAATGCCGGCGATGGTGCCACAGGATAGACGACACATGAGGCGTATCATTCATTTTATAGCAGGCATTGGGCTGGCATTGGGATTTTCCACGGGCTGCGGTCCGGCGGCTGAAGAAACAACGGGAGGTCGTCCCCCCATGCGGCCAACGCAGGTCGTTGCCGTGACTGCCAAGGTGGAAAAGGTAGCCGACACTTTGTCTCTGATCGGAACCGTTGCTGGCGAGGAGATGGTGGAACTCAAGTCGGAAACTGCTGGTATCATTGAAGCTATTCATTTTCTGGAAGGCCAAGAAGTCAAGAAAGGGCAGCTTCTCATCGAACTCGACCGCACTAAAATACATGCAGCTTTGGTGGAAGCAGAGGCAAATCTCGCGCTGAGCGAATCCAATAACGCACGCAACGAGAAGTTACTGGAAAGTCAGCTGATCTCGAAGCAGGAGTTTGATCAGACGAGGACACGATATGAAGCGCAACAGGCTCTCGTGAATCTGCGTCGACGTCAGCTTCAGGATACGCGCATCACGGCTCCTTTTGACGGCACGGTAGGGGAGCGACCAGTCAGTCCCGGTCAGGTGATTTCGCCGAATACCGCACTGACCTGGCTGGTAGCACTTGTTACCGTCAAGGTGGAATTCAACGTCCCCGAGCGATTCCTGAGTGTCTGCAGGACAGGACAGTCCATTGATGTCAAAGTCGCTGCCTACCCTGAACAAACGTTTTCCGGTTCCGTTTTCTTCGTGGCTCCTTACGTTGAAACAGAGCTTCGTACCACTCTGATCAAGGCTGCAGTTCCCAATCCGAAGGGTCTCCTCAAACCTGGCATGTTTGCTACGCTGGATCTGACGCTTACGATCCGCGATCAAGCCATTGTTATTCCCGAACCTGCCCTGTTCAGGACATTGGATGACCAACGCGCCATGGTGTATGTCATCGATGAGGAAAATCTGGCGCAATTCCGAACTGTGACTGTTGGGGAGCGCAAGACCAGAAAAGTGGAAATCACGCAGGGCCTGTCAGAGGGTGAAATGGTGATTGTGGAGGGAACACAGAAAATCGGCCCGGGTTCACCGGTCAAACTTGCTCCTGCTGAGTCAGCAGCCATCTACCAATAGTGTCAATGAAGCTGCCAGAAATCAGCATTCAGCGTCCTGTATTGGCCACCATGATGAGCCTGGCACTTGTCTTGTTCGGTGCCATCAGTCTGAGCCGATTGCCGGTGCGCGAATTACCGGATATTGATCCACCCATCGTCAACGTAACCACCGTTTACCCGGGCGCCAATGCGTCAGTGGTTGAGACTGAAATCACCGAGCGACTGGAGGAAGCAGTCAATAATGTCCCTGGGATCAAAACGCTCAGTAGTGAAAGTCGCGAACAGGTCAGCAATATCACGATCGAATTCAATTTATCCCGTGACATCAACATCGCTGCTCAGGACGTGCGTGATCGTGTTTCCCGTGTTCGAGGGCGTCTTCCGGAGACGATTGATGAGCCCGTGATTTCCAAGCAGGATTCCGATGCACGTCCCATTATCTGGATCGGGATGAGCAGCGACCGTTTCACGCCTCTGGAGTTGACGGATCTGGCTGAAAAACAAATCAAGAACCGACTCCAAACGGTAGAGGGTGTGTCGTCCATCACGATTGGTGGTGAGCAGCGTTTTGCGATACGACTCTGGCTGGATTCTGAAAAAATGGCGGCTCATCAGGTGACCGTACTGGATGTCCAGCAGGCTCTTCTCGAACAGAACGTGGAGTTGCCCAGTGGACGCGTGGAAAACTGGGATCGGGAAATGACCATCCAGACACGCGGTGAGATGAAGTCCGTGGAGGCGTTCAATCAATTGGTTGTGCGGCAGGACAAGGATCGCTTTGTGCGTCTTCGGGATATTGGACGTGCAGAGCAGGGGGTTGAAAATGAACGGACAGGAGCGCGCAACAACGGCAGACCGTGTATTTTTCTGGGTATTGTCAAGCAATCGAAAGCCAATTCAGTAGCAGTTTCTCACGGGATCCGTGATCAACTTGAACTGGTGCGTCCAACGATTCCTGATGGCATTGAAATGGTGGTGAATTATGATGAATCCACGTTTGTGGAGGAATCCATCAGCGAAGTTTGGTTGACTCTGGGATTTGCCTTTTTTCTTGTGGTGACGGTGATCTTTGTTTTTCTCCACAACTTCCGGGCGACACTTATCCCGGCGGTTGCGATTCCTGTGTCGATCATTGCCAGTTTTGCGCTAATGAATCTGCTGGGATTTTCGATCAATATTTTGACGATGCTGGCACTGGTGCTGGCTATTGGTATTGTGGTCGATGATGCCATCGTGGTGCTCGAAAATATTCATCGGCATATTGAGAAAGGCATGGAGCCAATGGATGCTGCTTTCAAGGGGATGAAGGAAATCACCTTTGCGGTCATTGCCACGACCGTAGCGCTGGTAGCAGTTTTTGCGCCGCTTGCTTTTCAATCCAGTACGACCGGGCGATTATTTGTGGAATTTGCGGTTGCGATTGTGGGGGCGGTCATCGTGTCCACATTCGTGGCACTTTCGCTGACTCCCATGATGGCCGCCCGTATCCTGAAACCGTCCCCCAAAAAACAGGGGTTTCTGGTCCGCAGGTTTGAAACCACCTTACATTTCATCACGCGTCTTTATAGATCGATCATTCAGGGCTTGTTGGATCTTTCAGTGATTGCACGGCTGGGGATCCTGGGCATGTTGGCGGTGTTCCTTCTGTTCGCCAGCCAATTGCTCTACACGAACCTCGAAGGGGATTTTCTTCCTGAGGAAGATAAAGGCAGGCTTTTTTGTTTCGTGATTGCACCGGAAGGCTCCACTTCCGAGTACACCGACCGGATGCTGAAACAAATGGAGCAAATTCTTTCCGAGACGCCTGAAGTTGAAATTTACGGCTCCCTGGTAGCACCTGGTTTTTCAGGACCTGGTTTGGCTAACAATGGAATCGTCTTCGTCCATCTGAAGGAGGAGCGTGATCGATCTGTGCAGGAAATTGTCAACAGTCCGGGTGGTATTCGCCAGCGCTTTTTCACGGAAGTCGAAGGCGCCATTGCGATTCCTACCATTCCAAAAACCATCAATCGCAGCTTTCGTTCGCCTTTTCAGGTCGTGATTCAGGCGGGTGATCTCGAAGAGTTGGATACTTTTGTCTCAGGTTTTGTGAATCAATTGCGTCAATCAGGTTTTATCCAGAATGTTCAAAGTTCGTTTGAATTCAATAAACCGGAACTGAAACTGGATATCGATCGTGACCGTGCGGCTGCACTGGGTGTTTCCATTCAGGATATTTCCAGAACTTTGCAGATTCTTTTCGGAGGGCTTGATGTCAGCCGGATCAAAAAAGATGGTAAGGAATACGATGTCATTGCTCAGCTTCAAAGAACCAATCGTTTGACGCCCGGTGATCTGGACAAAATATACGTCCGGAATCGGGGGGGGGGCCTCGTTCAGTTGTCAAGTATTGTGCGGCGTGAGGTGGGTGTTGCACCCAACAAGATCGAACGTTACAACCGTATCAGAAGTGCCACCATTTCGGGTACTCCGGTGGGTGTGACGATGGGAACGGCAGTGGAAAAGGTGAAGGGCATGCTGGACGAACAGATGCCATCAGGTTTTCTTTATGATTGGTCTGGCGAATCCCGTGACCTTCAGGATGCCGGCAAGGAGATCTATTGGATCCTCATCCTGGCCTTGATCATTGTCTACATGGTACTCGCTTCTCAGTTTGAAAGCCTCGTTCACCCATTGACCGTGATGTTGACGGTCCCTCTCGCTGCGGTGGGTGCACTTGGATTGCTCTGGTTGCTGGGTGCTTTGGGTAAGTTAGGCTGGATTCCTCCCATGCCGGCCATGAACATCAATCTGTTCAGTCAAATTGGAATGGTGTTGTTGATTGGATTGGTGACCAAGAATGGGATTCTGCTGGTCGAGTTCGCGAATCAATTGAAGGAGCAGGGCATGAATGCTCATCAGGCCATGGTTCAATCGGGCGCCGTGCGATTGCGGCCTATCCTGATGACGGCAGTCTCGACGATTTCGGGGATTCTTCCCATTGCCATCGGTTTTGGAGCGGGTGCTGAGAGTCGTCGCCCCATGGGGATCGTGATTGTGGGGGGGATGTTGACGAGTACCTTTTTGACTTTGTTTGTGGTTCCCTTGGTCTATACAGTGTTTAGTGATGTGGCTGCCAAGATTCGAAAAAATCCGGAACCTGTTCAGGCTTGATACTCGAGCTGGTTCATCTTCGTCCAAAGTTGTTTCATGCCTGGCCTTGAGTTTCTGTCTGTCGGGCTATTCCACTTTGATTGCTGAGTCGTCCGGCGCAGGCGGATACCGTCCCAAACCCATCCCCGAGATGCAGGCACTTCCATTGCCGCATGATCAAGTCTCCATCCAGAACAAGGGCACGGAGTTGCTGCGCTTTCACTTTGGAAACGAGTTGCGTCGCCCCTTCATATATCCGGTTAATGGTCCTTCAGGGCTTTCTCTCACTCGCATGGGGCATCCGCATGATCCTCATGGCCACAGTCATCACAACAGTGTCTGGATCTCGCATCATATGATCAATGAGATCGATTTCTGGGGAGATCGAGGCGAAAACAAAGGTCGTATCGTTCATCAAAAAGTGGATTCTTTGGAAGATTCCGATATCCATGCAGGAGTGGTTTCTTCGAGCTTATGGAAGGATCCGGAGGATCAGGTCGTTTTCAAGGAACGGCGACGCATCGTTGCCGAGGCTCGCCCGGAGGGCCAGTATCTGATGATCATCGATCTCAAACTGGAGGCTGTTCTTCCGGAAGTGACCATTCGAAAAACTCCTTTTGGAATGATCGGTGTGCGCATGGCAAAATCAATCGGCGTTAACGACGGAGGAGGTCGCATCATCAATTCCAATGGTCAAATCAATGAGGAGGAGACTTTCTGGAAATCCGCACGCTGGGTCGATTACTCAGGTCAAATAGCCAGCGGTGTCGTCGAAGGGCTTACACTCATGGATCACCCAAACAACCCTAATCATCCTTCCGTGTTTCACATCCGCAATGACGGTTGGATGGGTGCTTGCCTGACATTTGACGACGACCGTGTTCTCAAAAAGGGTGAATCGATTCAATTAAGGTATGGCATCTACGTGCATTCGAATCTGCTGACCCCGGCCGAAATGGAGATGGAATGGGTTCAATTTGGTAAAACGAAACCGTTTTCCTTCAGATAAAGGGGGACTGCTATGATCCCCCTTTATCTGTGACTGATTGTTGCGAAAGTATCGACATCCCCTCTGGGATTCAATCAGCCGAAGCTGTAGGGCGCGCGATGCTCCACATCCAGCCACTCCTTCTTTCCTTTGCCATTCACGAACTGCTCACGGAATGGATTCCAGTGCATGGGCTCGTTATGGTAATAGGATAGATTGACAAGGTGACAAACGGTCACGGTGCGTGCACCGATTTCGACGTCAGCTATGGGGCGTGTGCGAGTGCGCATGCAATCAAGAAAGTCTTTTTTATGATCTTTTGATTTGTACAGACGCACTTTGGCATCGGCGAGATATTCCTGTGCGACCTGCTTGCATTGTTTGCGATTGTCCGCGATCTGCTTGTCGCCAAGCCAGAAATTGAACCTGCCTCGGTTAACGTTGACCTTGCCGTCCTTGCCGAAGAAGGTGACCCCATTGCCTTCGGTATGGAGCATTTCAATGCCACTCTGATAGACCATACGCACGCCATTGCCTGATTCTGGATTTTTGGATGGATAAATGCGTCGTGGTCCTTCGTTGTCCATGCCGAGGCCCCATTGTGCTATGTCAAAATGATGGGCACCCCAATCCGTCACTCCACCTCCGCCGTATTCACGGTAGTTTCTCCATGCGGGGTAATGATTATGCACACCGCGCGGGCTCAGCGCAGCGTTGTATGCACGTTTGGGGGCAGGCCCCAGCCATCGATCCCAATCGAGACCGGGTTCCATGGTTTCCTCTGGGAGGTCACAGGTTTTGGCGGGGCCTCCGACGGAAACTTCGACCCGGGAGATCGGGCCAATGATTCTATTTCGAACCAGCTCGCAAGCGACACGGAATTCTTCCGATGACCGCTGCATGCTGCCGGTTTGAAAAATGCGTTTGTTGTATCGCACGGCATTGACCATGCGTCGGGCTTCCTTGATGGATTGGCAAAGAGGTTTTTCGCAGTAGATATCTTTCTTGGCTTTCGCCGCATCCGTCGCCATCAGGGCATGCCAATGATCCGGGGTTGCAATACAGACCGCATCAATGTCATCACGCTCCAACAGTTTCTGGTAATCGATGTAGTCCTCGCATCCACGGAAAGACCCGGCCTGGTTTTTATCGGCATAATGACGTTCCACGCGTTGACGTGCATCCTTGCGGCGTGATGAATCCACATCGCAGACCGCCACGGCCTGCGTTCCCGGCAAATTCATGAAATGACGCAAAAGATGCTGGTTCTGTTTTCCCATCCCGATAAAACCCATGTTAATGCGATCATTCGGTTTCACCTCTGCGGACCAGATGTGAGAGGGAAGAATAAAGGGTGCTGCTATTGTGGCCACGGATGTGGATTTCAAAAAATTCCTGCGAGTTGTCTTCATGGTTCTGAGAAAGGTTAAAGGGAAATCATGTGTATCATTACATAATCATGGCCTCTTATTCAAACATTCATTCCGCATGGGCGAGGGTTCATTTTTGAATGCATTCATGTGTATCAAAGAAATCATGTAACCACAGGCCGTTTTTTTTGTCTTCCGGTTTGTGTACAACAAACTTAATCTCAAACTTTCCATGACAATGAATAATTACAAAAACCAATTCTTTTTTGCGGCTGCAGCAGCCATCACCCTGTGTTTCACTGGCTGTAACAACCCTGCCGATAATGTCAATGAAGCTGAAGTGACTTCAGCTACGGAAGAATCCGCGGCTCCTGCAGACGGGAAAGCATTTGTTTCCACTGCGGATTCCAAGATCGGTTTTGAAGGATCCAAGGTGACGGGGAGTCATGAAGGTGGATTTGAAACATTTACCGCCACCATCGTGGTGAAGGATGGTCAGCTGGTTCCCAATGGAACCAGTGTTGAGATCGATATGGATTCCACCTGGTCGGACAGTGACAAATTGACAGGGCATCTTAAAAATGCGGATTTCTTTGATGTGCCCAGTTATCCAACAACCACATTCAAGACGACGCTTATTGAAAAGGCAGATGACGGATATAATATTACCGGAAACTTCAATCTGCACGGGGTGACCAAAAGTATTACCTTTCCTGCCGAAATTCAGGTATCGGAGACCGAGGTAAAAGTGAAAGCAGAATTTTTTATCAAGCGATTCGACTTCAATATCGAATACCCGGGGAAAGCCGATAATCTCATCAGGGATGAAGTGGTTATCAAGTTGAATATTGTTGCTGTTCCCAGTTGAAGATTATAATTCGCGTCAAAAGCTCCAACGAAAATATTGGAACTTAATGGTGGTGCCCACAGGTGCCACCATTTTTTGTCGAAATAACCGGTATGGCAAATATACAAAAGTTTCCAAACAGACGACAAAACCAGTGATTCAGGGTAATCAAAAATACCTTAGATTGGCGTTGCTTGATTTATGCCGAGGACACGAGACTATTTAAAAATGAAATCTAAAGGAGCAATAGTCAGCTTCTATCTGCGCTTCAAAGGGGTGACATTGCATTGGCGGTAGAACCAATCAACAAAGAAGAAGATGCCAACGTGAAGAGTGGGATGGGAACTTCTCTAAGTAGTGCAGTCAGGCAACATCTCAAAGAAATAGTTGAACTGCTTATTGCCAAAGGTGGCGTTTGAAGATGACGTGTCGTATGTGAAGACACTTGAGCAGAGAAAAGTAAGAGTTGTTTCAGCGGAGCAGGACCTCCGTAAAATAATCCATCTGGAAAATTAATCCTAAACGGCATCGCTAGTTTCACTGAGTTCCTGGTCATTATCACCAAAAACTCCTTCGCTGAATATCGAAAAATCTACCTGAAAAGAGGTGTAAAATCAGAATTAAACGCAAAGCAAGTGGAGCAAAAGGTGAAGCAATCTATGCTGCATATAATCAGGGGGGAGCCACAAAGAACGTCAGGAGACAATCGACTCATCCAAAATGAGTGTTTAGGGAAGATGGAAACACTACATTGTTAAAGAAAGCAAACGAGCTTTGCCTAAATCATCTCAAAACAAATAACAAGAGATGCTTTTCATGAAAAACACTCAATTCAGTGATTGGAAGATCCCCGCCATTGGTTATTACGTGATGACTCCAATTTGCGTGGTAATTTTTACCTCGGGATTGATTCCAGAAGAACCAACAGAAGGCTCAACTCTACAAATCATTCAAGGAACTAGTTTGTTTTTTGAAACGCTACTTTTGATTATTGGGCCAACCATTACCATACTATTGAAATAAGCCATCGCAAAGATCAGATCACAATAGCCCATCCAAGAATTTGGAGTTCATTAGTAAACGAGTGTTTAATCTTTTTAGATTCATCCTTGTTTTTTTCAAATGAACATGCACCGAATAATTGGGCAGCCTCTGAACCTTTGGGTCCGTTCCCTCATATAAAGTTTCAATGTCGCGTTGAATTTGATTCAATAAGTATATGCTTTCTTCATCCATAACAATCTAGCCTGACTCGCCTACATTAAATTTGAACAGATGAAAAAGCAAGTGGCACGCATGAGTGATACCTTTTTTGTGGTTAATAAATCCCTAAAACCTTAACTATATGCGACATACAAACATTTAGAATTTGTTGGAAAGATCTCATTAGGGATACAGTGGTGATCGAGTTGAATATTGTTGCTGTTCCCAGTTGAAGATTAAAATTCACGTCTAAAGCTCCAACTGAACCAAGGTAACTGGACAAAAAAACGCCTTAAGGTGTATCTCCAACTGATTGGTCATGGAATGATGGCAATCCCAGTCACCCAATCATAGGCCAAGGATCGGATGTTCCATCTGTTCTACCCAGCTATCACCTCAAACACCACGACACGGATTGTGGACCACAAACTTCAGATCTGACAATGGAGAGGCAGAAGAGGACTCCCAATTGTTGGTCTTGCCCATTACAATATGTTCAGCTCAAATTCTCATAAGTAAATAGACACTCTAGGGAAACATATTCATCCAAAATAAATGTTTGAGTGAAATTGAAAACTCATATTACAGATACAACTAAGAACGAAGGTTCTGCGCATATGATTGAAAACCAATGTCATTCCCACATCCTTTTGACAATATGTTGCTTCAAGCATGTGTTTCTGATCAAACCTCCAGAAATTCCACTTCCTATCCGAGGCGCTGAGCAGTAATGATAATCACATAATGAAAAGATTCGGGGACTGAGCTGCCGGCTTGCATGAACGACATGATAGGAACTGAATCACGAACCGATGAACCGTGGATCACAAGAAACGCCATCGAATAAACATAAAGTGTATCAATGAAAGATCAAAAACACATCGATCGCCGTCGATTTACTGTCAAGACAATGGCGGGTGCGAGCGCATTGCTTCTCCCAAGTGGGCTCCATGCCACTGAGAATAGCGGTAAGCTCAAACTGCTCAGCTATAACGTCTGGTATGGTTTCAGCGAGAAGGCAGAGCGCAAGGATGATTGGCTCAAGTTCATGAATGACCAGGCACCGGATATTGTCTCCCTGCAGGAACTGAACAATTACACCCCTGGAAAACTGGCCGTTGATGCCAGAAAGTGGGGCCATGCGCACAGTGTCCTGCTCAAGGAAGATGGTTTCCCTACCGGGATCACCTCAAGTCAGCCGATCACAGAGGTCAAGCGCATGACTGAAGGATTTCATCACGGTCTCTTGTCGTGCAAGACACATGGTATCCATATTTATGCGATTCATCTGCATCCCGGTAATTGGGAAATCCGACTGGGAGAAGTTGAGCTTTTGCTGAATGAAGTAGCCAAATTACCACCGAACGCAAAGGTTGTTTTGGTGGGGGATTTCAACACTTTTTCACCACACGACAAGGCGGCATACGATCAGGCTGACGATATGATCCCATTCTTCAAGCGCCTGGATATACGTACGAAAGGGAAAAATCTTCGCAACGGTCAACTGGATTATCGACACTTGAAAAATCTCGAGGATGCCGGGTTTGTCGACCTCATCCACCGCAAGCGCAAAGCATTCATTGGCACTTTTCCAACCCCATTGCGTGCGGATGAAGGCATGGGCCCTGATCGGCGGCTGGACTACATCCTTGCCAGTCCCGGCCTTGCCGCCTCCTGCCTGACGGCGAAGTGTATTGTCAACGAGACAACTGGGCTTTTATCGGATCATCAGCCCGTCAGTGCTTCTTTTGATCTCGCGGGCAGATAGTGCATCCCCTCCTTGCTCTGTGCTTGCGCATCTCGAGTGGATGCCTCAATCATCACGTCCAGAGAAGGCGAGCATCAGGTGGAGGGTGGCAACAAAAACATTAAAGAGTCCGGCAAAAAGCATGAGGGCTCCTCCCACGGGTTCATCATAATCGGGGCTGTTCAATACCTGACTGGTTGCATTGACGAGGATGAAGACACCGAAAACTCCGATACCACATGCAATGAGGATACCCAAAAAACCTATGTTCAGGAACATGTTCAAAACCGTGATACCCGCAAGGGCGAAAAACAATCCCATCATCAATCCTTTTGGCGCTGAGTATTGAACCTTGGTGATCATCACTGAAACACTGACACCAGCAAACACCAATGCGGTCAAAATAAGGGCTGCGGGAACAATGTCAGGGGCGAAGACACTGGCCATGTGGAGAACGGGTGCCAAGACCAGCCCAGATACAAATCCATCTCCGACCAATGCCATGGTGCCTATGACAGGGTTGTGACGGCAGGCCATGGCCAGATAAGGAATGCCATTGAGTGCCACCATGGCGACGATCCATCCGATGCCGGACCCAAAGAATTGGACCATGGCTGGCGAGCTGGATCCAATGCTCCCCCCAATCAAGGCCGAGAGGACACTCATGGACAACAGCATGTAGGTTTTCTTGATGGCAGAGGAACGCGCACTGTCGAGTTCCATGCTGCCAAAGAGTCCCTGCGAGATGGGAAGGGTATTTTCAAAACTACTCATGATGCGTTTATCTTTTTCAAAATAATCGTCTCCATTCAATTATAATAGAGGCTGCGTTTTATAACGGTGACAGGTGCAATACCAGCCGTCGATGTGCACCCGTGGGGCTTGCTTTTTAATGGATAGGCATTCCTTACGGTTCTTTCCAGGTGGTCACATCGGCCGTATTCGGCGTGACCGATTGATATGAGTAAGAACTTGTCCACAAGGCGTCGATTTGTCATAAGCATCCCATGCTTACTCGATTCTCCCACTGGCAACGGTGCATCTTTCATGGTGCGTTCTTTTTGTTTTTTGTGACGCTTGCCTCGCTTCAGATGCGGGCGGCTGCACCTCAACAGGGACTGAGGTTTGCCAATGGAGATCGTATTTTGTTTCTGGGTGACAGCATCACTCAGGACGGGCGTTATGTGGCTTTCATCGAAACCTACCTTTGGGCTGCTTATCCGCATCTTGACCTCACGGTGATGAACATGGGAGTCAGTGCCGAGACTGTCTCCAATACTACCGAGCCTGGTCATTCGAGAAGACCGTGGGTGCACGATCGTGTGGAATCCGCGTTACGTATCGCAGAACCGGATTGGGTATTCATATGCTACGGTATGAATGACGGGAATTATTACCCGCCCCGCCGCGATATTCAGCAGGCCTACCAGACTCAGATGGCACGCCTCATCAAAAAGATTGAGTTGACGGGTGCACGGATCGTTCTCCTGACACCCCCTCCTTTTGATCCCGTCAGTAAACCTTCGAAAAATTTGCTTCCTCCCGGTGCCGATGTCTATGGCTATGGCCAGACCTATGTGCATTACGACACTACCTTGGCGGTCCTTGGAGGATTGGCTCTGGGAAGTTTCGGTGACCGCGTCGAACAGTTCATTGATATCCATACCCCGCTTCATGATTACATCACTGTCGCGCGCTCAAAAGAATCCGGCTATCGCTACGGAGATGGAGTGCATCCTCCCCTGGACGGGCATCTGGCATTTGCACTTGCCATCCTGGAGGCAATGGGCGAGGAACGTCATGAAGCCTATCAACTGCTTCATCAGTTGACGGGTGTTGCGCTCAAGACGGAGGCAGCTGGAAACGAAGCGTTCGATCAGCATGAGTCGCTCTGGAAAGATCTGGGTGCGAGGTTCAATCGTTTGAGCAGGCTTTACCGGGAGCACACGCTTCCTCACACCCGCAAGAAGGCACCTTCACTGGACGGGGGTGTTTCGAAGGCCGGTGAACAGGAGAAGGAACTGCGTCAACGTATTCTTGAAATGCTCAAGTAAGCCATGTGCAGTGAATGGTTCCTGTGGGTTTTGACTCACGCTGAAGCGGGCCATGCATACAGCGCGTGAAGGTCCAAAGTCAGGATTGAAAGTTCAAACAGCCTTTTCGGGGTTCCATCAAGATGTTCAATTCACCTGCGCTTATCTTTTCCAGTAATGTGACTTGCTTGAATATATTTTCAGTCTGAATTTTTCTGATACTTCAAAGCACCAAATGCTTGGTGAATGCACATCCTTTCGGGAATGAATAAAAATTGGAATACCCTTGATTGATAAGTATTACTTGATCAGCAGGGGATCCCCTGCTTCCAGCATGTCTTCGTAGATCGCATTGTAGGTGAAGTCCTCCATGGAGCCTATTATTGAAAAGCTGTCAGGTGGTAATTCTGAGATTAGACGGTCTATAATTCTTCGTCCTTTATCATCATCAGGTAGATCTTTTGATGGTTCTGCTCTTGAGTAATTATTTTTAAGTCTACCCAGAATTGAATCCAAACTGATGTCTCTTCTTTCACCCCAAGTCGTTTTATTATTGAATAGCCATGGTTCATTTGGATCATGCTGCAATGATCTCCTGTAATCATGTAAGTGTGTAAAAATCCATCCCCATAATAAGGGGTCTGGTGACAATCCTTCCTCAGTCAAGATTTTGTGTATCTTTTCAAAAGCGGGCGAATACCGAGATGGGTTATTGTAGAAAGCTGCAAGGAAACCATGTTTTTCAACCAAATCTGCCATTTCAAAAAATGCAGGACGATCTTCATCCGCAATTTCTTTGCCTTCACTCATCATATCATACACCTCCGAGTCAAAAGTGACTTCTGGATGGTAAACGGGTTCAAATGGAAATTGGTCCATCCACGCCTGTCTGCTTTCCCAATAAGTGGCTTCTTTTGCCTTCAACTGCTCTTCGACCGCCCGCTTTTGAATCAGCGCCTCGTGATGCGCCCGATGACGCCTTTCCAGATCGGCTTTTGCCGAACGCTGTGATTCAATGCCTGATAAAATGGATTTCGCAACCGCACTGCCTTTTGCCTCAGGATGAACGTCAGTACTTTCCAGAACCTCACCCGGAACTACAAGGCTCCGTTGAGTCTCGTTACGAAAATTCTTTAAGGTGAAAACAGCGAGCAACACGATACCGAAAAGCCCGATGATGGTTAATAAAGGTCGAGACATACGCATACTGGTGATGGGTTTTTATCGTTGTTTAATCTAGTTCAGATGGGAGCTTGGCCCTTCTCTCCTTAACAACCAGTCGGTCGATCCACCGACAAGCCTCGACCGGAAACAAATGCAGGATAGGCTGATCAGGAAAGGCGCAATCATGAATATTCTTCTCCTTTTCAACCCATCTGGAAACACCTCCATAAACAATTGGCCTTTCTAACAACCTTTCATTTTCTCCGCACAGTTTGAAATAGCGACTACTAGGGCTGTCGGCACGAAGCAGAATTTTTTTTCGATCATCAATCACATTACTCTGGTCAATAATCTTTCCTCCCCAGTATGTGATTTTTTTCCTCATGTAGCTTATCTCAGCAGGATAGTATCCTTTTTCTTTTAACTTGGGGTGAAGTGTAGCCGTTGTCGCAGACCAGTCAGAATAAACGACAAAATATCCTACTCTCCATCGCTCTTTTACATCAGCTAGTTTACATCCGAGAGAAAGAGAGGGGTCATGGATACTACCGCTAAATACCTCCTGTGCGTCTGTATCTGATATCGATTGCCCTGTGCCACTCGCAGTCCAGAGATATGGGAAAGAGGGGATCCCAAGTAAGTTCTTAACGACAAAAGTTTTTGTCCATCCTTTTAAATTAGCGCGCATATCAAGTTGGTCGATAGGACTACCATTGGGGTCTGTATCTCGTTCGTTTCCTCGGGAAGCACTTTGTCTCACTTGATACGGATGACTATCGATGGTGTCGCAAGGATTGTAATCTGCGGAGAGCCAATAATTAGCTCCTGTGTAATAGGCTCCGACGGCCATCGCTTCTGATCGGTCGTTCCGTGGGTCACCATTCTGATCAAGCCACATATCGAGTGCCGTGCCTGCGGCAAGTTCAACGATGATGGCAATGACGTCTGGCACGGTAAGAAGGGGAGCAGGTCCGGCCGCTCTCAATCGCGGTTGGAAGATACTCGCAAGGAACATGCAAATGGCTATCAAGCAGGATAAGGTTTGTGTGCGTCTTTTACGGGCGAATCGTGGACTGTGGATATGCTTCATTCTTGTTGCTTTCTTTGAGTGGGTTAATAGGTAGAATGTAGTATTACAAATGTATACATAAAATACTAAGTCAACCAAAAATATAACTATAAACAAATTATATTAATTGAGTGTCGCGTTTTAATAAACCATGGCTGTTTTTGATGGCTTATCTCTTTTGTCTTGTGCTGGAAGTTGCAGGAAAAACGAAGGGAATGGTCCCATCAAGCGTCGAGCAACAGAGAACAAATCTCAGCTGATTTCCATCCTTTTCGCGCAAGCCCTTCAATGAAGGGCCCTGGACGGGATACAGGTTCTGATGGGACTCACGGACATGACGTTGTCCCATGGTCACGCAACACTTTGTTGATGGATATCATCGTCTCAGGTAATCCATTTGCGATTACTCACTTGTCCGTTTCTGTGCGCAACAGTCAGGAAGGTATTGCGGCGACCTGATGAATCTCGCCCCTCCGTCCAGAGGGGACAAAGTGGTTTGCCAAACCCCTGCAGGCAGTGTATGCAGTTAGATTCTGTTTGTTTAAAACGAGCCATACACTCAACGACATGTCTGAACCGACGATCATCTATACCAAAACTGACGAGGCACCCGCCTTGGCCACCCATTCTCTGCTACCGATTATCAAGGCTTTCACGCGCCCCAGCGGCGTTCGTGTCGAGATCCGTGATATCTCACTCGCGGGCCGCATCATTGCACGCTTCCCCGAATATCTGAAAGAAGCTCAGCGGATTGGAGATGCCCTTGCCGAGTTGGGCGATCTTGCAAAAGCACCAGATGCCAACATCATCAAACTTCCCAACATCAGCGCGTCGCTGCCTCAGCTGAAAGGAGCGATCAGCGAGTTGCGGGGCAAAGGGTATGCCCTGCCGGAATATCCTGCGGATCCTCAGACTGACGAGGAACGCGCTACCAAGGATCGATATGACAAAATCAAGGGAAGTGCCGTAAACCCTGTGCTGAGGGAAGGTAATTCCGATCGCCGAGCACCGCAGGCAGTCAAGGCGTATGCACGCCAGAACCCTCATTCCATGGGCGTGTGGTCCAGCGAATCCAAGACCCGTGTCGCGACCATGGGCGAGGGAGATTTCAGATCGAATGAACAATCGGTGACCGTTTCCGAGGCGACCGATGTAAAAATCGAATTCATGGGTAACGATGGCCAATCAGTGGTTCTCAAAGAAAAAACCGCCCTCCTCGACGGGGAAGTTCTGGATGCGACGCGGATGTCCCGCAAAGATCTCGTAGGTTTTCTGGAAGGCCAGATGGCTGAGGCCAAGGAAAAAGGACTTCTCTTTTCCCTGCACATGAAAGCGACCATGATGAAAGTGAGCGACCCCATCATTTTTGGGATTTGCGTCGAGGTTTTTTTCAAAGAGCTGATCGCAAAGCATGCCTCAGTGCTTGAACAAAGTGGCGTGGATTTCCGAAACGGTTTCGGGGACCTTCTCGCCCGCATGGATGAACTTGCACCCGAGACCCGGGCCTCCCTTGAGGCGGATATTACTGCAGCTTTCGCTCAGGGACCCGACCTGGCGATGGTCAATTCAGACAAGGGCATCACCAATCTGCACGTTCCCAGTGATATCATTATTGATGCGTCCATGCCGGCCATGATTCGTTCCTCTGGCCAGATGTGGAATGGGCAGGGTGAATTGCAGGATACACTGGCGGTGATCCCCGACAGTTCCTACGCCGGTGTCTACGAGGCCACTATTGATTTCTGTCGGGAGAACGGTGCCTTTGACCCTAGGACCATGGGAACCGTTCCCAACGTGGGGCTCATGGCGCAAAAAGCCGAGGAATACGGCTCACACGACAAAACTTTTCAAGCTCCTGGAGATGGACACATCCGCGTGTCGGATGGCTCGGGTAAAGTGCTTTTGGAGCACGCGGTGGAAGAGGGGGATATCTGGCGCAGTTGCCAGACCAAGGATGCCCCCGTGCGCGACTGGGTCAAGCTGGCGGTCAATCGAGCGCGTGCGACCGGGTGGCCAACGGTTTTCTGGTTGGACGAGCAGCGGGCTCATGACGCTCAATTGATCACCAAGGTCAATACCTACCTGAAAGATCACGACACCGATGGGCTTGATATCCGGATCATGTCCCCTGTGGAAGCGACTCAGTTCTCACTGGCACGCATTGCCAAAGGTGAGAATACCATTTCAGTGACGGGCAATGTCCTGCGTGATTATCTCACGGATCTATTTCCCATCCTCGAAGTGGGCACCAGTGCCAAGATGCTTTCCATTGTGCCCCTCATGAATGGTGGCGGATTGTTTGAGACGGGTGCAGGTGGCTCTGCTCCCAAGCACGTTCAGCAGTTTGAGCAGGAGAATTACCTGCGCTGGGATTCACTGGGAGAATTCCTGGCCCTCGCAGTGTCGCTCGAACACCTCGCCACTGTGCATCAAATTCCCAAGGCGAAGGTCCTGGGAGCTGCCCTGGACAAGGCCACGGAAAAACTTCTTTCCGAAAATAAATCTCCGACCCGGCGTCTGGGTGGGATCGATAATCGCGGCAGTCACTTCTACATTGCTCTCTACTGGGCAGAGGCACTGGCGGCCCAGGAAGAGGATGTTGCTTTGAGAGATTTGTTTAACCCGGTGGCACAGGCACTTGCCAACGGCGAGGATCAAATTCTCAAAGAGCTATTGGATGTTCAGGGTTCGGCAGTGGATACGGGGGGGTATTACCAGCCCGATGATGCCAAGGCTTCTGCAGCCATGCGATCCAGCGGTACTTTGAACCAGATTATTCAGGGTATCTCGCAGGATTAAGCGAGGGCTATCTGGCGCGTACGCCCAGGCCTGACAGCTACTTCGCTCAGGGTCATTTTAATGGAACAAGCGGGTGCTCTCTCTGGAGCGCCCGTTCTTTTTTGTGTCTGCCTGTCCTCGTGTTCGGTGTGCCCGCGGATCCATGTGACGCGACATGTTCCACCGCCGCACATACCCTTCAGCTTCCGGGTTCTGGGTGCTATCGCCGGCATTGACGAAGGTCGTTTTCGCATTCATAAGTTCTGTATGCCATACCTCAAATCCTTAACCAGATCTGTGTCTTTCAGGCTCCTTGAAACCGCCTGCTGGATCATGGCTTGTTTCTTTTGCCTCACCTCCCGGGCGCAGCCCACGGACAATCCCTTGCTCATGCCGCGACTCCTGCCCGGGCAATCGACGTTTGTCTTTTCGCTCTATGGATCCCCGGGTGAGGTCCAGGAGTTAAAGGATCTCATCACCTTCATGAAGGAAAAGGGGCTGGGGGGTGGATTTGATCCCGGACCTGGCGCCGGAGTTCAGGCGGCTCCTCTGCTGACGGCCATCGCCGAGGCTGGATGGCCGGTGGTCTGCTATCCTCCCGATGGTGGTCGCATGCAAGTCAAGGGAGGCACCAGCGTCCTGGATCCAGCCGGTGAATACGCCCTGCGGGTCCTGGACCGGGCCGGTCAGTTCGGGGCCATTCAGTTGGGGGAGTGGGGCTATCATTTTCACCGCCTGACTTCGGATACAAATTGGTGGAAGGCTGTCCTGGGTGATGACTACGAGACTCAGGTCCAGCACTACCTGATCCCAGCCGAACAGCGCGGCTATGCCAGGGCACCCCAAACGCGCAGGGATTGCTACGAACAACTCAGGGAATATTTCTACTGGCATCGCCAAGCCAAGAGCGGACGGCTCATCAGTGTCACCGGGCATTCTCATTACGAAGCCTACGCCGCCGAATGGGGGACTGCCGCCATTGGTCTGGAGGTGGGTGAAAACATTCGGTTCACGCAATCGAAGTTTGCGTTCGCCAGGGGAGCATCGCGTCAGTGGAACCTCCCGTGGACGGTGCAGGTCAGTCCATGGTTCGGACCCAGCGTCACCACACGGGGGCCGTTAAAGAAGGAGGGGAACATCACCTCCGGAATGGACGCCGGCCACTCGCTGAGCCTATACGAGCGCATGTGGTTGCACGCATGGTTTGCGGGCGCAGCGATGGTCACGCCGGAAAACAGCATCCGCATCTTTTTCGAAGAAGCCCGCCATCCCTGGCCCCTGACCGAACAGGGACGGGCTGCCGTACGCGTCCATAGCTTCATGCAGGACCATGATCGGGGCAACCCCTACACGCCCCTCCTCGTTGTGCTGGATCACATGGCAGGCTACGCACCCTATCACGCACGCACTTGGGGGGTGCTGGAACGGACCCCCGGTGACTGGGAGATTTTTGATCTGCTGGAACGTCAGCTTTATTTTTCCAGTGAACGCTTCACCTACCCGGATCAGGCAGGTAATCCCGAAGCCGGTTACCTGCATCCCACACCCCAGGGAGAGATCGCGGACGTCATGTTGAACACGGTCAACGGAGCGACCATGAGTCGTTACCCCTGTCTCCTGCTGGCGGGTGACATGGACTTTTCTCCCTTCTTTCTTTTTGAATTGGAGAAGGCCGCACGGGCAGGCAGTCGCATCCTCATGCACCCGCGTCATGCGGCGGTCATCGGAGAGGCGGCACTGAAGAAACTGCAGGCCGCCGGCCAGGTGAGTGTGACCTCACCCGAACGACACACAGAGACCGAACGGATGACCGCCGTCTCTAGCGACACCCTGGCAAAGCTTTCACGAGAGTTCTTGCCGATCGAGCTTTCCGGCGATGCCATTCAGTATCAGGTCAATCGCAACGCCCAAGGATGGGTGATCGAACTGATCAACAACGACGGTGTTTACAAGACAGGTGATCAACCTGCGAAGATCTACCCGCAAGCCACGGCCAGCATCCGGCTCAAGCCGCGCTTCCGCTTCCAGAGCGCTCGTGAATGGATCACCCGCACCACGCTGAAAGTCGACGAAACAGGCAGCATTCCCCTGCAGATTCCCCCCGGCGAAACTCGCTTCGTGGCCTTTGAGATCAAGTGACACAGGAGAAAAGGTTCTGTTTATCCATACAAGTTCGATCAATGTAATCTCAACAGGAATCGAAGGTCGCAGTGGAATCGTGGGTTTTTCTGCGCTTCTGCTCGATTCCAAAAAGAGTCCGCAGCGTGCGCGCTCTGCGTGAAAACGAGTTGACAAAACCTTTTCTTGGAACGAGCGTTAGCGTTCCATGAAATACCTCTACATGTTTCCAATCGTGGTTGGCTTGATGGTTTCTGCATCCAGCCTGGCCAAAGCCGATCCCCACCAGGACCTGGCCCATCAGATCAAGGCTGAAATCGTAAAAGTCGAAGTCGAGGCCCTGCTCGATACCTACCGTGAACTGACCCAGCGCATCCATGAACTGCAACTCGAGCAAGTGCACCTTGAGGTGGAGGTCGAGACAGCGGGGGATCAAGCCGAGCGTGTGGCATTGGAACAGCAAGTGCGCCGGGTGCACATCACTCGGGATCGTATGGAACACCTGAGGGCGGAGACACGAGAGAAACTGCATCATCATGCCGAGGCTTTGTCTCAGCATGCACATGGCGCAGGTCGTCATGATGAAGATCATGGAGATCAAGAAGGCCGTCAGCATGAGGACTGTGGGGAGGAATGTAAGGACGAGTGCGAGGGACACGAAGAACATGGAGAACATGAGGGTCGCCATCACGGAGATCACGACGGCCGTCATCATGAGGATGCCCATGAGGGTCATGACGACCACAGTTCAAAGGCTGATGCCTTGAGGGAAAAATTACATTACCTTGAGCGTGAGATCGAGGAACTGCATAACGCAGGCAAACACGAGCACGCAGAGAAGCTGGAACACCACGTCCGTGAGATTCACCAGCAACTGGAAGGCGACGAAAGCCGCCATCACGACGATCATGGAGAACATCATGACCGTCATCACCAGGATGCCTTGAGGGAAAAATTACATCACCTTGAGCGTGAGATCGAGGAACTGCATGACGCGGGCAAACATGAACACGCAGAGAAGCTGGAACACCACGTCCGTGAGATTCACCAGCAACTGGAAGGCGACG
>OJCR01000153.1_pt1 | contig 35913 bp, 25 predicted proteins | sample 1591611 | NCBI WGS metagenome assembly OJCR01 (sample SAMN05416815, study PRJEB24817) | seawater metagenome | isolation source: Sea water | place: Canada:Atlantic | collected 2013-07
CAGCTCAACTCCATCGAAGCCAAACTCACTAGCGAGCTCGATACACTTGTGGAGATCCCGCAGTTCATCGTTGCGAAACCGCCACAGCGAATACGTGGACAGCGCAATCGGGTTGGATCGTTTCGGCTTCCCTTCGTGATGAGCGGCACGAGCGATTCCGGGGAGCCCCGCCAGGGTGGACGCAGCAAGAGTGGATTGGAGGAACTGTTTTCGATTCATCTTGGGGTATCAAACTGAGAAAATCCTACGGGTAACCGCTTCCACAATCGAGCGCGTAATCTTAGGTCACTCAGGCTCTCGCTTGATTTCGGTTCGGTGCCCCCCCAACCTCCTCACCATGCCGAAAGAGCTAAATTTCAAACAAGAGCTTACCGGCTGCTTCGGGCTCCCCGTCGCGGAGAATCCTACTCAGGCGATGATTGAACCGGCCTACCGTGCCATGGGCCTCGACTGGCGCTACCTCACTCTTGAAGTTCGTCCCGAGAATCTCGCTGCCGCCGTCGCCGGTGCCCGTGCTTACGGCCTGCAAGGTTTCAACTGCACCATCCCGCACAAGGTCGCGGTCATCGAGCATCTGGATGGACTCGGCGAATCGGCCGAACTCATGGGCGCCGTAAACTGCGTCGTTAATCGCGACGGCCAATTCATCGGGGAAAACACCGATGGCAAAGGCTTCGTCTCTTCTCTGCGCGAAATCACCGACCCGGCCGGAAAATCCTGTGTGATCTTTGGTGCCGGCGGCGCTGCCCGCGCCATCAGCGTGGAGATGGCCCTGGCCGGTTGCACCCAAGTCACGATCGTAAATCGTTCGATCGAACGCGGAACCGGACTCGTCGATCTGCTCAACACCAAGGTGAAAGCGGTATCCAGTGAAAAATTCGCCGCACACTTCTCGGCCTGGAGTGGCGACTATCAGATTCCGGCGGAAACGGATGTCGTGATCAATGCCACCTCGATCGGGCTCTATCCGGATATCGAAGCACGGTTGGCACTTGATCTGGAAACACTGACTCCAAACATGGTCGTAGCCGACGTCATCCCGAACCCACCCCAGACTCATCTCGTCAAAGACGCCCGTGCTCGTGGTTGTCGCGTCATCGACGGCCTCGGCATGCTCGTCTCTCAAGGTGTCATTGGTATCGAATACTGGACGGGGCAATCACCCGATCCCGCCGTAATGCGCGGCGGTCTAGAGGCCGTCTTCGGCGTCTAAGAAACCTGGGTTTGGTAATTTCGATTTTCGCCGAATTCTCGAAGTAAAGTAACCTATTAGGTTACTTTCATAACGACACTATCTACCCAGTTGAAACGGTCGGGCATAAAGCCCGCCCCCTCAAGCGAGGCACCCGCCATAAGGGTTCGGCGTTCCTGTCTGCCATAACCTTGGCGAAGGAGGAACGCCCGACATTTGATCTCTATTCAGCTACGCGATCAACTCTTTGATAACGCTTCCGCCGAATTGGCTGAGCTGTTTGTAGCGGCCGCCGTGGAAATAGGTCAGCTTGTTGTCATCGAGTCCTAACAGATGGAGCAGCGTCACGTGTAGATCGCGAATGGGGTGAACCACGTCCACGGCCTTGCGGCCGAGTTCGTCGGTGGCACCGACAATGGCACCTTTCTTAACGCCGCCACCGGCCATCAGGACGGTCATGGCGTCGGCGTTGTGATCGCGACCCAGGGAATAGACTCCTCCCCGTTTGTTGTTGTCCGGGGTGCGACCGAATTCTCCGGTCCAGACCACGAGAGTATCATCGAGCATGCCCCGTTGTTTGAGGTCACGAATCAGCGCGGCCATGGGTTTATCCACACTGCGAATGCGCGACTTGTGACCGCGTTCGAGGTAGTCGTGACTGTCCCAACCGCCACTGAATATTTGCACAAAACGAACGCCCTTTTCGACCAGACGACGCGCCATGAGACACTGTCCGCCGAACGTGGAAGTCTCGGGCTCATTCAAGCCATACATCTCGCGGGTCTTCTCGGTTTCCGAGGAAATATCGACGGTGTCCGGCACTTCCATCTGCATGCGGTAAGCGAGTTCGTAATTCTCCATGCGGGAGTTGAGCTCCTGATGCTCCGGATGGAATTTTGCGTGTTCCTGGTTGAGGAACGCCATCTCGTCGAGGAAGCGGCGTTGGTGATCACGCGACTTGTAGGATTGGCCCTCCAAATCGAGAATGGGCGAACCCTCGGTGCGCAGACGCGTGCCTTGATAATGCGCCGGCAAAAATCCGTTAGACCAGTTACGTGAACCGCCTTGCGGCATAGCCAACTCGGTCATCACCACGTAGCCGGGCAGATTTTGATTCACCGAACCCAGACCATAACCCGCCCAAGCACCGAGTGCAGGATCGCCGCCCAGGCGACTGCCGGTGTTCATGTGGAACAGCGCCTCGGGATGATTCAGCGACTCCGCGTGACACCCCCGGTAGTTACACAGTTCATCCGCGATATAGGGATCAGCCATGTGATCCCATTGATCACACATTTCGATGCCGGACTGCCCGACCTTGCGGGACCCGAACGGGCTACCGACGTAGAAGCGGAAACCCGTCGCGAGACCGGACGTATCATTCGATTCCGTCTTGTGTAGTTTATGCAACATGGGCTTCGGATCGAAGGTGTCCATGTGACCGGGGCCACCCTCCATGAAGAGCATGATCACGTTCTTGGCCTTGGCCGGGAACATCGGGTCACGCGGGGCCAACGGTCCGGATGCTTCTTGGGCGAGAAGATCGGTAAACGCGACGGAACCCATTGAGGCACCGAGGCCATAGAGGAACTCACGGCGGGTAAACGCGTTGGAAACGGGGCGGGAACAAATAGGAGCTTTCATGGGCAGTCCTTAGTAGAGGTAGGTAAATTCGTTGGTGTTAAAGAGCAGCAGACAAAGATCGGCCAAGGCTCGGGTCTTTGGATCGACATCGAGGGCTTTCAGATCGGCGACGTAGTTTTCGAAGATCGGGAGGATCTCCTCATATTCGAAGACTGAACCGGAAAACTCCTCGACCAGAGATCGCGTGATCGCCTTCGGATACGCAGCCGGTTCGGGTGTCACGCCCTCGTGGTATGACGTCATCTCGCGAAGATACGTTGTGAGCCGCTTCTTTTCGTCGCCGGTGGGATTACGGTTCAGCGCGATTTCAAAGGCTCGATTGATCTTTGCCGAATCGAGCAGGATATCTTCGTTGAGACGGCTGGCAAAAGCGATCGAGCGATCCGTCACCACATCACTGTTCATCATGGTGAACGCCTGGGGCGATACCGCCGCCACATCGCGACGTTCACAGGAGATATTGGGGTTAGGTTGATTGAAAATCTCGAGGAACGGATCGGCCTGTCCTCTCACGCGATAAGCGTAAATGCTGCGACGATTGCGTTCTTCCGGCGTGCGCGAAGGTTGGTAGGCCGGCGACAGCGAGAACTGAATCATCCGAGGTTGCAGCGCCACTTCCATGTTGATCTCGGGCATGACCGGCAGTCCACCGACAGCCGGGTTCAACTCACCTGTCATGTATAACATCGAATCGCGTAATTCTTCGGCGGTGAGGCGACGGTTCGGATAAAACGCGAGCAGGAGGTTGTCTGGATCGGTGTTGGCGAGGTCCTTTGAATTCGGATGTCGACTCGCCATTTGGTAAGCCTGCGAAGACATGATTAGGCGATGGAGTCGTTTGATCTTCCAACCGTTTTCGACGAAGTCTGCGGTCAGCCAATCGAGCAGTTTGGGATGCGTCGGCTTGTTGCCCTTGGCGCCAAAATTATTCGGATTTCCGGCGATAGCGCGGCCGAAGTGATGCTGCCAAACCCGGTTCACGATGGAGCGAGTGGAGAGCTGATTGCGGGGATCCGCCACCCAATCAGCAAAAGCCAAGCGACGGCCAAACAACTTGTCGCTGATCACGTAAGGATCATGACCATCTTCATTGACCGGAAGCTTAATGGCGCTGAGCACCCCGGGCTGCACCGAATCACCCAAAGCTTCGAGCGCGCCACCGGTGTAGATATAGGTCTCCGGAATCTCCACCTCACTCAGATTGATCTCATCCTCCGGCATACGCAGCTTCCGCGCATTGAGCGCCTTGGGAGTCGGTCCGTTGTAAACGCTCTGGACCATGGGTTCGTAGCGTTCGAGACGACGGTTCCAAATCCACGAATCCTGCTTCCGCACCTTGTAACGGCCCTCTTCAATGTAATCCAATCCGATGTTACGGGGAGGCTTTAACTCATCGGGCAGTTCATTCAGCACATCCCCGGTGGCATACGGTAATCCATGGTCTACAAACCAGGCCCGCGATGCGTCCTCCTTCTTCTTCGCCAGCGCATCCTTTTTCACGTCCGCGAATTCGAGGAGCATTTCGACCATCTTTTTGCCTTCGTCAAACCCAGCCAAGTTCTCTTCGGGCAAGAAGTCCGCGTGGCGCTCCGCCATCTGCGTGCCGGAGAACGTCGCATACATGCGGTAGTAGTCCCGGGTGGGCAGTGGATCGAACTTATGATCGTGACATTTGAAACAGCTCATCGTGGTGGAGAGGAAGGTCTGCCCGACCGCATCCACCACATCATCCAAATACTGTTGGCGTGCCTGCGGGAGTAGCACCATCGCCGGGTCCCATGGACCCATGCGCAGGTAGCCGGTGGCGACGAGCAGTTCAGGGTCTTTCTCTCCTTCCGGTTGCATCTCCCACAGTTCGTCGCCGGCGAGCTGTTCGACAATAAACTCGTTGTAAGGTTTGTCCTCATTGAAGGCGCGAATCACGTAGTCGCGGTAGCGCCATAGGTTCGAGCGTTCGTAATCGTTGGAGAGTCCGGCCGTGTCGGCGTAACGGGCAATATCCAGCCAATGCTGGGCCCAACGCTCGCCATGGTGTGGACTGCCGAGCAAACGATCGACCAAGCCCGCTATCGCAGCGGCAGGATCCCGCTTGTGCGCCTTCTCGAAAGCCGTGACCTCCTCCGGCGTCGGTGGTAGGCCGATCAGATCAAAAGTCGCTCGGCGAACCAAGGTGCGAGCGTCCGCCGAGGGAGCCGGCTTCTCACCCGCGGCGACGAGTTTTCCACCCACGAAGTAGTCCACGGGGTTACCCTTAAAGTCAGCGGGGATCTCCGGTTTCTTGACCGGTTCAAACGCCCACAGGTCTTCCAGCTGATAACGACGGTAAGTCCACTCGTCGGACGTGCCTCCACTTGTCTCCAGAATAATACCCTCATCCGTGACCCGTTCGCCCCAGTTGGCGGCGCGGTGGTGAGCGATCCGCTCCTCGGTCGGCCAGAGGGCACCACCTTCGATCCACTGCCGTATATCGTCGATCTGCTGCTGGTTGAGTCGATCATTTTGCTTGGGGGGCATTTCGAGATCTTCGTCCTGCCAGAGAATCGCCTGGAACATCGCACTTTCATCCGCATCACCGGGGACCAATACGTTGCCGTAGCCATCGCCACCGAACAGGAGTTCGTCGAGGGAAGTCATCACGAGACCACCTTCGATCTCTTCTTCGTCGTCACCGTGACAGGCGAAACACTTCTGTTTCATCACGGGCAACACCTTAAGGGCAAAGTGCGCCTCGGCCGCATCGTCACTTAGCGCGAAGCTGGAGGATGTCGCTACGAGCAGCGCGCAGGCCGTGGTGGTGAGTTTGGTGAGAGGGGTAATCCTAGGGTTTTCCATGCTGATAAATTTCAGTGATCTTCTCGTCGCTCAAGGCGGCGGCAAAAAAGGCAAATTCGTCCATACTTCCATTCAGGTTACGGACGGCAAAAGCGGGGTCTTCGCGGGAAGGCATTCCCCAATTCCCGATCGACGCGGCGCCGATGTTGGTGGTCTCGACCAGAAACTCTTCTGGAATGGTTTCGCGACTCAACACCTGCCCATTGAGAAAGTGCGTCGTTTCCCTGGCATCCACATTGTAGACCGTGGCGACCATGAGCCACTGACCACTCATGGAGGAATCCCAGAATGACGGCGAATAGAAGATGTGCTTGTCTTGGACTCCTTTGGCCGAGTCGTAATTGTCATTCTTCTTCACTGAGAAGAAGAGACGGCCGTCGTCCATGATCTGCCAATGCGGTTCGTGCAGCTCGTGACCATCGGTGAGGAAGAGAGAGTTAAACCACCGATCGAGACTGTTGATCTTCACCCAGGTGAGAAATGTCATGGAGCGAAACTCACCCGGCACCACTAAACGCACGCGACTGCCCGTCGGTGAAAAATCGAGAGCCTGCCCTGATCGACCCCATCGGTCCGCCACCTCCGCGGCGGCGACTACAGCGCCCTCACCCACCTGAGTCGCGCTGGACATGACACCATTCGGCAAACGACGGCTCCACTGATCGGCCGCGTCCATACTGTAGTGAGCCACCAAACGAGGATCCTGTTGCAGGTCGGTCGTGTAGCGTTCCCACCGTTCAAACTGAGCGACACGCGATGAATTGCGCCGCGCAGTGATCTCTTCGATTCCGATGAACGCCGATGCATCCGCCGCCATCGCTTCGGTGTCGCCATTGGCATCGAAGCGGATCGCCTGGCCACCATCTAACTGCTGCATGGGTTGATCTTTGGAGTGCCATTCGATTTCGCCTTCCAGCACGTGCACGACCGATTGTCCGTCGATCACATCGAGCGCGAACTCCGTGCCGAGATCGACGACGCGACCTTCCGGACTATTGACCAAGAAACCGTGAGCCGCTTCAGGCACGCGGGCCCGCATTTTTCCCGCCACCAAATTGATCTCCATCGGCGAAACGATTTCGAACTGCGCTGCACCTTCGACAATCACGCTGACGCCGCTAAAGAGCTCAATCTGCGCGGCACCCGAAACGAGGGCGAGTTCACCAGCTGGCAAAAGGTCGCCATCGGCGAGTAAACGCCCGTCCGCCCATTCAGCATCCACCTGCCCCACCACAACCCCAAAACCTTGGGCGAGTTTTTCAACCGGCGCGAAGCCGTTATCGGCTGGCTGGGTCCAAAATATGGAAGCCAGACTCAGCACCATGACCACCGCAGCCGCGGCCACCATCACGCGAGCTCCAGACCACCACGACGAGGTGGCTGAGGTGGGCATCGGCACGACCTCACTGCCCAAAGTGGTTTCGAGTAAAGTCGCGAGTTCTAAACGTTGGTAATACTCTTCACGCACCTGCGGATCGATCGACATCTCGGCCTCGAGCAGCAGGAAATCAGCTTCGGAAATATCGTCTTCGATCAATGCATCGATCAAACGGCTGCGATCACTCCGGTTCATGCTCGGCCCTCCTCGGTGGCGACGCGGTTAGAAATGCAGTTCAGCAAAACACTACGCAGACGATGAAGCGTTACCTTGAGTCCACCCACACTACGACCCGAACGCGCTGAATAATCCTTCAACGTAGCGGACGAGTTGTAGCGATGCAGCAACAGCTCGCGGTCCTTAGGTTTCAAATTATCCAGACAACCCCGCAGGGCCTCGTGGCGCTTCTCCAAATCCTCAGATCGCGTGGACATCTCTTCGGCAATGGTCTCGTTCAGCTCCTCGCTGAAGCCCAATCGCGCCGAACGCGCCTGTTCCTTCCGGTAGTTCAGCACCTCGTAACGAGAGATACTGAAGGCCCACGCCCGAAAATTGGTGCCGATTTCAAAGTCAGCCCGTTTACGCCAAATCGTTGAATTGGCCTGTTGCGTGACATCGTGCCCCGAAGGATCTCCCGGTAGTAACGACTGCACATAGATCCGCAGGGCCAACTGCAAGTCGGTCAACTGCTCTACGAATGCACTTTCGTTTTCCAGTCCGTTCATGGGATATTACATACAATAAATGCCTATTTCGGAGAAAGGTTAACCAAAACTCTCAAAATTTTTTGAGAAATGCGGATTTAGCCGAAAAACCAGCCACAAGAGGTTGAGCCGCACCGCGATCAGCGGTGGAGCCGGGTTATCCGACCGTTTTGCAGCGCCCCCATAGGACACCCCAGGACCCTGGTGAGGGTCACCGGTAATTGGGACACGGAGGGCCAACCGCCGGTCAAGCGGCTTGAATAACTGGAAAAACAGTTAGAGCGCCTTCACGCGAGGCGTGTATTCATTGAGATACTGCTCGTTGTGCTTATCACCACCGATCGTATTGGCGCTTTTCCAAACCGGCGGTTCCACGCCATTTTTCAAACAGAGCTCGATCGTTTCCATCACAAGCCAATTGATCGCAAAACACGCTAGCACGTTGCAGGTGCCTCCAACCTTCTGCGGATAATTATCGAGACTCATGAGCGTTTCGCCATGTGGCACGTGGTTGTCGATGATCACATCGGCAATCTCACCCAGGTTTTTCTGACAACTATGGCGAGCGACGAAATCGCGGGGTGTTGCTTCGGCGAAGGCGACCGAGGAAATTGCGATCACCTTACATCCGCGGCGCTTCGCCTCGAGGGCGGCATCGATCGAACACGCGTTGATCCCATAGGCGCTGGTAATCACGAGGAGATTGTCGGGACCGAGCTGATGCGCTTTCACGATCTTATCACCGATATTCTCCTGACGCTCCAGCATGGTGGATTTCTGACCACCGGCGGCGAGGGAGAGACTTGGTTCAAACATCGGGCTAATATTCGCTAAACCACCGGCTCGATAAAAGAACTCCTCGCTGCCCACATACGAATGACCGCCCACCCCATAAATATGGATCAGGCGATCCGCCTTAATCTGTTCATAAAACAACTGCGCGGCCTGATTAACGGCATCCTGCTGCGTGTTTGTCATCGTAGTGAAACGCTCAGTCATGCCGTCACGGTAGCGTTTCGCAATATCACTGGGGGAAGTTTGATTCATAATAATAGCGTGGTTCAGGGGTGATAGAAATTAAGCGGAAAGGAGACGAGCAATCAAATATACCGGCGCTTGTTGGATTTTTCGAGCAGGACGCGCGGAGCTTGATATTTCAGGAGGGATTGAAGCCCGCCTTCCTCTTCGCAACGCTCACCCACAAACCAAGCGAACAAGGTGCAGCAGACCCACCACTGACCGCCGAGTAGTTTAGATTTACTAAACTTGCCCCCCATTGGAGTTCGCCGCCACTCAGCGCGGCTGTACTCAGACGTTGATCGTGCTGCGGTTATACCCGCTTAAAAACCTTACAACTTTGGTTTAACCCTGTTCACCTCTCCTCCCCACTTCTCTTCGCGCGCCGTGACATTGGCCCGGTGGAGCACGCTTTGCTTTCTAAGTTCTTAATATGAAATCCTTATTCACTAGCATTCTAATTCTAGCTACAGCGTCCCTGGCGAACGCCGCCGCTGCCGAGGCGACCCTCGTACCGGTCACCGACTTCCAAGTGCCCGATGATCTTGAGGTCACGGTCTGGGCGACGTCCCCGATGCTCTTCAATCCCACGAATATGGACACTGACGCTCAGGGTCGCATTTGGGTAGCGGAAGGGGTGAACTACCGGAAGACCACCTCACGTATTGCCGGCGACCGGATCGTCGTGCTCGAAGACACCAACCACGACGGAAAGGCCGATTCTGCGCATGTGTTCGTCCAAGATCCCGAACTGGTCGCTCCCCTCGGAATTAGTGTCTTCGATAATAAAATCGTCGTCGCCCAACCGCCCCACATATTGGTGTATACCGATGTCGACCGCGATCTCAAATTCGATCCCGCCATCGATACCCGCGAAGAACTCCTATCAGGTTTTAATGGCAAAAATCACGATCATTCCCTGCACGCCACCCTGTCAGGTCCCGATGGAAAATGGTATTTCAATCAAGGAAATTGCGGCGCCCAGATCACCGACAAAGACGGTCGCACATTCCAATCCGGAGGCCCCTATTACCAAAAAGGCGGGGGAACGCCCGAGTGGTTCAATGATACGCGTTCCTATGCGGGCAAAGCCTCCGACGACGGCAATACCTATCACGGCGGGTTTGCGGGTCGCATGAATCCGGACGGATCGGCCGTCCAAATCGTGGGTCACGGTTTCCGCAACAGCTACGAGCTTTGCCTCTCCTCTTTCGGGGACATTTTCCAAAACGACAACGATGACCCGCCCGCCTGCCGGAACACCTGGCTCATGGAAGGAGGTAATCTCGGTTTCTTCTCGAACGACGGCACGCGCACCTGGCAAGCGGATCGACGCCCTGGACAACCAATTTCCATCGCTCACTGGCGTCAAGAGGACCCGGGCACACTCCCCGCCGGAGATATTTACGGTGCCGGATCACCGACTGGAATGGCCTTTTACGAACACGGAGCATTACCTAAGCAATACGAAGGGATGCTGCTCAGCGGCGAAGCTCGAGCCCGCATTATCCAACGCTACCATCCGAAACTTTCCGCCACCAACGCAGCGGTTGAACTCGGCCAACGGAGCAATCTGTTAACCTGCGACGAAAACAATCTTTTCCGACCTTCGGATATTATGGTGGGCGCAGATGGAGCTCTGTATTTCGCCGACTGGTTCGACTCCGGGGTGGGAGGCCACAACGCTGGGGATACTGGTCACTCGGGAACGATCTATCGACTCGCTCCCAAAGGCTTCAAGCCAAGCCTACCCGACCCATCAACCGACCCGCTTGAAGACGCACTCACGCTGCTCAAGAGTCCCGCCACCAATGTTCGTTTCACCGGTTTCGAACGTCTCAAGGAAGCAGGCGATCATTCCCTGCTAGCCGTCCGCAAAATCCTCGAAGGAAACAACTCCTGGCATGCCGCGCGAGCAGTATGGCTACTCCCGCATCTGGGTGAAGAAGGACTCGCTCTCTGCCGCGCGCGTCTATCGAACTCGGACCCCGAACAACGCCTACTGGCATTCCGAGCGCTTCGCAGCGTTGGGCATGATGTCATCGCGATGGGGAAACAACTCGCGAACGACCCCAGCCCCGCCGTGCGGCGCGAATTAGCGGTGGCTTTGCGAGACCTGGATCCCAAGACAAAATTACCTTTGGTAATCGAACTATTTTCACGGTATGACGGAGTCGATCGCCACTACCTCGAAGCCTGTGGCCTTGCCGCGGAGGACATAGAATCAACCGTCTGGGCCGCTCTCGCTTCAGGCGGTGACGAGGCCCCCACCGACTGGTCGCCCGCCAAAGTTCGAACCGCATGGCGACTCCAACCCGAAGCAGCTGTGCCTGATTTGATTGCCCGCGCAAAATCCGATCGCCTATCGCCGGCCGATCGAAAACTAGCCATGGAGACACTGGCCTTTATTGGAAATAAACCGGCCGTGAACGCGATTGCCGACCTCGCGGCCAGCAAGGACGACCTCGGGCAGAACGCCACCTGGTGGCTACTCAATCGCGGCTTGGACGATTGGGCCGAATGCGGCACGCGAGCAATTTTGAAAGAACGCGGAATTTACGATCCGGAAACCATCGCGATTCAGTCCATAACGGTTCCTGAGCCTTCTAAAACGACCCTGCCCTCACCTAAGGAAATCGCAGCGCTGGACGGCGACCCGGTCTCCGGAGGACTCCAAGCCGCCCGTTGCATCATGTGCCACAATATTAACGGCAGAGGGGTCGACTACGGTCCAGCCCTTTCCGGTTGGGTTGCCAATCAGGGAGAAGAAGCTTTTTACGAAGCCGTAATTTTCCCATCGAAAAGCATCGCCCACGGATATACAGCATCCCAGATCGAGCTTAAAGATGGAGGATTAATCGATGGACTCGTCTACGGCGAACGCGATCCCGTGCTCATCCAATCAACCGGCGGTATTCTGCAAATGGTTCCGAGGGATCGTATCAAAACGATCAAGAAGCGTAGAGAGACGTCCCTCATGTTTTCTGCCGACCAGCTAGGTTTCACCGGGCAGCAACTGGCCGACTTGGCCGCATATATGAAATCCCAGTAGATTTCGCCCTCCCTCCGGCCCGGAAACCACTCCTCAGCACTGCCACGTTACTCACTTAACACCGAGCGAAGCGATAGCTGACACGACCCAGCAGGCACAGCTTCAATCGCGCAGAAAGAACGCATATATCCGGGGCGGAAGACCAGATCGCTTCCGCTTGGAGCCATGCTCAACGGCTCAGTCGTTGGGCTGTCTTCACTTCTTCGTGCTCCAGCAGGAATGCCCGACGGCGTTCGAAGAACGCTCGCAGGCTATTCTCATCACTGCCGTCGACTCCGTCATAGAATTCTTCCGTTAAATGCAGTTTGCGGGTGTCGGCTTTGATGTCTTCTTCGATCAGGGCCTGATAAAGCAAAATCCGAGGAGCATTCTTTTCCCAATCCAGCCAATTTTCGGCGATGTCGCGCACATAGCTCAAGTAGCGGGCGCGTAGTTCCGGAACTGCGAGCAACTTCGAAGCAAGGGGGCGACTCTCGTCGTTCTCGAGGACCAACGGATCCAAGTCTATGCCGCCTCCGCTTGGTCTTCCGCCGGGAGCGCCCCCAGGACCACCACCCGCGCCACCTCTGCCTCTGAAACCACCGGGGGCATTTGCACCACCAGTATTCCCCCGACCACGTCTCGGACCGGCCTGAGCCGTGGCGCCGCCGTTCTGTTCACGGATACCAATCAAAGTAGCGTTGATCCCTTCAGTCATCTGCCTGGTGGAGAGGGCACCCAACAGTTCCCCACCCCACTCCGTGAACCATGCGCCAAGACGGTTTTCCAAATCGGCGTGAGCCACCTGTCCATCCTCGTCGGCATCGACCGACGTGAATAGATCGCCACCGATAAATGCAATGGGAGAAAAGCCCGCTCGACCGCCCGGCGCCGGAGGTCCACTCGATTCGGGCTGACGATCCACCAGTTTCGTCAGACCGGCGACGAATTGGTCGCGATCCAGCGTTGCGGTTTGGTCCACTCCGGCATCCAGAAACCAGGCGTCAGCCAGAGTTAAAAATTCGTCACGTTCGGCCTCTCCATCTTCGTTGCCATCTGCTTCAGCAATCAGGGCTGGAGCCACAAACGTCCCCGGTGAAAAACCACCGGCGCCGGCTCTGCCTCTGCCCGTTTGTCCCCGGCCGCCACGCGCACCGCCCGGAGCTCCACCGCCCGGAGGTCCACCCCCGCCTCGGCCCACAGAAAAGGTCTCATTCGCATCGTAGGGCATAACGTGAAATTTTCCGTATGAATCCTGGTAGATACTGTAGTCACTCGCTCGAACCCAAAAGCCGTCGTTGTTTACAAGCACGTTGTCCAAGGCGAGAAACTTCAGCACGCCGTCCACATCAAGAATCGGAGCGAGCGCACTGGCCAGCAACTCCGTGGGTGTCTCGTTCAGCGTTTGGGAAAGCAACATGAGCCCCACCCAGCTTTTCGGGTCTTCTTTCGATTTCAGTTCGAAAATTTCGCGATACGGTTCGATTTCATCTCCGAGATATGCGAGGCCGCCTTGTCCTGCTGGACTACCGGGCACTTTCCAACGGACGCCCTTCGGCGTGCCAAAAAAATCCTTGGTGAAATTCGAATCAAACTGCTGCACGTTGGCGTAGACGCCCCAGCTCTCGCCATTGATCACCACTCGCATAAAATTCGCCTTGAAAGCGGGGATGTATTCCCGAGCGATTTCATAGTAGAGGACGGAGCGGAGCATGGTCGCGTCTCCATTGGCATTCAGCAGGTTCATCGTGCTGTAGCCGCCGATTTTCTGTTTCGGATGCACCAAATCGAGGGTGATATTCAGCGGCCTCTTTCGACCACTCGCTATCGTCGAGTAGGAAGTATTTCCCCTAAATCGAATACCGACGTGACGCATCGTTTGGCCATCCACTTCAAGGTTCGCCGGCACATCGACATCGGTGTAGCGAAATGCCTCCAGCTGTTTCTCCCAATCGTCATTGTCAAATTCGAGGAACAAGGTTCGGAGCGAAAAGGGGTCATACAGCGGCGCGTCAGGAAGCGAGGCTACATCCGCCGGAGCAACCTGGAGACCTGGTTCGGATTCGCCCTGTTCACCGCCGGAACCAGGCCCGCCACGACCACGCCCGCCGGGACCACCGGGACCGCGACCGCCGCCTGCAGCACCCGCGTCGCTTTGGGTTTCTAAATGAACGAGTGCGGCCTTTCGCTCGGTCGCATTGAGCCAGCCATTTCGATCCTCGTCAAACTGCACGAGAACCTTAACGGGCTCGCGACTACGTCTCGGACGTCCTCCTACCCCACCCGGGCCTCCAGGGCCTCCGCCGCCGGGTCCACCTAAAGCCGCTTGGGCGCCAGGGCCGTTTGCGTTAGAGTCCGTCGGTGCGAACTCTTCATCAGATGAGGGTCCTAGTGTGATTATGACCAAGACGCCCACGACCAATCCCACGGCCAGCACCCCAATAGTCAGGTCTACCAATGAAGAATGAGAGGGTTTCAATCGTGAACGTTTCATGACTTTTTAGAAATTTGGGTTTCTGGTCAGGCGCGACGAATAGCCTCAATCCCCAAGACGTATTTGGAGCAACGGGCGATGCGGCAGGGAAACCAGTTAGCGATATCAGCGGCGCAATCGCCGTCGGCTGGCGCATACTTGAGCTCAATAACTACGGCGTATTCTTCGGGTGCTGAGCTGACTAACGCAGTCGCAGTGCGGTCAGGAGCATAAAATGAGAGATCTGAATCCACGGTGAGGCGGACTCGGCCATCGCCGCTCAGAAAATAGTGGCGGTGATATCGATTGATGAGACTGGGTTGTCGATCGTCGAGACAGCGGGACAAGGGGTTCTCCGGGCCCAGTTTGCTCAGCATCGCCCGCAATTTCGGTTCGTCCAGTCCACCGTTAAGAGCCAACTCGGGCACCGCGCTCGAAAGTTTCCCGCTTAGGGTGCCTTGCTTGCGTTTCCGTTCGAACACCGGTTTCGAAATCGATCCGCGCAGATCCCCATACCAACGGATGCGGCTCTTACTTCTCGTGGCCAGTCCCGTGACGTGGTCGTGGTAATCCTCCAATCGCGGGGAATCGAGGTAGAGGTTATTCACCCAGCGAGGCGAATAAACCTCATGAAATCCGGAGGGATGCTGGTGGATCAACGCCAACACTTCCGGATGAGCGTAGCCCACCGGGAGTAGCTTCCGCTCATAGCGAAGATCATCAGATGCCAAGTTCACAGCGAGGTCGCGGGGTGGGATCAATGGTTCAGACCGGCATCCTCAAGGCAGGTAATTTCGACCGATGGGCTGAGACTGCGCATGGTCTCACTAAAGGTCTCAATGCCTTGAGGGTCGACAAACCCGACTCGGAAGGAGGCTCGCATTAACTCAGGGCCATCATCAATTCGCTTCAAACTGGCCGTGGCCCCAACGCTGGAGAGCGATTCCAAGATCTGCTTGGTCGTAAGTTTGGCTGGAGCCGGGCTATTTATCGTCAGAAACAGGTTTCCCGAATCAGTCTGGGGACGAGAAAGACTTCGCAGCGCAATGAGTCCGAGGATCAATACAAATGCCACCACGGTCACCAGCCCTTGTCCCGCTCCCATGCCCAAGCCAACGGAGATCGCGAGGAACAGGAATGCCAGTTCCTCGGGCTCTTTGATCGCCGCCCGGAATCGCACAATCGACAGCGCGCCGACCAAACCAAGCGACAAAGCGAGAGAGGATTTGACGATGCTAATGATCAGCGCAGTGGTCACGGTCAGTAACAGAAAATTCCGCGCGAACTGACGCCGATTTGAAAGGGCGGTGCCGAACCTGACATAGGCCAAACCTAGAATCCACCCCAGGAGAGCGGCGGTGAGTAGGCTAAGGGCTAAGGTCGGCAGTGACTCGATGGTCACCGGGTTCCAGAACAATTCAGTGAAGCTATTTTGCAGTTGCATGGGTTTGGGGTGTTTTCGACTTACGGGTAGAAATTTGGGGGTTAATCGGACGGGCTTTCGCCGGCGGGTTCGGAGCCGTTCGTTGAACTAAGGCGGGGTTTCCCGTCAGAGTAGGACGCTGAAGGCGTGAAGAGGCTACCGAGAGCTTTGATTTTGTTGATAAGAACTTACAGGGTCGAATCTCTTCGGCGGCTTGGTACAGCAACGCTGGCGATGGGTTAGATCTAGCGGCCTATAGTGGAGAATTCAAAAAACACGTCATTGCGAAGTCAGTCGACGAAGTCTTTGGTGGTTAAGTCCCCGTAAATACCTTCCGGGCCGGAGTCGGTTTCGAAAGCCTCTTCGACGGGACAATTTGATTATACAGCCCTGATGTTGGGCATTCCTCTTTCGTCAAGGGTTCCGCCATAGCCGAGACTACGACGGACGAGTTGAGCCAGACCCGCAGCATTGTCGGGTATAAAGCCCAACCCACATCTGCCCTCTCCGGTGGGTTGGGCTTCATGCCCGACATCCGGTTAGCGGGAATCCTACTCTACTGATCAATACTGGGACTGCAGTTTACGGTGGTCCGTTTTGGGCTCCACTCCGGCGGCTAACATGATGCCGACAATGGCCTCAGAAGTTGCGGCGGAAGGTTTAAAGTTTCCCGGACGATAACCGTCGGCGATATCGAGCGGCGTCCAACCGCGGTCGTTGAACTGATTCCAGATTTCGATGTCGGCACCGTTCTCGTAGAGGAATTGCGCGACACGCGGGAAGTTCTTGTAGGCGGCACCGTGCATCACGGTCTCTTCGTTACTGTCGGTGTCGTTGATGTCGGCCCCGAGCTCGAGGAGGAGGGCCAACAAGGCGAGCGCGTCATCTTCGTCACCCGCTTCTTCTTCTGGGGCGTGGTTGCCGAGTCCGGCCGCGATGAGGATCGGGGAGGTGCCATCGGCATTGCGTTTGAAGGGATCGGCGCCTTCGGCGAGGAGGAATTTGGCCATCTCCACGTCCCCGGTATGACAGGCGAGAATGAACGGGGTATTGCCGCGATTAGGCAAATGAGCGCCGCCCTTACCGCGACGGTTTCCACTGGTGAGGGACAAATTCACATCGGCGCCCCACTCCACCAGAGCTTCGGCCATATCCATGCTGTTAAGGTTGCCTTTACCAATCGGCACCGGGTCACCCGCGGCGTTGTCGCCGAGGTCGGGATTGCGCACCCAACTTAACGTGTGGAGCGGCGCGAAGCCGGACCGTTGGTCATCGGGATCGGCGCCGGCCTCGAGTAACTCCCGGGCCAATTCGAAATGCCCGTTCTCAATCGCGAGAATCAGTGGGCTGGTGCCCTTTTTGGGTGGTTTATGAGCTTGAGAGCCGGTGGGTTCGATGGCGGCGTTGGGGTTCTCGCCGCGGCGAAGAAACAGATCTACCACGTCCGAATGACCTTCGCGCACGGCGAACATCAGTGGGGTAAATCCAGATTTCACCGCACTTTTGAAATCAGCACCGACTCCGATCATGTATTCGACGACCTGCAGGTGCCCTTCCGCGGCAGCCCACATGAGTGCCGTTTGCGCGCCCTTAGGCAACTTGGCTTCGAGATCGGCTCCGGCTTCTACGAGTACGCGCACGGCGTCCACCTTGCCGGTGCGAGCCGCCGTCATGAGAGCGGTTTCTCCTCCCTTGCGCATGCTGTTGGGATCGATTCCGGCGCTGAGGAGTCCCTCAATAATAGCGGCGTTGCCGCTGAGACAAGCTAGGTAAAGCGGTGTGACCCCGTAGCGATTGGCCCCGGTCGGATCGGCGCCGACTTCGAGCAGCTTGAGCGCAGTCGTCGCGTCGTCGCGATAGCAGGCCCATTGCAACGGCGTGGTGCCATCAACTTGGGGCCCATTCACGTCAGCGCCGGCGGCAATTAATTCTCGAGAGGCGTTGAGGTCACCCTGCTCTACGGCATCGGCTAAATCAGATCCCCCTGCCCCCCAGACCGTCGCAGCCCAAAGGCTGCTAAAAAAAAGCAACCGCTTCATGGTCAAATGGTCAGAGGTTGAATAACGTCATCGAGCAGCCCGGTGCTGTCGCCGAAGGAGTCAATTTCCACGCCAGCTTTGTCCATCATCGAGAGGTGGAGATTGGCGAGCGGCGTCGGTTTATCATAGGTGATGTGGCGGTTGCCTTTCACGCCGAGAGCCGAGCCACCGGCAATGATCACCGGCAGATCGACGTGGTCATGCAGGTTCGGATTACCCATGCCACTGCCATACATGAAGAGCGACGTATCGAGCAGCGTCCCGTTGCCTTCCGGAGTCTCGCCGAGTTTGGCGATAAAGTCGGCGAAGAGCGAAAGGTGGAATTGATTGATCTTCGCCATGCGTTCGATCTTGGCCGGATCGTTGCCATGGTGAGACAGCGGATGATGTGGATCGTCGATGCCGATTTCCGGGTAAGCCCGGGTGCTGGTTTCGCGGGCCAGCTGGAAGGAGAAGACGCGCGTTATGTCGCCCTGCATGGCGAGCAGCTGAAGATCGAACATCAACTTCGCGTGATCGGCGTAAACCTCGGGCACTCCCGTCGGGCGATCAAGATCGGGTAATAGGTTTTCCTTAGTATTGGCTTCGGCGCGTTGGATGCGACGCTCCACTTCGCGCACGGAAGTGAGGTAATCATCGACCTTGGAACGATCTGCGCTCCCGAGCTCGCGTTTGAGCCGACGGATATCTTCGGTGACAAAATCGAGCAGGCTCGAGCGACGCGATAAGGCAGCGCGACGATCCTCTGGCGTGCCGCCTTCGCCAAAGAGTTTTTCGAATACAAGGCGCGGATGCGCCTCGGCCGGAAGCGGCGTAGTCGGCGACGACCAAGAAAGGTTGTTCTGGTAAACGCAGGCGTAGCCGTTGTCGCACTGGCCGATGTTCTGCATCATGTCCATCGCGAGTTCGAGGGATGGCAATTGAGTCTGTTGGCCGATAGATTGAGCAGCGATCTGATCGACCGTCGTCCCGAGATAGTAATCGGTGCTCTCGGTTACCTTAGCCTTAGCCGCGCTGAGAAAGGCCGAGTTCGAAGTCGCATGGGACCCCGGATAAGCCGGACGCAGTTCGAGATTGGAAACGACACTAACATTTTCTCGAATCGGAGCGAGGGGCTCGAGAATGTAACTGAGGTTGTCGAGGTTGTCGCCCTGCGGCGTCCATCGAGTCATGTCGGCGCCCATGGGAATGAAGGTGTAACCGATGCGCTTGGCCTTGAGGGCTTCAACGCTCGCGAGTCTGGTGGCTGCTGGGACCATCGCATCGAGCAGGGGTAGACCGAGAGTGGCACCCATGCCTCCGATGAAGGTGCGTCGAGAAAGGGCTTTACGAGTCAGTGGGGTCATAGGGCAGTCCTCATTTGAAAGGGCACGCTTTGGGCGATACCGGAGATGATAGCAGAAATTTTGTAATTGTCAGCCTCGGCGTCGTGCACGATCCGACGGACGGCGGGAGCATCATAATACTCGAGGCCCCGACCCAGCGCAAAGGTCAGCAGCTTTTCCGTCATCGTGCCGACAAAGAGGTCGGGGCGTTGCAGCAAAGCATCTTCGAGACCTTGGGCTCCGTGGAACTCTGCTCCATCCGGCAAGCCGCCCGAAGCATCGATGGTGTGGCCCAGCTCGCTGTCCCGCCAGCGACCGACTGAATCGAAGTTCTCCAGCGCGAACCCGATTGGGTCCATCATATTGTGACAGCTCGCACAGGCGGGATCCGCCCGATGGAGCGCCAGTCGTTCCCGCATGGGTAATGACTCCGAAATCACACCTTCGAGCGAAGGGATATTCGGCGGTGGCGGTGGCGGTGGCGTGCCGATGAAATTCTCCAGGATCCAGTTTCCCCGGATTACGGGGGACGTGCGGGTCGCATAGGATGTGACGGTGAGAATACTGCCCTGTCGCAACAATCCACCGCGATTAAACTTGCGCTCTAGATCGACCCGGCGAAAGCGACTCCCGCGAATCGATGGGATATCATAATGACGAGCGAGCCGTTCGTTGAGGTAAGTGTAATCCGCCGAGATCAAGTCGACGGCGCTGCGGTCTTCGCGGATGATACTCTCGACAAATAACTCCGTCTCTTGGCGGAAGGATTGACGCAGGTTGTCATCAAAGTCGGGAAACAACCGCAGGTTGGGCGCCGTGTTTTCGAGATTACGCAAGTGCAGCCATTGTCCGGCGAAGTTGGTGGCGAGATTGGCCGCGCGGGGATCGGCGAGCATGCGGCTGACTTGGCGATCGAGCACGTCCGGATCGCGCAGTTTGCCCTGCTCAGCGAGCGTCAACAGCTCGTCATCAGGAATACTGCTCCACACAAAAAATGACAGTCGTGATGCCAGTTCGAGATCACTGATGGCGTAGGCTTCACCTGACTCGACGTGCTCGGGTTCGCGTTCAATGCGGAAGAGGAATTCCGGACTCACTAGAATCGCCGACAACGCCAATTCAATCCCCGCCTCAAATCCACCCTCAGCGTTCCCCTCGTCGAAGAAAGCCATGGGTTTCTCGAGATCGGCTTTCACCACAGGTCGGCGGTAAGCGGACCGTATCAAATTGCTCAGAATCTTTTTCGCGGCGACCTCGGGACTGCGCTCCTGATCGGGAGTCGTGACGAAAACCTTATTCCGGCTCGGGGTTTCGCTTACGCCGGAGGACGAGAACGGACCGGTGATCGTAACTTGATAGAGTGCGGGATTCTGCCGCGGATGACGGTGGAAATTAAACCGCGCTTCGAAAGGTTTACGGCGGGTCTCCATCAGTGGTGCCAGCGGCTCAGGAAAGGTGACACCCAGATTGGCGGGACCGGCATTAAATTCGCCTCGGTAGACGAGGTGGCGATCTACGGTCACGTGATCCTGTCGGCCATCGTCCGGCTTCTTGATCGTAAAACTCTCCAGCAATTCGTTGGCCAACAACAATTCAATTTGGCTGCTGCCGCCCAACCCTTCGACGTGTTCGTTGCGGTCGCGAGCAAGTCGCATGCGGACTTCGTAAACACCATCGCGAGGAAAGTTGTAGGGAATGAGCGTTCCACCGCGCGTGCCCAGAGGCAGCCCATCCACATGCTTTTCCTGCGTGCGGTCGGCCGGAATTCGTACGGTATGTCCGGCCGGAATTTTTAATGGTGCGCCCACCGCTAGGCGACTGATCCGTTGCGATGCGGTGATGTAGCGGTCCATCAAAGTCGGCGACAGATTCGTCACGGTGATATTGTCGAAGCCGTGGGCTAATTCATCGGCCGGCAATACACTCGCCGCGTCAAAATCGACCGCCAGCAGATCGCGAATTGCGTTCTGGTATTCAGTGCGGTTCATGCGCCGGAACGATTCAATGCGACCCGGCTGAGGGTCGGCAGTGGCACCTTCATCGAGCACCCCGGCCAAGTCGTGGGTGAACTTTTGGTAGATATCTTCATCCGGCCGGCGGCGTTCATCGGCCGGCGGCATTTGCCGAGCGTGCATCCGGTGCATCAACTTTTCCAACAATTCGGGATGAGCCTTCGGGTCATCCAAATCCAGTCCCTCCAACACCAGTTCGCCCTCCGCGTCGTTCGTGTTATGACAGGAGATACAGTAGGTTTCGACGAGTGCATTGGTCGTCGTGAACTCGGCCGGACCAGCATATCCCGCTTCCAATTCACCAAACCACGGTTCCATCCAACTTAGCAGCGACTCATACTCGGCCTCGCCCGGGCGGGCGATATCGGGTTCGTCGTCCGGCGGCATGTCTCGATCCTGCATGGCCCAGAGAATCGATTCCCAAGCCTCAAACTCGGCCACGGGATCACCGGTCAACATCGATTCCATGTCGAACTTACCCTTCTTCTTCTCGGAATTGTGGCAATCGAGGCAGTAAGTCTCCGCGAATTTGGGGAACGGATTACGGAGCACCCCCGTTCCCGCTGTGGCCTGAGGAGATGGGGAAGACACCGATTGCGCCGAAGATACGAGGACGCCCAAAGACATCGCGGCAAACGACACGCAAAAAAACTTCTTAAAGGGGTAAGCAGACACGCGCTGGCAGGGGTTATGAGAAAACACCCAAGATACAGGGTCGCTCAAGGGGAGACGAACTCGACCCAAATCGGTTAAAACAGATCGGACAAAATTTCAACTCCTATCCAACCTAATATCTTACGCGCAAAGAAGGGAACGTCGGGGCGGTATGACAGTTAAGCGGTGAAAAGGTAGGGACGGACCGCCGGGCCGTCCGGCTCCAAAATAGTAGTCTTCCAACTGCGGACGGCCCAGCGGTCCGTCCCTACCATTAATGCCCATGCCGGAGGAAAAAGGTCACTCCAGCCAACAGGAAAAACAATCCGGCCAGCAATCCCGCCTCGTAGCGCTCAAAACGCTCCAGTCGGAACCGCTCGCTACCGATTAGTGTGATCCAGGTGAGCACCGTCATTCCTGCCGTGGTCGCCACGGCTAAGATCCCGCTTAAAATCACAAACCCCGACCACCCAAACTGCACGCCCGACAAATAGATCGGCAGAAATCCTTCGCATGGACTCAAGGTGACCATAGAAAATAAACCGCCGATCGCCGCCCAATCGCCCTTATTGTCCTTCACCAGCGAGGTGCCCGCCAACTCCTCGTCCCAGTGGGTGTGCCCATGATCATGGTCATGACCGCAATCTTGGCTGGGCTGATGGCGACTCCCGGGAGGGTGATGATGACAGATTCCCTGCCCGCGCCACTGGCGCACGCCGAAATACAGCCCCACCACGAGTAGGATCCCCGAGGTCAGAAACGGAAACCACTGTTCGATCGACTCCTCCACCTCAAATCCCAGCCAAGCGATCAGGAAACCGATCAAGGTTGTGACCAGAATGTGGCCCGATCCCGCCAGAGCAGTGATCGCCAAGGTGCGACGGCGCGACCACCCCCGGGCCCTGCCCACGAGCACAAACGGCACCCAGTGGGTCGGGATCGCCGCGTGCAGAAACGCCACCGTGAATCCGGTGATAGTGATAGTGAGCAATGCGGTGTCGTTCATAAATTGGGCGATTCAAAGCCGCAAACCGACTACGCTTGCGAGTCGGTGCGACCTGTCCACCGCGAACTCTAACAAAGTCGTCAACCCCCAGTGAATCCGGGAAAGAATTCCGGGACGCCCTGATTATCGGGTGCAAAGCCCGCCCCACCTCTTTCTCTTACTATTACTCATTCTCGTTCTCGTTCTCAACCACCCCATGAACCAGTGCCTGTTCCCCCTCCTCTGCGCCCTTCCTTAATAACGACTTCTTAGACTCAAACAGACGAAGGCACCGAGAACCTCTACAGCATCGACGTAAACGCCTACCAAATCATCTGGCGATGGGTCGACGGTGAGATGGTTTTGGGAAAACATACCCTGCTCGACGACATCGACGACGTCCTCGCCGATCCCAAGAAGGCCCGGGACTACAATACGAATGAAATCTGCAGCCTGCGCTACGACATCCTGGAATACTTCGGCGCCAAAAAAGGCAGCGAGCTCCCCGACTACGACTGACCGCGAAGCCCGCATCCGGGCTTGATCGAACGTGAGGTTAATTTTAAATGGACCTCCTTAATGTTTCATATATTAAACAAATTACTCGTATTTTAGCATAATTTTGTATTTTTGTTTCATATATAAAACATGAATTTCACGACAGCAGGTTCTCTCATTCGTCAATCGCGACGTCAGGCTAAGCTCACGCAAGCCGATTTGGCGAAGCGTCTGGGCATGAGCCGCACCACGATCTCGCAGGTCGAGACGGGTGTCATGAGTGATCTGGGCATCCGCAAGTTTGCCGCCATCTGCGATCTGCTGGGGCTGGAAATGACCGTCGCGCCCCGCGACCCGAAACTCACCCTGCACGAAGCCTACGCGAAGAACCGAGAGGAACGGCAGAATGCGTTTCACGCCACCGACATCGCGTTGAACCAATTGCAGTCTACCCGGACCACCCATGACTGAGGTTTTTGTAAATCGGGCCCCGGTAGGCGAACTCCGGCGGGATGATCCGGCCAACCGCTTCGACTACCGCCCCGGAACCCCACCCAGCCAAGCCGTCTCGTTGTTGATGCCCGTGGGGGGGGAACCGTATTTTGCGGAACGCGCCACGGTGCTGCATCCCGTGTTCGACATGAACCTGCCCGAGGGCGCGCTCCGGGATACCCTACATACGATGTTTTCCAAAGCGTTGCCGGTTTTCGATGACCTGAGCCTGCTGGGAGTGGTCGGTCAGTCCCTGATCGGTCGTTTGCGCTTTGGGAATTCCGCCGCCGACCTCGATCGCGTACCCGCGCAAAACCTCAGCCAGTTACTCAGCTATCGCGGCACTTCGGAACTGTTTCGCGACCTGCTGGAGCGCTACGCGCAGTATTCCGGCGTGGCGGGGGTCCAGCCCAAGATGCTCATTCGCGACGATGGCAGCTTAAACATCGAGAAGCTGAGCCCTCCAGTCGGTAAGCAGGAAAAGATCACGACTTCCGGCACAACGCACATGCTGAAGACGTTCGATCCAGCAAAATATCCGGCGCTCGCCGCCAACGAGTATCGCTGCTTGGAGACCGCCAGGCGGGCAGGTCTGCCGGTGGCATCAACTCAACTTGCGGAAGACGGGCAGACGCTGGTAATTGGGCGTTTTGATTTAAAGACCGACGGTTCCTATCTGGCCTTTGAAGATGGCTGCGCCCTCGACGGTCGACTGTCCCGCGACAAATACGAGGGCTCCTACGAACAACTCGCAGGCACGTTGGCCCGAGTGCTCAACAGCCCACGTGGGCTCGAAGCAGAACTGGCCCAGTTTTACCGTTCGTGGGTCTTCTCGATCGCCATCCGCAATGGCGATGCCCACCGGAAGAATTTTGGCGTGCTCTACGATAATGCCACCGCCGCAGTCACCCTCGCACCCACCTTCGACCTGATCACCACCACCGCCTACCTACCGCAGGATAGTATGGCTTTGACCTTGGATGGCACGAAACGCTGGCCCGACTACAAACGCGTTCTTCGCTACGGCATGCAGCGGTGTCGATTAGCGCCCAAAAAAGCGCACGACATCATCGCCGAAGTCGTCGAAACAGTCGCAACCGACGAAGCAGTTTTGGATAAGAATATGGCGAGCGAAGACCATGAAGTCGCCCATGCCATGCGCACGGCGTGGCGCGATGGGATCAAGTTCTTGACCAAGTAAGGCGAGGGAAGCCCTCGAAGCCGCTATCACCGCGCAAAACGGGTGCGAGAGGTTCACCCTTATAAATATCGTTCTCTTTCTCGTTCTCTTTCTCTCAAATTCATTTCCGCATGTCCTCCGCACCCGATCTCAACGCCGTCCGCAACTACCTGCTCCCGCTGCAGGACCAGATTTGTGCTGGTCTTGAGCAAGAAGATGGCGGAGCAGCCTTTGCCACCGATGAATGGACCCGGGCCGCCGGCGGGGGCGGCCGCACCCGTATTCTCACCGAAGGAGCCGTGATCGAAAAAGGCGGTGTCGCCTTCTCCCACGTGCACGGCGACCAGCTCCCTCCCTCCGCTTCGGCCCATCGTCCCGAGATTGCCGGCAAACCTTGGCAGGCCATGGGGGTCTCGCTCGTGATTCACCCGCGCAATCCCTACGTGCCGACTAGTCACGCCAACGTGCGTTTCTTCGTCGCCGATCCCGACGGCGAGAATCCGGTCTGGTGGTTCGGTGGCGGCTTCGACCTCACCCCCTTCTACGGCTTCGAAGAGGACGCCGTGCACTGGCATCAAATCTCCCGCGATGCCGTCGAACCTTTCGGCGATCAGCTCCACCCGCGTTTCAAGCAATGGTGCGACGAATATTTCTATCTCAAACACCGTAAGGAACCCCGCGGCATCGGCGGACTATTCTTCGATGACTTCAATGAACTCGGCTTCGACCAAAGCTTCGCGATGATGCGCAATGTTGGGGACCACTTCTTACCCGCCTACCGTCCCATCGTTGCCCGTCGCAAGGACATCCCCTTCGGCGAGCGTGAACGCGACTTCCAACTGTATCGCCGTGGTCGATACGTGGAATTCAACCTCGTTTGGGATCGCGGCACCCTCTTTGGCCTGCAAAGCGGCGGCCGCACCGAATCTATCCTCATGAGCCTCCCTCCGCTCACCACGTGGAAATACGATTGGTCACCCGACCCCGGCTCCCCCGAAGCCGAACTCTACGACACATTCCTCAAACCCCGCAACTGGCTCGCCAGTTGATTTACGAATTCAGAATTACGATTTACGAATGTTCCCATCCACTCCCATCACTCGCCATCTGGTCAGAGCCATCAAATCGTCCTTCGTAAATCGTCCTTCGTAAATCCACCAACTGGAGTCCGAAGCATAACTCCATGGGCTTCTACAACTAGCTACTCGCTACTCGCTACTTTTTCAAAAGCATGACTTCTCGTGAACGTTTCCTCGCCGCCTGTGCCTGCCAACCTCTGGATCGCCCGCCGATCTGGGTCATGCGCCAGGCTGGTCGCTATCTGCCCGAGTATCGGGAGCTGAAGGCCAAGTCTTCCTTCCTGCACATGGTGCAGACCCCCGAGCTGGCCCTCGAAGTCACGATGCAACCCCTGCGCCGGTTTGCGCTGGATGCCGCGATTCTATTTTCGGATATTTTGACCATTCCCGAAGCGCTCGGGCAGCCCTACCACTTCCGTGATCAAGGTGGCATCGGCATGGAATATCGGATCGAAACCCGCGCTCAAATCGATGCCCTCGCCGACGCCGATTCGATCCCGGAAAAGCTCTCTTACGTTCCAGCTACTCTGCGTCTCATTCGCCAAGAAGTCGGCGACACCAAGGCCGTGCTCGGCTTCGGCGGTTCGCCTTGGACCCTTGCCACCTACATGGTCGAAGGCGGCAGTTCGTCTGATTTCGAACGTGTTAAACTCCTCTTCTACACGGATCGGGCCATGTTCGACGCGTTGCTCGAAAAACTCACCGCCGCGCTGATCACTTACTTCAAGATGCAGATCGAAGCGGGAGCGGACGCTATCCAGATCTTCGATTCATGGGGTGGCATCATTGCCGGGCCAGATTACGAAGCCGCCTCACTCCGGTGGATCAAACAAATCGTCGCCGCCCTACCCGCCGACTTCCCCATCATTCTTTACGCCAAAGGCACCGCCTCCCATCTCACCGATCAAGCCTTCAGCGGCGTGCGCGTGATCAGTGTCGATTGGACCAACGACCTCGCCATCACCCGCCAGAACTTGCCGGCCAATGTCGCCGTGCAGGGCAACTTGGATCCCGTATTGATGCAGACCACCCCCGAGATCGTCGCGCGCGAAACGTCCCGACTGCTGGAGTCCATGCGCGGCCTACCCGGTCACATCTTCAACCTCGGCCACGGCATCACGCCTCGAGCTCATATCTCCTGCATGGAGTCACTAGTCGACACCGTCACCAGCTGGAAATGAGTGCCTTCCGAAAAGTTGCGGTTATCGGTGGAGGCATCACGGGCCTCACCGCCGCGTATGCGTTGAGGCAGACCGGTGCGACGGTGCGCCTGTTCGAAGCCGGAGCCAAAGTAGGCGGCCCGGTTCAGTCCGTGCGCGATGGCGAATGGCTGGTCGAAGCTGGACCCAATTCCATCCAAGAAAACTCTCCCGAGCTCACGGCGTTGATCTCGGATCTCGGACTCGATGAAGCACGCAGCGCAGCGCAACCGGCCGCGAAAAATCGCTATATTCTCCGCAACGGAAAACCCCAAGCAGCTCCGAGCTCGCCTCCCGGCCTGTTATCTTCGTCCTTATTCTCTTTCGGCGCGAAGCTGCGGATCTTTCGTGAGCTTTTGCACCGCCCTCGCATCCGCCCGGCCGATGTCAGTCTAGCGGATTTTGTGCGCAGTCACTTCGGCGACGAACTGGTAGACTACGGTCTCAATCCGTTTGTTTCCGGGATCTACGCGGGTGATCCCTCTCAGCTTTCGGCCCGACATTCATTTCCGTCGTTATGGAAGATTGAGCAAGAAACAGGTTCGATCATCCGGGGCCAAATCAAAGCAGCCAAAGCCAAGCGCGCCGTCGGTGGCCCGAGTGGTCCACCACCGATTATTTCGTTCCGCGAGGGGTTGGGTATGCTCCCGGCCGCATTGGCTCGAGACATTGGTCCATTGAACATCGGCCTCAATGCTCGGATCAAAAGTCTCATTCCAGGCAAACGTTGGGGCGTGGTCTGGAATCGCGATAGCAACACGCAGGTCGAAGAATTTGATCGCGTGATCCTGGCCTTACCCGCGAAGCCATTATCCGAACTCACCATCGGTTCATTGGGTGAGTGCCCCTTGGCCGAACTGGCTGACATCACCACCCCGGCTGTCTCGTCATTTTTTCTCGGCTACAAACGTGAACAAGTTGCCCATCCGCTGGACGGGTTCGGCGTATTGATGCCTCAGGCCGAACACCGCCAAGTGCTCGGGGTGCTGTTCTCTTCCTCTTTATTCGAAGGTCGAGCGCCCGAAGGTCATGTTGGGCTCACGGTCATGTTGGGTGGAGTCCACCGTCCTGATCTAGGCCAAGCCGATGAAGCCACCCTATTGCGCGTGGTGAAGAGAGAACTCGGTGAGATCCTGGGTGTCACGGGTGAGCCCGTCTATCAGCGCCTACATTCCTGGCCTCGGGCTATTCCCCAATACAATCTCGGCTACGGCGAATTCCTCAAAGTCATTGAGAGCTGTGAACGGTCCTATCCCAGACTGTTCATTGGTGGGAACGTGCGCGATGGCATTTCTCTCACCAACGGTATCGCCGCCGGCCACAAATTGGCAGCTCGCGCGCTGGGCTGAGAGGCAGGTGCTTTTAGAACCACAGATTTACCCAGATTGCAAAGCGATGGATTTCTCGGGAGGGACGACCTCCGTGTCGTCCGCGGAACCGTTCCAAACACAATCCTGTTCACCCCATCCCAACGTGCGGACCGAACGGAGCCGGTCCCTCCCCTTCCTTACGACTCCACCGACGGCCAGGGGCGCATACCGCGCAAATCAGCCGTTGCCTTGTCGTAGGTTTCCCGCCGTTCCACGTAACCCGTGTAGTGGGTCACTTGATCGGGGTGTTTTTCGCTACTGACCAAAAAGTCCGCTTCGGGAGGATAACAAGCGACCGTGATTTTTTCGTAGAACGCGTCATCCGCTTTACCAGCATCGTCCATGCTCTCCGGCCAAGCATCGCGATTACTCGGCACTTCCGCTGATTGGTAACGCAGATCCGCGCTCCAACGGATATGATCCGATGAATTGGGCGTCGAACAATGGGGCGTGCGATTGGTCATAAACACCACGCCTCCCCGCGGGCATGCCGCCGTGATCGCCTTGCGCGGATCGTCGGGCAAATCCTCCTCCTCGATTACCAGAAAACCCGCGTTGCCCCCGGTGTGATGGCGCGCGAGCGAGCCGCGATGGGTTCGAGTCAGGATCTGCATACAACCATTCTCCACCGTCGCATCCACCATCGGCACCCAACACGTGATGATCATTTCGGTATCACAGTGTTCGGCAAAGTATCCACTGTCTTGGTGCCACGGCACATTGCCACGACCGATTTGAGGGAGTTTGGGGCGAATCCGATAGGCCGACGAAGCGACGACCTCATTGGTGTGCAACAATCCCCGCACCGCTGAGATCAGTTTGGGATGAGCGATCAGATCGAACATCTCCGGTGAGTGAAACCCACCGCCGCGCAACCCCTCTAGGTGTTTGAGTAATTCTCCACCGTTTTCCTTAGAATCGCGGTAGATCGCGGCCAGTCGGTGATCAAACTCGAGCTCAGGGTGTTCGTTCTCCAGTTTGCCTGCGGTCTTTAGTTCCTTGGTTTTTTCGGCTATTGCCGCATGCAAGGAACGGCGAAGAGGTTCGAGTTCAGCCGGGTCGAAGACATCTGGCACAATCACATAACCTTCCTGGTGAAAGTGGCGGATCTGCTCGGTGGTGAGAGAGGTGGAGACTGCCATAACTAACGAAATGTGCGGGGAACCCACTCCTCGATCAATCGGTTAATCCGCTCGCGAAAAATGAGTCGTGCTAAAGTGTGAGCATCATCGGCTTGGTGGGTCCCGTCCTCGGCATCCATACACAACTCAACTCCTGCCTCCCTATCATGAATCGATTCCTTTGTCTTCTCGTTGTCGCCTTGATGGGCGTTTCCGGTCTTTCCGCTATAATACCGCCCTTGCGCGTTGAGCTCGATCAATCGAAGATCGGTGAACCGATCGAACCCTTTATTTATGGTCAATTCATCGAACATCTGGGCCGGTGCATCTACGGCGGAATCTGGGCTGAAATGCTGGAAGATCGAAAGTTCTACTTCCCGATCACCTCGAGCTACGACCCCTACGCGAACCTAACTGATACCGACTACCCCGTAGTAGGAGCATCGCCGTGGGAAATCCTCGGCAATCCCGCTCACGTGATCATGTCGAACCAAGACCCTTTCGTGGGGGAACATTCGCCGCAAATCACCGCAGGCGCCGGCATCAAGCAGCACGACCTCGGGGTGATCGCGGATCAGAAATATGTCGGTTATATCTGGGTGAAACCGATCAACGGTGATGCTACGATCAATCTCAGCCTACGAATTCCGGGCCAGGCCGACGATTCTCGGGAGATCGAAATCAAATCGTCCCCTGATTTTGAGCGCTACGCTTTCGAATTTACCGCAGCTGCCACGCTCGAACGCGGAGCCACGTTCTCGATCGAAGTCGCCCAGGGAGACGTGGTGCTGGGCCCTCCCTCGCTCATGCCCGCCAACAACATCAAGGGCATGCGGGCCGATACGATCGCTCTGCTCAAACAACTCAACGCGCCCGTCTTTCGGTGGCCAGGCGGAAACTTCGTCTCCGGTTACAACTGGCGTGACGGCATCGGCGATCGAGATCGCCGCCCTCCCCGCAAAAACCCGGCCTGGACTGGGGTGGAGCACAACGACTTCGGCACCGACGAGTTTATCGCGTTTTGCCGCGAGATCGACACCGCTCCCATGATTGCGGTGAACACCGGCTTCGGCGACGCCTACACCGCCGCCCAGTGGGTCGAATACACCAATGCCAGCGCCGATACCATCGGTGGCGGTTGGCGGGCGATCAACGGCAACCCGGCTCCCTACGACGTCAAGAACTGGTGCATCGGCAACGAAATGTGGGGGCGTTGGCAGCTCGGGTTCATGGCGCTCAGCCACTATACGATTAAACACAACGAGGTCTCCGCTGCAATGTGGGCAATCGACCCAGATTTGGTATTGGTCGGAGTGGGTGACCTCGAATCCAAATACGACGAAAACAATCCCGATGACGAAATGCACCAGATGGGTTGGTCCGAAGGCATGCTCCGCCGCTCGGCCGATCATATGACCATGCTCTCAGAGCACTTTTACGCCGGCCGCACGCCCTGGACCGAAGAAGTCCGACTGCCGCTGCTTGAACACGTGAAACTGATAAAAGAGCAGATCCGCATCAAAGCCGACGGACACCGTGAGATGCAGGCCCGGCTGCCTCATCTCAACGGACGCACCGTGCCCATCGCCATGGACGAGTGGAACTACTGGCATCGCGACTACGTTTACGGCGAGCTCGGCTGCATCTACGACTTGTCTGACGCCTTGGGAATCGCGATGGGGCTGCACGAGTTTTATCGCCAAACGGACATCATCAAAATGGCCCACTACGCCCAGACCGTTAATGTAATCGGCGCGATCAAGACCTCACGCATCGCCGCCGAAATGGAGAGCACCGGACTCATCCTGCAACTCTACCGCAATCACTTTGGCACCCTCCCCCTCCAACTGGCCGACCATTTCGGCGATCTCGATATCGCCGCTGCCCTTACCGCTGACGGCACGGTTTTGACGGTAGGCGCAGTCAATCCGACTGATTCCCCCATCACCCTAGATCTTAACTCGGACCAGGACCTGCCCGATAGCGCCACCCGCTGGCACGTGGGCGGTCACGATCAACACGACCACAACGTGCCGGGGCATTCTCGGGTATTGGACATTCAAATGACTCCAAAAATGAGCATCCATTCAGGTCTGGAGGTCCCGGCGTTAAGTAGCGCGATATTCCGCTTTGATCTGCGCTGAACGCGTTCAAATCCGCCCATAAGTCCTTCCCGAAAAAAATACAATATTGCGACCCTTGACTCGGGGAAGTTCGGCCGTAGCCTCCGCCACTTTATTTCTGGATGGCGAACGACCTTAAAAACACGCTCCTGCTACCGCAGACTGAATTCCCCATGCGGGCGAATCTCGTCAAGCGGGAGCCCACCCGTCTCGCTCATTGGGACCAGCTTGATCTCTACGCCGCCATGCAGCGGCTCCGAGCTGAAGCCCCGGCCTACGTGCTGCACGATGGCCCGCCGTTCACCAATGGCGATGTCCACATCGGCACCGCCCTTAACAAGACGATCAAGGACACCGTTTGCCGCTACAAGACGATGCGCGGCTTCCGCACGCCTTACGTTCCGGGCTGGGATTGCCACGGTCTGCCGATCGAACAGGTGGTCACCCGCGAGATTCAAGAATCCGGCGAAGAAGTGTCGACGGCCGAGCGCCGCGCCCGCTGCGACGCGTTCTCCGAGGGCTGGATCACGACCCAAACCGCCCAATTCAAGCGCCTCGGCGTTCAGGCCGACTGGGCCAACCAATACAAGACCAAGGATCCGGCCTACGAAGCCGACATCATCCGCACCTTCGCGGCCTTCGTCGAACAGGACATCGTTTACCGCAGTAAGAAGCCGGTTTATTGGTCCATCCCCTTTGAAACGGCTCTGGCCGAGGCTGAGATCGAATACCGCGACCACACCTCCCTCGCCATCTGGGTGAAGTTCACCGTGCCAGCGGACCAAGCGGAGAAATTTGGTCTCCCCACCGACAAACCCCTTTCCGTGGTCATCTGGACCACGACCCCGTGGACCATTCCGGCCAACATGGCGATCGCCCTGCATCCCCGCGTGGACTACGTCGTCGCCGATCTCGGCGAAGAACGTATCGTGGTCGCGGAGCAATTGCTCCCCGCAGTGCGCGAATCGATCAAACACGAGGGTGATGCCCCGGTGGTTAAGACGATCGTCGGTGCCGACCTCGAACACCTCCAGACGCGTCATCCTATTGTCGACCGCGCCTCCCCGATCGTCCTCGCCGAATACGTGACCACCGACAGCGGCACTGGTTGCGTGCATACGGCTCCCGGTCACGGTGCCGATGATTACATCACCGGCCTCAACTACAAATTGGACATCTATTGTCCGGTTGGTGACGACGGCAAATACCTCGACGACGGCCAAGTGCCGGCTGATCTGGTCGGACTGACCACCCTCGAAACCGTGGAGGATCTGAAGGCCAAAAAACCCTCCACCGCCAATATCGGCGTATTGAGGATGTTGGCCGCGGCCGGCGCATTGCTCGCCAAGAAGAAGTATCTTCACAGCTACCCGCATTGCTGGCGCTCCAAGACTCCGATCATTTTCCGCGCGGTGGACCAGTGGTTCGTCTCGCTCGACAAGGCCGATCACCGGAAACAAGCCCTCGACGCCATCGACCAAGTGCAATGGGTGCCCACCCACGGCGAGACCCGCATCCGCGGCGCCGTCGAAGCGCGTCCCGATTGGTGCATCAGTCGCCAACGCTCCTGGGGCGTGCCCATCATCGCCTTCTTTGGGGCGGACAAAACACCTTACATCGACGCCGACGTCATTCGCCAAGTCGCCGATAAGATCGCGACTAAAGGCACTAACACCTGGTATGACGCCACCCCGATCGAATTGCTCGACGGCGTGACCCTGCCCGAAGGTTGGCCCGCCGCCGACCAACTCGTTCAAGGCCGCGACACGCTCGACGTTTGGATTGATTCTGGCTCCAGCCACAACGCCGTCCTGCGCAACAGCCAAGGCGACACCATCTGGCCCGCCGACCTCTACCTCGAAGGCAGCGACCAACATCGCGGTTGGTTCCAATCCTCCCTCTGGACGAGCATCATCAGCCGAGGCGCCGCCCCTTATAAAGCGGTCCTCACCCACGGCTTCATCGTCGGTGGAGACGGCAAAAAGATCTCCAAAAGCGGCGAATACGAGACCCCCCCCACCTCGGATCGCTACATCAACGATTACGGCGCCGATGTCATTCGCCTGTGGATCGCTTCCCAAGACTTCACTCAGGACATCACCCTGTCCGACACGATTCTCGGCAACGCCAGCGAAGCGTATCGACTCTTCCGTAATACCTTCCGCTACCAGCTCTCGACCCAGTTCGATTTCGACTTCGAAAAGAACGGCGTCGCCATCGCGGACCTCGATACCCTCGACCGCTGGGCCTTGCACCAAACTGCGGTTTTAACCGAGGCCTGCACCACCGCCTACGACGCCTACGAGCTCCATCGCGTCTACCAACTGTGTAACAACTTCTGTTCAGTCACCCTGTCATCGATCTATCACGACATCCTCAAGGATCGACTCTACACCCTCGCCGCAGATCACCCTCTGCGTCGCTCGTCGCAGACTGCGATTCACCACATCTTCCAAACGTTGGTGCGGCTGCTCGCCCCGATCCTGAGTTTCACCACCGACGAAGCCTGGGCCCACGCGACCAACGGGAGTGATTTCAGCGATGACCCGATCCACCTGCAGGATTGGCCCACCATTCCCGCCGACTGGACCGATACCGCGATCGATGCCGATATCGCCACCCTCCTTCAGGTTCGCAGCCAAGTGACCGAAGCCATCGAACCTGCCCGCCAGGCCGGTAAGATCGGTAAGTCACTCGACGCCGCCGTCACGCTCAACTTCCCCGCCGGCAGCGACACCCTCGCCGTGCTGGAAAAACACCGCGAATCTCTACCCGAAATCTTTATCGTTTCTCACGTGGCCATCACCACCGCTGCGGGCGATACCTCCATCAACGTCCAACACTGCGAGGAACTCGGCTACACCCGGTGCCCACGCTGCTGGCGTTGGGTCCCGGCCCTCAACTCCACCGCCCATGGCGACGTATGCCCACGTTGCGCTGAAGCACTCACTTAACCTCCATCCTACCCCCACAGATCATGGCTAAGAAAACCCCACCCCACTCCGCCAAAACCAAAGCCTCCGCTAAAAAACCTGCCAAGAAAGTCGCTGCTAAAAAAGCCCCGGTCAAAAAAGCCGCCGCCAAAAATAAAGCGCCAACCAAGAAGGCTACAGTCAAAAAACCAGCCGCTAAGAAACCCGTAAAAAAAGCTCCCGCTAAGAAAGCCGCACCGAAGAAAACGATCGCTGATAAAGCTCCCGTAAAAAAGACCGCCGCTAAAAAACCAACGACCAAGAAGATCATTAAAAAAGCGCCACAAAAGAAAGTTGCGCCGAAGAAAACGACCGCCAAAAAGATCGCCACCAAGAAGACCGTTAAAAAAACATCCGCCAAGAAACCCGCCGTTAAAAAGACCGCGGTAAAAAAAGCGCCGGCCAAATCAAAGGCCACCAAATCCGCAGGCAAAAAACCAGCCGCTAAGAAACCCGTAAAAAAAGCTCCCGCTAAGAAAGCCGCACCGAAGAAAACGATCGCTGATAAAGCTCCCGTAAAAAAGACCGCCGCTAAAAAACCAACGACCAAGAAGATCATTAAAAAAGCGCCACAAAAGAAAGTTGCGCCGAAGAAAACGACCGCCAAAAAGATCGCCACCAAGAAGACCGTTAAAAAAACATCCGCCAAGAAACCCGCCGTTAAAAAGACCGCGGTAAAAAAAGCGCCGGCCAAATCAAAGGCCACCAAATCCGCAGGCAAAAAACCTGCACCCATCAAATCTGTGAAGAAAACCACCACTAAAAAATCTCCGACCAAGAAGCCGGCCGCCGTTAAAAAGGCCCCCGCTAAGACGGCTGCAGCCAAGAAGGCTCCCGCAACCAAGAAGGTCGCCGCCAAAAAAGCTCCCGCCAAAGCGGTGGCTGAGCCCACCGCTGCTCCGGTCAAGAAGATCGACGCTTGCGCGATCCTCAAGAGTCGCATTCTCAGCAAGACTAAGAAGCCAGCCAAGGCTTCCAAATCGATCGCGTTCAGTCTCGATGAGGTGAAGGAGATCGCTAAGACCACCAAGACCAAGGAAAAGGCCTCCGCCAAGAAGAAGGCCGCCAAGGCTTCCAAATCGATCGCGTTCAGTCTCGATGAGGTGAAGGAGATCGCTAAGACCACCAAGACCAAGGAAAAGGCCTCCGCCAAGAAGAAGGCCGCCAAGG
>OJCR01000154.1_pt1 | contig 35732 bp, 39 predicted proteins | sample 1591611 | NCBI WGS metagenome assembly OJCR01 (sample SAMN05416815, study PRJEB24817) | seawater metagenome | isolation source: Sea water | place: Canada:Atlantic | collected 2013-07
GACCATAGTCTGGGGTATCATTGGTATGGGCCTAGGGGTATTTATTGCCGCGCAACTATTTGCACCTATGCTCAACTTTGACACACCATGGCTAACATTCTCACGTTTGCGTCCGTTGCACACTAACGCCGTTATTTTTGCCTTCGGCGGCTGTGCGCTATTTGCAACGTCGTACTACATCGTTCAGCGTACCTGCCAGGTAAGACTGTTCAGTGACAAACTTGCCGCATTTACCTTTTGGGGTTGGCAAGCCGTTATTGTTTTAGCTGTAATTACCCTACCTATGGGCTTAACCAGCACTAAAGAATACGCTGAACTAGAATGGCCAATTGACATCCTTTTGGCACTGGTTTGGGTCGCTTACATCATCAACTTCTTCGGAACCCTAGTAATCCGTAAAGTTTCGCACATTTATGTGGCGAACTGGTTCTTAGGTGCGTTCATGCTAACTGTTGCAATTCTTCATATTGGTAACAGCATGGCTATTCCGGTATCTTTCACTAAATCGTATTCACTGTATGCAGGCGCAGTAGACGCTATGATGCAGTGGTGGTACGGCCATAACGCGGTAGGTTTTTTCCTAACTGCGGGCTTCCTTGGTATGATGTATTACTTCGTGCCTAAGCAAGCTGGTCGCCCGGTTTATTCATACAGACTTTCAATTGTTCACTTCTGGGCACTTATTTCTCTGTATATCTGGGCTGGTCCACACCACCTTCACTACACTGCCCTACCAGACTGGACTCAGTCACTAGGCATGGTGATGTCTATTATCTTATTCGTTCCATCTTGGGGTGGTATGATTAACGGTATCATGACGCTATCTGGCGCGTGGCATAAGCTTCGCACTGACCCAGTACTGCGTTTCTTAATTGTTTCATTGTCTTTCTACGGTATGTCTACTTTCGAAGGCCCAATGATGGCAATTAAAACCGTTAACGCATTATCTCACTACACTGACTGGACAATTGGTCACGTACACTCTGGCGCACTAGGTTGGGTAGCAATGGTCTCAATTGGTTCAATTTACCACTTAATTCCAGTGCTATTTGGTCAGCGTGCAATGTACAGCACCAAGCTAGTTAACGTGCACTTCTGGTTCGCTACTATCGGTGTTGTTCTATACATCGTAGCAATGTGGATGTCTGGTGTACTTCAGGGTCTAATGTGGCGTGCAGTAAATGCTGATGGTACGTTAACCTATAGCTTTGTTGAGTCATTAGAAGCGTCTAAGCCGTTCTATGTGGTTCGTTTCATTGGTGGTTGTTTCGTGGTAGCGGGTATGCTCATTATGGCATACAACACATGGAAAACCGTTCGTGCACCTAAAGGCAGTATCGCTGCAGATCCAGCGACTCAGCCAGCGTAGTTAAGGAGACGAATAATGAAAAACGCACATGAGTTAATTGAAAAAAATGTCGGTCTGTTAACGGTATTAATTCTTATCGCTATCAGCTTTGGTGCCATGGTGCAAATTACGCCGTTGATGTTTCAACAGCAAACCATGGAACCGGTAAAAGGCTTACGTCCATATACCGCGCTTGAGCTAGAAGGCCGTGACATCTACATTCGTGAAGGCTGTGTAGGTTGTCATAGTCAGATGATCCGTCCATTTCGCGCAGAAACAGAGCGTTATGGTCACTACAGCGTTGCTGGTGAGTCAGTATGGGAGCACCCTTTCCTTTGGGGCTCTAAGCGTACTGGTCCTGACCTTGCACGTGTTGGTGGTCGTTACAGCGATGAATGGCATCGTGTTCACCTGCTTAATCCTCGTAACGTAGTACCAGAGTCGAACATGCCAGGTTTCCCTTGGCTTGCGGAAAACACGCTTGACGGCGAGTTAACAGCTAAAAAAATGGAAGTATTCCGTGGATTTGGTGTTCCGTATACCGACGAAGATATTGCGGGTGCGAAAGCGGCAGTAAAGGGTAAAACGGAAATGCAAGCCCTTATTGCTTATCTACAATCTCTTGGCACACATTTGAAATAATATGGATCAAGGAATTGTAGGCAGCATTTTTACTGTCATCGTCTTTGTAAGCTTCATCGGTGTTGTGTGGTGGGCGTTTAGCGGCCGCAACAAGAAGAAATTCGACGAAGCAGCAAACTTACCGTTTGCAGACGAAGAAAAAGAAAAATCAAAAGAAGATTAGCAGGAGTCTCGAACTCATGAGTATGTTTTGGACAATTTGGATTTCAGTGATAACCCTAGGGTTAATCATTGGTTGCTACTTCCTTCTACGCTGGACCCTTGCGAACAAGACCGGTGTACCTGAAGGTGAGTCAATGGGCCACAAATTCGATGGTATTGAGGAGTTGAATAATCAACTTCCTCGCTGGTGGACAATTATGTTCTACATGACCATCGTTTGGGGCTTTTTATATCTAGCGCTTTATCCTGGCCTAGGTGCATATGAAGGTATTTTGGGTTGGAAGAGTTCTAACCAAAATATTCAGTCGCTAGAAGAGTCAGTTCAGGCGCGTATTGACGCAAAAGAGCAAGGCTACCTAGTGGAGTATGACCGTGAACTTGATTTCGCTGCTGAGAAGTTCGACCCGATCTTCGAAGCCTACGCGCAAGTTCCTGTTGAAGAACTGGCTAAAGACCCAGAAGCAAATAAAGTAGGTCAGCGTTTATTCCTACAAAACTGCTCTCAGTGTCACGGTTCAGATGCACGTGGTCAGAATGGCGGCTTCCCTAACCTAACGGACAACGACTGGTTGTACGGTGGTTCAGGTGCGAAAATCGTAGAAACCCTTACGCTTGGTCGTCAAGCAGCAATGCCTGCATGGCTTGATGCTATGGGTGAAGACGGTATCGAAGAAGTCGTTAACTATGTACTTAGCTTAAGCGGTCGCGATGTAGACCCACAGCTTGCTGAAGCGGGTAAAGCGCGTTTCGCAGCATGTGCGGCATGTCACGGTATGGACGGTAAAGGTAATCAGGCACTAGGTGCACCAAACCTTACTGACAATATCTGGCTATACGGCGGCAGCCACAGAGCGGTCACTGAAACACTAACTTATGGTCGTAACGGTGTAATGCCTTCATTCAAGAAAACCTTGGGTGATGATAAAATTCACGTAGTTGCGGCGTACGTTTACAGCCTTTCAAATGATTAATGATTTAAATCATTAAATATCTCAAAAAGCCTCGTTACTACGGGGCTTTTTTTATGAGAAAATACAGACATATAATTTGCGTACGCTACAACGTTATAAAACGCGTATTTGTCGCTTAGCAGCACGTAGCACACATCCTATTTTAACTAACGTAAATAGTATAAATGCCTATATCCAACGCCATAGTTATGGTTATTGCTTTAACTGAGTTCTGTTTAAGCAGTATTAATACCTATGTTGTTAGCGTAGTAACCACGAGAAAAGTTGAATGAATAGACCCTGGTATAAAGAGTTTTGGCCCTGGTTTTTAATTGCCGTCCCTATCATTACCCTTATTATGGGTGGTGTACTGTTAAACCTAGCCATTTCCACTGAAGATAGTTTAGTGGTCGACGATTACTACAAAGAAGGGAAAGCGATTAATGCGCGCTTGGATAAAGAAGCCATAGCCCGTCGCATGAATATCACTACCGACTTAACCATTAAAGATGGAAGTATTGCCCTTGAGTTTCACTCTGGCATTCCACAAGACGGCAATGCGGTGAAACTTAACTTCTATCATGTAACGCTTGAAGAGCGTGATGTCAGCGTACTACTTAGCCGCGATGCTAGTGGTATCTACCGAGGGTATGTTGAAGAAAGCCTCGACGGCAAGTGGCGGGTCTCACTTACGCCTATTGACGATAGCTGGAAAATTCAAAATATCCTCTACCTTCCCCACGCTGGCAAAATGAAATTCAATCCATAATGGCCACGCACGACTGTTATCACTGTGGCCTGCCCATTGCGAGTCACGAGGAAGGAAAGTTTAATACAGTTATTCTAGGTCAGCAGCGCGATATGTGCTGCCCAGGCTGCTTAGCTGTTGCCGAAGCAATCGTAGACAACGGGCTTGAAGACTACTATCAATTCAGAACTGAGCCTGCGCAAAAATCTGACGATGGGATTCTTGAGACCCTCGATAAATTAAAAGTTTATGACGACCCGTCACTGCAAGAAGAATTTGTGTTCGAGGAAGGTCAAGATAAACAAATTCAACTGACCCTTGAGGGTATTACGTGTGCTGCTTGTGGCTGGCTTATTGAAAAGCAGCTGTCTAAGGTAGAAGGCATAAAGCAAGTGGCGGTCAACGTACAAGAGCGCCGCGCACTGGTTACTTGGTCTCCATTTCAAATCAAACTTAGCCAAATTCTTTCTACGCTCAAACGAATCGGCTACGTTGGCTCGCCTTTCCACCCCGATGAACACGAAGCCAGCTATAAGCGAGAACAAAAAACATTTTTAAAAAAACTGGGGCTTGCCGGCATCATGACTATGCAGGTGATGATGCTAATGACCGGGCTTTATTTCGACTGGTTCGGGGCTATAGAACTTGAAACTCGTCAGTATTTCTACTGGGTAGCCCTGACACTTACCACCCCTGTAGTGCTTTATTCAGGCAGTACGTTTTATGTAGGCGCAGCAAAAGCCCTAAGTGCAAGAACAGTTAATATGGATGTGCCGGTCTCACTGGCTATTTTCGGCACCTATATTGCGGGAATTCGCTCTACGGTACTAGAGCAAGGTGAAGTGTATTTCGAATCGATCTGTATGTTCATCTTTTTGTTGCTACTCAGTCGCTTTTTAGAGCATCGCAGCCGTCAACGTGCTGCGCAAATATCCGCCAATATGATGCAATACGTGCCTGTGTCTGCCACTAAGCTAGAAGCTAACGACAGCGTAACAGAATGTTTAGCAAAGCAGTTAAAAATAGATGACATTGTGCTGGTTAGGCCAGGGGAAACCATTCCCATAGACGGTTTGGTAACACAAGGGTGCGCTGCCGTTGACGAGTCGATGCTTACCGGCGAATTCAATCCGGTGCGAAAGTCAGCCAATAGCACCGTTTATGGCGGTACTGTTTGTCAGGACGGCACATTAACGGTAAAAGTTACTCAGACACTTAAAAATGCGTTGGTAAATCAAATTGTCCGCCTTCAGGCAAGCGCTATGGCGAGTAAGCCTAAAGCGGCACAATTAGCCGATAACTTTTCCCGTTATTTCGTGAGCGCCGTACTGGTTATCTCAGCGTTAACTTACGGGTTTTGGTACGTAAACGGCAGTGACGATGCCTTTTGGATCACTATATCTGTGCTGGTAGCAACCTGTCCTTGCGCGTTAGGTTTAGCCACGCCTTCAGCGCTAACCTGCGCTATGGCGAAATTAAACCGCCAAGGCATTTTGCTAAAACGCGCCGACGCCCTCGAGCAGATCACTAATATCGACACCATAGCATTGGATAAAACCGGCACCCTGACTCAAGGCAAGTTCACGATTTCCAATGCGTGGTTTGCTGACGGAATTGATAGCGAAAGCGCTATGGCGATAGCCTACGCGCTTGAAGCTCGTTCCGAACACCCAATCGCGAAGGCCTTTAACGGTAAGGTATCACACAAGGTGGATAATTTTACCGTAACGCCTGGGGGTGGCATTAGCGGTGTAATCAATGATACACATTTTTCAATGGGCTCTGCCGCATTTAGCCTGGCTAACTTACCATCATCAGATACTTACCCATCAGCCAATGTATTTTTAACAGTAAAAGGGCAAATCATTGCTGCTTTTGAAGTACGTGACACCCTTCGTGACGATACCCATGAAACTCTAGATATCTTGTCGCAAAGCCATACCCTTGCGGTATTAAGTGGTGACACCCAACAAAACGTTGATACGCTAACCGCGCCTTTGCCCATAAAAACGGCGAAAGGCGGCTTAACACCTGAACAAAAATACGAAGCGGTTCAGCAAATGCAGCAAGGGGGAGCCAAAGTAATGATGATGGGCGACGGCATTAACGATGCACCTGTACTTGCCAGTGCAGATGTTGCCATTGCAGTGGGTAACGCAACGGACGTTGCCAAAACGGCTGCTGACGTTATATTGCTGGGCGATCAACTGTTATCTGTACCAGCGCTAATTAAAACCTCACATCAAGTGAAACAGAAAATAAGACAAAACATCGGCTGGGCTGTGGGATACAACCTTTTAATATTGCCTTTCGCCGTGTCTGGTTTACTTTCTCCATGGATGGCGGTTGTGGGTATGTCATTAAGCAGTATCATTGTAGTTACAAACTCAACGCGACTTTTGAGCAAATAGCATGAGTATTATTTACGTATTAATTCCTATCGCCATCATTATTGTGGCAGTCGCTATTGTCATTTTCTTTTGGGCGGTAAAAACCAATCAGTTCGAGGATTTAGACCGCCAAGGCTATAGCATTCTTTTTGACGATGACTTATCGCCAGAAGAGAAAAAACTGGCCGAACAGCGCAAACAAATACAAGAAGATAAGGCAGCAAAAAGCCAAGAAGATAATGGACGGGATTAATTACTTTTCTGCCTTTCTTATAGGTTTAGCAGGAGGCGTACATTGTGTAGGCATGTGCGGCGGTATTGTTGCAGCGCTTAGAATGGTATCGCCAAAGGGGGCATCGGCATTGCCCTACACCCTCGCCTACAACATGGGACGCATTACTAGCTATACACTAGCAGGGGCCATTACCGGTGCGCTTGGAAAAATAGCTGCTGACTTCGTACCGCTTGCTAATTATGCCCTCTCTCTTCTAAGCGGCATCATGTTGCTTTTACTCGCTTGTTACTTAGGGAAATGGTGGACGGGTTTATCGGTCTTAGAAAACGCGGGCAAAGGCCTGTTTGCAAAGCTTCAGCCTTTATCAAAACGATTTCTTCCTTTCAAAACGCCGTTAAGCGCGGTTCCCTACGGCTTTGTATGGGGCTGGCTACCATGTGGATTGGTCTATTCAACGCTAACCTGGTCTCTGGCAGCGGGTAATGCATTGCAAGGCGCTGGCATTATGTTTTTCTTCGGTTTGGGAACGTTACCCACACTGTTAGCCGCAAGTGCCGGTAGCCAGTATCTTGTTCAAAGCTTTCAGCACAGCTATGTGAGACAAGTCATAGCTGTGATAATGGCCATATATGCCACTTATCTAATTTATGGCGCATTCATGTGAAAATGCGTGTACTATAATCATGTGTACATTAAGAGAGTCAGTCTTATGAGCAAAGGAAGCGAATTTTCAATACATTGTCAGAACTGTAGTTTCAGTCACCTCTGTTTACCTGTTGCATTGAATAAGACAGAAATAGAGTCTCTCGACGATATCATAGAGCGCAAAAAGCCCCTTCATAAAGGTGATACCCTTGTTCAAACCGGCGATAAGTTTGAGTCGTTATATGCAGTAAGAACCGGGTCATTTAAATCGTTTGTGACTAACTCTGAAGGTGAAGAGCAAATAACGGGGTTTCACTTTCCCGGTGACATCATTGGCTTTGATGCCCTTCGAGAAAACAAGCACCAAAGTTACACAATGGCTCTAGAAACCGCCATGGTGTGCGAGTTGCCCTACGAAACGCTTGACGAAATGTCGATGCAGTTTCCTAAATTACGCCATCAAATTATGAGCTTTATGAGTGCAGAGATTAAACATGATCACGATTTGATAATGCTTCTCAACAAACGCACGGCTGAAGAACGCCTTTTGTATTTTATCTCTCATTTATCTCAGCGTTTTGAAGAACGCGGTTTTTCACACAGAGAATTTCACCTTACGATGACGCGTAACGAGATAGGTAACTATCTTGGCTTAACGATAGAGACCATCAGTCGCTTATTAAGTCGTTTCCAAAAAGAAGATATTATTAAAGTTGAAGGTAAACTTATTACGATTGTGGACTTTGAACGCCTTAATACCAAGCTAGAAGTGCTTAACGGCCCGAGTATAGTGTGTAACGGCTAACGTGGTCTAACTCGGTTAAATAGTGTTATCTTCCTAAAAGCGCGCATTCAGCGCGCTTTATAATCCTACTTCCAAAACCTTTTTTACCCATTAGTGCCAATGCCGCAGTCACTATACATTGTTGGTTGCCCTGCAATGTAAAATTCTTGATCTAAAACAACTTACGTTTTCCACATTGTCGTTTATAGTTAGTAAGAGTTACTGTTGAACGTTACCATTCACACAGCCACGACCAAACTTCGTATTAGGGGGAGTTATGATTGAGTGTAAACGAATCCTTGCGGTAGTCGATGCCGAGCGAGATAACCAGCCCGCGTTAAGTCGCGCTTATGAATTAGCATCAAAGACCGGGGCCTCTGTAACTGCCATTATGGTGGTTTACGACTTGTCTTATGATATGACCACTATGTTAAGTCCAGATGAGCGAGAAGCCATGCGAGATGCTGTTACCAATGAGCATGCCAAGTGGCTCTCTGGGCAGCTTAAAGAGCAAGGCTTCGGTGAAACTGACATCGTGGTTGAATGGAACAATCGTGCCTACGAGTCGATTATCTATTACACACTTAAGAATCAAATTGACCTTGTTGTAAAAGCCACTAAAAAGCATGACGACCTGGCTTCCGTTATTTTTACACCTACCGATTGGCATTTAATGCGTAAATGTCCGCGCCCCGTTTTATTGGTAAAAGAGCATGATTGGCCAGAAGACGGCGAGATCATTGCCGCTGTAAACGTCGGCAGTGAAGACGAAGAACATGCTGCGCTTAACGACAAGATTACCGTTATCGCCAATGATTATGCGGCCCTGCTAAAAGGTAAGGTTAATTTAGTCAATAGCTTCCCTTCTACGCCACTTAATATTGCTATCGAGGTGCCCGAATTTGACCCTGATACCTATCATGACGCGGTAAAAAATCATCATAAGAAAGAAATGAAAAGCCATGCGTTAAAGTACGGCATTGCAGATGAAAAATGTGTTGTCAGAGAAGGCCTACCTGAAAAAGTCATTCCACAAGTGGCAAAGACATTAGACGCCGAACTTGTCATTATAGGCACTGTAGGCCGCGTTGGCCTTTCTGCCGCGCTCATTGGGAACACGGCAGAGCATGTTATCGATGAGCTAAATTGTGACGTATTAGCTATCAAGCCAGACGGATTCGAGTCGCCGTTAAGTGTGTGATGCCATTAACCTTACGAGCAACCTTTTATGCGTAAATTTAAGAATACAGGCATGGTCTAGAAAAGGCCCTTTATTGTATAATGCTTGCTTTATCACGAACCAAGCTAGTTAATTATGAGTTTAGGCACAAGCAGTGCTGATGCGTCGGTACTAAACGCAGCGCAAAGTAAGCAAAAGTACAACTTCAACAAACTTCAGAAGCGCCTTCGCCGCAATGTGGGTAAAGCCATAGGCGATTTCGGTATGATTGAAAACAATGACAAAGTCATGGTGTGTTTATCTGGCGGTAAAGATAGTTACACCATGCTGGACATTTTATTGTTTTTAAAGAAGATTGCGCCTATTCACTTCGACATAGTTGCGGTAAACCTTGACCAGAAGCAACCAGGGTTCCCTGAGCATGTATTGCCTGAATATCTAGAGCGTATTGGTGTTGATTACAAAATTGTAGAAGAAGACACCTACTCTATTGTTAAAGATAAAATTCCTGAAGGTAAAACCACCTGTTCACTTTGTTCAAGACTGCGCCGCGGTATTTTATATCGCACCGCAAAAGAACTCGGCGCAACAAAAATAGCCCTTGGTCACCACCGTGACGATATGTTGGAAACCTTTTTCCTAAATATGTTTCACGGCGGAAAGCTGAAGTCCATGCCGCCAAAACTAGTCAGCGATAATGGCGAGCATATCGTTATTCGTCCGCTCGCCTACTGTACAGAAAAAGACATCGTAAAATATTCACAAGCCGTAGAGTTTCCTATTATTCCTTGCAACCTATGCGGTTCCCAAGAGAATTTACAGAGACAAAATATTAAAGCCATGCTTCAAGACTGGAACAAACGCTTTCCGGGCCGAATAGAGTCAATGTTTAGCGCTCTTCAAAATGTAGCGCCATCTCACTTAGTAGATAACAACTTGTACGATTTTAAAGGTATTACCACCCAAGATGGCCCCGTTGAAGATGGCGACATTGGATTTGATCAACCTTCTTTTACCACGAACAGCAACGCTGCTTTAGCAACCGAAGAAAGCGCGATTGAAGTGGTAAACATTGTGGAACCTAAATAGATGAAAATAGGACTTGCGTTAGGCGCTGGTGCAGCACGAGGCTGGACCCATATAGGTATCATTCAAGCCTTAGAAAAGCTGGGCGTTAAAATAGACGTTGTTGCCGGCTGCTCCATTGGCGCTTATGTTGGTGCTGCCTATGCAAGTGGCAAGCTGGAAGGCTTAAAAGAGTGGGCGTGTTCATTAAGCGACTGGCAAGTGCTTGCTCTTATGGGAGTTGGGCTTAGGCGTGGTGGCATAGCTAGCGGACAAAAGGTTTTTGACAAGCTTGCTAGCGAGTTTTGTGAATCTAGCTATGAAGATATGCTTAAACCTTTTGCGACCGTGGCTACTGACTTATACACAGGTCGTGAAGTGGTGTTTAACTCAGGTCCTATTGGCGATACCATTCAAGCATCTTGCGCTATTCCTGCCCTCTTTGCGCCCGTAGCTCATGGAGACCGTTGGTTAGTCGACGGTGCGGTCGTAAATCCTGTTCCTGTCAATTTGTGCCGTCAATTAGGCGCAGATTTTGTCATCGCGGTTAACCTAAATGCCGACTTTAGGCCTCTTCGCCTTGAAAAGTTAAGACAGGATCACGAAGAAAATCAGCGTAAGACCGAAGACTTTTTTACCAAAAGCCAAAACGTATTGCGTCAATGGTTTTCCCCCGACAGTAAACAAGATGATAAAAGTATCGAGGATAAAGAAGAGCCTAACGCCGATGCAGCCAATAACGTTAAAACCGAAGAAGGTATTGCCGCAGATGTTATCGATAAAGTAGAAGAAGAGTTTACCGAAGTTCCTGTCAAGGTAAACAAGCGCAACCCACCGGGCATAATGAGCGTGATGAGCAGTTCATTAGAGATCCTGCAGGCGCGCGTTACACGCTCTCGTCTGGCTGGCGATCCGCCGGATATCTTAATTGAACCTCAGTTGACAGACGTGGGTATTATGGAGTTTCACAGAGCTGAAGAGCTGTGCGCGAAGGGAGAAGAGACCATCGCGCGTTTAGCCGAACAGATTAGGTATCAGTTACTTACGTAATAACTAGCTTGACGCCATAGCCGTAACACGAAGGGGCGCATGAGGCAAAGTCAATCCTTTTGCGCCATCAATCCACTCTTGTTCAAGGTGCAATACGCCATTATTTATCTGTACACCTTGCGGGGTAATAAAATCTAAATTCTTATCGTCAAATTGAATCATTAAGCCTTTTACAGAAGGCATCATGAAAGACAAAAAACTCCCCATTTCATTAAAGAAAGCTTCGTATTGCCCGTACAAAAACGTAAGGTCATCTTTTGTATAATATTGCTTTAGGTATTCCGGTTTTGTTTCAAGTTGAACCGACATATCGCACACATTGGCACGTTCGCCTAAATCAATGCGCACCAGTGCGTTGGCTAGCTTCAGGGCTTTTTCGGTGGGAACGGTAAAGCGCCCTTCTTCACTTACAGTAAGTGCCATCGTTTTCTTATCAGTCACTATAGCTGCGCCATTAACTTCACAGAGGCGCCCTTCGCCTACGCGTACAAAACCAAACGCAAATTGAAGCGCTTGTGTATCTTCGTTATCCAGTTTTTTAACATGGCTATAGAAACGACTGTACTCAACGTCAATCGTTTCTGCAGCTACCGGTGAGATGCCAAAACCGACAAGTAGGGATGAAGCTAAAAATAAGGCAGCGCGTTTCATTCGGATAAAAACTCCTCGTTAAATCGAATCATTGTTTGAAGCTCTTCCACATAAGCGGCTCCGCGCTCTGAGTAGTTCATTAGCCCTTCCGCCAATGCCACTCCAGTAATAGGTATTTGGTTCGCCCTTAATCGACTGCGAATTTCTCTTAAATCGGCATAGGCGTCGTGTCTGTTTAAATTTCGCATGTAGGTATAGGTCGCTCTCGACAAGCTGTCGAATTTAGCCACTTCGTGAGAAGCGCCGTCGTTTCGTCGGCTTGGCACAAAACCACACCCTTTTGAGAAGCACCACAATCCAAAGAAATTGTACCCTTTTCTGGCAAACCGGCTCGTACCCCACGCAGACTCGTTCGCTGCCTGAACTAGCACTAATTCTGCTGGCAATACATCAATTTTTTGCAGTAGCGCTAACAACTTGGTTTTAAGGGGCTGAGTTGCTTTTACTCGATATTCTTCTTCAAGCCACTCAAGTCTTACAACATCTTCTTCAGTTAAAGGCTCATCTGCCAATGCCTTTCTATAAAGTGTCTGCACATAGTGCCTAAGGGTTAAGAGATAGGCATTTTGCTTTTCTACTTCGGGGCGTAGATAATCAAAAAACGCTTCCTTTTTCTCTTTGACATTGGTGTAAACAGAGAAATCTGGAACTGGCTTTGTCGCCTTTGTCGTTTGGGGTATTGCTAAAATATCAGGTTCGTCTTCGGTAAAGATAATGGCGTTAATAACAATGACCGCCAGCACCCCTAGCGTTATAAGAACAATTTTGAATGTTTCACGTTTATGCATCAAAGCTCGACTCATTTACATCATTTTCAGATGCGTCCGTGCCCACTCCTTGTTCGCCTATTAGTTCCTGATAAAGCAAACCCATTGTACTAAAATAAAAGGGAAGTACCCAAATAAGCGAGAAACCGAAGGTTAACGGCACTGTCGCAAACAGTAAAAAGAACACCCCAAATATGCTGGCTATTTGTGCCCAATAAGCATTAAACACGCGGCAAGAGAGAATGATGGCGCTAATCGGTGTTAGCTTCCTATCGGCAACTAACATCAGCGAAAAAGACGAGGCGAGATAAAAGTAAACGCCAGGCAGAATAAGCAGCACCACACCAAGTTGTACCAGTATGCTATTAACGAGTTGAGTGAGAGCTAACAGCAATAAAAGCGGAAAAAACTGAAATACCGTAAACACCGATGTTTTGACACCACGGGCAACGAAGACCCCCATCATATACAGGCCTGTCAGCAAGGGCGCGACTATACAGATAGCGACAATTTCAATGATAGACTGGTGTTCAAAAACGTATGTTCCGTCGTCGTTTATCGTAATGTACTGCTGCGCAAAAACCCCTAACACAACGAAGGTTAAGAACAGAACAACGCTGCCTTGTAATAACGAAGAAAAGTTAGCTTTGGTTAAACCCGCAGCACGGCGCAATAGCCCTTTAATATCAAATACATACTGTTTAGCTAACGTACTGTTCAGGCGGTCAGGATTTACGTCTCTCACACAACTCTCATATATTTTTGGGAAATCGGCGGTATTATACCAATTCACAAAAACAAATGCCTGTTTGTATGGTAAACAAAAGTTAACCTAATACTAGTTTTGCTGCTAACCCTACTAAAAGTACGCCCATAGCTCGGTCTAACCAGTAACCTTTTTTACCAATAAGCTCGGCAACCTTGCTAGTGCTGAGTAAATAAGAAAGAAAGCAAAACCAAAGCCCAGTAGCAATCGCTAAATAAATGCCATAACCAAGCTTAACGCTAAATGGGGTTTCAATGCTGATAATAGCGGTAAAAAGAGACAGGAAGAAAAGCGTTGCCTTCGGGTTAAGCCCATTAGTGAGAAAGCCCATCCACACCGCACGTTTCACTGAAATTTGCGATGTTTTGCTTTCTGAGTTCACTACCTCGTTTTGCTTCACCGGGCCACTTCTTAGCGCACCGAACGCAAGGTAAAGTAAATAGGCGGCGGCGGCATAGCTAAACGTTGTAAATAGCCATGGGGTAGTAGCAATAACCACGCTTAACCCAACAAGCGAATAAGCAACGTGAAGTAAAATGGCTAAACCAATTCCCACGCTAGTAAACATGGCGGTGCGACGACCGTAAGCAACACTATTGCGCACCACAACGGCAAAGTCGGGCCCTGGACTTGCAACAGCAACAAGGTGTACTAGTGCGATGGTGAGAAATTCATTCATATACTGCATGCGTTGCGCCCCCTACAGCGCATAATTTGATAGTAGTTCATTTACCCATTCAGGTACTATTTGAGAAGCCGGCCCTGTTAACGATTGGTCAAATAACGCATTGGTTGCGCCCGGCGCTAGGTTTGCTTCAATGGTGTATGCACCCGACTCTTTCGCGATCTGAACAAAACCTGCAGCCGGATACACGTTGCCCGATGTACCAATAGCAATAAAAATGTCAGCTTGGGCTAACGCCGTGTATATCTCGTCCATATACAGGGGCATTTCACCAAACCACACAATATCGGGTCGCAATGTTACTCGATGACAACAAGGGCACTTTGTAGTGTGATCAAAGCTATCGCGCCACACAAAAGACTGCTGCGAAATGGCGCAGCGGGCCGACAGAAGTTTGCCGTGCATATGGTAAACCGACTTGCTGCCACCGCGCTCGTGCAAGTCATCAACGTTTTGTGTAACTACCATGAGATCGTCGCCCAACGCTTGTTCCAATTTAGCTAACGCTTGGTGCGCAGCATTGGGTTGTACATCATCTTGCTGAAGCTGGGCGCGGCGGGCATTGTAAAAGCGATAGACTAAGCTTGGGTTTTGTTCAAAGGCTTCAGGTGTGGCCACTTCTTCAACGCGGTGGTTTTCCCAAAGCCCGTCGTTATCTCGAAACGTTTTTAGCCCTGATTCGGCAGAGATACCCGCCCCAGTTAGCACAACAATTTTAGGGTTCGTTAAGGTATTATCAGCAGGCATGTCAGTCCATCTTTCTCTGCATTTAAATAATGGGTGGGTAATTGTAAACCGATATGTTTAACGGTGAAATACGCATTGTTAAGGTGAGCGCTTTTTTTATTCGTCTGTTACCACAGGATAGTGTGTACCTGCGCCCCACTCTGACCATGAGCCATCGTAAACAGACACTTGTGTTGCGCCGCACATAAGCGCAGCGACACCAATAATACAGGCCGTTACTCCCGAGCCACAGGTGCATATAATAGGTTTTCGCAAATCGATATGAGCCCCCTTAAATACGTTTTCTAGTTCGCTTACGGGCAGAAAATGACCGTTTTTGAGTAGTGTATCGAAAGGAACATTGAACGCACCCGGCATGTGCCCTGCTCTTACCCCCTTGCGCGGTTCTGAAATTTCACCTTTAAAACGCGCACTACTGCGCGCATCCAAAAGCTGCGCATCAGTATTTAGCGCCTGCAAAACAGCGCTAGAGTTTGAGAACCAACCCGGGCGCGGCGTGGCCTGATACGTTAACTTTCCGTACTGCTGTTGTTCAGAAACAGGTAAGCCGGCATTTTCCCATGCGGGTTGACCACCGTTTAATAGGTAGACATCACTATGGCCTAATGCTTTGAGCATCCACCACACTCGAGGAGCGGTATAAATACCTCGTGTATCGTATACAACGATTGGTGTATTGGCCGTTACACCTTGATTCCCCAAATAAATTGCAAGGTCTTCGGCTGAAGGCATGCTGTGGGGAAAACCCGTGGTGTGATCGCTTCCTTCACTGTCTAAATCAAAATCAACTGATGCGGGTAACACCATCGCTTTTCGCGTATCCGGTGTTTTCGAAACGGGATCGTCCATGAGTGCGCGTAAAAGCGTAATGGGCTTTTGTTGCATTGAACTGGCTAATTCAGCTACTGAAAGCAAAACCGAAGACATGTTATTTCTCCTGAAAGGCACTCAGTTAATTGAGTGCCTTATCACAACTGCCGTTTTTAATTTGGCGGTGCTTTATTCGCTTAGTGCAGCAATAGCTGCATCGTAGTTTGGCTCTTCTGTTGTTTCAGCAACTTGTTCTGTGTAAACAACTTTGCCTTCAGTATCAATGACAACAACCGAACGGGAAAGTAGACCGGTAAGCGGCGCTGACTCAAACGTTACGCCGTAGTCATCGCCGAAGGTTGAGCGGAATGTAGAACCTGTAAGTACGTTTTCAATACCTTCAGCACCGCAAAAACGCCCAGCCGCAAACGGTAGATCTGCTGAAACACAAATAACAGTGGTATTGTCTAGTTTTGCCGCTTCCTCATTAAATTTACGAACCGACATAGCGCACGTACCGGTATCGATTGAAGGAAAAATATTTAGAACAATGTTTTTCCCCGCAAGCTCAGACAGTGTTACTTCGCCCAAATCTGCTTTCACTAGAGTGAAGTCAGGTGCTTTCGCGCCAACTTCTGGTAGCTGACCAATAGTTGAAACTGCATTACCTTGAAAAGTAACTGATGCCATTCGCTTTCTCCATGTTTTGTTAAGTTAAAATAGTGGATGTAAAACAATACTTTCGCAAATAAAAGTGACGCTTTTTATACGTTTTCTTTAACCTGCGCTTCTGCAAATGCGAGTTTGTGTTGTAAGTGGGGTTTCCCTTTAAGGTACTCCCGCCTGAAAACACTGAAATAGTGGGCCAAAGTTTCCGCCCCCTTTTTTTGTTCAGCCAACGCCAAGACACTTATCCCAACTTCTGCGGTGCAGTGTTGAAATGCATGTGTTGATTCTCTCAATAAATAATCCGATGCCACTTCACTGCTTACGCCAAGTACTGGCAAGCAATGTAAATAAGGGCTTTTCGAAAACATTTTTTTAGCTTCACGCCACGTACCATCCAAAAAGATAAATAGTAACGTTTTGCCGGTATTCAATGGTGGAGCGTCAATACAACGTTCAACTGCAGCATATTCGTGTGGAAATACCACAATGGGAAAATATTTATCGTCGCTTAACAGTTTCAGTAGCGCTTCATCAGGTTCGGTTCGTCTCCACAAAAACGCATGGTTGTCTTTAACCACATCCGCTATCAAACGACCTGTATTGGTAGGTTTATAGTACTCGCCTTTGTACATTAAAAACAAAACCGCCACGTCTGTGCCAGCTTCAGGTTTAAATTCGCAAATACAATTTTGCGCTGGAAGCAAACACGCATCGCAGCGAATTACTTTACTACCACGGGCGTGAAAGGGACGTTCAGCACGAGATAACTCATCTAAACGCAATGACATAACTGAATTCAAGATAGTAGGTCTTAGCCAAAATTTTTATGGATTTTACCATAGTAATTCATAGTGAATTGAATATTTAAGCTAGTTTGGAATTTGTAACTATGAATTGGTGCCCGGGGCCAGAATGGAATAAACCCTCTAACACATTGATATTAGAGGGCTTATTAAAATGAGAATCTTTACAGTGTTACTAACGGTGTTACTAAACCGTCCTAATAGTTGAAGGTTTCTTTCAAGTCGGCTTCCATGCTTTTATACAAAGCCGATTTCTTGATACTAGGATCAATACCACCTTTTCTAACAGGTGCAACACCTAGATTTTGAAGTTGAGCAATTTCTTTAGCTGCGTTAATGGGGCTAGCACAAACAACTCCGCGAGACTTCGCCTCACCATCTATCCTTTTTAAAATTTGAACCTGCTTAGCCGCTGCTTCTTGCGTTGTAACAGTTCTTTGTTTTTCCATAATTCTAATCTCCCCGCCTGTAAATATATCTCCACCCGCTCTGTCACAAGCGTGGAATATCGCTATAGCTTCGTCTTCTGTAAAGTCAGAAACCCCAATCTTACTTTTTATAGCGGCATATTGCTTTTTATTTAACGTTTTAACGTTCGCCCCAATAATCTTCCTTATCGGCAAACATACATGATTGTTTGTTTTATTTTTATTATACATTTTGGAGCCTCTCCCGGATCCAATTGCATGGTATTTTGTTTGTAAGGGTGGCGACTTTGAATCAAGAAAAATCTCTTTTTCACCTAAGGCTGCAGGCGAATTCGCAAATTCTCTTAACTCCCCATCATACCTTAATAAACAAAACTGGATTCTATTATGATGGGCTAAAGCAACCAAAGTGTCCAATACCTTATTGGAATCTAAAACGACATCGGTATAACTTTCCAAGAATTTTCTGAATATAAAATTGGTACCCGCAAACCCGTAAAGCACGCCGTTTATATTCGCTACTTTAAAGTATGAAGGTGAGTCGAACACTCGAACAACCAGTCCTTTGTTTGTTACCCAGCTCACTCTGCTGTCTGAACCCATCCTAGCGATGTTATTTTTGTCAATTCTAAAAGTTGTAGTTGTCATTATAGTTCCTTCTAAAAACGGGCATGATTCTACAGTAGCGGAACGATAAAAACCACCAATACAAACTTAAGCAACACAGCACTTTATACAAATGCCTACACTGTAATTTGATAAATCAGAAGCAACTCTACACCACAACATAATGAACTATTTACTTATGAAAGTAGCAATTTCGTTAAACCTCATCAGCAACGCTCATTCATTGTTTTCTTGCGCTGGCTCTAAATTAGATAATTCGGTAAGTGCTTCTAACTGTTCCGCCTCAATAATTCCCCTAATTTCTGTTTCATCACTCAGTCCAATTAAGTGAACAGCGCAACGCCTGGGGACTAATAGCAATCTCGTCCTAGTCGCTATAACCAATTCAGACAGTAATTTTTCGATATCTTCTCGAGGTATAAACTCCCCCCGTTTTTTTGCTGCTTCAAGTTCAACAAGAGTCGTCTCGGCCGCAAGCTTACGGCGCTTTAATTCATCATCTGTAACGCTAGACAAGTCCCCCGTTGCGCTCAATATGGCTTGCTCTTTTTCCCACTCAAAAATCGTTGCTGTATCGAATATCCATTCTTTTCCTCTACCGCCTCTTTGTAAAAAAGGCATTCCTTTACTTACTTTACTTGTGATCGTTGGTAGTGATACCCCTAGGATCTCCGCCAGCTCTGCTCTATTTACTTGTGCCATAATTCCAAAAGAAAACAAAAAATCGAATTTGAAACCCCTCGCACACTGTAAAACACGCGGTGCGAATTACCCGTATGTATTAGCGTCAGAAGGACCCATTTTTTTTTAAAGGACGGGGGCTGGCCAATTAAATCGCCCGGCCAAAGGTAATAAAACCGAACATGGGTCCCCAACAAAACCCATTTCAATCAACACGCCCCCTTAAACTTACATAACTCTTACAAGCCCTCTAAAGTCTACTGGGGCAACATCAATATCCCATTGATGCTTTACTTCTAGCCCGTCAGTTCGGCTAATCTCTTTTGTCATTACCGAAGGGGCTTTTGAGCCGCGCAGCTTAAATAGGCAAATACTACTTTGCTCTTTTCCTGCTGATAGAAACCAACCATCAAAATCAACTAAACGTGGCTCTACAATTACAGAAAGTTTTTGCTCATCTAGCAGAGCCTTATTGTATTCGCCTACAACCTTGGCAGCTTCAATAGACTGTGCCGGCGATGTAATTACAAAGCGAGGTTGCGTGATCGCGAGCTGCGTTTTTGATTCACCAGGTAAATTAGGGAAATAATTTTTTTGCCCATACATTAAGCCAAGTGCCGAAGCCAAATCATTAGCAAAGTCTCCGGTTTTAGTAACGATGTTTTTATGATCAGCGTGGAATAACTCTTTCTCATTGAAAGCTACCGGGTTACTTGTCAGTATTGAGTAAACCTTCGTTCCGATTAGTCGCTCGTATGCTTGCGCTACTGTTTTGACTATCGCATCAAAAGCGCCATGGGCACCGTTTATTAACGTTTGTCTAGGTATGGCTAGAATATCACCATATGTAGAAAGTGAAGCGTTAGCCACTTCACCAAAGAGTGAGTCAAAACGTCTGTAAGTTTCGCGTTCGCTTACTTTATTGGGTTCTGGCAATAGCGCTGCAGAAATGATGTTAGTAAAGTGAAAGTTATCAAGCTCATCTTCTCTAACCCAATTTGCCCATGTACCAGGAATACCGCCCCATTTTTCTAGTAATACGCTAGAGGCTACATCTCGGAAAAGCTCAGGAAAATCTACAAAGTTTAGAAACGTTGTCATTATTTCGCTTCGGGCCTGCTCGCTTGTCATTCTCTCGCGGCGTTGATCCGTTCTGTCAATTTTTGACTCAATGTTGTGAAGATGGTCTATGCTAAACTCTCGCAATGTAGCGCGCGCTATGTCATAAATATCTTCGGTAGAATCACCACGAATTATGCGCTTTACTTGTGCTACGGCATTAGATCGAACGGCTAATTGATTACTCATTCTACTCTCCCCAAAATACGCCAATCTTCGCCAGCGCCTTTTCTTTTGTTGCAGTGATTTCAAGACTGTATTGCTCACCCTTTAATAGCTCTATCGATGAAACTTGGCGCGCTCCGTGGTCTACGCTATACGCATCAAACAAACCCGCCAGACTAACTTTTGAGCCGTTAGAGATGAGAAAAAGGCTTACGCTGCTAATGTCTGAAGGGTTTTCTTGAATAAAAGTTGCTTTGGCTGTCTCAGCCGTGAATTTTACTTCTAATCTTTCCGTTACTTGCTTTTTTACAAGCTGTTTAATCTTACTCATTTGCTAATACCTACCATCTATTTTAATGTTTTGCTCTTTGAGCATTTTTTCAAAAAGGTCAGAGGCTTTGTTTAGCAATTGACCAGCCCCGACATAAATAAACCTATTGCCACCGTGATGAAGCGCGTCTCCGTATGTATCAAAAATTCCGCAATCTGGCCCCTTGCCGCCGTTCTGAATTGCAACAGTAGCGTCTTGTGAAAAAAAGCCGTCCGTGGCGATGCCTAAAGTGAAATTCTTCAATAATCGAAGGTATGTTTTTCTGTCATTGCCTCGATGATGCGAAAGCAATACACAGTGAACAGCCGCAAGAAACGTGTACTTGTAACGAGTAAAGCTAACTTTTACGCATCCAAGTTCTTTGAGTGGAATGTGACCCCGCAAACACCAGTTGTTAAACGTGGTATTGCTAACGCCACTAATTTCCAAAAACTGTTTTTTATCTAGTACCGGTTCCGTTAAATTCATAACCAAGTGAATGCAATTAATATATTCACCATATTAACCGCTGGACGAATAAACAGTTATAGGCTGCTTTGTGGGTGGGTTGTGAAAAGGCTAAATTTTTTTAGCATTTGATTGGTCACACGATTGGTCACCGTTGCCCTATAAAGCAACTAGAACGCGCTTTGTGGTTGGTCACTTTATTGGTCATCAGTCGAATACGACTAAAAACTATTCAAATTCAACTGATCGGTTAACCTTAGTTAACTAATTGGTGTGCGTAAAATCGGAAGAGTTGTAATTGGGGTATGGTTTGGGGTGTGGTTCTACCTCCCCGCAAAACCTTTAAAGCTGTGCGGGTTGGTGTGGTGTGGGGTGTGTTTTTGTTTGCTGCCTGGCTAAATAAATAATCCTTATTTAAGGACTGTTTAGTCCTGATCTCGGGATTTGTGGATAGTTGCGCGTTTTCCTCAATGGAATACCCGAAACTTTCTCTACATTACTGTAATTAAGCTATTTTATACCCCTTTCACATATTTCCACGGGCGGTATACTGGCGGCATTGTGTATTCCGTATTGGAACACCCGAAAAAGCTTGTAAATTATTGATTGTAATCCTAAAGGTGGGGATTTGATTTTTCTCCGTGACAGGTATATGGCAAGCGAAATTGAGAAATATTGAATTCAAAAAAAGGCTGGCTACTAAAAATTAAGTGCCAGCCTTTAACTGAGTTAATGACTTAATTGGCTTCGGCTAGCCTAACAACCTCATGTGCGCTCTCACACTCACTTTTAATTCTTTCGGTAAGCGCAGATATAACACTATCGTGTTTTGCCTCCAATTCAATGCTACCGCTTTCTAATAAGTATGTTTGAAGTGTATCAACCAATTCGTGAACAGACGTTAGCGCTTCTAAGGCAATTGAACAACCTTCACCTGGTTTAACTTGTGTTTGCGTATTCATAATAATCCTTAGCTGTTTACTGTATTCAAGTGTTTAATAGTTACCGCGTTCTCGCTTTCACTTTGCAAAGGTGTGGTCCAATCGCTGCAGGCCTCTTGAATACCATTTAACAGTGCGTGAATGACTAGTTCATGCTTTCCTAGGTCTACGGCATTTTCAAACAAGTGATTTTGGCAAGCCTTGCTTAGTTCCTCTACTTTGGCGAACGCTTCAGCAATTTCAATTTTATCTACATGGCTCATTGTTTAGTCCTTTTGATAGTTAGTTAGATACGAAGTTATTTCACGGCTTTTAATTGTGCGCTGCCAGATACTTGTTGATAACGAACCCACAAGTCTTTTTCCCGCTGCTCGTTCAAGAAATCGTCCTCCGCTTGTACTGCCTCATCAATTAAGTCAGATGCTGCCCATAGCAAGTTGCCAGTGATTGCGTCATTCATCCTACAATCTTCACTGTGAAGCGTTCTCATGGCTTGCAGAATTGCAGATGCCTTTTTCATATTCGCGCTTACTTTGTCTTCTAGGTCTAGTGCTTTGTTGATCATTGTTGTCATGGTATCGCCGCCTAATAGAATAAACTTTCTTTTCTAATGACTAGGTCGATATTGCTGCCTAGTTCTATCTGTGCCTGTGCTAATGCCTTTCTCGCTTCGCCTAGTGAGTCAATGCCTGTCCTAACGATTCGAAAAGGCAGCTTGTTCTCAATTACTGAAAAAATTGTTTCTTCATTTTTCAAAACTATTCTCCATTGTTAGCTAAGTAACGTTCCTGTATATTGTGTGGTACACACCCATTAATATAAGAGTGGTACACACCCAATGCAAGAAAAAAATAAACATTCTTCCAAAAGACCTGATGAACGTAAGGGTTCTACCCGTAAAAATATACGATTCGAAGATACACTCCTCGAGAAGATAGAAACCGAACGCGCCAAAACTGACCAGGCTTTCTCTGAGTGGGTAAAGGATGCTTGCGAACGTAAATTAAAATCTTAATTTTCGGCCTCGCGGTGTTTTACCCTTAAATTCCTTCATATTTTTTCAATAAATAGTGAGTCAAAATAACTGTATGTATGGCTTACTATTAAGGAGTACAGAAACTGTACACTGGGTGGCATTTTCTGTTTTTCGTAACTCATTGATTTTTATGATTTACAAAAATTATCCAGTGTACGGAATCTGTACCGCTAAACTTAGCCAGTGTACGGAATCTGTACCGCTAATGAGGTTTGCTGTACAGATTTTGATACCTGGCTTTTTTAAGCGCACCGCTTGTTGTCAATATCATCTATGAAAGTTCTAAGCGCTTTGTTAGTTGGTTTTAAATCCATTTCAAAGCCCCTGATCTCGTCTACGCTCTCATAAGTAAGTGCGTAGTAATTCGGGGTGCGGCCGTTCTTACCTAAGCCAGAGCCTTTACTTAACTCTATGAAGCGTCTTGCTTGTAACTCTCTCAACGCTGCGCTTAAGGTTGATTTTGATTTAAACCCCTTATCACACAACTGTGAATGAACGGCGCATAACTTACCGTTATTATTTCCTTTGTATTGATATGCAAACCAGAGCAACAAGCGAACAGAATTAGCACTTAGGGCGTGAAAATCTGCATGCTCCATTACTCTGTTTGGAATACCAGCAAAAGGCCGTGTTTTACTCTTTGCCATGACTCCCCCAGCAACTTACCCTTAAATGGGTAAATAATTACCCTAAAACGGGTAACCCAATGGTTACGCCGCTTTATTGTCTGGTTTGTGCCAGGCTTCGAAATTGACTTTAGGAAGGCCGCGATTAGACCGATAAGCGTTTAAAAGCTTTTGGGCCTTAACCCTGTCCTTATCACTGGCTAGCCAATATCGGCTAAATGGCTTCTGGTTAAAGTAAGCCACCGTGTTAAAGTCAGGCTGAGAAACAAAGCTAATCCCTTTCTCATGCTTAAGAGAACTTATCGTTGTATGCAAACACGATTCTCGATAGCTCGTAAATGCCTCTGGTTGTGTAATTCCTTGTGGTCCGTTGTGAAGAATCGAGAAAAGAGCCAATTCAATCTTGTAAGGCCCTTTATTTTCCGTAGTATCAGAACTGTGAATTCGTCTATTTTCCTCATTACTGGAATTGGCAGAGTTATCATTGGTTGGAGTCTTAATTAAGCTGCCCTTTGTGGCAGCTTTTTTTTGTCTGTTCATTTTGAGATCCTCACGCGTCAAACTTTCGAACTTGGCGGCGATGCTTTAAAACTTCAGCCATATTTATTCGTAACAACCTGTTTAAATCTTCTTCGGTGGCGCTACTGGCATAGAGCATCATTGTCCTGAAAAAATGATTAAGTTCTATTTCTTGCCCGGCTTTGTGCTTATTAGCCATATCAATTACAAGCTTAAGAGCTTCAGCTTTTAAAATTGGTTTTGGTAGTTTGCTAATCATTCCGCCCCCTCGACTTTCATACCTTCAATCCACTCTTTGATCTCAGAAATCTTGTAGCGAACTCTATGCCCTAGTTTGTAGTAAGGGGGCGGGTTATTTCCGAGTAGCACTCCTGTACTTCTAGACTTGCGCACGTTGTGTTCGTGTATACCCAAGTAACGCGCAAACTCTTTACTAGTGATTAGTTCATTGGTTAAGTTCATGGTGCTCACCCTAAGCGGCAACGGCTTCTAAAAGGCGTTTTGCTTGCACTTCGCGCTCAATGAGTAATTTATCTACCAATTCGGAAATTTGGTCGTTATTAAAGCCGACTGCTCTAGCGGCAATCATTGCTTGTACCTCTGACTCGATAAAACCAGAAGAACGTGAGCCTAAGCTTAAAGGAGGGATAAAACGGCGCTCTTTGATTTCATGCCATAGGGTTGAACGTCCTTTTCCAACCATTTTGGCGGCTTCATCAAAGCGGATAATTTTATAGTTTGGAGCTGTCATAAATCACCTGTCTTGTTATGTCTCAATTGACTAAGGTGATTATTTGATAAGTCACTTTTTGTGGACACCCGAAAAAAAAATTATATTTTTAGGGTAATGAATAGTTAGGTGCCAAAACCTTCGAAATAAACGCTCTTATTGTCTTGTCATAATTTTTATAATCGTACCCTTGTTCAGCGCCACTAAGAACGTGCTCGATTACCTTTGTCTTTGTCATTGAGGGGTTACAAACTGTGCGCCATATCTCCGCATCAACCAGAGCAAAAGCTCGATAATCAAACAACTTCTTTATATCGTCTTTACGGTGCCGTTTATCGCGCCTCGGGGCTGGGCATTTATAAAAGGCTCTAGCTTCATTAAGTAACGATTTGAAGTTCTGTACCAATTCTTCATTTGTATAGTCTTTAATATTTAACGACAAAGCAATATCATTACCTGTTGGCAATTTATTATTTCTGTCTCGAGCTGGTAACTCTGAAAGGTTTGAATATTCCAGAAAAAAGGCAATTCTATCGCCGTTCTCTTTAGAGAAGCCATACTCAAAAAGTAAATCCCCTTGGAAGTCACGTAATCGCTTATAGTCCTCTACGACTTCGCCCGATGTTCTGAGTCGCACAGCACTTCGATCTCTCATAGGGCTGAAGTGCTTCGTATATTGATAATCACTTAACAGAGTCATATGTTCGTTATCTTTTAAATCGCATACATCTTCAAGTGCGATTTGAGGCATAAAACTTGTCGATTTTGAAAACGAGGGTGCCCCCTGAATTATATTTTTTAACTTAGATGGAATTTCACGTTTGTTATTTCTAAATTTTGCGTATAGCTTATCAAGTTCAGCTTCAGCTTCTACTTCCTCAATAAGCAACCTTCTCATAATCAGTTCGTAATTTAATTGCTCGCGGTTAAGACTTTCCATAACAGCGTAGTTAGAAAAATCAAACCAGCTTAAATCATTTTTCATTTTCAAAGCTCCACGATTTTATTAGACCACCACTCCATCATTGAGCGGCGGCGGTCTAGGTATTGAGCGCGGTTGTATGCTGCTCTTACTTCGTTTTCGTCTTTGTGCGCGAGAGCTGCTTCAATAACGTCATGATCAAAGCCTTCCTCATTCAGCGTTGTACTTGCAAGCGCCCTCATTCCATGCGCAACTAAACGACCCCTAAATCCCATATCGCGCAATGCTTTATTTGCTGATTGCTTATTAGCTGGCTTTTTGGGGTCGACATGAGAAGGGAAAACATATTCTCTATGAAAGCTTAACGGTTTCATCAATTCGAGAATTTCTAGTACTTGTGGGGTGAGCGGTACCAAGTGAGGCCTATCCATTTTCATTCGTTCTGCAGGTATAGCCCAGATAGATTGTGAAAAATCTATTTCTGACCATTTCGCCTCGGCTGCTTCACCTGGGCGAACCATGGTATGTAACTGAAACTCAATTAAACACCGGGTAGTTATTTTGGCGGACGAATATTTTAGAGCTTTAACAAGCTCGGGTAGTTCTTCGGGCTGTAACGTGGGTTGGTGCTTAACCTTCGTCGAAGGTATTAACTCTTTAATACCTATAAGCGGATTGTGGTGGATAATTCCGGCATTAACAGCGTAAGTCATAACGCTATTCATACGCCTAGCAACTTTACGCGCTATTTCGTGACTATTTCGCCCCACTATTGCGTTTATTACTTCTATTGCTTTAGGCGCTGTTAATTGCTCAATAGGAACTCTACCAACTAGTGGAAAAACATCATTAGAAAAAGAGCGCTTGATATTTTTCAGCGTTCCTTCTGAAACTTTGCTGGCATGAATTTCAAACCATTGCTTCGCAACGCTCTCAAAAGTTTGCGAGGCTGAAAACAATGCCTTTTCTTTTTCGTGATCTTTATGCTCTTTAGGGTCGACATCCTTCGCCAGCAACTTCCTGAACGCTTCGCGATGCTCTCGGGCATCTGCAAGAGAAACATCGGGATAACTGCCTATACCGATATTACTTCGCTTTTTAGTGTGAGGTTTCGAATAGTTAAATATCCAAAGCTTCGATCCGTTTGGTTTAATGCGTAATGCAAGCCCTTTTCCATCTGACAGGTTGTATTCCGCATCTCTAGGTTTTGCTTGTTTTACTTGGGTTGCGCTTAAAGCGGTTACGTTCCGTGGCATGTTTTTGTAACACCGTTTTTGTAACATTTCGTTGTTGTTACGTTTAGTGTTACTAAAATTCGTAGACTTAACAAGCCAAATAAAGACTAGTGAAGACGCAAAAACTAGCTAAATCATTGAATTAACTGTCTTAATTAGTCTCTTAGAATTTATTGAAATATAGAAATGGTGCCCGGGGCCGGACTTGAACCGGCACGCTGTTACCAGCGAGGGATTTTAAATCCGTATGAACAGCCAAGTAAACACAAGGGCTTTAAGTGCATCGTTCCTAACAAAAACACTTGTTTAAGTGCTTGATTTACTGTATTTGGACTAGTTCTTGTTAGGAAATATCTAACCCGTATTGCTTAATTAAAATAACTGTATATCCTTACAGCATGAGCAAAACAAGAAAGCTATTCATATATAAAGATGTGGTTCACATTCAGACCGTGACCTACGTAAAAGCCAATGGTTTTTGGTCGGCTACTCACTTCTTTCGCGACAAGTATATTCCATTCGCATTACACGAACCGCTTAGCTATCAAAGAGAGTGTTTGGTAAAAGGTGGGTTTAAATGGGAGTGGAACTAAAAAGGCGTCCTTGCCTTTAATCTAGTTAAACTTAATTAGTAGATTTGCGTTAAGCCCTGGCCCTGCTATAACTACCCCGCGCTCATCACCAGCTAAGAAAACAACCACCCGCGCAGATAGTTGAGATTTTCGGGAACTGAAAGCACCGAAGCGAACAAACAGGCTTGAACCTTCCCATTCAACATCACCGTTATCTGAACTTATCTCGCCATCATCGGAAACTACTATCACTTTTTGCGTTTCGTTTTCATCAAAGTCGTAATAACCCTGATTATCTAACGCAATTTTTGTATTAGTGCTTGCTAGCTTGAATTTAAGTTCTTCGATATTAGAACGACCTGTGAATGCAGATATCACTGTATTGTCACGCAAGAACTTCTGTTTTGAAACTGCCTCGAGCAATTCAGATTCAGCGGTTACAGTAAATATTCTTGTTTGGGTCTCCGCTGCTATACCATCAGCTACAACATTGTATTCAAGGGTTCCCGTTCTTGGGAATGCTGTAGAAGTTGAGCCAGTAACAGTTACCTCAGAAGTAATATCTACACCTTTATTATTAAAGGCTTGATAACCAGGTTCTTGGAAAGTTTCACCAACTTGCAACGATATATTGCCACCCTGAAGAATTATCACTGGCGGGGTGGTGTCAACCTCTGCAGCCACGTTAAAGTTAACGTACACCGGCGCTGAATCTACGCCATCATCATCGGTAACAATAAGTTCTAATGTTACTGTTTGCGCTGTATCAGATACTGGTGAAGTAAAGCTGATGTTTTCAGACGTAGTGCTTGATAGTGTAATGCCGCTGTTAGTCGTTTCACGCCACTTGTAACCTACAATAGTGCCATCACCGTCACTGGTAGCTGAGGCGCTAACTTGAACAAGTACACCTGCTGCGACTGTCTGATCGGGGCCAGCGTTTGCAACCGGGGGTTGGTTTTCAGTGGCATCGCCCGATAACGCCTCAATATACACAGACCTAGACGAGCTAGACTGCGCACCATTACTAACCACTAGGTTGAAACATAACAATCTATCTACGGTAGAGCTAGGTATTACCACTGACGCGACAGGTGAATTTGGGTTATTTATGGTTATCGTGCTTGAGTCAGGTGTTCTAGTTTGGGTCCATTGGTACGTAAGCGGAAGTCCGTTAGGGTCAAAAGAGCCTGTCCCATCTAGGATGACGGTTGAGCCTGCCACTACAGAAACTTGGTCAGCACCAGCATCTACAACGGGAGCTAACCCTTGAGACTCTAGCCACGCATTAAACCGTATATCTGCCGCCCTCGTTAACTGCTCATCAGTGTCAAGGTGTACGTTATCCCCAGAATTGTCATGCACAATATCTATTGCCCGCAAATCGCCACCAAAGAAGGCATTAGGATTGCTAGCCACAACTTGAGCGTATGCGTCATCTATATTCTTTCTTTTCGGCATAACGCCGGGCGCTTGCCCTGGGTAATTCGTGATATACGTTGGTATTCCATAATCCGTGAACAGGTCGTTAACCATCGTATTCATTCTTGAGAACATAGTCTCTTGGGAAGTCCCAGCTGTATTGCCCTCCCCACCTAGACAGTATGATATCTCAAACCCCTTGGTGTATGCGGCAGCGGATTCTATTCTAGGGTACAGGTCATTGGCAGACTTAACCCACTGTTCTATGTTTGTGCTTCCTACTGCCACGTTTACTACACAGACAAAAATCCCCCTATTTGCAAAGTGAGATGCTATTCTAGGCCAAGTTGACCCAAGCGAGGGGGGAGACGTAACAGTCCCGACAGGGTCACTTAGGTCGGAGAACTCCCCATATCTAAGCATGGCTGGCATGGCGGCACCTTCTTCAAGCGTGAGAGGCTGAAACTCTGCACCAACCCCTTTTTCGTTTGATTGATACCAAGCAAGTATAACCATTGCAGCGCCAGCTATAACCTCTTCTGACTCGACCAAATCCGTGTCTAATCTAACTTTTAAAATGTTTCTGCCTGATACAGCCACAGAACCAGAAAACGCACCCTCTGAAAAGTTACTGACTAACAAATTCCACGTTGCACCACCGTCGATGGTGTATGAAATATTTTGTGCGGTAGGATTGTTAAACACCTCCCCTGTTATTTCTAAAGTAGCCTCTCCATTTTCATCTCTTTGGTTTATGACATTTCCATCAAGCCTAATAGTTAGTCCATCAATAACTTTTGGCGCAAAAAATCCACCCGTAGAGAAGGATGTCATAATTGCGTTGTTACCATCTAGGTTCTCAAGCTCGTTTCCGTTAGTTGGCTCGCCAGCGTCAAAATTAAATCTATCGCTGCTTGTTGCTGATACAATGGACAAAATGCCAGCATAAAATACACCGTCATAAACTGAGCTGGAGTTCGACAACCCTCCGATTCTATCGCAAAGCCAATCTGATGGGCTAGGGCTAGCGCCTGTGTAGGATAGTGATTCTCCCGCGGTCATGGATATAACATCACTACCATTTCTTGTAATCACTACATCCTCTACTATATCCCCTATCGAATAGCCCGTTAGTGGCAACTCATAATCACCATCATCAGACCTAAAAAGAAGTTGAGGTACGCCATCCACAAGCCTTGTTGCAACTAAGTTGCTACTACCGTCCTTTCTCAAAAGTAGCTTAGTTCCTGCCTCTAGCGTAAACGGCGGGAAAGATACTGTATATTCACCCGTTAACGTTATTGTCCCCTGCGTTTCAAACCATCCGTCACCATCAAAATTAAAGCCAGTATCATAAGGGGATGGCTCAACTACAACGCCTAACTCGTCGCTAACGGTCAAATCATCTATGCTATGGGAAGAGCTCCTTAGTATCACGCCGTGATTGACCGCTGATGAGTTGAATGAATCAGTAAATGAAAGCTCCGGTATTGGCTGATCATCTAACTCAAAAGACAATGAGCTACCATCAAAAATAGCTTTAATTGTATAGTCTGCTGAAGAGTCAAAGCTTGGTATAGAGTAAATTGCCACTACTGAGGATGAATTAACCTCTACTTTGTATAACTTTAACTCTCCTGATGACGGGTCCAGTCTTAACGCCCAGTAATTTGAAGTTGTCGTCAATCTAAACACTGGTCCGGTAGGCTCCGCAGCCGTTGAGTCTCCGCAATTTACTACCGCAGAAACCCACCCGTTTGCAGCGCCTGTCGATGTAATTATATTTCCCGTAGATGAAGGGGTTGTTAGTTTATTTCCTTGCACTGAAAAAGAGCCGTTCTGAACCGTCAAGTCAGAATTTAGGGCGCTTCCATCTGGCTGGTTAAAATCGTAAATCTGGGTCGCCATTTCATATCCTCTATACTGTAACTGTTATTTCGTTTGACCAAGCGCCAATAAGCGCACCGTTAAGGCACCGGCATCTGATCTTGTATGTACCTGATGAAAAGTTAATTGTTCGTTTAAAAGCCCCTAAAACCCCAGGCAAACCGACGTTAGGAACATTGAGCGTCGCCCAGCTAGAACCATTGTCGCTTGATACTTCAAACTCCATATCTGTCATTGCTACGCGGCCTAAATCATCAATGGTGGGATATGTTTTTAATAAGCTGATGCTTTCTCTGTAAACGCCGATAGCACCGGCTGTAGGAAAGTAAGTGTGGTCGGCATTAACCTGATCGTCCATTTGCTTATGAGTTGAACAGCGAATACCGTCAACCTGACAGTTCCAAATGGACGTAAGCGAATAAGAATGTGTCGGGCCAAAAGATTCTTTAGTGCCATCTTCACGAATGAAATCACTATTACATACTAAGCCAGTACCGACATTGTGTATTCTGAATTGGCGGTATGCGCCAATAAAGGTAGAGTGGTTGACCTCGGTTCGTATTTTGTTCTCTACGACACCATCCGAAGAACCTTGCCCATATATACCTAAAATGCTGGATTTAGCGTTAAACGATCTATCATCAGCTCCACCATTCAGCACAATTACATCGATGTTTATGTTGTAGTTGCCTAGGTTACTTGTTTTGTACAGGTCGCACGTTACGTAGCATAGCTGAATCTTTTCAAAGTACGGCCCGTAATTCATGTTAGACATTACCGCAGCTTGGAATTGTTCAAAGTCTCCGGTGTAACCCCCAAGGACATCTAAGCGCCAAACTTCAAGGTTTGTTCCACCACGAAGGTTTAGTGCTGATTTATTGCCAACTGAATAAGCGTTTTCAACTAAATAGTGACCACCATTGTTGTCGTAATAACCATCTCTTGCCGCGTAGTTTAACTCTCCCGTCAAAGTAACCCTTGGCGTAGAGCTATCGCTTAACCTCTCTATAGGGTTCAAGAACCAATCAAGGTTAACGTTATTACCATCTACTGAAGCCTCAAGCAGGGGCACGGCTGGCGTTTCAGTTCTAATCAACTTACGAACATAGATATTGAGCACATCCCCTGTGAAGCTTTGACCCTGAATCGTTACGCTATTGGCGTTAGCTGGCGCACGAATAAGCCATACCTCTGTGCCCTCTAAACTATGGCTGTATTGACCCTGTGCGCTGCCTATTGAAGGCAGAACACCACCAGAAGTACGCCCTTCAAGCTTCAACGATATTTGGTAAATTTCACCTTCTTCGAAGTTGTAGCCTGCTGTTAACGTGCCATTGGTATTGCTCGCTGAATAGCGCTCACCGTTTTTCGCCCAACCGCTACCGCTAAAACTATTAGGCTGAACAACTTTCGCCCCCACTTCAGGTGAAGCATTTACAATAAACTTGTGGGTGTAGATATTCGTTTCAGTGGAATAGCGAATAAACGCTTCTTCAGTTTCCCCCGGGTCAAGGTGCAAGTAAGCCTCTCTAGGGTCAAAACGTAATGAGCCGTATCGAGTAGCTGCAATAGCGGCTCCGTTTTCTAGTTCAACTACGCTATCAAAAGGTAACTCTGCTCCCTGAATAGATACGGCATCAGCAAGAATTGGCATGTGATCACGCGGCTGAAGTAATATCTGGTTAGCGTAAACTTGAATAGTATCGGTAACCACGGGGGATTTCTGTCCTCGCCAACTTTCACCAGTAAGCAAATTAATTGTTTCGTTGAACAGCTCACCGTTTATCGTCACGTTATTTAAAACTACGGTTGAATCACCAGCAGCCGTGACAAAAGGTAATGGCTCTTTAAAATAGTAATCGCCACCGTTGATAGTAAGCGTTGATCCTTCGTCAGTTACGAATACACCCATAGCGCCCGTTTCATCCAGTTGGCAACCACAGTTATTAGCTTCAAGAGTTTTGGCTACACGATAGGCATAACTCTCTCCACTGACACGACGAAGCCAATTAACTTGGCAATCCCGCATCTTTGAGTTTTCAAGAAAGTATATTCCCGAACCGTTACGTTCAGAGGTGAAGTTTTTCAGGTCAAGTTCGCAGTGAGGCTTTAATGCTAACCCACTAAAACCGTGAACCTTGAAGTGCCTAAGTACAACTTCACTACCAGATTCAATTTCAATACCATTGAATAGTTGCTGAGTTTCACGGAATAGGTGGTTTTCGTTAATTAATTCACCACCAATGATTTCCATATCAGAATGACCGGCACGAATTACAACACCAATATCGCCTTCACCATTCACGAATAAGCGTTGTGTTGAAACGTTGGATGAACCTAACGGAATATCTAACGTTTTTTGAGTGGCGTTAAGCAGGGTTACGTTTCGTAGCTCCCAGTCAATTAACTTGAATCCGTTAGTTTCAATAAGCGGCGTGTTATCTAAGACAGCACCGTAAATACCTGTGCCTGTAATATCTTTTTTAAGCTGTAATACAGGGTTAGAGTCTTTTATTTTAAGACCATAGAAACGGTGGAAATCAGCGTCTAAGTGAATAAAATCACTGGACACGTTTACAATCCAAGGCGATATATTTTCTAGGTTTACGTCAATCTCGTTAGAGCCAACCTGAATACCAAAGTAAAACGAGTATGCGCCACCTACTACGCCATCAATAAAGAACTCCCACGGTAAAACACGAGGGGTCCAGTCTCGTATCTCATTAGCTGGCGCACCGATGAAGAAGTTATCACCGGGGTCTATCTTGTACTTAATAACATCATCATCGTCACTAGCGCCGGTCTGCCTTCTATAAACCCCCGCCACGGCGTTTGCGCTATTCGCATCATCCCATGTTTCGCCTTCGGTCCATTCAGAAGGTGGGTTAGCGCCAATACCAAACATTCTATCCATAATGGGATAACCTCATTTTAATGCTTTCAACTTCAACCGTTCCGGTTATGGCTTGATTTCGTCTTTTGAAATAAAGACGTTCGTTGGTGATGTAGCGGCCAATTTCGGGAAAGTAGACAATGTTGGGATCGCTATTAGAAACCGTAAGGGCGTAGTCATTATCAACATCAGACTTGATAATTAGTTCGAGCTCATAACTATCGTAGTTATCACTAAAGAAACGTAATGCATCCGAACTACCTACGGCGCCATTAACGGTAAACAGCTTTTTATTTGTTGCGTCCTGCGACCAGCTGCCGCCCATCGAGTGAGGTGTTTCAGGGGTGATGTCATCGCTATACCAGTAGTAATTCTCACCTTCCTTACGTAAATAGAAATCTCTAAATGGGCTTACAGCCGTACCGCTACCACTGGCGTAATATGCGTCAATAGAAGGGAAGTGTGATTGGTCAGAGTCAAACGTTTGCCATCTACCGTTAAGCTCTACGTAATCAATGATGCCCTCAAAGTCTCGGGCCAATTGACTCAAACTTGTCACAGGCTCGGTGATAGTGTGCCATTGATTATTAGACAGTGAAGGGTTATTTGGAAGCCCATTGCCACCGCCGCCAAGCGGATAAACACGCATTGTAATGTTGCCAGTATACGCGTTGTTAAATTGCAGGTAACGGTTTGCTATTTTCACCATGAACTTACGGTGAGCAATAGCGGTTGGAATGGTGAACCAATCAGCAGTGAGCGCTATATGTATTTGCCTGCGTATATCATCAAACAACATTTCTCGACGGTTATTTGGTGATTCAGTAGGTACCGTTTCAGTTTTCTTTAACTTCGGATAGTCAATCAAACGATGCGTTAATGAGGCTTCAGTTTTAGTAATAGGACTATTAGCCACTTGCGTATCAAGGTAGCGCTTTGCTTCATTTATAAGCTCAGAAAGGTTATCTATTGATTCTTGAACGCCATCGGGTAGTTCGGCCGCTCTATCAATTAGCGCATTAACCGCTTTTGCTACATCGGCGCCCGTGCTGTTACCTGGCGTTCCTTGTGTAAGGGCCTGTAACTTTTCTATTTCAGCCATTGATTAATTTACTCAACTGTAATGCGAGACACGCTACCGCTAGAAACTAGCGTGAATGAACTTGTTTGTGCTTGGCCGCGTGGGAAGTTATCAGCCAAACCCGTTGGAATGAATGAGGCTGTGAATTCTTCACCATCTGCGAATTCAACTTTATAGTTAGCCTTTCGCCCGTACATGGCATCTTCACGTAGTTCGCGATAAGCGTTTTCATTTGTGTAGATAATTGAGCCAGATACTTGCAGCTGCTTGCCAACAAGCTCGTTATTTAAGTAAGAGATGTAAGGGGCGGTAGAAGCATTGTTAAGCTTAACGAGTGAGCCTTGAAAAGAAATCGATGCTTCGAGTTGTCCTACAAGGAAAACACCATCTTTCCAAATTACACACTTAGAACCGTTGTAATGCTCACCGATGCGAATTCTTGTACCAAGTTCAATGCTGTCGTAAAGCTCAACATCGAAATACAGTTGACCAATTAATGATTCGATCATGATATGGCGCTTGGGTTGTCACCCCTACCCTTTATGAATCGGCTAACACTACCATTTGTGTAAACATTGACGGTTGATCCGTTTAAAGATATGCATCGGCCAGCCAAACCACCTTGATAGGAACCGAAGCCGCTTGTGCTTTCACCATCTTCACCAGGGTCACCACCCTTACCAGCTTGGCCGTTAGATCTGCCGCCTTCAGTCTTTTCACCTTGGAACCCGGCTGTATCGCCACTCCCACCAATGCCGGGCTTGTTTCCTGCGCCGCCACTGCCGCCGATCACGTAATTGAATTCGTATTGATCTTCTCCCTGTTGATATTCAAACTCACCACCGCCGCCGCCCGGTGCAAACAAATATCCATCAGCATTGTATGAACCATTCCCGAAATCGGGAGTTGGACCAGATAGGTATATGTCTGTCTCTTATACACATCTGACGCTGCCGACGACTCCTTACGTGTA
>OJCR01000156.1_pt1 | contig 35592 bp, 4 predicted proteins | sample 1591611 | NCBI WGS metagenome assembly OJCR01 (sample SAMN05416815, study PRJEB24817) | seawater metagenome | isolation source: Sea water | place: Canada:Atlantic | collected 2013-07
ACACGTAAGGAGTCGTCGGCAGCGTCAGATGTGTATAAGAGACAGGTTCCGAACTGGTTATAATGATTTTGACCTGACCATCGCTGACCAGAAATTCCCGGCGGACCGCTGGTAGCACGGGATCCAGGGGCAAATAAATCGCACCCACCCGCAGGATCGCGAGCATCGCGATGGGCAGTCCGATATCCCGTTCCAACATCACCCCGGCGACCTCGCCTGATTTTAAACCTTGGGCGATCAAAGCACCGGCGAGAGCGTTTACTTTTTGGTGCAGGTCGATGTAGCTGACCGAATGATCACGGGTGACCAAAGCGGGCTGCTCCGGGTGTTGTTGGGCTACCTCCTCGAACCATTGAGACAGGCTTTTCCCAGCGGGTGCTTGAGGAGCCCCGTTAGCAAAGGTGCCACAGACCTGCTGATACTCTGCTTCGCCAAGCAGGGGGAGGTCGGCAAGGGAGTTTTCGGGGCGGGTGAACATGGCCTCGGCCAGAACACTCAAGTGTCGGCCCATACGCTCAATTCGCTCTGCGGAGAATAATTCAGGATTGTAAGTGAGACTGCAGACCAGCCCGTCAGGCTCTTCGCCGAAGTCGAAACTCAGGTCGCACTTCAGCGGAATCTGTTGATGCGGCAGGGGCTCGATGGACAACCCCTGCAAGTGCGGGGTTGAACCCTCTCGCGGTCGGTGTTGGATCGAGACGTCAAACAGAGGGTGACGACTTAGGTCGCGCTCCAATTGGAGGTCATCCACCAGCTGGTCGAACGGGTAGGCTTGGTGCGCAAAGGATTCCAGACAGGATTGGCGAACCTGCTGCAGTAACCCATGCACGTCCCCGTCGGGATCAATCTCATCGCGGATGACTATCGTATTGATAAAAAATCCGACGGTGTGCTCCCACGCCGGGTCCTCGCGACCGGCCACCGGCGAACCCACGGTCAAATCGGTTTGGCCGGTATAGCGGTGAAGCAGGGTCTTGATCAGAGTGACCAAACCCATGAATACGGTGCTATCGGCGGCAGCCACGAACGACTTCAGGGCGTTGGTGGCTGCGCCGGGTAACCGGAACTCGGCGGCCTGTCCGATCGCCGTCATCTCTTTGGGCCGGGTGAAATCAGTCGGCATGTTGAGTGCTTCGAGTGGCGCCGCTAATTTTTGGCTCCAATAATCTCGGAGTTTCGTTCCCGGGGCCGCCTTGATTCCCTCGTTTTGTTGCTGTGCGAATGCACGATAAGGAGTGGCCGGAGGAAGTTCCGCTGGGGTGATCTCTTGGTTATAGAGCCCGGAAAACTCCCGCATGATCAATTCCATCGACCACCCATCACTCACGATATGATGCAAGGACAGCAATAGCAGGTGTTGTTGGTCGGATAGCCGGAATCGAATCATACGAAACAGCGGGCCTTGCGAAAGGTCGAAGGCTTCGGCTGCTCGTACCTCCAGTTGTTCCACCGCCTGCTGCATCGGGTGGGGATCATCCGAGCAGTCGAAATGCTCGGTACCGAGGGTGGCGGCTTCGAGCTCCCGCGGGATCACTTCCTCACCTGCCGCCACGAAGTAAGAACGTAGCGCGTCGTGACGTATCACCAGAGCCTGCCAAGCCTTGTCCCAGCGATCATAATCCAAGGGGCCGTTGATGGTCCAAGCACCGCTGATGGTGAACGCCGCGGTGCCGGGTCTCATCTGTTCCAGAATCCATAAGCGACGTTGGGCCACGGACAGGGTGAGCGCTCCCCGATCACCGGAGGGGGCTGGGGCCGGGGCGTGGACGCAAAGGGATTGTTTGGCGGCCAGTTGCTCGATGGTGGGATGGCTGAAAAGATCAGCTATGGTCAGTTGGTAGCCGAGTTCTTTGCGGGCTCGGGCCACGATCCGGACGGCTTTCAGGCTGTGACCACCGAGTTCAAAGAACGAATCGGTTACGCCTACTTCCGCCAGCTCGAGCACCTCCTGCCAAAGTTTGGTCAGGGCCTCTTCGGTCGGATTGCGAGGTGCGACGCGGTCCGTTGTATTTGTCAGTTTGGAATCCGTCTCGGGGGGCGGGAGCGCCCGGCGATCCACCTTGCCATTGGCGGTCAGCGGGAAGTTTTCCATCTCGATCAGCACTGCCGGAACCATGTAGTCGGGCAACTGGGCCGAGAGGTGTTCGCGTAAATTCGCGGGGGATGGCGCGGTCGCGCCCGCGCTGACCTTGAAGTAGCCGATCAACTGTTGGTCCTGCGCTGCATCGGTGCGGGCGAGGACGTGGGCATTGGCGATGGCCGGGTGAGCGGTGAGTTTGGTTTCGATCTCGCCCAATTCGATCCGGAAGCCTCGAACTTTAACCTGATCGTCAGCCCGGCCCAGATACTCCATATCGCCATCAGGCAGCCAGCGGGCCAAGTCACCAGATCGGTAAAGCCGGGCTCCGAGCTGGCGGGAAAATGGGTCGGCGATAAAGCGGGCGGCGGTGAGTTCCGGACGGTTTAGATAGCCGCGAGCCAAGCCTCGACCGCCAACATGAATTTCTCCGGGAATTCCGATCGGCACCGGTTCACCGTTGGCATCGAGAAGATAGAGGGTCAGGTCGGGGATGGCTTCGCCGATCACACTGCGACCAGCATGGGCGAGGTCCGCGCGCGAAACCGGACGATAGGTGCTATGCACGGTCGTCTCGGTGATTCCATACATGTTGACCAGCCGAGGGGTTTCATCCCCGTGTCGGTCCCACCAGCCGCGCAGTCCCCCGATGTCGAGCGCTTCGCCGGCAAAGATAATGGTTCGCAATGCGATTGGCGTGGTCGCCGCCGGCAAGAGTTCCTCGGCGGCAGCTAACTGCTGAAATGCCGAAGGGGTTTGGTTCAACACGGTGACTCTTTCTTCCCGCAAGAGATGCCAAAATTGTTCCGGATCACGCGTGGTGTCATGTGACACCATCACCAAACGCCCACCGTGCAGCAGCGCCCCCCAGATTTCCCAAACCGAGAAATCGAAGGCGGGGGAGTGGAAAAGGGTCCAAACGTCCTTCGAGCCGAAATTGAACCAGGCGGAGGTGGCATCAAACAACCGGACCACTTGCTCGTGAGGAATGACGCACCCCTTTGGCACACCGGTGGAGCCCGACGTGTAAATAATATAGGCCGCAGATTCGGCGCTCAGATCTCTTCCGAGGTTAGTGCCTTCGGCTGGCTCGGATAAGATCACCTCGGGCAGCAGGCAGTGCACGGCGAGTCCTGTCAGGCGTTCCTGCAGGTGGGCGCTGGTGATGACGACGGGGGCCTGCGCATCCTCCAGGATGAACTTAATCCGCTCATTCGGGTAGATCGGATCAATCGGCAGGTAAGCTCCTCCGGCTTTCAGAATGCTCAGCATCGCCACAATCAGATCGGATGAGCGCTCCAGCAACAGCCCGACCGGAGTTTCCGTAGTCACCCCTCGCGCGATCAACTGGCGACTGAGCCGATTGGCCCGCTCATTCAACTCCGCGTAGGTGAGCTGATTCTTCGAGGGAACGGTCAAGGCGATCCGGTTCGGCGCGCGGGTAACCTGCGCCTCGAATCGAGCTACGATCGTGTCAGTCGAAACGGTCTCCACCGGGGGGGGGTTGAATTCTCGTAGGACTTGGTCGCGTTCCCGCTCCGAGAGCAGCGGGATTTGGGACACGGGTAGATCCTCCGCGGTCGGCAGGGACTGCAGGAGGGTTTGCAGGTGGTCTGCCATCCGCTCGATCCGATCGGCCGCGTAGATGTCCGCATTGTATTCGATCGCGGCCCGCAGGCGATTTCCCATGGGTTTGAAATAGAATGTCAGGTCGACCTTGCTGGAATTCGAAGGTTCCAGAAAGGACTCGACCGACAGATCGGAAATGCGGGAACCCGTTTCATCCTGGTTCTGCAGGGTCACCATGACATCGAAAAGCGGGGACCGACTTTGATCGCGCGCCAGGTTCAGTTCATTGACCAAAAAATCGAACGGATAATCCTGATGGTCAAAGGCGCCGGTGATGGTCGATCGAACGGCGGCCAGCAGTTGCTGGGCATCGGCGGTCGGATTGATCTGAGTTCGCAGCGCGAGCGTATTGATGTAAAATCCGACCTGATCCTGTAGTTCTTCGCGGGTGCGGCCAGCGATGGGGCTGCCTACAATCAAGTCGGTTTGGCCCGTGTAGCGATGCAGCAACAGTTTTACGGCCGCGACGAGTCCCATGAACAGAGTGGCGCCCCCTTGTCGGCAGAAATCATTCAACCCCGTGGTGGTGGGGGCATTGATTTCGAAAGTAAGTTCGTGCCCGTGGTGGGTCAGGGCCGCGGGCCGGGGGAAGTCGGCGGGCAAAGCCACCACGGGGATTTCACCACCCAGTTTTTTTCGCCAATAGGCGCCCTGCGGGACGAGCGTCGGGTGATGGAGGCGGGCGTTTTGCCATGCCGCATAGTCGCGATACTGCAGGGGTAAGGGGGACAGCGGAGAGGGGGAGCCAGCGGCGAAGGCCGCATAGAGTTGGCCGAATTCGCGCAGGAGGACCCCGAAACTCGTACCATCCATAACAATGTGATGGAGGGTTAATAACAACACATGGTGCTCCGCCGCCAGCCGGACCAGTTTGATACGAATCAACAGATCCGCCGCGAGGTCGAAAGGGCGCGAGGTCTGTTGTCGAGCGAGGTCACGCGCTAGGGATGCAGCGTCGAATTCGTTTGAGAGATCGACTACCTCGAGTGGAATCGGGGAGGGCGGGTGGACCACTTGACGGGGCTCATCGTCGTAGGACACAAAATTAGTCCGCAGGGCTTCGTGACGTCCGATGATTTCGTTGAACACGGCTGCCACGACGCGGGGATCCAGTGGTCCTTTGAAATCCAAGTGCAGCGGCACGTTGTAGGCCGTGGATTCGCGCTGCATCTGCATGAGCACCCACAATCTCCACTGCGCTTGGGAAAGCGCGTAGTGGGGAGCCGGGGGCAGGGGCACGATTTGATCCTCCTGATTCCCCAAGGTGGTAAGGTGCGTGATCAGTTCGTCCCGCTGGCTTTTGATTTCGGCCGCCAGCTCCGAACTCAATGCCCCTTTCGGGGCACGGTAGCGCAGACGATCGCCGTCCTCGACACGTAGCCGAATGCCCACGGCCGCCAGCCGCGCCAAGAGTGATGTAACCGTCGGACTCAAAGCTCTCCTTCCTCCTCACTTTCCGACAACTCCGTGGGGGCGTCCTGCAGCGAGCGCGCTCGCTGCGCGAGACCAGCCACGGTCGGAGCATCGAAGATGGCGCTGAGGGGGAGCTTCACGGCGAGCTCAGATTGGATCCGGGCCATCACTTGAGCGGCTAACAGTGAGTCGCCGCGTAAATTAAAGAAATCGTCGTCCGCGGCGATATCGGGAACGCCCAACAGTTCGCTCCAGATTGAAGCAATCGTGCTTTCGACCGGATCACTGAAATTAGGCCCGGTCCGTTTGGCCGGGAAGCCCGGGTCATTCGGAGCCGGGACCAGAGGCGGTGTCGTTGCCTTCGCGTGCGCTGCCTTGGGGGTCCCGAGGATGTCCGGCAAGGTACGGCCAACGGTCGGTGCCTCCCGCGCCGCGGCGAACAAAGATGCGGGCTCGCCGGGTTCAAGCACCACTTTGCCAATGTGTTTGGCTTGGGCCATGAAGGCGAATGCCTCGGGTGCGGCCGTCAAAGCGAAGGCACGGTGGGGCAAGGGAGGGTAGCTGCCGTCGGCAAAGTGAGTGGCGACTTCCCGCCACAATTCATCAAATTCCGGCAAATCGGGTCCGACGTCGACCACGATGAATGAAATGATCCGGGCAAATGCGCTCAGATCCAAAGCGCCGCCCGCAAACAGATCCCGTTTACCCAGTTCCACGAAGCGGCCGCGCGGGGCGACGATTTTCAGGCCGGCGTGGAGGAGTTCACCACTGAGGGAGTTGAGGACCACGTCGACGCCTCGATTGGCGGTGAGCTGCATCACGTTATCGGCGAACGCGGAGGAACGTGAATCGAACACGTGAGCGATACCGCGCTCACGCAGGTAGGTCCGTTTTTCTTCCGATCCGGCCGTAGCGTAAACCACGGCCCCGTGGGCGAGTGCGATGTTGACGGCGGCGAGTCCGACGCCACCGGCGGCGGCATGAATCAGGATGCTCTCCCCGGAGCGCAGTCGGGCGGCGGTGATCAGGGCGTAGTGAGCCGTGGCGTAAGCGCCGGCGAGGGTTGCGGCCTCGGCTGAACTCATCGCCGTCGGACGTGGAGCGACTCTCCTTCGGTCAACCGTGACGTAACTGGCAAAGCATCCATTGGCGTAAGCTAAAACGGGGTCGCCTTTTTTGAAGTCTGTCACGGCGGAACCGACCCGGACGACTCGTCCGGCACATTCAAGACCGAAACGATCCTCGAGTTCGGGAGATCGAGGCAACATGCCGTGGGCATAGAGCACTTCGATGAAATTTAGGCCGGCGGCTTCGATGGCAATTTCCACTTCATCCGCACCGGGAGCGGTGCGATGGGCGGGGACCAGCCGCCATGCGGTTTGGGGATCGTCCGGTCGTAGCAGCAAACGGGTTTGATCGGGGGCTTCAGCCGGTTCGATTGCCGGCATAGACCGGAGCCGGTACCCATCAACTTCGAGCAGTAGATTGCCGGCGGTGTCAAATAACGCGGCGGCGAGCTCGAGACTGTCGGGGCTGCGCGCAATCACACGCACCTCACTTCGAATCTTGTTCGGTAACGCTCGATATTGGCGGATGCGTTCGTAGCAGAACGGCAGGCTGTGATCCAATCCGTGCCGCAACGTGACGAACCCGATGGCGATGTCAAAAAGTGCAGGGTGGAGTCCGTAGTCGGCGACATCATCCCGGCAGTCCGGTGGCAATTCCAGTTCAGCGACGCCTCCCTCGCTGGTGAAAGTGACCGATCGGAGATTCTGCCAACGGGGACCGAAGGCAATGGCGTCTGGTGGCGGTGGTGCGGGCGCTTCCGCCGGGAGGACCCGCACGATGGTGGAAGGCGGCTCGGTCGCGATCGGGCGGATCCTGCCGCGGGCGTGTTCCAGCCAGCGATCACCGCCCAAAGACGAAATCACCGTGAAGGTTTCATCTTGCAGGATCACCTGTAGCTCTCGCGCTGAGTTGTCGGGAAAAGTCAGAGGCGCGAGGAAATACACTTCGCTGAATTCCAGAGAGCCTTCGCCGTCCCGATCGATATGGGCGGCTCGGGCGAGCTCCAGAAAGCCCGTTCCCGAGAGCAGCGCCAGGCCATTCAGCCGGTGGTCATCAACGATCCAGTCCGAGGTGGGATCGAGTCGCACCGCAAATCCCCGGCGACCCGTTTGCGAGGCATCCCGGCGCATCAGCAACGGATGTTCCAGTGGCCGCGGCAGATCCAAGGGGTGGGGCGAAACCAACACATGCTGTTGAGCCGCTCCATGCCGGAAAATATGGCGGACCAACACCGAGCCGATGTCCTGCCAGCCTTCCCGTTCAATCTCATCCCGCACCGCCTGTTTGTGGTTCGCGGACAACGAGGGGTGATCCATCATGCCGAGGTCCTGCCAAACGCCCCAGCCGAGGGAGAGGGTTGGCACGCCCGTGGTCTCATGGTGGTGGCGGGCAAAGGCATCAAGGAAGGCATTGGCGGTGGCGTAGTCGACTTGACCAGGCTCCGGAGCCACCGCGGCCACGGAAGAACAGAGTAGTAGAAAATCGAGCGAGTCCGCACCGACGGCGGCGACGAGGTTGCGGGTGCCGGAGACCTTCGGAGCCAAAGTTACGGCCATCTCTGATTCCTCGCGTCGTGCCATCAAACCTTGACCGTAGACTCCGGCGGTATGGACCACGCCGTTGATTGCCCCGAAGCGCTGCCGGGCCGCAGCCACGACTTGGTCCAGGGCCGGGCCATCAGTCAGGTCGACGGCGCGGGCCATCACGGTCGCTCCCAACGCTTCGAGTGCTTGGACCCAAATGATGTCAGGTTCTCGCCGACCCAACAGCACCAGCTTCACGCCCGTCCGTTGGCTCAGTTCGCGAGCGAAGACCCGCCCCATTGAACCGAAAGCGCCCGTGATGAGGTACACCCCGGCATCACGGAGGATGAACCGGGAGGTCTCGGTGGCGGCTAGCGGTTGCAATTCGCGTCGACGGGTGCCGCCGTCAGGGAGACGCACGCGGTGTCGACATTCGATTTGGGGATATTCACGGGCAACGGCGTGGAGGGCGCCGGTCAACATTTCCTGCTCCGGCGTGCCGTCGGAGCAGAGGGTGAGCCGCTGATTGCGACCGCTGGCACTCAACTGCCTGACCTGCGCGATCAAAGCACTCAAGCCATCCGCCGCATTGAAGGTCACTTCAGCGGTGGATCCCTCGGCGGTCTCGGGCCGGTCACGCCATGTCACTGCTTGGAACCAATCCGTGACGGATACCCGGGGAACTGCCGGGGTTTGGGCCAGCAGTAGCGCGTAGTCGGTGGACTGCCGCGGTTCACGTCCCCGCGGTAAAACGCTGATGGTTTCAAATTCCAGAGAACCTAGCACCGACTCCCAACGATCGGCATCCATCAACGGCGAGAAGGGGCGAAGATCGGTGTCGGCAAAATACCACCAGCCTTCGGCAAGGCCCCACACCAAATCTACCCAGGGTTCGCGGCGGACTTTCTCCACGATACCCAAACAGCCACCGGGTTTAAGCAGCGAGCGCAAGTGCCCGAGGGTTTGGGCAAGGCGCGGGGTGGCGTGAACGACATCCAGTCCCACGACGAAATCGAAATCGCTGAGCTTGAATCCCTGTGGTTCAGGATCCCGAGAAATGTCGAGCACCTCGAACGACAGGAAATCCAACCCGGCTTCCTCGGCCTTGAGTTTTGCGCGACTGACAAAAGCCCGGCTTAGATCAGTGGCCATGTACTCGACGCCCCGACCTTTTAGGGCCGGGGCCAGTTCGCCCGCCAGCAGTCCATCGCCAATTCCCACCTCCAGAATGCGCAGGGGCTGATCGGGAGAGCGGTCCAGTTTTTCCTCAATAGCCTGACGAAGAAGCTGCAAATAGATGCGCTTGTCGGTGTGGTTGGCGGTCTGGGCCGCGGTGGACTCCAGCAGGTCGGCCTGGCCCTCGGGGTAGATTACCGTGATCGCCGGGATCTCTCCGTTGAGGGCTTGAGCGTAGTGCGACAGGCAATGTTCGACTAATCGCACGATACCCCGGAACTCCGGAAATTCACGACGCAGGGTATCCGCGGTCGGCGCTGGGGCCGGAGGTTGCGCCCAGACAAAATCGGAGGATTCCTGCTGGCCGTAGCCGTGCTGGGCAAGCAGGTGCAACAGGAAGGTGAGGCATTTTTCGAATGCCGGAATTACGCCCAAGGCAGTATTGATATCACGGTAGGAGGATTGGGTGCCGGCCGCACTCGAGGGCAGGCGGGACGAAATCAGATCGCAGACGAGTGCGGCGCACCAAGGATCGAGTTGGCGACGGAATTCAAAGTAGCGGGGGTGCGGAACCCGGGCAGGGTCGGATCGTCCGTGCGATTCGGCTGATTCGAGGCCAGCGACAATCGCGTTCAGCGTGAAGGGAACGGGGGCGGTGACCGCCGAATCGGCGGTCGGCGCATCGATCCAATGGCGTTGGCGCTGAAACGGGTAGGTGGGCAGAACGACGCGACGGCGAGGTGTTTCTACGGACCAAGCCGACCAATCAAACTCCACGCCCGCACTCCATAAATGGCCTGCCGTGTTTAAGAAGAACCGCTGATCATCGATGGACTCGCTGGCGTGCCGCGTTGAGGTGAAGACCCGCGTCACTTGCTCGTCATCCAGGTTGCGTTTGACCATCGAAGCCAATCCTCGACCGGGGCCAATTTCCAGCCAGACCGGTTCCCGCAAGGCGCGGTTGGCGGTCTGCACGGCGGGGGCAAACTGCACGGGTTGGCGGATATGATTGAGCCAATATTGAGGATCGGTGGCTTCCTTATCCGAGAGCACCTGACCGGAATTGCAGGAGATGATCACCCGTTGAGGTTGGTGCAGTTCTATCCGACTGAGCTGGTCGGCGAACGCCGCCAAAATCGGTTCCATCATCCGAGAATGGAATGCGTGAGAAGTCTCCAATATGGTCGCGGCCACGCCGCGCTCGATGAGCGCATTTTGCACGGCGGTGATAGTGGCCTCCGGGCCCGATATAACGCAGGCGGTCGAGGCGTTGACCGCGGCGAGATCCAATCCGTGTTCGGCGGCGAGAGTCATGGAGTCGGCGGCGGATAGTCCGACGGCTAACATCGACCCGGTGGGTTGGGCGGCCATCAATTTGCCGCGAACCGTGACCAAATTCAGAGCGTCTTCGAGGGTGAAGACGCCGGCCAAACAAGCGGCTACGTATTCGCCCAAACTGTGCCCAATCATGACGGCTGGTTCGAGGCCACGACTTAACCAAAGCTGCGCCAATGCATAGTCGGCGACAAATACCGCTGGCTGAGCCAGGGCGGTATCACGGAGTCGCGCCGCCGCATCGGCGGCATCCGGGGCCAACCAGGCGCGCAGGTCCGCTCCGAGCAAGGGTTGCAGGTATGCCGCACACTGATCGATGGTGTCGCGGACCACGGGTTCGCTGGCGTAGAGATCGGCCAACATTCCGGCATAGGGAGCGCCTTGACCGGAAAAGACCCACCCCATTTTTGCCGCCGCCGGGGGAGCGGAATGTGGTCGCGCCGCCAATAGTGCCACCCGGGCCTCGAGGGTGTCGGAGGCGACGATGGTGCTGCGGTGCGCGAAGACTTTACGGCCCCTCGCCAAAGTGAACGCGACATCAGCCAAATTTGCGTCGGGATGCTGCTCCAGCCAGTTCGCCAAGTTTCGTTGAATCTGCTGAAGGGCCGGGAGACTTTGAGCAGACAGCACCATGAGTTGTGGTGCATCCGATTTAGCGGTGGCGGGTCGCATCGGTGCCTCACGCAAAACCACGTGGGCATTGGTGCCCCCAATACCAAACGAACTGACCCCCGCGATACGCGGTCGCTGGGCCGTTGTCGTCCAGGGCGTGAGTTCCGCGTTGACGTGAAAGGGCGTGGCGGGGAGGTCGATCCGAGGATTAGGCGTCTCGAAGTGGAGGCTGGGTGGAACTTCCTGCTGCTCCAGCGCTAGAACCGTCTTGGCCAATCCGGCGATACCGGCGGCCTCATCGAGATGGCCGAAGTTGGTTTTGACCGATCCAATGGCGCAGGATCCCGGGGGCACGTTGGCAAAGGCTTCGGTCAGAGCGGCGACTTCGATCGGATCGCCCAAAGGGGTGCCGGTGCCATGGGTTTCGACGTAGGAAACATCGGCCGGTTCCACCCCGGCGACGGCTTGCGCTTCGACAATGACCTGGCTCTGGCCAGTGACACTGGGAGCGGTGAAACCCGCTTTGTCCGCCCCGTCATTGTTCACGGCCGATCCCATAATAACGGCGTGAATGTGATCGCCGTCGACCAAGGCGTCGTCGAGTCGCCGCAACACAACTATTCCGCAACCATTGCCACTCACGGTTCCGCCGGCCGAGGCATCAAAAGCCCGGCAGTGGCCATCGGCAGAACCAATGCCTCCTTCGGTGTAGACGTAACCTTGCGCTTGCGGGACTTGTACGGAAACCCCTCCGGCCAATGCCATGTCGCAGTGATGATCGAGCAAACTTTGGCAGGCGAGGTGGGTGGCCACCAAAGACGTCGAGCACGCGGTGTTCACGTTAATGCTGGGGCCGCGAAGATCGAGTTTGTAGGAGGCGCGGGTGGGCACGAAATCCTTGTTGTTGCCGAGCAGCAGCGCGAGTTCCCCCGCCGACTCAATGACTTCACGATTCGGCATCAAATTTCGCAGGAGGTAGGTGCTCATACCGGCTCCGGCAAAAATCCCCACAGGACCGGGCACGCGGCTCACGTCGTAGCCGGCTCGCTCCATAGCGGTCCAGGCCAGCTCCAGAAAGACCCGATGCTGGGGATCGGTCAGCGCGGCTTCCCGCGGGCTCATTCCAAAAAAATCGGCATCAAACGTTTCGGCTCCTTCGAGGATGCCGTTCACCCGAACATAGTCCGGGTTGGCGATGACGTCAGGGGACAAACCTGCGGCCAACAGCGCTTCATCCGATAGCACGGTGAGTGATTCGGTGCCGGCCCGGAGATTTTGCCAAAATGCTTCGACGGAATCGGCGCCGGGAAAACGGACGGCCAGGCCGACGACCGCAATGGCATCCGGGAGATCAGGAGACGAGGGATTCATCAGCGGGATCCTCCCGGCCGCCGCCGTCGGCGGGCAGATTGTTGGCGTTGGGCGCGCTCACGAGCGGCATCGGTCCCAGTCGAGTTTCTGCTGGCGTCGGGATCACTCGTGGTGGGTCGCAGGGCGGCCGCGAGGGCGGCCACCGAGGCATGTTTGAACATCAAGGTGACCGGAAACTCCCGATCCAGTAGGCTACGCAACTGCTTGTGCACCTGGACGATCATCATGGAGTGTCCGCCGAGATCAAAGAAACTATCATTCCGGCTGATGGTAGAAACCCCTAAAGCCGTGCACCAGAGCGTTGCGATCGAGGTCTCTAAATCATCACTGAAGGTTTCATCGGCGGGGGTGGATTGGGGCCGGTAAGCCAGCTCAGGGTCGGGCAGGGCATCCCGATCTACTTTACCGTTGGGAGTGAGCGGAAAGGTTTCCACCCAGATGAAGGAGGAGGGGATCATGTAGTCCGGCAATCGAGTGGCCAGATGTTGCCGTAGCGGGGACGGCTCGGGAGGGGAAGCGATCGTGGGAGTCGTGCCGTAAGCCACCAGCCTGACGTCGCCGGAAGGTTCTTCATGAGCGATCACCACTGCGCTGGACACTTCGGGATGTGATGTGAGGGTCGCTTCGATCTCACCGAGTTCGATCCGGAAGCCCCGGATTTTGACCTGATGATCTGCCCGGCCGAGATACTCGAGGTCGCCATCGGGCAACCAGCGGGCCAAATCGCCCGATCTATAAAGGCGGGCATCGGGTTGGGGGGAGAACGGATCGGGAATAAACCGGGTCGACGTGAGGTCGGGCCGATGGAGGTAACCGCGGGCGACGCCGGCCCCGCCAACATGGATTTCGCCGGTCGCACCGATTGGCACGGGTTGGCCGTATGGATCGAGCAGATACACCCTGAGATCGGGGATTACTTCGCCAATTACGGACCGATGGGCGGAAGCGAGGTCGGAAGAGGAAAGGGGCCGGTAGGTCACATGCACCGTGGTTTCGGTGATACCATACATGTTAACCAATCGTGGAGACTGATCGCCATGACGTTCCCACCAACCTCGGAGACGTCCGATGTCCAATGCTTCACCACCGAAGATAACGGTGCGCAGCGACAGCGGGTCGGCGGCGGCTCCATCCGCGGCTAGGTCGGCGGCGTCCAGTTGGCCGAAAGCGGAGGGCGTTTGGTTCAATACGGTCACTTTCTCCGTGCGCAACAGGGAGAGGAAGGCATCGGGATCCCGACTGGTCGCATGCGGCACAACCACCAGTCGACCGCCGTAGAGCAAGGCGCCCCAAATTTCCCACACCGAAAAATCGAATGCGGGCGAATGGAACAGGGTCCAAACATCCTGCGGGTTGAAATGGAACCAGTGATCGGTGGCATCAAAAAGCCGGACGGTCTGGTGGTGCGGAACGATGCAGCCCTTGGGCGTCCCGGTGGAACCCGAGGTGTAAATGATATAGGCGGCCTGATCCGGCCCGATGACCGGCAACGGCGGAGGTGAGGGAACCTCGGTCATTGCCGGCAGTTTATCGATGGCGATCACTGCAGCGGTCAGTTCCGGCAGCTGAGCCGCCAAGTGGGAGTGCGTGAGAATCGTCGGCGCCTGGGCATCTTCGATAATGAAGGCGATGCGTTCCGCCGGGTAGGCAGGATCAATGGGGACATAGGCTCCGCCGGCTTTGAGAATCGCGATGAGACCGACCAGTAACTCCGGCGTACGCTCGATGAAGAGCCCCACCGGCGTCTCGGTGGTGACCCCGCTGCCCACGAGGTGGTAGGCCAGGCGGTTGGAGCGTTCATCCAACTGTTGGTAGGTGAGGTGTTCCCCCGCCGGCGTGCAAACGGCAATGGCGTCAGGCGAACGGTTCACCTGCGCGGTGAAGCGGGCGATCAGGGAATCGGGGGCTGGTAGCGTCACCGGTGCAGGGTTGAATTCCTGCACCACCCGGCGCCGTTCGGCCGGTGGCAACAGTTCCAGTCGATCCACGGGCTGCGCGGGATTGGTGACGATGCTTTCCAGGAGGGTGGTAAACTGCTGGGTGAATCGCAGGATGCGTTCTTCCGCGAAGAGATCAGTGTTGAAACCCACCGAGCATTCCAACCGGTCCTCGGCTTCGGCGAAGTTGAACTGTAAATCGAATTTACTCCCGCCCACGTCCTCCAGGAATGGCGCGATTTTCACGTCGTCGATGCGCAATTCGTAGGGGTCGACATTTTGCATGACCACAACCACGTCGAATAAAGGTGAGCGGGACACATCGCGCTCGACCGCGAGTTCGTCGACAATGCGATCGAACGGAAAATCCTGATGTTCGAATACCCCCGTGATCGTATCGCGGACTTGATTGAGCAGGGAGACAAAGCTACCGGCTGGATCGATCCGGGCGCGCAGAGGCAAGGTGTTGATGTAGAATCCGATTTGATCTTCCAAATCAGGATGATTCCGCCCGGCAATCGGTGTGCCGACGATGATGTCCTCCTGCGCGGTATGGCGGTGGAGAAACACATGTACCGCGGTGGTGAGAACCATGAATAAGGAAGCCTGGTGGGACTGCGCTAATTTGTGCAGATCGGCGGCAATGGACGGAGCCACCGTGAAACCCAATGTCCGACCGCGGTAGGTTTTTACCGCGGGGCGCAGAAAGTCGGTCGGCAAACTCAATACCGGTAAGTGCCCGGTGAGTTGTTGATGCCAGAATTCACGTTGCCCGGCCAAGGCGGCCGTGGTGGAACGGACCTCCTGCCAAGCGGCATAGTCCCGATGTTGCACGGCGAGGGGATTGAGGGCGAGGGCCTTGCCGGTCGCGAGGGCGTCGTAACGTTGGGTGAATTCCCGCACCAATACTCCCATACTCCAGTCATCCGAAATGATGTGATGAATATTGAAGAGCAGGGCATGGCGATCAGCCGCGACCCGGATCAGCGTCAATCGCACCAAAGGACCGGCGGCGAGATCGAAAGGCGCCAGCGCATCGGTGAGCGCCTCTTCCCGCGCTAGGGTCTCGGGATCGGGGGTCGCCGAAAGATCGAGAAAGCGGAACCCTCCCCGTGATTTGGCATGAATCAATTGCCGGGGCTGTCCTTCGATTTCGGGCAGGGTGGTGCGCAACGATTCGTGGCGCTGGCAGACGCCCGCAAAAGCATGGGCGATCGCATCGGTATCGATTTTCCCGATAAGCTCGAGCGAGACCGGCATGTTGTAAGCGACCAACGCCCCCTCCATCTGGGCGAGCACCCACAGACGGGCCTGAGCGTGGGATAGCGGATAGTCGGGAGCATCGGGCGCGCGGGGCAGGGGCACGTGTTCAAGCTGCCGTCGGCTTGCCACCACGGTCGCCAGTTCCCGAATCGTGGGTTGGTTAAAAAGTTCCCGCAGGGCGACCTCGGTACCCAATTCACGGCGGATGCGACTGACCACTTGCGTGGCCTTCAGGCTGTGGCCGCCCAGCTCGAAAAAGTTAGCGGTGACGCCCACCTGTTCCAGCCCAAGCACGCTGGTCCAGATCGCGGCGATCTTTGATTCCGTCGGATTGGCCGGCGGAGTGTGGTCCTCGGCCGCGAATGAGCCGGAGGACTCCGGTGTCGGCAGGGAGTTGCGATCAATCTTCCCGTTGGGCAATTGGGGAAACACTTCCAATACCACGAAGTCGGCGGGAATCATGTGGCCGGGCAAGCGGTCCTTGAGGAACCCCCGCATTTGGGGAATCAACAAACGCGCTAGCTTCTCGTGTAACGGATGATTGGCATAGGTCCGCCAAGGCTGGATTTTCTCCGGGGGCGGGAAGAGATCCAAAGCGGGCAGGGAGGTCGGGTCTCCGCGACGGAAGACGGCGTCGAAAGAGCCTTCCGCGCCGGCTTGGGCCAATTCCAGCCCCAGGCCGAGTTCTTCCGCCAAAGCAATTAGGTCTTCGGGTTCGAGACCTGAGGCCGGTAGACCGTCCAACTCTTGACGAAATTCGGCGACCGCCGCTTGGTCCGGAGCGGTTTCGAGCCAGGCCAACGTGAGGTGTTCTCGTTGCACGCGGGAATTGGCCACAGATTTAAGGTGGAGCGTGGCACCACGGGGTAAGGCCTCCGGTTGCAGGAGATCCCTAAGCTCCATCAGCGAAACCGGCTCTTGCGCCCAATCTAGCACCAGCGCATCGCTCGCGATGGACTCTGCGGGAGGCCCGTCTACGTGCAGCGTGATGTCGGCGCGGAAGCGGGTCATCTCATTTTGCACGGTCGCGCGCTTGGGGCGAATCTGCACGCGAGTGATTTGGGAAAATCGGGTGCGCAAGGCGGCAAAGAAAGCGGGTTCGACCGCCATTTCCTGCTCGGTTTGCAGGGCCTCACGCACGCGGCGCCGCAGCCCGATGGCGGTGAGGGTTTTAGCGGCTTGGTAAAGCTGTACGGAAGCGTGAAATGCTGGCAACAGGGGACGGAGGCGGACGTCTCCGAGGAAAATGGCGCCACCTGGCTTGAGGGCCTGCAGAGCCCCTTCAATCACCGAGGTTAAGTAGGTGATGTCCGGAAAATACTGCACCACTGAACAGAGCATCACGACATCGTAGCTGGCGGGTTCGATGTTGGTGAAATCATGGGCCTGCTGCGTGCGGAGCTCGAGTCCTTGGTATCCCGATCGATCTCGGGTCAAATCGCGGAGTTGGTCGATCGCGACGGTGGACAAGTCGCAGGCGAGGTAGTGTTCGCAGCCTCGGGCCAAGGGAAACATTAGCAGGCCGGTGCCGGCGCCGATTTCCAATACCCGGTTCGGGTTCAACTCGCAGACCCGATTCACCGTATGGTCAACGTATTCGCGCATCTCGATTTCGGACAGCGGTTCCCGGGTGTAATTGCTGTCCCATCCGATGACATTAAAAGTGGGGTCGTTGTCGGCGTAGGTCAGGGTCTCGCTATAGCTGTCCTCGTGAAGATCCTGCCATAGAGAAACCTGGTCATGTTGCAGTTGATCGAGTTGCGCGCGCAGTTCACCCGCCGCGTCGTCAGGCGTGACCCAGGCCACCAAACGATCTTCTCCCGCCGGGTCGGGCTCGATGCGCACCACCGTTTCGGCGACGCCGGCGTGCTGCCCGAGCATGCTTTCAATTTCCCCGAGTTCGATCCGGAATCCTCGCAACTTGACCTGTTGATCAAGCCGTCCCGACATCTCGAGATTGCCGTCCGGTAGCCAACGCCCTAGATCGCCTGTGCGATAGAGTGTTTCACCGCGGTTCCCCTTGGCGTAAGGGTTTGGCACAAATGCGGCCCGCGTCTTCTCCTCGTTCCGCCAGTAACCCGCGCCAACGCCCACCCCGGATACGCAGATTTCACCGGGCACTCCGATTGGCACTAACTGGAGATCAGCGTCGAGCACGTAGAGCGTTAGATTGGGCAAAGTACGGCCGATGGGCACGGTCGCCGTTGCCAGGGGCAAGGGGGCCGTGAGTAGGGCCTGACAAATATCATCCGCCGCTTCGGTGGGACCATAGGCGTTGGCCAGCGGAATCTGCGGATAAACCTCAAACCACTGGTTGATCAACGCCACCGGCACGGCTTCGCCGGTGACCATACCGAATTCAAGCGCGGGCAAGGCGCCGGCCCCGCCCCGCGCCTGAGCATCGTCCAGGAACGCCTTCAGCACGACCGGAACAAATTCAAACAGGGTGATGCCTTCCTGGCGTACGAGCTCGAACAGGCGCGGCGCTTCACAGACGACCTCAAAGTCGGCGATGACCGTGCGACCTCCGATCAATAATGGGGCCAGAAATTGCCACACCGAAATATCCGAAGAGGACGGCGCACTCTGTAGAAACGCGGAGCCCGGGTGGAATTTGAGTTCCCGGAATTGGCCATAGATGTGATTGATCGCCCCGTTATGGCGGATGATCGCCCCTTTGGGCCGTCCGGTGGACCCCGAGGTATAAAGCATGTAAGCGGGATCTTCCGGTCTCCCGTCCACCGCGGGCGAGGTTTCGGGCTCCGCCCTCCAACTCTCCCGCCGATGCAGCGTCACCGCCTCTGGCAACTCCAAGTCATCCGGGGGGGAATCAAATAAAACGAGCGCTTGCAGGGCGTCACCCGCGGCGGTCGGGCGACACCGTCGCACCACCTCGGCCCGGGTCAGCAAGAGAGCGACGCCGCTGTCGGCAATCATGTGCTGCACGCGTTCCGCGGGATAGCCGGGGTCGATGGGGATGAAGGCTGCTCCGGCTTTGAGAATTGCGACCATGCCGATGAGACAGTCGAGCCCGCGTTCGTCCAGTAATCCGATGAAGTCGCCTCGATTCACGCCGAGCGCGATCAAGCGGTGAGCCAGTTGATTCGCGGAGCGATCTAACTCCGCATAGGTCAGGGTTCGGCCCCGATGCGAGCCGGCGATTTGATCCGGCGTCTGTTGGGTTTGGGTCGCGATGAGTTCCTGGAGGGTATGCCGATCCGGATATGGCATCGTGGTGTCATTGAACGTATCCAGTATTTGGGTTCGTTCGGTCGCCGGTAACCACGGGAGCTGGTTGATCGGAGTTTCCGGCGCGGCCACGGCGGCGTGCAGCAGGGTGGTGAAATGGTCCGCCATGCGACTGACGGTGGGTCCGTCGAACAGGTCGGTGGCATATTCCAGCACCGCTTTGAGCCCCGCGTCGGTTTCCCAAATATCCAGTACGACGTCGAACTGGGCGGAAATGCGCTCGGCGGCGAGGTCTTTAATGGTGAGCTCCGGGAGGACTCGTTCGTGATGCGGCGTATTGTGCAGCGCAAACATCACCTGAAAGATGGGGTTTCGGCTGAGGTCACGCTCAGGTTGCAATTCGTCGACGAGCCGTTCGAAGGGGAGATCCTGATGCGCGTAGGCATCCAGGGCGGTGAGCCGCGTGCGCTCGATCAAGGTTTGAAATGAAGGCTGGCCTGACAAGTCGTTGCGTAGCACCAGCGTATTGACGAAGAACCCAATGAGCGGTTCGACCTCCGCCCGATGGCGATTGGCGATCGGGGTGCCGATCAGCACATCAGATTGACGGGACATGCGACCGAGGAGGACGGCAAAGGCCGCTTCCAGCGTCATGAAAAGCGTGGCGCCGGCACGTCGGCTTAGTTTACGAAGCGCGGTGGTGAGGTCCGCATTGAGGGTGAAGGCGTGACTGCCGCCGCGGTAGCTTTGCACTGCCGGCCGGGGCCGGTCCCCGGGTAAAGTCAGCACGGGTGGGGAGTCTTGCAGTTGGCGCTTCCAGTAGTCGAGTTGGGTGTCGAAAACATGGCCAGTCAACCAGCGCCGTTGCCAAACGGCATAGTCGGCGTAGTGAAGACTGAGCGGTGGTGGTAGCGCTTCATCGGCACCCGTATACGCCGCGTAATATTCACCCATTTCTCGGGTTAAAACCCCCATGGACCACCCATCGGAAACGATGTGGTGCATGGTCATCAGTAGAATATGATGATCCTCCTGCAAGCGCAGGACGAGCACTCGTAGCAGCGGACCTTGAGCGAGGTCGAAGGGTTTACGGGCTTCCGCGGCGATGGCCCGGGCGACTAATGCGGGGCGGTTTTCGGCGGGGGACAGGGAAAGGTCCTCCAAATCAACCGGGATATCAATGGTATCGAGGATGACTTGAATGGGGTGACCATCCGCCGCCTGGAAAACCGTGCGCAAGGATTCATGACGATCCGCCAGCGCCGCGACGACCTTGCGGCCCGCGGCGAGGTCAAAGGTACCGCGAAGCTCGAGGGCCGCCGGCATGTTGTAGAAGGGGTTACCGGGCTCGAGTTGATTGAGGAACCAAAGCCGTTCCTGCGCGAAGGAGAGTGGCACGGCTTCGGGTCGGGTGCTCGCCCGCAAGGGGGGGGCGAGATCGGTTTCGGTTTGGCGTTCCCGATCAATCCGGGCCGCGAGATCGGCCATGACCGGAGTCTCGAAAATCGCGCGCAACGGGAGCTCGATTCCGAAGGCTTCCCGCACGCGACTGGCCAGCTGAGTAGCCAGCAGGGAGTGTCCGCCCAATTCGAAGAAATCCTGCCCCGGCCCGATCGATTCGGTTTTGAGCAATCGGGCCCAGAGGTGTCCGAGAATTTCCTCGGTGGGCGTGCGGGCCGAGCCCTTTTCCAGCGGAGGCGTCTCCCGGGCATCGGGGAGGGGCAGCGCCGACCGGTCCACCTTGCCATTGGCATTGAGCGGCAGGGTGTCCAAAGCGATGATGAGCGAGGGCACCATGGACTCCGGTAGGCGGGCGGCCAGGGCACGCCGTAAGGCCGTTGAGTCCAATTGAGGCGCCACGTAGCCAACGAGGCGTTTCCCGGTGGGGCCGTCGAGCACCAGCACGGCGGCGGTAGTCACGCCCGGTTCGCCCGTCAACGCGCTCTCAATTTCGCCGGGTTCGATTCGATGGCCCCGAATCTTCACCTGCCGATCCACGCGACCCAGAAACTCCAGCGTTCCCTGGTTGAGCCAACGGACGCGGTCACCGGTGCGGTAGAGCCGTTTGCTGGGTTGGCTCGGGTCGGGGATAAAGGAGGCGGCGGTGAGGTCGGGTTGACCGACATAGCCGCGGGCCAATCCATCGCCGCCGGTGTAGAGTTCCCCAGGCACGCCGAGGGGCGTGGGGCGCAAATCGGGGTCTAACACGTGGACCGTGGTGTGACCGATGGGCTTGCCGATCGGAATGCTAGTGCGGGTCAGGTCCGAGCGGGTGATGCGGTGGCAACACGTGAACGTGGTGTTCTCGGTCGGACCGTAGCCATTGATCAAGCGGGTCGACGGCAGCGCGGCCAAAGCTTTGGCGACGTGGGGGACACTCAACACATCGCCCCCAGCGAGCAGTTGCCGAACGCCCGCCAAATCCTGCGGGCGTTCATCGATCATGAGATGGAACAGGCCGGCGGTCAGCCAGAGGGTAGTGACTGCCTCTTGTCGGACCACTTGGCCGATTTCCTCTAGCGTCGGATTACCTGGAGGCATGATTACGAGTCGACCTCCGCGTAGCAGCGGCGCCCAGACCTCGAGGGTTGATGCATCAAAAGCCAGGGGCGCCATGAGCAGAAAAACCTCTTCAGGTCCAAAGTTGGCGAACCCGGAACCGTGCACCAGGCGCAGAACGGCGCGGTGGGGGATGGCCACCCCTTTGGGCGTGCCGGTGGATCCCGAGGTGAAACTGATGTAGGCGAGATGATCCGGTCCGACGGTGCCGGGCGGTGGGGTGACTGGCGCCTTAGCCAATTTCTGAGTGAGGTCAGCCATGACCCAATGGTCCACGTCCGGTGGCAAGGCTTCGCCACCGGCTTGATCGACGAGCACCAATGAACATTCCGCCGCCTGGAGTATCGTGGCCAATCGCGAGGTGGGAGCGGACGGATCCAAGGCGAGATATGTCCCGCCGGCCTTGAGCACGCCCAAAAGGACGATGATGAGTTCGGGCGACCGTTCCAGACCCACGCCGACGGGGTGATCGGGTCCGATGCCGTGCTGCTGCAGTAAGTGCCCAAGCTGATTTGCCCGTTGATCGAGTTCCCCATAGCTCAGGTTCTGGTCCCGGAATCGCAGCGCAACCACGTCAGGGTGAGTTTGGGCCCAGGCGGTAAAAGCGGCTGGAATCGAGGTGGCGGGGTAAGGCGGGGTGGGGCCGACTGACCATGTGGACCGGAGCTGCCGGTCCGATTCGCTTTCTCCGGTCAGCTGCGAAAGTCTCTGGGTGGGCGCGCGGGCCAGTTGGCTCAGCGTTTGAGTGAACTGCTCCACTAATCGGGACATGGTCGCGCGTTCGAAAAGATCGGCGGCGTATTCGACGCGGCCATTCAGCCCATCGCCTGATTCCTCCAATACCATGGTCAGGTCAAATTTACTGGTGGCGGTATCCACTTCGTGGGGACTGACTTCGATCCCCGGGAGTTGCAGCGTACCCATGGGGGCGTTCTGCAGGACAAACATGATCTGAAAAATGGGGGTGTGCGCGAGCGAGCGCTCGGGCTCGAGTTGCTGCACGAGTTTTTCAAAGGGCAGATCCTGATCCGCCAAAGCCTCCAAGGAGGCAGCTTGCACCCGCTGGAAGAGTTCCGCCCCCGTGGGATCACGGTCGAGGGACAGTCGCAGGGGCAGGGCGTTGACGAAAAAACCGATCAAAGGTTCCAACTCAGCCCGAGTGCGGTTGGCAACCGGGGTGCCGATGATCAGGTCGTCGCGTCCGCTCCAGCGTCGCAGCACGGCGGCGAATCCGGCCAACAGCGCCATGTAAAGAGAACCTCCGCCCAGACGGCTCAGCTCACTAAGTTGCGTCGTCACCGTTGCATCGATGGCGAACGTGACGGTAGCTCCGACGGTGCTGCGAGATTTTGCGCGCGGGCGATCGGTGGCCAGTGGCGGCGAGAAATCGGCGTCAGCCAATCGGTCCCGCCAGGCGGAGGTTTTGTCGGTTAAAGCGGGGCCACTCAGTTGCTCGTTTTGCCAGGCGGCAAAATCGGCATAGTGAATGGCCAGTTCCGGGGGAGCGTAGTCGGCATCCCTATAGGCTGCTCCAAATTCCCGAATTAACACCCCCAAGGACCATCCATCCGAAACGATGTGGTGAAAGGTGAGTTGCAGCACGTGCTCTGTGGGCGACAATGCCCACAACACCGCGCGCCAGAGCGGCCCCGTCACCAAGTCGAAGGGCCGCCGGGCTTCCTCGGACATCTTAAGGTCCAAATCGGCGGTTGCAGCGGTGAGGTGCGAAAGGATGAGAGGAACCGAGTCCCGAGGATGAATCACCTGCATCACGTCGCCGTTTTCGACGGTGAAGGTGGTTCGCAGGGTCTCGTGCCGTTCGTAAAGAAAACGCAGGGCTCGCTCGACCGCGGGAACGTCGAGAGTACCCTGCAACCGCACCGCCAACGGAATATGGTAAACCGCATCGCCGGGTTCGAAGCGATCGAGAAACCACAGCCGGGACTGCGCGGAGGAAGCGGGTGCGATACTCGCATCCGCCCAGAGAGGGACAACAAGATCGTTCACGGTTGGTCTGATGAAGCGATGGTGGCGGCGGATCTTCGCGCGGCCCGAGGAATGACGGTCTGCTCTGGGGTGAGCTGGGTTTCAGCGCGGTATTGGTCGATAACTGCCGCCAAGGCGGCCACGGTCGGCGAGGTGAAAACGTGTTTAAGAGGCAGTTCGATTTGATACTCTGCGCGGATTCGGGAAACCAGTTGAGCAGCGAGTAGCGAGTGTCCGCCCAATTCAAAAAAGTGATGATCGCGGCCCACTTGAGGGGCGGACAACAGGGCAACGAAGGTCTGGGCGACGAAGGTCTCAATTTCGTTGGCGGGGGCCGAGAAATCGGGTCCGGTCGGTCGGAGAGATTCCGTCGGATCCGGCAGGGCGTCGCGATCCACTTTACCGTTAGGGGTCAGGGGTAGGGTGTCGAGCAGCACAAAGGCCCCGGGGATCATGTAGTTGGGTAGCGTCTCCGCGACATGCTGCCGCAGCATTGTTGTATCAATTTTATCATGACAAACCAGATAGGCTGTCAGCATGATGGAAAGATCGGCCTGCGGCCGGGCGGTGACCTCAGCGGCGGAGACGGCCGGATGCTGCAGAAGGCACGTGCGGATCTCACCCAATTCGACGCGGAACCCTCGCACCTGCACTTGATCATCAGTCCGACCGAGATGGAGCAGGGTTCCGTCTGGTTGCACCGCACCGCGATCGCCCGAGCAATAAAGCCGAGCGCCGGATTGGTAAGGGTGCCCGATGAATTTTTCCTGAGTGAGGTCCCGCCGATTGAGATAGCCTCGGGCGAGACCTTCGCCGCCGACACAGATTTCCCCCGCCACCCCCAGGGGCAACAGGCGCCGATTTCGATCCAGCACGAGCGTGGTGGTGGTGGGCAATGGGCGTCCGATAATCGGGCGATTTTGAGCAATGTCGTCAGCCGTGACCAAGTGATAGGTGACGTGCACCGTGGTTTCGGTGATGCCATACATGTTGATCAATTCGGCCGCGGGATAGGCTTGATTGAAGTCCCGCAGATAGAGTGGAGCCAGCGCCTCGCCCCCGAAGATCACCTGACGTACGGCGATGGCAGGGTAGCCTTTTCGGGCCAAAGCCGCGTCGACTTGACGGAAGGAACTGGGCGTTTGATTCAGGATGGTGATGCCTTGCTCGATCACCAGGTCTGCAAAGAGATCAGGGTCCTGGGCGGTTTCGGTGTCGACCATCACGAGCCGGCCGCCGAACAACAGGGCGCCATACATTTCCCAGACGGAAAAATCGAAACAGGCAGAATGAAAGCATGACCAGACGTCCGTTGGACCGAAGTCGAACGGGCTGTGACTGGTCTCCATCAACCGAACCACCTGACGATGCTCGATCAACGCTCCTTTGGGGCGCCCGGTGGATCCCGACGTATAGATGCAGTAAGCCAGATTTTCCGGGCCGGTTGCGACTGACGGTGGGTTACCGGCTTGGGCGGCAATCGCAGTTGCATCACGATCGAGCAGGGTGAGCGACTGGACGGAAGGTGGGAGCTCGTCGGTCTGCAGAATTCCCGACCGGGTGATCAGGTGGGTTACGCAGGCATCTTCGAGAGTGAATTGAATCCGTTCGGCCGGGTGAGTGGGTTCAAGGGGAAGATAAGCTCCGCCGCTTTTAAGCACGGCGAGCAGCGTAACCACCAATTCGGTGGAGCGCGGCAGCGCGACGGCGACCAACGTATCCGGCGAGACGTTTTGACCGATAAGCTGGTGGGCCAACTGATTGGCGCGGTGGTCGAGCTCGCGGTAGGTCAGGTCGTCCCCGGTGCCAGACAAGGCAATGCGATCAGGGTGGGCTTCGACTTGCCGGGTAAAACGGGCTGCTAGGGTGTCGTCCCGTGGTGCCTCTGCCGCGGTATCATTGAAGGTGTGCAGCTGTTGGGTTTCTTCGGCTGCAGTTAGCAAAGGCAAGTCTGCGATGCGAACCGTCGGGTGGGTTGCGGCGGTTTCGAGGAGTCGGGTGAAATGACAAGCCAGTTGGGCCACAAACGTGTGATCGTGCAGGTCGGTGTTGAAGGTCAGGGTGCCGTTGACGGTGTCGTCGCGGGTGAATTGGAGATGCAGGGCGAGGTCATATTTACCGTAACCCAAGTTGAAATCGACGAGACGGAGCTCGCCGGAAGGTCCGCCGTCCCATGCCGGGAGCGGAGACTCTGCGACGGTCGCCAAGATATCGAATAGCGCCGTCCGACTCATGTCCTTGGCTGGATTGAGGGTCTGGACCAGAGGATCGAAGGGCATCTCTTGATGCGCTAGGGCTTCGCTGTAGGTTTGGGCAAATTGGGCCAAAACGTCGGCCACACTCAGGTGGTCTTCAACCGTGCTGCGCAGCACCAAGAGGTTGGCCACGGGACCAATCAACGAAGCCGTGCCCTCTTGCCGCTGGTTGGCTACACTGGTTCCAATGATGATCTCCGGTTGTTGAGCGTACCGGTGCAGCAGAACCTTGAAAACAGCCAGAGCGACGACGGTAGGTGTGGTGTCGTGGTTTCGGGCCAGATCGCGGAGCGAGTGGGTGAGGGATGGGCCCCAACTAAAAGTATGGCGATCAGCCGTGAAGCTATGCACCGCCATCCGGGGCCGGGCGGTGGGTAACTCCAATGGTGGAAGACGCCCCCTCAGCTGCCACTTCCAGTAGAAAAGCAGGGGTTCCAGCGCATCAGCCGGGAGATTGCGCTGCCAATCCACGTAGTCGGCGTAGTGGATTTCGGGTGGTGGAACCGAGTCGCCGCGCAATTTTGCCGCAATTTCATCCGCGAGTTGCATCATGGAAGCGCGGTCGGCAATCAGGTGATGGAGGGTGATCAGCCACCAAAATCGCCCGGCATCACCTTCGCTGGCGACGCGCACCAATTCGGAACGCAGCAGCGGCTGCTCGTTGAGGATGAAAGGTGCGGCGTTGGCTTTGATCAGATGCGCCTCCACGATCGGCTCAGTGCTTCCTTCCGGCAGTTCGGTGGCGACCACTGGTACCTCTGTCTCATCTACGATCGTCGGACGAGCGGGGAGGTGACCTTCCTGCAGTTGGGTGCGTAGTACTTCGTGCTGAATGATTAATTCCGCCAAAACGGACTGGGCCGTGTCCACGTCGAGCGCCCCTCGTCCCGCCAAAACCAACGGAAGATTATGGTAAGTAGGAGGATGGGGATAGACGTGGCCTCGCTCAAAATGATCGATGAACCAAAGTCGCTCTTGGTGAGGTGATAGGAATTGCTCCATACTACGAGGTCAGCCTACGAGCTTGAAGGATGCCGACGCCGGCTGCCAAGGCCGGGCAGCGAAAAAGTTGCGTCCAGTTTGAGCGAAGCGACGGGGTGGTCGGGAGCGAGGGTAGCCGCCTCCAGAAAGGTTTTCAGACGTGCGGTGAAACGTTTGATACCGTCCGCGTCGAAAAGATGGGTGTTGTAAAGAAAGTAGCCATCCAGGTTTTCGGACCGTTGCCATAGGTAAAGGTCCAGATCCGAACGCGCCGGACCGCTCTCGGGCAGCCAAGGTTCGAGGGTGATGCCCGGCGGCAGTGCGGGATCCTCCGTGTGGTTTTGGAAGATCAACATCGATTGGAAGAGCGCATGCCGGGAAGCGTCTCGCGGGGGAGCGGCGGTTTCGACGATCTGCTGGAAGGGCAGCGCTTGGTGGGCGTAGGCCTCCAGGACCCGGGTGCGGGTGCGCTCGATCAGCGTGGCGAAGCTGGGGCTTTGACTCAGGTCGATGCGCAGGGGGAGTGGATTGACGAAAAACCCAATAAGGGACTCCAGTTCCCGGTGATCGCGACCCGCCACCGGACTGCCAATCACGACCTCATCTTGGGCGGCGTGGCGGGCCAAGACCGCGGCATAAGCCGCCAGAATGACCATGAATGGGGTCGCTTCGTGTTTTCGACCGACTTCGGTCACGCGCTGGGAAAGCGGTGCATTCAAGGTGAGGGGATGGAAGCGACCAGTAAAGGTCTGCTCGGGGGGGCGCGGTCGGTCCTGTGGCCAGGCTAGAGGTGACGGCAAGGGCGTAAGGGTATCCCGCCAGTAATCCTCCAGCTTGCGTTGGTGGTCGCCGGTCAGGGTTTGCCTCTGCCAGTGGGCGAAGTCGGCATACTGCAATGGGAGGGGGGGAATGGGGGCCCCGTTGTAAGCGGCCAGCATTTCTGCAACAAAGTTCCGCGAGGACCACCCATCGAAGACAATGTGATGCACCACAATCATGAGCATGTGATGATCTTCGCCCAAATAAATCAACCGACCTCGCAGCAACGGAGCCTGGCTCAGATCGAAAGAAATTTCGGTCAACTCGGTGGCCAATTTCGCCAACTCGGCTGATTCGTCGGCCTCCTCGACATGCGACCAATCAAGCCGCGGGAGCTCCAAGTGGATTTCGTTGGCCGCATGAATGTGTTGCCGGCCGGTGCCGTCCACCTCGACAAAGCTGGTGCGCAGCACTTCGTGGCGGGCGATGAGCTGTTGGAGGGCGAGGTGTAACCGTGCCGGGTCCAAGGGGCCGCGGAGGCGTTGCGCCCCGAACTCATTGTAGTGGGCGCTGGATCCGGCCATACGATCAAGCAGCCAGAGGGATTCCTGGGCAAATGAGAGTGGCGCCAAGTCACCGGAACGGGGCACAGCTTGCAGTACGGGTTCGGCCTCGGCTGCGGACGTCGTGTTCGGTAAACGACTCAGTCCTCGCACCGTGGGATTCTCGAAAAACTCAGCTAGATTGACGGTTCCCCATGCCCGATCTCGGAGTCGAGCGAGCACTTGCGTAGCGAGGAGAGAATGTCCTCCCAAATCGAAGAAACTGTCGTCGACTCCCACCTCTTTGAGGCCGAGTAGTTCGCCCCAAATCTCAGCGATAATGGTTTCAGTCGAATTTTCAGGGGCCACGAACGGGGTGATCAAATCAGGGCGATCGTGCGTGCGGGTGGGAGTAGGAATTGAGGCGGTCGCTGCGGGGGGGGAGACCTGTCGTCCCGTCAGTGGGTGAGTGGTGATTAATACGTGGGCTTCTCCGCAACCGATGGCGGCGTGAAACGCTGCGACGCCTCGCGCCGGTTGGATCAATCGGGCGCGGCGCTCCTCGTGCCATGCCGCCATCCCTGGTTCCCGGCTTAGGCGAGCGGCCATTCCCACTTCATCCCAGCCGTCCCAACCCAAGCTGATGACCGGGTTGGCCGCAGTAGCATGAGTTGTGGCAAAGGCGTCCATAAATGCATTCGCCGCGGCGTAGTCAGACTGGCCGAATTCGCCCAGTCTGGCAGAGACGGAGGACATCAGGATCAATCCGCCCGGTAAGTGGTTCCCGAAGTGTTTCCAGAGGAGTCGGGTTCCCGCCACCTTGGGACTGAGCACTGCCTCGGAGCGGGTATCGTCAGTGCGAAGCAGGCTGCCACTTGCCGGGAGACCGGCCGCATGCACGATGAGATTAATCGTACGGTTCTGACCGGTCAGCTTTTCGTGCAGGGCGGCCACGGAAGTGGGGTCCGTCACGTCCGTCTGCTGGTATTCGACCGTGGCTCCATCGGCCCGCAGTTCCGCGAGCCGCGTTTCGATCGCTGAGTCACTTGGGGAGCGCCCGGTCAGGACAAGATGAGCGTCGGGTTGAGTGGCGAGATTCCTCGCAATGGCACCGCCGATTCCACCGAGGCCACCCGTGATTAGGATTCCACCGGTCGGAGAATGAGCGCTCGCCGTGTCGAATTGGAGCGGGGCGAGGGTTTCGGACCAACGACGGCCCTGCCGCCACATCACCACCGAAGCGGGATCGGAACTCATGGTTTCCCGGATAAGACACTCAACCGTGGATGGGGTGGGGACACTGGCCCCCAGGTCGACTATCCGGCAATCACAAGTTGGCACTTCCCGGGGTAGCACGCGAGCGGGTCCGAGTAGTAAAGATCTGTACGGATCCACAGTTTGTTCGTCGGCCAAGGCGGCAAGCTCGGTGGTCACGACTAGCAAACGGCTGTCGAGCACCGGCGTACGAGCAGCAATCTGTCGGGTGGTGGCTTGAAGATCCAAAAATCCTCGAGTTGGTTGAGCTGCAGCCGTCATGCCGCGGAGGTCAATGATCCAGCGCGAGGTGTTCAGGCTTTCGGTGGAAGTTTCGACGTGTGCCCCCGCGCCTTGCAGCTGGGTGATCAAGGCTTGTTGCCAGTTCTCTTCTCCTCCGATGACGGTCCACGAACTTCCCCTGATCTTCTCGGTGGATCGAGGCCCGGGGCACCGTTGCCACGATGGAAGCTGGAGCCAGTCAGTGGGATCCGAAACGGGAGTGACCCATTCGGGCGACGCGATGGCATCAACCCAATAATCCGCCCCGGCAAAGGGGTAGGTGGGCAATGAAACCCGCGGATGGATTTGCTCCGCGTAGTGCTTCGCCCAATCCACATGGCCGCCGGCGCACCAGAGTGCCCCCAGGACCGGCAGCAGGTGGTCATCCGTGGTGGGGGCAGGCAGGGATACTACGATGCGGTGGTCCTCGGACCACGAGGTTTGACGGCGGGCCAACCCACTCGCGGTGTGTCCGGGCCCGACTTCCAGGAGGAGGGTGGGCGTCTGCCCCAAAAGCGTGTTTACCCCATCCGCGTAACGGACGGGTTCCCGGAGTTGGCGAGCCCAATAGTCGGGGGAAGTCGCCTCTTCCGGACGTATCCATTCACCACTTACGTTTGAGATCCAACGCAGCCGAGGAGGCTGCAATGCGGTTTTCTCCAAGGCGGCGGCCAGCGCATCGGCGGCCGGTTGCATGGATGCGGAATGAAACGCGTGGGAGGTTTCGAGTCGCGTCCCCGTGATTCCCTTGGCGCTCAGTGTGGCGAGGTGACGGTCGATCAAGGCGGCATCACCCGCGACCACGGTTTGGGTCGGAGCATTGAGTGCCGCCAGGGTCAGTCCGGCGGGAAGATCCGCGACCACGGTGGTTTCATCGGCGTTGATGGCGGCCATCGCGCCCGGGGCTTGTGCCTCCATTAATTTGCCCCGCAATGCGATCAGCCGCAGAGACTCTTCATAGGAGAAGACTCCGGCCAAACTGGCAGCAACCCATTCGCCCACGCTGTGGCCGAGCATCGCATCCGGTTGCACTCCGAGGGCCAGCCAACGGGAGGCCAAAGCGCGGCAGACCAGAAACAGGGCGGGTTGGGTGAGTGACGTCCGTTTCAGCTCGGCCGCGGCATGTGCGTCGCGAGGATCGGCCAAGAGTAGCGTTCGAAGATCTTGCCCCTCAAGATGGGGCATCAGCAATTGGGCCCCCTGATCAATCAAATTTCGAAATGAGATGTCCCGGTGATAGAGCCCTGCCGTCATGCCGGGGAGTTGGCTCCCTTGGCCGGGAAACAAAAAGGTGATCCGGCGGGGATGAGGCGCGGAGTCCCGGGCCACTTCCCGCAGTTGGTTCGTCCGCTTTCCGATTAGGGCGGCCCGCTCCGAGAAGGCCTTGCGTCCGAGGGCCAAAGTCCGAGCAGCTCCGGACATGGAAACGGCGGGATCGATGGCGGACAATGCGGCGGCGAGATGGTCGCGGCCGATGGTGGTGCGAGCCGAAACGATCAGTAACTCGTCGTCGGGGTCGAGGTCGTCCTGGGTTGGTGGCACTGCGGGGGGCTCTTCCAGGACGACGTGGGCGTTGGTCCCGCCGATGCCGAATGAACTCACTCCCGCCCGGCGTGGTTTCCCCACCGTTTTCGCCCACGGCTCAAGGGCGCTGGAAACCCGAAATGGAGTTTCCGGGAAGTTGATCTGTGGGTGCGGCTGTTGTTGGTGCAGGGTGGGAAATTTTGCCCCCTCCCGCAGGGTCAGCACGGTTTTGATGAAGCCCGCGATACCAGCAGCGGCATCAAGATGCCCCACGTTGGTTTTCACTGAGCCCAAGGTGCAGTAACCGTGGTCCGAGGTGTCCCGGCGGAATGCTTTGGTCAAAGCCGCCACCTCAATGGGGTCACCCAATTTTGTACCCGTGCCGTGGGCCTCCACGTAACCGATATCCCGTGAAGAAACTTCGGCCACCGACAAGGCTTCCGCGATGACGGCCGCCTGACCCTCCAGCCCCGGTGCCGTGTAACCGACCTTGGCGGCCCCGTCGTTATTAATGGCTGATCCGCGGATCAAGGCATGGATGTTATCACCAGCCGCCAACGCATCCTCGGCCCGTTTCAAAACCACGGCGCCGACACCATTGCCTCCCACGGTGCCAGCGGCCCCGGCGTCAAAGGCCCGGCAATGACCGTCGGGAGAAAGAATCATACCTTCCTGATACAGATAGCCGGTGGATTGAGGTACGCGCAGTGAAACCCCACCCGCCAGCGCAACGTCACATTCGCCGGCGAGTAGGCTTTGGGCCGCCAGGTGAATAGCCACGAGAGACGTGGAACAGGCGGTTTGCACGGCGATGGCGGGCCCCCGCAGGTCAAGTTTGTAGGCGGCTCGAGTGGCCAGATGATCCTTATCATTGGCGATCATCACCGAGAACCCGCCGGCCGATTCGACGACGGCCGGGTTGGCGACCAGTTGATTCAAGAGATAGGTATTTAAGCCCGATCCGGCAAACACGCCGCAAGGACCGGGCAGCGCCGATGGGTTGTAGCCGGCGTCTTCAATTGCGGTCCAAGCGATTTCCAGCCAGACGCGTTGCTGCACGTCGAGGAGTTCCGCTTCGCGAGGAGTGTAACCAAAGAACGCCGCATCAAACCGGGCGGGATTGGCGAGCACGCCGTTGGTGCGAACATATTCCGGTCGTTCCAAGAGCGCGGAATCCACCCCCGCGTTCAGGAGCTCCTCGCGACTGAAGTGAGTCAGTCCCTCCCGGCCGTCACGCAAGAGGTTGAGAAACTCATCCACATTGGACGCTCCCGGGAACCGGCAGGCGATGCCGATCACCGCCAAATCTTGTTCTCTCACTGCGGGCGGGGAATTCATGAGCGATCCCGGGCTTCGCGTCGACGCGCGCGTTGCTGAGATAGAGAACCCCGTCGTGAAGGAGTTTTTTCCGCGCCAGAACTGTTGGGCACGGGGGCGGCGGTCGCGCCTTCCAGTCGTTGGGCGAGCGTGCGGATAGTGGGGTATTGAAACAGTTCAACCAGCGTAAGATCGGCATGACCGCCAGATTGGAGTTGGGCGTGGAGTCTTCCGAGATGAAGGGAGTGACCGCCGAGATCGAAAAAGTTATCTTCCGGACCGAAATTCGAGTGACCGAGCAGATCGGTCCAATGGGTGTGCAGCAGGGTTTCGGCGGCCGAGGCGACCGAGAGAGGAGTGGTGGAATCCGGGGCCGTTGGCGGAGCAGGGAGTGCCTTTCGATCCAGTTTGCCGTTCGGAGATAAGGGCCAGGAGGTGAGGGTGACAAATACCGCTGGCACCATGTGTTCGGGCAGAAGTTTGCGGAGCTCGCGTCGCAGGTCGGAGGTGTCGATCGCTGCCCCGGTCGGAATAAGGTAAGCCACGAGTTGCGGATCGTTCGCGTGGTCGGGTCGTAGAATGACCGCGGCCTCCCGAATTTCAGGGAGAGTGATTAAGGCGGATTCGATTTCCCCCAGTTCGATCCGGAAGCCTCGTAACTTGATCTGTCCGTCGATGCGGCCGTGGTATTCCAGCACGCCGTCGGCCCGCCAGCTGACCAGATCTCCCGTGCGATAAAGCCGCGCTGCGGTGACCTTGGAGAAAGGATCCGCGACTAGTTTTTCGGCGTTGAGTTCGGGCCGGTGATGATAACCCCGCATCAATTGGACCCCGCCGATATGCAGTTCGCCGGCCACCCCAATGGGTTGTGGTTCGCGCTGCTCGTTCAAGACATAGAGTTGGGTTCGGTCCACCGGTCGGCCGATGGGGATGGGGCCAGCAGGAGCATCGCGATGACACACCCAATAGGAGACATCAACCGCCGCTTCGGTGGGACCATAAAGATTGTGCAGTTCCACCCGCGGATGGCGGGAAAAAAGTCGCGCGGGCAAATCGGCCGGAAGGGCTTCACCGGAGCAGATGATCCGCCGGAGCGACGCGCACTCCGCCAAACCGGGAACGTCCACGAACAGCTGTAACATGGAGGGCACGAAGTGGAGGTGGGTGACATTTTCTTCGCGAATGAGGTCTCGCAAATAGGTGGGATCCTGATGCCCCCCCGGTTGGGCCAGAACCAATCGAGCCCCGTTTAGCAGTGGCCAGAAAAATTCCCAAACCGAGACGTCGAAGCTGAAGGGCGTCTTTTGGAGAATTGTATCAGTGTCATCGATACTATATTCCTCCTGCATCCATTGCAGTCGATTGACGATGGCGCGATGGATGTTGAGGGCCCCCTTGGGGCGCCCGGTTGAGCCGGAGGTGTAAATTAAATAAGCGGCGTGATCGGGGGTGAGGGCCGGAGCAACATACGGAGCTGTGGTGGAGGGGAGTCCTTGGTCAAGCACCCACACGGATTCGGCCCGAGCTTGCCAAGCTTCCGCAAATTGCGAAGTGGTCAGCACCAGCGCTACGCCGGAATCCGCGTGCATGAATTCAAGTCGCTCCTCGGGGTAGAAAGGGTCGAAGGGCACGTAAGCGCCTCCCGCCAGCATAGTGCCAAGCAACGCGATCACCAAATCAGGGGAGCGCTCCGCACAAACTCCCACCAATACATCCGGACCGACTCCCTCCGCTTGCAAGGCCGTCGCTAGCGAGTGTGCCCGGGCATACAGTTCCGCATAGGTCAGGGTGGTTTGCCCGAAACGGACCGCCGGGGCATCGCCCGATTTTTCGGCTTGTCGGAGCAAGAGATCGACCAAGGTGGTTTCGCTCGAGTAGGCCGGTTCCACGGGTTGCCACGTCTGGGTGACCAGCTCGTGTTCAGCTGCCGGCAGCAAGGGGAGTTGAGCAACCGCTTGATTTGGGTTTGTGGTGATGCTCTCGAGCAATGTGCCAAAACGTTGGCCGAAGCGCTGGGCGGAGGTGGCTGAGAACAAGGCCGTGTTGTATTTTAGGGTCCCGGTCCCACCGGCAAATATCTCCAGGGTCAGTTCGAACTGTCCTTCCATCTGAGCCAAGGGAAACTCTTCAATCTGGAGATCCCCGCAGCTTTGCCCCCCGGGGCGCGGTCCCGTTTCACCCTGTTGAGGTTTCTGGTAGACAAAAAGATTTTGGAAGATGGCGGGACGCGCAGGATCGCGCCGCACTTTGAGTTTTTCCACCAACAGCGGCAAGGGATAGTCGGCGTGCTCGAGCACCGCGAGATGATGGCTGCGATTGTTTGCCAGCAGCGCAGTGAAGGGCTGGGTGGGATCCAACTGGGCGCGAAACGGCACGGGGTTCACGAAGTATCCCGCGACCGAGGTGAATTCCGCCTGACTGCGGCCTGCCGTAGGTGATCCGACGATGATGTCATTTTGACCGGTGTGGCGGTGCAACCAGACCTGCCAGGCGGTGAGCAACAAAGTGAAGACCGTGGTGCCTTCAGATTGGGCCAGAGTTTTGAGGCGGCTAAATAATTCGGGGGAGAAATTCAACGGTACCGAGGCACCTCGTGCCGCCAACGAGACGGGACGATCAAAATCCAATGGCAACATTGAGACCGGCAATGGTCCGGCCAGCGTGCGCTGCCAAAAAGCCCATGCTTCACCTGCTTTTGGACTAGCGAGGAAACGCTTTTGCCAGCGAACAAAATCGTGATAACCGGCCGCCAGTTGCGGGAGTGGTTCGGTCGATGAATAGAGCCGGCGGAATTCGTCGAGCAGGAGCCAATTCGTCCAAGCGTCGCTCACGATGTGATGAATCGTGCATAACAACACGGCCTCCTCGCGGTTCGACTGTTGATACAAGTTGACCCGCAGCAATGAGTCCTGTTCGAGGTCGAACGGTTGGGCGTAATCCCGGGCCACTTTTGCCGCCAATTGGGACGGGGTAAGCGCCGTGGCATCACCGATTTCAAACGGGAATACGGATTCCGTTTCGACCAAGCAAATTGGAGTGCCGGCGTCGCGCGGGAAACGGGCTCTCAACTGGGGATGACGAGAGACCAGTTGGGTGAAGATATTTTGCAGTTTTGGCGCGTCGATGGGACCGCGCAGGCGCAGCGCAAACGCCGTGTGGTAGGCCGCGCTCGCCGGATCGCTTTGATGCAGGAACCACAATGCCGATTGGCCGCGGGATAGCTCCGTTCCGGTGCTCGACGCGGTTTCAGGCTCCGCTTGGGGTGGCTTCTGTTCGGCCACGGACGTGATCAGCTGCCCCACCGGGGTATCACCCAGAAACGTGACCACCGGAATATCCACTCCCGTGGTTTTTTGTAGGGCGTGGCGCAGTTCCATTGCCATCAGCGAGTCGAGACCCTGCAAGGGGAGGGTTTGCTCGTCATCGAGGCGAGCAGGATCCAACCGCAGCACCCGGGCGATCTGCTGTCGGATGACCTTGGGTAAATCCGCGGTCTCAAGGGCCTGTCTCTTATACACATCTCCGAGCACACGAGACCGA
>OJCR01000157.1_pt1 | contig 35521 bp, 34 predicted proteins | sample 1591611 | NCBI WGS metagenome assembly OJCR01 (sample SAMN05416815, study PRJEB24817) | seawater metagenome | isolation source: Sea water | place: Canada:Atlantic | collected 2013-07
GAAATCAGTCCAGCAAGTGCTACCGAAAAGCAAATTAGGTGAAGCGATACAGTACTGCTTGAACCAATGGGAAAAGCTTGCACGCTACACACTCGATGGATTACTGAATATCGATAACAATCGCGCTGAGCGCGCGATTAAGCCGTTCGTGATAGGCCGAAAAAATTGGCTGTTTAGCCAAACTGCCACAGGCGCAAACGCCAGTGCGGTGCTCTACAGTATTATCGAAACCGCAAAAGCCAACGACCTCAATGTGTTCGAGTATGTGACGTCTTGCCTTGATGAATTGAGCAAGCCTGACAACGATATCGAGCAACTATTACCATGGCACTTTGCGAAGCGTTAGGTGGGATTGCCAGACGCTTACGACAGACAAAATGAAGTAGCCCAATTAACTACACCACCACCTCGAATCGAGTTTCTGGTGCGATATTCTTGACGTTGGTGAATAGAAGAGAGAATGTTTTTAGCATTGTCGTAAATGACATGAATCTGTGTATTGAGGTGGGCTGGTCTATTTTTGTCAGACAGATAATTGACGTGATTAATAAATCCGTTTTTTACTACTCTACCTTTATCAGAAGTTGCAACGTATTTATCTCCTTTCTTCTTAAATTTTCTTTTTACACCTGAATTTCTAACTTGTCGTGCTGTAACTGTCCAGTTTTTAATCATCTTATAAATTTTAATCTATAAGAGTCTTATATCACGGATAATTTATAATTCAAGACGAACCGAAAAGGCGTAAGAGTAGTATCAAAGATTAGAAAATGAGCGGAATGGGATGAATGAAGAGCTAAACTCATACTGTTTAGCTCTTAAAGCATTGATAGATTACTTTTTGTTACTGAATCTGCGGCGTACTAAAAGTAACCCTGCTATACCAAAAGCCACAAAAGTCGATGGCTCAGGAACATCAATTGAATTTTCAGCACCGACTGTGTCAAAGGTTAGTGCCGCTACTTTGAATTCTTCATAATACATCGTTGCGTATCTGTTTGTAAAAACACCATCTTGCCATACTTCTTTATTATCAAAATCTAGACCAGTAAATGAAAAGCCATCATCAATTTTAAAAACATAGTCTATGTAGTCAACATATTGATAGGTTTGAATTTCATACAGTGAATCATCACTATAGAACCCATCGTATACTTCGCTTATGCTATAAGTTACGTTTACAAGGTCATTATCTGCCCCATCAACAAACGGGGTGTAGAAGATGTAATTAATGTCTTCAGCGCTAAAGCGTAGCATAGCAAGCTGATCATACAACCAGTATTCAATACTAAGTTCGTTATTTACTGTTTGTAGAGTATATGCTCCGTTCCCTCGAATTTCTGCTGATAGTTCATCAGTTAAATCAAGTGATAGAAAGCTTGCGTTAGCGATGTTAGAAGCTACTAAGGCAGCAAAAGCAGCAACGATCTTAATTGAATTTCTCAATTTAATTCCCTTTAAAATGTTTATGTGGTTGTTTGAAAAGTAATTTTTGACTATTTGCCGAAGCAAAAATAGGACCAGTATGTAACCTTATGATTTTTATGACTTATTTTTATATCTTTATTTTCTAGTGTAAAAGAAGCTGACACAAAATTTCATATAAACAATGAGTTGTAGTTATATCCTTCTGTATAAGATTTGAAAAACGAAAGCAAAGCAGTAACTTTAAGAGCTTCTGTTCAAGATAGGAGCTTTTACAAGTAAAACCACATGAAACCGTGTTTCAATCCACCTTGAAGATGGCTGGGAAGGCCCATCTTGAAATTCATACAGCAACTTAATGCGACATTTTTTGTTAAAAAAATAGGAGGATTCACAATAATTTTATCCTCATTGTAAAAATTTTTTAGATTTTCATTAGATATTGATTTTACGAAAAAAAAGTACGCTTTCTACAATTCACTTGCAAATCGAATATATAATAATACAACAAAATTCTTTAAAAACAACAACTTACAAAATTAAATTATAGACAGATTAACTTTTATGCTGTAAAGTATTGACATCTCAAAATAACAACAAAAATGATAGGAGATGTTATGAAACTACTAAAAGAAATAAAAGAATCAATTATTGGCCTAGGTCGCAGCAAAGCCGCATTTACATTGAGTCATGCTGTAGCGTCAGCGTGCAATTCTGATTATGGAGTGAGTTTTCTAAGGATTAATTCTGGTCTTGATGTTCAGAAAACCGAGTTAGTGGTTAGACTTTTAGGTATTGCTTCAGAACCTGACTTTTCTAATCAATCTCAAACAGAGATGCTGCATTGGCTTGAAGATAATGGTTACTTACTAGGAGCATGTAAAGTGACCGAATAATTTCACCATTTCGAAACTTAGGTTGAGTTAACAAGAAAATGATTCAATGGAGAAAAGTTTGTTTATTTCTCCAATCAAAAAATAAAAATAAGGGGATGACAAGAAAAATGGCAAAGGCGTTGGAGCGATTCAGAAGTGATGAGCATTCAACATTATCAGTACTAATTAAAGGTTTTAATTATGAAAAAGTTGTAAGACTTGAAGAGGTTTGTGATAAGTACTTTGGGCTAAATTACTGTTCAGCCAAGAAAAAGGCAAGTAAACACGCCCTACCTATCCCAACATTTAAACTGGGAGATAGTCAAAAATCTCCATATTTAGTGAATTTAGAAGACTTAGCTTCTTATATTGATAGTGTAACGGCAAAGGCAAACCAAAAATGGCATCAATACCAATAAGGGCAGCATTTGATCTGAACTCAGATCTTATTTAAAAGAGACTTAATTTTTAAGTCTCTTTTTTTTGTCTTCTATTCTATACCAAAGCAAATAGAAAAAATCCCCATTTTCATCCCCAAAAATTAAAATTTAATAAAAAACCCTATAATAAAGAGCTTTTAAGCTATTTATCCACCCAATCCAGCATTGGGGCGACAGAGAAACGGCGGTCGAGGGTTTGAACGGTGGTATTCAATTTAAGCCTTTGTTTTGTATTAATAACATCTAGTTTCTTGAGTAAAGACCAAGTGCGGTATTTATCCCTTTAATTCCTTATTTTCACTGTATCGGGGGGCCCAAGAGAGTATTCTTGGGGTCCGAGTTTTTAGGCGAAAAATAAGAAGGCATATAATAGCATCACTAAGACGATTAGAAAAAATATCAATGTCTATCGAATGAGAATGAGTGACAAGGGGTTCGGGGGATTATTTTTTCAGCTATATTGCAGCTGCCCACATGTTTAAGGAAAAAGAGCGATAACTCTTACTAAACTTTCTAGCAGCCCCTTTCTCCCCTAAAAATTTTAGACATGGACGTCTTCTTGTTCATTATTTTGTACTGTTCAATAATAGTGAACACCAAAGATAAATGAACAAATGGACAGCTCACGCGATGGCTGGACGCTTATCCGTACAACATGGATGCACAGGACTATGACGATATGAAAGCCATGGTGTTTCACCGGCTACCGATAAGCCCCCACCCGCTAGTAAGTGTCACGAAGGTTTGAGTTTGAGAAGATATTATAATAATAAGTGGCAGACCAAGTAAGCATCATAAACCCCGTGAGCGATATAGAGTCAATCAAAAGCGCTAACTCTTGTTGGGGCGTTACCGATAAACTGCCTAAGGTAGTAAAGCTGCTAGCTGCTACGTGAAGGAAGTCTAAGGGCAATAGAACAGTATCACCTTGAAAGCCATTTAAACCAACGATGTCGAATGCGAAATACAACATAAGTGCGTACCATAATATTTCTATTATATGAATTAAGAAGAGGAAAATAACAACGGTTACACTCATGAGAAAATGCGACGTAAAACGCCTTGAAAACCGTGTAATCGTTCTTAACCCCCAATAGTGAAAGATGATGATTACGACCGTACTGAATAACGATAAAAATAGGCTAGTGGCAAGCAACATTATTCACCCACCGCTTCTTCAAGCTGCCGATTTTGCATACAGTTCATTGCTATCTTTTTGGCAAAGCTGGCACATGAATCTAACCCAGGCACGTTAATGTACCAAGGCGTTGCATACGCCGACCCTATAAAGACTCCGGTTGATTTTCCATTACGCAATAACTCATGTGAACGGGAAATACTTAAATCTGTTAGGGCTTCATCACACGTGTATGTTTTATCTTTATCAGAGAACTCGATGAGCTTTTTCAGGGTTGCAAGCTTATCAGCCTTACCAAGAACCCCTTTAGCGTCTATCGTTATTGAACGTGAATGCGACGTTTCGTTCTTTCTTACACTATGGCTTTGCTCTACGTGTAAAATCCCATTTTCATAAAGCGCGATTAGTTTGCTAGCACTGTCGCTCTGAATAGATGCAAAAGAGGCACTAAGCAAAGGCTTTATATCCCGATAATTTGCCAAAAATTCTTTTAGCAGTAATGGCGACTGCTGAATGTAATCTACCCTCGCTGCCATTATTGCTGGCCAATCAGACTCTTTAGTCTTACTGCTTAGTGCGAGAAGTTCGGTTTTAAGTTTTGAAAAAGGGTGACCTATCGACTCGCACTGAGTGAGAAAACCCAATGCCTTTGAAAATGACATACCGGCTATTTGCCTATGGGTTTCAGGTTGTTCTTCTTTAAACAAAGGAAGTAATCGGTAGCGATAAAAGCTTTCAATATTACTTACGCGGATATTAGTGGGTTGTTCTAACTTTTCTCCCCCGTCTTTTATGCTTTTTTGCGCACACTAAACGAGGAGACCGCACAGAAAAGCTAATAACAACTTACTGAAACAGCGCTGCTTTTTGCTAGGTGCTTACCACTATTATGCTTTTAGCGTATTTCAAAGTTTTAGAATTGGGGCTATTGTATAGAGTAGGACTTAAAAATTATTAGCACAGATAAATATGTGATAGCCGTTTTTTGCATGCCTGATGCAAATAAACCGCGCCCTTGGAGACATTTTATGGCGGACAAGAAGCCGAAGGACCAGCAAGCGCAAGACGTTAACGAAACCCAAAGCGCCCCTCAACCAGCAGACGAACTTGCTCAATTAAGAGAAATTTTATTTGGTCAAACTAACCGTGCTTTTCGCGCAGATCTGTCTGCCCTTGAGTCACGCGTTAACGACAGCTTTGCAAAACTGAATACACATCTTGATGATCAGTTTAACGATATACGTAAGCTTATCGATCAACAAATCTCTGAACTTTCTAATCAATTGGCCAGTGCTAATGACAATCACAGTAATGTTCAAGAGCAGCTTCAAAATACGACTGATAAATTACAAAGTGAGCTGGAAATAGCTGAAACTGCAGCGAAAAGTGACAATGACGCGCTTGAAGCTCACGTTGTTAAGGAGCTTGAATCCTTGGATAACTTGTTTAGCAAACGCCATCAAGAATTGCTGGAAAAACTTCAGCAGGTAACGAGCGAGCTTTCAGAAAGTAAAACCGACAGGAAAACACTGGCGAACCTACTTTCAACTATGGCTACCAACCTCGCCACAGATAGCTAATTAATGACTGACAAGGGAGCACCAGCTGATTTGCCTGACAACTCACTGGATAAAGTCAGAGAGCTGCTTATTGGACGAGACGACAAGTTCGTTCAAGAGAAGTTTAATAGCGATGCAAAGGGCTTTGTAAGTAGTGTTGTTTCAGAAGCATTGTTTGAGCGTGAAACCAAAGATGGCTCAGTGAACAAGGTACTTGTCCCTCTGGTCGAAAAGTCTTTGCACCGCTCCATAGAGGCAAACAGTGAGAAAATTGTAGGCACGCTTTATCCCCTTGTTGGCACATTGGTAAGAAAAGCGGTTTCGTCGTTTTTGATTGAATTCGTAGAACGAACCAACGCGCTTATTGAACACAGCCTAAGTCCGAAGAGTATCTCGTGGCGATTTAGAGCATGGCAGTCGGGTATCAAGTATTCTGAATACGTTGCCTCACAAATCTATCAATATCAGGTTCAGCAGCTTCTGGTTATTCATAGAGAGACCGGAACTCTTCTTCACAGTATTTCATCAGATCCTGACAAAGAAAAAGATGCCGATCTCATTTCTTCCATGCTAGTTGCCATTAATGATTTTGTGGCCGACGCTTTTGGCGTAACAAGCACGGAATCAGAAAACGAGCTTGGTGAAATCAAAACAGAAGATTTCACATTACTTATTAAAATTGGCCCCCAGGCTCTACTTGTCGCGGCAGTAACAGGCAGTGTTCCGCCCGAAGTGCGCGGCAAGCTGCAGCAGACGCTAGAAGAGTTTCACCACTTTTACCAACAGCCCTTAGTCAACTATGACGGTGATAACGCCCCCTTTGATGGCTGCGAAACTATTTTGGCCGACTGCTTGGTAAGTGAAAGAAAAGAAGGCGAAGGTAAGAAATCGAAGCGCCTTATCGGCGGCGTTGTACTTTTAGCAATGCTGTTCGCGATAGTTATTCTATCATTTATGCGGCTATCGCTGACTGTATTAAAAAGCGATTTACACGAGCTTGTGCCTCCACCTGGTGTCATCCTTACCGACACTTATATTTCAAACGGAAAAGTACACGCAAAGGTGCTACGAGATCCCGCCGCCACCAGCATTAACCAGTGGTTTAGCGAAAGTGATATTGACTTATCCAGAGTGATTGTTAGTGAAGAGCCGTTTGTCTCGCTCAAATCCCATGTGATATTGCGTAAACTCGAAACGCTGGTTAATGCGTTGCACTTAAGTGAAACAGAAACCTTGTCGCTTAACGCTAAAGAGGATAATAAAGCAGTGATTTCGGGAAGCGTATTCGCCTCAACCGCTCAGCGCTTTACCCAACGAATGGGGCGTATTCCAGGTATTTCGTCAATTCATGTAGATACGGATGCGCTTAACGTAAAAGCAGCCCATCAAATCGACAATGCTGTTATACAAAAAGCGGCGCTAAACCGGTTAGTTAATAAAATTTCTTCGCAAACTGTACTTTTTGCTACTAACCAACAAGTGCTTTCTGAAGTACAGTTAGCCAAATTAGAATCACTGGCTAACGAAATAAAGCAACTTTTATCTCTTGCCAACAAAACCAATACGGTTGTTAGCATTGTGGTAATGGGTGCCAGTGACAACTCAGGTTCAAGTGCACGAAATCGTGAGCTTAGCCAAAAACGCGCAGAGAACGTTGTGAATTCATTAATTTCACTTGGTGTAGAAAGTGATATCCTTATACCTGTAAGCTTAGGAGAGCTACCATTGCAAAACGCATCAATGGGACGTTCAGTTATGTTAAACGTATTAATATCCAGTGAGCTGTAGTAAGGAAACTTTTCAGTGATACAGAAAAAAGTTTGTATTTTAGGACCTACTGGTGTTGGAAAAACAAGCCTAATCAAGCAGTTCGTCGAAGGTATTTTCTCTGAAAAGTACAAGACCACTATTGGTGTAAAAATAGACAAGAAACAAGTCAATAAAGAGGGACGCGGTGTTCAGCTTCTGCTTTGGGATTTAGAAGGTATCGACAGATACTGTGGTTTCAACCCTCGATATCTTAGAGGGGCCAGCGCCTACATCGTTGTGGTAGACCAGACCCGATCTCAATCTTTGCTTGAAGGCATGGAAATTTTAGAACTCGCCAAAGAACACTACCCTGACATTCCTGCATTTTTCGTTGTTAATAAAACCGACCTTCCAACAAGTTGGCATTGGAGTGAGGAAGAGCTAAACACTTATGCACAGAAATTTACTTCGCTTACAAAAACCAGCGCAAAAACCGGTGAAAATGTAGAAAACTTATTTAGTACCATTGCGTTTTGGTAGGAGATTGCCATGGATATTCATTTATTAAATGCGTTAGGTATTACAAATTGCGCTTTATTCAAGTGCAGTGCTGAAGAAGAATTAGAGTGCCTAACCCCAGAATTACCATGGCTTCCCCAAGTTGTCACATTAGACGAAAAAAACCGGCTACAAAAAAAGCATATTCCCTCTATTTTCCTAGATGATTTTTTTCTAGATGCCGATGAGGTGTGGAAAGGCGATACCTCTTTTACCTTGTCTTCAGGTTTTTGGACAGAACAAAATGAAAAGCAGGTACTACGTCTTGAGGCACTAGCGATTAATAGCGAATCTGGCTCGCGCTACTTAGTAGTTAAGAACATTGAAGAACAATTCGACGAGAAGCGAAAAACCCTGCAAGCTGCAAGAGAGCTATTGTTAAGCCACCACGAAATTGTTGGTCAGCATGAATATATAAGGCACAAATTAAACAGTGTGCTTCGCAAAAATACACGAATGCAGAAATTGGTTCCTCCTATCCAACAAGCAATTCACAACCTTGAAACAGGTGTGGTTATTGTTGATGATAAGGGCGGTTTAGTTCTTGATAACAAAGCCTCTCATAGGCTCCTTCTTTGCAACAGCGTAACACCAAGCTCAATCCGCGTAGGTGAGCTATTAAAAGGTATCGATGCCCCCGCCTCTTTCTTACCAACTCTTGTGAAGAAAAAAGCCCCTTGGCAGGGAGAGCTTTATTGGCAGCCGGTGGACGAATACAAAGTCTGGCTTCAAGTTACCATTCACCCAGTGTTACAGGGAGATGAGCTGACGCACTGGGTTTACCTGTTTACTGATATTACACATATTCACAATAAAGAAGAGAGCGTATTAACCGCTAGCGGAATGGACTCGCTAACCAAGGTTGCCAATCGGAATCTGTTTACTGATACCGTAAAACGTCTTGTGCAAGAGGAAACGGCATTCAAGCTTTTCATTATTGATATTTGCGGTTTCAAGAGAATAAATGAAGCGCTTAGCTATCAGTCAGGAGATGAGATCCTCAAGTCCTTCGCGCTTCGCCTGCAGGCCTTCGTCGGCAATAGCGGCTTTATAGCAAGAATTGGCAGTAACGAATTCGCCCTAGTGAAACGTGAAGATACGTTTAAGGATGAATCGAGCGAGCAGTACGTAAAAAACCTTATTCAAAAGTTAACCCAAACCTATACCGTCCTTAATGGAAGCGAGCCAAACTTAGGGGTGAACATTGGTGAAGCTAACTACCCTGCCCACTGCAGTTCGTCTGAGGGTCTGCTTCAGTGTGCTGATATTGCCTTACAGGCATCTAAATATCAGGGGCGTAATACTGCGCTAACTTATAGCGAAGAGTTACATAAACAGCACTTCGCCATTAATGAACTTGAAAACCAGCTTCGCAAAGCGATAGACGAAAACCAGCTAAAGCTTTTTTTACAGCCTATCGTCGATTTAACCACAGGTAAAATTGTTAAATGTGAAGCCTTGGCACGTTGGATTACGCCCGAGGGAAAATTTATTTCCCCTGAAGTATTTATTCCACTAGCGGAGAAAAGCGAGCTCATCTTCCCCTTTGGTGAGTGGCTTATCAATGAAGCGTGTAATGCGATTGACGCCTTAAAAGGGGCCAATTTAGACATCCGTTTAGCAATTAACATCTCGGGCCGACAAGTCTCAGACTTGGCCTTGCTTAACCAAATTAAGAACGCACTTGAAGACCATCAGCTGCCGGGCTCAAACCTGTCAATTGAACTTACCGAAAGCGTGTTGGTAGAAAGTTTAGATGTGGTTTCGGTTCTGTTGAACGAACTTCGCGGGATGGGGATTACCGTATCGATTGATGACTTTGGAACAGGCTTCAGTTCACTCGTGTATTTGAAAAAGCTGCCAATTGACGAACTTAAAATTGACCGCTCGTTTGTAAGTGAACTTGAAAAAAACACCGACGACCAAGCCATTGTGCAAGCTATTTTAGGTTTAGCACATAACCTGAATATAAAAATTATCGCTGAAGGGATTGAGACCCAGCAGCAGCAAGACTTTTTGCAAAGTCATCAATGTGCGTATGGTCAAGGGTATTTATACCAACGCCCCGTCGCTATAAAGGAATTTATTTCGCTAGCGCAAAAGCTTAAATAAACAGGCAATGACCTACACCATCTCTTACCCTATCTACAAATAAAAAAACCGAAGACCGCGATTTACATCGCCGTTCTTCGGCTTTTCACATTCGAAATATTTTTAAATAAGGCCCATATGCCCCGCGTGGAACTCTAAGTGCTCTTCAATAAATGAAGCGATGAAGAAATAGCTGTGATCATAACCTTCATGCATGTTTAGCGTTAACTGGGTGTCTGATTGCTGTGCAGCATGCACTAACGTTTGCGGCTTTAGTTGCTCGTGTAAAAACTCATCTTTTGTGCCTTGCTCAACTAAAAGCGGCACGCTGTGTGTTTTACTTGCAAGTAACACAGAAGCGTCATAATCCTTCCACGTTTCTTTATCATCGCCTAAGTAACGGCCAAGCGCCTTTTGTCCCCACGGACAATCAGATGGGTTTGATATAGGGCTAAAAGCAGACACAGATACAAATTTATTCGGATTACGCATGCCGATAACTAAGGCACCGTGCCCCCCCATAGAATGGCCACTAATAGCTCGCTCTTTAGTAACAGGGAACTCACTTTCAATGAGCGCAGGCAATTCATCAACAATGTAGTTATACATGTTGTAATGCGTATTCCACGGTGCTTGCGTAGCATTTACGTAGAACCCAGCGCCTAGGCCGAAATCATAAGACCCTTCTTCATCATCAGGTACACCTTCTCCTCGAGGTGATGTATCTGGTGCGACTATTGCCATACCGAGCTCGGCCGCTAGTTTCATTGCTCCCGCTTTCTGCATGAAGTTTTGATCGGTACAGGTCAACCCCGACAGCCAATACAATACTGGCACTGGCTTCTCTTTCGAAGCGAAAGGGGGAAGAAATATCGCGAATGTCATATCGCACTGTGTTGTTTCAGCTTTGTGGGTGTAGCGTAAATGACGCCCCCCAAATGCTCTATTTTCGCCAATAAGTTCCATTTCAGCTCCTTAAATTCGTAAATTTGCACCTTTATTGTGGAATCAGTAAAGGCTCTATCGGATTTTAGATCAAGTTCGTTTACACTAAGCGCCTAATTTTTGAGGTAAGTACAATGGTAAAAGCACTGCTGCATCATATTGTTGGCACTATTTCGGTCATTTTTTATTTTTTAAACACAGTTTTGTGGTCTACGCCTATTTTTATATTGGCAGTTTTTAAACTCATCCCTATCGCCCCGTGGCGGCGTTTCATTTCTTATTTACTCGACGCATGCGCCACCGCGTGGATCGGCGTCAATAATATTAATCAGCGCATTAGTGGACGCACAAAGTGGCAAGTAAACGGGCTGGAAAAACTGACTCGAAAAGATTGGTACCTCGTTGTTGCTAACCATCAATCTTGGGTCGATATCCTCGTTCTTCAACGTGTATTTAACCGAGAGATTCCTTTTCTGAAGTTTTTCCTCAAAAAAGAGCTTATTTATGTGCCCATTTTAGGTCTTACCTGGTGGGCGCTCGATTTTCCATTCATGCGTCGTTACTCGAAGTCTTTCATTGCTAAAAATCCGCACCTGAAAGGTAAAGATATGGAAACCACCCGCAAAGCGTGTGAAAAATTTCGCAATAAGCCGGTAAGTATAATGAACTTCGTAGAAGGCACGCGTTTCACCACAGCCAAGCATGATAGACAGAACTCTCCGTTTGAGCACTTGCTAAAGCCTAAAGCCGGCGGTATTGCTTTTGTGTTGTCGGCCATGGGCGACCAGCTACATAAACTTATTGACGTTACCATCGACTATCCTAATGGGGTCCCCTCGTTTTGGGATTTCGTAAGCGGTAAAGTTCGCGACATTCGCGTGAATATTGATGTGATGCCAATAAAAGAGATTATGGACAATGGGGTTTTCAACGACAGCTATTTTGATGACCCACAAGTGCGTGCCCGCTTTCAGACATGGCTAAATGAGCGTTGGCATGCCAAAGATCAACGTTTAGCATCACTTAACGCAACTCAGAAACCATTATGATCCGTCTAGTACTCGCGCCTTTTATCTTCGTTTTACATACCACACTGCAAATTCTTAACTTAGCTTTGTGGGGTGGGCTTATTATTCTATTGGGTTTGGTAAAGCTTTTATTGCCGAACGGAAAAATTAGAACAGCGTGGAATAAGGTCATGCACGCGCTGATGTTTAGCTTTGGCCGCATTAGTGTCATATTGATTCGCCTATTCAACAAGGTTGACATTGTGTGCTCTGTTCACGGCACGCTTTCTAAAGATAGCTGGTATCTTATTATCGCGAACCACCTAAGCTACCTCGATATCATTTTACTTATTGAATTTGCTACACATCGTATTCCAGCGCCCAAGTTTTTCTTAAAGAAAGAGCTTATCTGGCTGCCTTTTGTAGGGCTTGGCGCGTGGGCACTTGATATGCCTTTCATGCACAGGTATACCCGTGCTTATTTAGAGAAGCACCCTGAAAAAAGGGGAAAAGATCTGGAAACCACTAAAACGTATTGTGAAAAGTTCAGAACCGTGCCAACTACAGTAATAAATTTTGTTGAAGGAACACGCTTTACATCACAGAAGCACCTTTCAAAGCAAAGCCCCTACGTCAACTTACTTCCACCTAAGGCGGGGGGCGTGTCTTTCGCCTTATCAGCCATGGGCGAGTTATTTACGAACGTACTGGATATTTCTTTGCTCTACCCTGAAAATAAACGTCATCCGATGATGGCAATGTTAAGCGGCCAGATGACTAAAATTGTTATTGATGTAAACGTAACGCCTGTACCCGAGTTACAACAGCAGTCAGAACGCACAGAGTCTGAATTTCGTCTTTATTTCCAAAACTGGTTAAACAGCTTATGGAAAAATAAAGACAACCGCATAAAGCAATTATTGGAGTCATAAATAATGGAAGTGAGTGCTTCAGTACGCGATTATTTTATACACTTGGTAAAAGACGTTTTCCCAAACTTAACCACTGAGGACCCGCTTTATACAGTGCTTGCACTAGGGTCTATCCTGATAATTGCAGCGTTCATTTATATTATTGCGCGGTTATTAGTACGCCCGCAAATTGCTAGCTGGGTTTACAAGTCTAATAATAAATGGGACAACGCGCTTCAAGAGCATGGCTTCTTTAGACGTTTAATGCACCTCTTCCCTGCGCTATTCATCTACGTTGCCACTCCAGTACTTATCGATGATGAAGCCGTCATGCACGGTATGGTAATCAAAAGTGCTCAGCTGTATATGCTTTACAGTGGCTTACTCGCTTTGTACGCCATGCTAAGCACAGTAGAAGACGTTTACAACGCCTCAGCCCTTTCCCGACGAGCCCCGATTACAGGGTTCATTCAGGTGACTAAACTTGCCTTTGCAATCATTACTATACTGCTGAGTATTTCTTTAATAGTCGATAGAAGTCCGTTGCTTATCGTATCGGGCCTAACCGCTATTGCCGCGGTGCTGTTATTGATATTCAGAGACACTATTTTAGGTTTTGTAGCCGGTATACAGATTGCCGCTAACCGCATGTTCAATACCGGTGATTGGATAGCCATGCCGAAATACGAAGTCGACGGTGAAATACTTGAAATAGGCTTAACCAATGTAAAGGTACAAAACTGGGACAAAACCATCTCGACACTACCTACTTATAGCCTTACTACTGAAGCGGTGAAGAACTGGCGAGGTATGCAGGAGTCCGGCGGCCGCAGAATTAAGCGCGCCATTTATATTGATGTGCACTCTATCAAACTCTGCGACAACGATATGTTAGACCGCTTTTCAAAAATTCGTTATATCAACGAATATATCGATAAAAAGAAAAACGAACTGCGTGCTTATCACAGGGATTACTCCATTGATGAGTCGGATTTACTCAATAACCGCAAGCTAACCAATATCGGTACGTTTAGAGCCTACTTAGAAGCCTATTTGCGCAAGCATGCGAATATCAACCAAGAGCTTACGCTTATGGTTAGGCAGCTTCCCCCTAATGAGCTAGGTTTGCCCTTAGAAATTTATTGCTTTAGCGCAGAAAAAGAATGGGTCAAATACGAGAAAGTACAGTCGGATATTTTCGACCACGTCATGGCCATGCTTGACCTGTTCGACCTACGCGCCTACCAGCGAGACGGTCACCTCTCGCTTTTAGCCCACCGCGAGCACAGTGCCTATCAGCAAGAGGCAAAGGTGAACGCCAGGCAAGGTGCTGATAATAGTGCCAAGCAAAGTACAAGTGAAAGTTCTGATGGAAGTGCCGATGAAAGTGCCGATGAAAGGACAGAGCGTAGTGTAAACACGCCTGCAGAGCCTCACAGCACGCCGAAAGCGTAACCATCAATAACTGTTTTACAGACGTAAAAAAACCGGCTTTGAAGCCGGTTTTTTCATAACGCTTTTTGCTTAAGCTAAGGCATAGGCCATCAGCATGCAAAGCACCAAACCTGTAACGCCAAAAAAACCGTACTCGATTTTTTCCTGCATACCTTCAGCACCTGCTTTAGCAGTCATAAAGCCCATAACGATGCTGCTTAGCCCTAGCGTAAAGGCAATTAGCGCAACACCAAACATAATTGCATTAATCCAATCAGCCATTGTGATAACCCCTTAAAATTATTGGCGGTATTATGCACCAATAATTAAGATTTGAACATGCTTGGATGGGTTTAAATATGCCGTAAAAGGCATAAATTGATCTTAGTCAAAATGGCTAATTTATTATTATATTCGCCAAAAAATGAAGCCGCCTATATTTCCCGCCCTCTCAAAAAAACATAACCCACTGAAAAATATAATCTTTAAATTATGGCAAGAGCATTGCTCTATTCTTTGCAAACAGGCTATCGCCGCCGCTTTTAGCAAGCCCTGGCTATACCGAACTACATTTTGCACGCGCACTACCGTGTTATTAGTGAAATAAGGAATGAACAATGTCTAACAAACTATTACTTTCAGTTGCCATCACCAGCGCTTTAATCAGTGGACAGGCACTTGCACACGATAAGAACTTTCAGACCAACAGCTGTGATATGGAGCTTGATGGTCACATTCAATACTATCAAGGCGACTTAACCGTAACCATGGATAATGGCTCGGTGATGAGCATAGACGCTCAACACAATATGACCGTTAACGGCGAAGCTGTGTCGCTTAATCGCGAGCAAAAAAAGTGGGTGGGTGAATACTACGACAATATAGATATGGCCATTCCAATGACACTGAACATTGCCAGTGAAGGTTTAGAGATTGCTAATGTCGCGGTAACTGAAGTATTCACAGAGCTCCTTGGCGGCGACCAAATGGGCGACGACTTTCGTGAACTCTTTGACTCGCTCGACGCTAAGCTCAACACCTCATTTTATGATGAAGCGGGTAATATCCGTGTCGATTCAACCAAGTTCGATGAGCCAGGTTGGTTTGACGAAAGCTGGGAACAAGAATTTGAAACCCAGATAGAGTCATTGATTAGCGAGTCGATAGGCAGAATTTTAATAGCCGTAGGTACTCAGATGCTATGGGAAGGCGGCGATATGTCTGAATTCGAAGAAAAAATGGAACGTTGGGGTGAAGACCTAGAATATCGTCTTGAGAGTCAAGCCGCCGCATTAGAAGAAAAAGGCGATGCTTTGTGTAAAGTGTTGAAACAGGCTGATTATGCTGAAGGAAAAATGCAAGCGTCAATTGCCGGGCTTGAAGAGCTGAACCTGTTAGATATCGATGGTCATGCAGAAATAAAGATGTAATAGCCCTTCGTATCAAAACCATTAACATCTATAAAGCCAATGATGGGTAACGCCCATAGTTGGCTTTTTTCGCAAGTCCGCCCCCTGTCTTAGTGTATTAACCCCGTTTAAACCTTTGCGCTTTTAGTGCCGCTTTTTAAGGCAATCAGTAAAACGACTTACGTATTGATAAAAGCAAGGCTTTGCAAATTAATGTAATCTACGGCTATTAAACAAAGGGTATTGAGACTATGACGCAAAATTTAGTAATTACGGGTTATGGATGGTTAGCCGGGTATGTTGGCGAAGCACTTAACGATGATTTCAATATTGTCGGCACAAGTAGAAGTCGGGACAAATGCCATGCGTTACAAGCGCAAGGTATCGAAGCACTTGAATATGCGCTAGGAGATAACACCAAGCCCCTTGAACGCTATTTACCTAATGCAACCTTATTACTCAATGTACCGCCCGGCCGACGAAGCACCAATTTAGACGCCTTTACAAAGCACATGCTGTCATTAATAGATAGCGCGATCAGGGCGGGCGTTGCGCATATTGTTTTTATCAGTACGACCTCGGTTTACGGTGATAATACTGATGAGACATTGACAGCGCAGGCCCCAACCAACCCTCAAACTGCGTCGGCAAAAGCGCATGTAGCAATAGAGCAATATTTACTGTCACTGCGAGAGCAAATTAACGTAAGTATTGTGCGGTTAGCGGGCTTGGTTGGCCCAGACCGTCACCCGGCCCGTTCGTTAAGTGGACGTCAGCTAGAAGCGGGTAATAAAAGAATAAACCTGGTTCACGTTTTTGATATCGTTAAGGCGCTTGGCGAAATTATTCGCTGTACCCCACTGAATGACACGATACATCTGTGTAGTTTGTCTCACCCCAAACGGGGGCTGTACTATGTTGAGGCTGCTAAAGCCATGGGTATTGAGCCGCCTGATTTTACAGGGACCGACGCTGAGCCTGGCGGGAAAGTAATTGACGCCCGCGAATGCTGGGCGCAGTTAGGTATTACGCCCGAGTTCGCTGACCCCTATCGCATGTTCTAAATCAATAAAAAACGGCAAGCCCGTTACCAAGCTTGCCGTTTTTGTTTAGATGTAATGTGTGAAGCGGTTTACCCGAAAAGGTTAAACCCAAAATATTTCACTGCGACTGTGTTTATAAAAATAACAAGCAGAATTAACGGTATAAAGGTTTTAAGCGACACATCTACATACTTTTCAAACCAGCTACCCTTGTATCCGCTGCTACCTTCTTCCAAAGACGCGTTGAAGTTAGCGCTCTTCCAACGGTAAATAACAAACAAGCAAATAAGTAAGCCGTTGAGCGGTAAAATAGTGTCGTAGAACACGTCGTAAATCACATCAAACAAAGACTTATCTGCCCCTGCGTAGTGCATAAACGAAGTCAACATATCCACTTTACCGAACGATAATGCGCTCAAAATGGCTAACACAATCATAATGCTGCCTAAAGAGCCTAGCGCCCATTTGCGACTTACGCCTTTCTCGTCCATCAATGCCGCAACCGGTACTTCAAAAATAGATACAAGTGAAGTAATTGCTGCGAAGAACACAAGCAAGAAGAACAAGCTCGCTACAATCGACGCACCGAGATACCCGATTGAATCTTGTAACGCGAGAAAGATACTCGGTAGGTAAGTAAAGATCATGCCAACCGAAGACTCACTTAAATCATCAGGGTTAATATCTGGGTTAAAAGAGAAGATAGCCGGAAGAATCATTAACCCCGCAGTAAATGCAACCGCCGTATCGGTTAATGCAACCAATTTGGCCGAGTTAGGCACATCCGCTCGTTTATCAATATAGCTTCCGTAAGTGATCAGAATACCCATACCTAGCGACAGCGAAAAGAAGGCTTGCGACAAGGCGCCGTTGACAACTTCAGCCGTGATTTTTGAAAACTCAGGCACGATATAGAACTTAACCCCAGCCATGGCATTTTCTCGGGTCAGTACAAACACTACCAAGCCAATGAGCATAACAAAGAGTGCTGGCATAAGCAGCTTTGCCGCTTTTTCGATGCCTTCTTTTACCCCGCCTTGAAGTATGAGGTACACCACCCCAACTACAACTGCCATATAGGCAAAGATTGCCTCTGAGTTAATAAACAGCCCAAAGGTTTCGGGGTTAGCGAGTTTATCTAAGTTTCCGCTTACCGCTTCAAACAAATAGCCAAAAAGCCACACGGTGATAACCATGTAGAAAACGGCAATCATGAAAGGTGTAGCAATGGCTAACCAACCTGCGACCTTCCATTTTTTTTCGTTACCGCTGATATCGCTGTACGCGCCCAATGGGTCTTTTTTAGCATGGCGTCCTACTGACATTTCCGCCAGCATAACCGGCAAACATATCGCAAAAACGAAAATGGCGTACATTAACAAAAATGCGCCGCCGCCGTTTTTAGCTGCACCGACAGGGAAACCAACCAAATTACCAATGCCTACTGCAGAACCGGCAGCAGCCAAAATAAAACCTATGCGCGATCCGAACTGTTCTCTGGCCCCGCTCATATCCCTTCCTCTCGTTGAGTTATTGTTATAGCAGTTCGCAATAAAAACCCGACACCTGTTGTATGTCGAAGGTTAATGCCATGCGAACTGGTATTATTTTATTATCAGGATGGCGTTCTGTTATTATGACTCACGTGTGGCGTCAACGCGTTGTATTGCAACCTTTATGGGCTTATCAATACGCTGCACCAATCCCAAAAATAGCATGGTAACAGCAGTGAAATAAAAAGTCTTGATGTTGAACTTGTTGAAATGATGAAAGACCGTATCACCAAGTTACCACTTCACCGTTCCAGTCGATAAAATGGCAAACTTGCTCTCTATCTAGTTGAGAAAGGTGCGTAATAAGCTGTTTCGCCGTAAACTCAGGGGTAAATAGTTTCTTAGCAGCGACATTCTTTTGAAAAGGCTTTGAAAGCCCGGTATCAACGGTGCCCGGGTGATAGCAAACCAGTATTGTATTTTTTACTCTACGCTTGTATTCAACCGATGCGGTTTTAACAAACATGTTAAGTGCGGCTTTCGACGCGCGATAGCCATACCAGCCACCCAAGCCATTATCAGAAATACTGCCCACACGTGCACTTAGACATACAAGGGTCGAGCCTTCTTTGCTCACAATATTAACAAGGTGTTTTAGCCACAGCGCAGGCGTAATGCTGTTAGTACCAAAATACGCCGACAGTGCCGCTTCGTTTATATCCTCTAAACGCTTTTCAGGGTGAATGGCGTTTTCCTCGTTATGCAAAAAACCCGTGGTTATCACCACAGCGCTTATCACTACCCCCTGCTGCGCTAACTGCTGTACAAACTCACCTATGTGTTTATCGTCCTGCGTTGAGATTTGATAATATGTGACACTTTCTGTTTGCTCAAAGTCTGAAGCCGGCGCACGGCTTACCGCGATAATGTCATTGTCCATTGAGCGGTATTGGTCAATTAGCGCAGCCCCAATTCCCCCAGAAGCCCCAACAACTAACACTTTATTTTTCATTGGGCTCTCCTGGTATACAGCGGTCGCACTGGCGTTTTTTGCCCGTCAGCAAATAGGAAATGGTGTATCTATGCTTCGCGAAAAGGTTATAAAAGGCATCGGCCACGTGACGAATAATCGGCCAGCGAAGAGGCGCGTAAAGCCAACCTACGCCAACCGCTTTCCACGCCTCATGGGTGACATCGAGGCCGGTTATCAAGGTGCCATCGCTGCGAAGGGCATGTATTCTGGCATTAAGTGCGTGCCAGTCTAGCGCGGGATAGCGAATAGAAAAATCAGGCGACTGAATATCAACCAGCGTTAGCTTGTTGTGTTTATCTCGTTTTGCTAGGTGTCGCATCTCTGCGATACATAAGGGGCAATAGCCGTCATAGAAAATAATCACTTTTTACTACCTCTGCTACATAGAACGCATCGATATTGGCTGTTTTGCCCGAAAAGGCAAAATCGATACCTTTCACTGAAAACGTAATCTATCGTAAAACTCATCACGCGTATTTAAAGCGTTAAGCTTAAAACCTTTCGCGATGACATCACATTATTCTTATTTAATATTCGTTTATACGATAAAAAAACACGCTTGGATGACTTGTGTTGAAGGCGGGGCGCACCCACACTACAACCATAGATTATGAGAGGTTTTATTATGGCAAATTTACAAGTCGCGACTTTGGCGGGCGGATGCTTTTGGTGTATCGAATCAGCGTTTAACACCGTTGAGGGTGTAGAAAAAGCTATTTCTGGCTATGCTGGGGGCGAAAAAGCCGATCCAACTTATGAAGAAGTATGCACCGGTACTACCGGCCACGCCGAGGTAGTACAGGTAACCTTCGATGCAGATAGCATTAGCTATCGCGAAATATTGGAAATTTTCTTTGCGTTGCACAACCCTACACAGCTTAACCAGCAGGGTAACGACGTAGGCCCACAATATCGCAGTGCGGTTTTCTATCACAACGCCGAGCAAAAAGCCGAAGCTGAGAAAATCATCGCAGAAATTACTGAAGAAGAAATCTGGCCTGACCCAGTAGTTACGGAAATCGTAGAGATAAACAATTACTACGATGCCGAAGACTATCATCAGGATTACTTCAAAAATAACCCGCAAAACCAGTACTGTTCAATGGTGGTTGCGCCGAAACTGGCAAAGTTTAAGAAAACCTTTGCTTCTCGTTTGCGCAGTGACGCGTAACGAGAATCAGCGCGAACAACGCTGGTCCTGTTTTAATAAAAAAGGTTGCTTTATTAGTGCTAGCAACCTTTTTTATGTGTCAGCGCTAACACTAATTTATTCAAACCACGCGTTATTTATCTTAAGTGGAAATAATAAAGGCGCTAAATCTTCATATCGGCTTAAGTGCGCATCACACGTTGCGTTTTTTAGGTAGTTCTTTTCCCAAGGATCGTTAATCATCCACAGGGTATCTTTAATGACCACCACCCCTTCCATCGATGCATTATCCATGGTGTACTGCTCGCAATTCTCGTCGCCGGCAACATCAAAGGTAATAGGTATGCGTTTGGTTGGCTTTTTACCGCTGACATCAATTATCCAAAGTTCATTGTCATTTCTTGCAGCCCCCAGCAAATAAGACGCACCTGTTGTGTGCGTGTAGAAGGTTAATCCGTTGATAGGATGATTACCAGATGTAAACCGGGGTAGTTGCAAACTAGGTTCACTTACCGCTGCAAAGTCACTGGATTCAAAAAAACCGTCATCAACATTCAGCGAGAAAATTCTTGGCTGGCCGGCCTTGTCCTTCTCTAACCCTAAATACAAGGTACCGTCGTCGGCCATGGCAAGACCTTCAATACCGTCGTTAGGAAAATTACCCACTTCAAGTGCTAGAGGAAATTGGAGTGGACGTACATTTGACATTTCCACTGTGCCATTATCTTTGCGGGTAAGCTTGACCAGCAAGGTGGGATAGTCTGTTGAACCGGTATCCTCATACTTGGTTTCACACCGTGGACTTAATGCTCCGGTGCGTGTGGCATCTTCGGTTACCGTATAAATTACATCGGTATTTCTGGGGTCTACGGCTAATGCTTCCAAATCAGGCTGCTCACTAAGATAGCTGAAAAAGCAGCTTCTACGCACACTTCTGGCAAACGAAAAACGCTCGCTCGATACGCTAAGTGTGGCGGTTTCTGGCGCAATAGTGTGTAGCTTTAATTGTTGCGTAGCGTCTGCGCTTGCATCGGCAATAGTGACAAGTTCACCATCAATTTCTACTAATCCCGATGTTTGGGGATCAAACATTACCCTACCATTTTGATCTAAAATCCAGCTTCCCACGGTAACTTCTGTTAAGTCTTGGGGCTCTGGCGTAATAACCACGTCTTGGGGCTCGCTGCAGGCGCTCAGCAGCAATGCTGTTACCACAGCACTCGTTAAGTGTTTAAGCATGTTGTGAAATCCTGTCTCTATTTAACCGACCGTGGGCAAAATAAAAATTTGTAAGGGAGTATATCGAGCATACCGTTTATGCACAAAAAAGGGTAAGGTTATGACGATATTTTACAGTACTCATAACAACATGCGTAAAAGGTAATGCGCAAAGACCCACTGCGTTATTTGTGGCTTACGCGTTTTATGCACCGTGCTTGTTGATTGCAGCTATATCGATAACATTGAAGGAGAACGTCATTTCTACGCAGCACTTGCCCCTCGTCATAGCAGGGCCCATCGTGAGAAAAGTTACATCTAACCTTTGTTATATATGGGTAGTAACCAGTTCGGCTGATGCGCCTTCATTAACCTTGTCACATGATGAAGCGCCGATTGACGGCGACCGTCAAAGCGAGACCATTTGCGTAGGCACGCACGCGTTCATCCATTTACTTTCATTTTCAGCCTCCAAACCATTTGACGATAGCGCTCGGGTATCTTACCAACTTCACTTCGATAACAAGGAACACCAGGCCAGGTGGCACAAAGAGCAGCAAGCGCTTCTGTACACAGGGCAATCGACGTTAAGTTTTCACTTTACCGAAACGCCAAAGACTATCTTACACGGCTCGTGTCGCAAGCCGCATTTTCACAGTGACGATGCGTTAGCGCAGGTAGACACGCTTCATGAACATGCCTTTGGACAAAAAAGTAGCTTCCCTGATCTGTTGCTGATGACAGGGGATCAGATATACGCCGATGATGTTGCAGGCCCTATGCTTAAAGCCATACATAGCGTGATCGCTCGTTTAGGCCTGTTTCATGAGACACTGGAGGGCGCAGTGGTAAGTAATACGCAAGAACTTGCTACACACCCTCACGGCTATTATGAACGCGAGCAACTGCTGCCGCAGATTTCGACAAACACGGTATTGTCATCTCTTTTCTTTGGTGCGAAAAAGAAGCCCGTGTTCACATCGGTAAACGCGCAAAACCACCTGATAGGCAGCGCAGAAATCATTGCCATGTACTTATTGGTGTGGTCCGACACACTGTGGGCCGAAATAACGATTGATAAAGACGGTATTCCCGACAAATACAGCGCAACTTTTGATAAAGAAAATGAAGCACTTAAAGGCTTTGTAAAGCAACTGCCGCAGGTGCGACGCGCGCTTGCCCACATTCCAACCTACATGATCTTTGACGATCACGACGTAACCGATGACTGGAATTTAACCCGCGGCTGGGAACAAGAGGTTTACGGCAACCCATTGTCTAAACGCATGATAGGCAACGCGCTTATTGGCTACCTACTCTGTCAAGGCTGGGGAAACGCTCCTAAAAAAGTGACGGCGCTAATAGAAAAAGTAAAACAGTCTACAGGTGAGCAAGGTATAGCTCAGCATGATGAGATCATTGACGACCTACTCGATTTTGACCAGTGGCACTATCGCCTTGATACAACACCGCCTATAGAAGTTTTAGATACGCGAACCCAGCGATGGCGCTCAGAATCTGACATGAATAAACCTTCCGGCTTAATGGATTGGGAAGCGCTGTGCGACTTTCAACACTCCATTATTGGAAAAGAGTCGGTTATTGTTGTTTCTGCCGCTCCGATTTACGGCGTAAAAGTTATCGAGGCCATTCAAAAAGTGTTTACCTTTTTTGGTAAAGCCCTCACCGTGGATGCTGAGAACTGGATGGCCCATAAAGGTACGGCAAACGTAATGCTCAACATTTTTAGGCATTACAAAACGCCACCTGAGTTCATCATATTATCTGGCGACGTACACTATTCTTTCGTGTACGACGTACGGCTGCGTTTTCGTCGCAACAGCCCTCATATCACGCAATTCACCTGTAGCGGTTTAAAAAACGCCTTCCCCGATGGATTGATCAAATGGCTAGATAGACTAAACCGCATTCTTTATCGCTCTAAATCGCCATTGAACCTTTTTACTCGTCGAAGAAATATGTCGGTAAAAGCAAGAGAGCCAAGTATGGGGTATGGCGAATTATTCAACGGATGTGCAATAGGTGTATTAAAAATTTCACATAAAAACACCGATGTGCAGTGCAAGGCTTTGTTGAGCAACGGTAAAGAGGTAGAATTCCCCACTTCAAAAAACGATTAGTTGAAAAGAGGTATCTAATGAGTGATAGCGCACTGTCAATCGGGTTATTTTACGGCTCTACAACCTGCTATACCGAAATGGCGGCAGAAAAGATTCAAGCGCAGCTCAATAGCCTTTTTGACGAAGACATCGTTGATTTGCACAATATTAAAGATGTCAGTTTAACGCGCACCGCAGAATACGACATTATTATATTTGGCATTTCAACGTGGGATTTCGGTGAACTTCAGGAAGATTGGGAGTCACACTGGGAAGAGGTTCACGGCTTAGACCTGTCTGGCAAAACCATTGCGTTATTTGGCCTTGGCGATCAGCTTGGGTATGGAGAATGGTTTCAAGATGCACTAGGTATGCTTCACGATGCAATTGTACCCTCAGGCAGCAATATCGTGGGCTATTGGCCAAATGAAGGCTATGAATTCACGGCCTCAAAAGCGCTAACTGAAGACAAAACCCAGTTCGTTGGCTTATCACTAGATGATGAAAATCAATACGACAAAACCGATGCGCGTATTGAAGCATGGTGTGAGAAATTACTGGTCTCTATGGCCTAACTCCTGTTAAAAACGGACACAAACGTTGGACAATAAAGGCCGCCTACATCAGCAGTTTTATCGCAATAGCCCAAGTCATAGGGATGGCGCAGACGTTTCCTTTCAAGACATTCGCAAACTGTTCAATTTTGCCACCATCACGGTTGGCCGATGGGTAACCGCTGAAGAACAGCAGATCGCAGCGAATCTTTTTTTTGATGCCCTTTACGATCTGGTTGCGATCTTAAATATAAATGAACAGGTGCTCTCGCTAAACGGCTCCCTTTCTCTTGCATTTGGCAGTGGCGGCCAAAAACACAGCAGCGCGCATTACAATAGCGCAAAGCGACAGCTTGCCTTGGCGAAAAACGCGGGTGCCGGTGCGTTGGCTCATGAGTGGTTTCACGCGTTCGACCACTACATTGCGCCTCGTATGTTTGAAGGCATAGCTGCAGGCAGTTTTGCAACACAAGCGTGGCTAGACAATGCGCCTATGAACCCTCACCCATTGAATCAAAAATTGAGCGATTGCTTCTCACTTTTGTTTTTAAATGATCAAAAAAGGCCAAATGAGTACTTTGTACGATCCGTAGAAGCTGATCGCGCGCTAAAAATGTATTATTATGCTATGCCTCAGGAGATGGCTGCCCGAGCATTTGAAGCCTGTATTCAAGATCACGAGATCAAAAATGCGTTTTTGGTGCAAGGTACAAAAAAATCAACGGAAGCTAGACTTGGCATTTATCCTCATGGTAACTTGCGTACATCACTCAACCAGGCATTGATGTTGTATTTTTACCAATTAGGTGTCGCTATTTCACGCAAACAAACCTAGTTTGTTGTTTTATTACCGTGAAACTGAGTATTTTTTCAACAACAAGTGTTAATGAGCACACTGTTTTTATACAAAAGTCTGTATATTTTTGTAACAAGCAGTATACTAAATGGCTCGAACGTAACAGAAGAAAGAAGACGAGATGAAAAGAAAAAAGCATACCTCGGCTGAAGACGAGGCTCAGATTGATATGACCCCCATGTTGGACATCGTGTTCATCATGTTGATTTTCTTCATCGTAACGACCTCGTTCGTGAAAGAGAAAGGTTTAGACGTAAACCGTCCAGAAGACAATCAAGCTAAAAACGATAAGCCTTCAAAAGCGCTTTCTATTCGTATTGATGCTGATGGCTCAATCATGATGGGTGGCCGTGAAGTTGATATTCGTCGTGTGGTTGCAAACACGCAAACATACCTAGCGGAAAACAACACGGATTCAGCTGCTATCCAGGCTCACGAAGATAGCGAGCACGGTACTGTGGTAGAGGTTATGAACCAAGTTAAAATCGCAGGTATCGAAAAAGTATCTGTTTTGGTTAAGAAGAGCAGCTAAAGCTCGGTCTTAATCAAGCGAAAATTAAGAAAAGCCACCTTCGGGTGGCTTTTTTCGTATAGGACCTTATACCAAAGTATCTTTTGTGCTATCGCATGAATTTTGTTCAGATCGTACCATTCGGTGTGTCTGGAAAACCCATGTTGAAACTCGGTTCCAGACTCGGATGTCACTGGAGCCATTATGCACAAAAAAATACTTTATACTGCTGTAGTTGCAGCGGTTATGTCAGCATCCCAGGTGTCTGCAGCAACAATAGAACTAAGCGAAGCGTTCAACTATAACGCCTTTATCTTCGAAAACTTTGAAGGCGAACGCTCTGACGTTGAAGGCCGTCTAGCCGTTGGCGGCGAAATGAACGTAACCGATTTTAACGTCGGTTTGCTGCTATCACCGGATGTGTCCGAGTCTGCGTTGTCTGTAGGCGGCAATCTTCATTTCACTCGAGGTGACGTACACGGCGGTCCTACGACTGTATCTGGCATGGTGTTTGGCTCCGAACTGACTTTCGATAATGCCCTCAACGCTCATCAAACCGTTAACCTTATTAACTCGACCGTCGAGTCTGGTGGCATTACCTCTCAAGGCGACGTAAAACTTGGTAACTCAAAAGTGGTTTCAGGTGATGTTCACGCTAACACGGTAAAACTTGGCGGGCCTAACAGCGTCTACGACAGTGTGAGCAATACCAGTGAATATGGTTCACAGGTTGAAAATGGCAATACCTACATAATGTGAAAAGACGTCGAAATTACCAAGCCCTTCGTCCCCGCTGCGGCTACGCGTAGTCACGCCATACAGCGCGCTAATCCCCTCTTTGTACTGCGCCGCAGTTACCCGTTCATCGTTGCTGTTATAAGCAAGTAAAAATTGCTTTCGCGGCCACGCGCTGCGTGTAACCCGCTGCTGCTGTATTGCTTTTACCGCAGTAAACTTTAGCGCTAACCGGTTAAGCTCAGACTCGTTATATTGATTTAGGGTCACCAGTTCATTAGCAATAACGGTATCATCGGGCGATACAACAAGCACATTTTCAAAAGCGTTGGTGGCTTTGCCAGTGTCCTGAAGCGCTTTTGCCGCCCACCCTATTAGCGCTTGCTCATCAACATTGAGAGGCCGCAAACGGGAGAGCTTTTCACCCGCCTCAATACTTTGCTTATAGCGCCTTAGGTCATAAAACTTTGCCTGACGGCTGGCAAGCGCATCCGCGCATCGCCTAATAAAAGCTTCTTTGCTTAATTGACAGGCCAGCTCAAATGCTTTGTCTTGCGCCTCTTCACTTCTTTGCGCAGTAAGGGCTAAATAACGACCTTCATTGTCGTTAACTAAGCGAAACAAAGCGTCAGCAAATTTGAAATCTTTCTTGTCGTACTGCTGCCAAGCTGCGCCCTGTAACACTTCTTTCGCGTAGCCGCTGTTATCAGCATTAAGGTACTGTTCTAGCGCCTCAACATCTCGCAGCGCAAGTGATTGCTGCAGCTTCACACCAGTCACACTGTTTAGCCCTTGCTGGGCAGACTGTTTATCGATATCGCGAACCGACGATTGCAACGCCAGTGCGAACTGCTGCTCAGCAGTCTTTAGCATTCCTTTATCTACAGCTGTCCAACCCATGAGCAGATAAAAGTCGGTACGCTTTAGCTGTTTGCTTAGCGCAGCCAAGGTTTCAATCTTTTGTTTTGATGTGTTAGCGCGCGCTTTAGGCGTTAGTTGGGCAAACTGCTCCAAAGGCAAAGACTTTGAGAGTGGCTTTTGCGGTTGAAATGCCTTATTTGTCTGTTCCTTTTGCAAAGCGTTACTTGCTGACTCAGAGGACGTCGCAATAGGTACTGCGGGAGCGGGTTTAAGCCTGCCGTTTATCCTGTCTAACTCTCTCTTTACTTCTGCAGGGACATCCCAAGTAGGATAACTGTTTTTTAAACGCCTATATTCGTCGTTCGCCTGTTTAGTTTGCTTTTCGTTAATGTGATACCAAAGCCCCGTTAAGTCAGGCTGCGCATTGGGCGCGGGAAGTAAGCCTAAATCTTTTTCTTTATAGGTTGTTTTGGTTTGTCCGAAAGCCTGTTGTGGCAGGTAGGAGATACTTACCGCTCCTAATACCACAAATAAGATACGGGGGGTAAAGCGCGTTTTCACGATGCGTTATCCGACACCGCTAGCATAGAGAGCAGCGTTAAACTGGCCGAGTAATAGTCCATCTTGCGATTAACTGTTGGCCACACTGGTTCTTCAGATTTCATAAGGTACTTGACGGCTAACTTCACCGACTGCATGCCGGGTGTCATCTCATATTCAGCGGTTTGCTCGGTAAGTAGATTGACGGTGGCTGGAGTAGGCGCTTTTGCCCACCATTGATAATAGGGCGTAAGAAGTTCTTCGGCTAAAGCCGCGTTGTCACGAACCTGTTCAGACCATACCAACTGCAGCGGAATGCGAATAGCGTTAAAGCCAAACTCTGCAGATACCACGTCAGTTAGGGTGAGTTCACCGGATAACCCTGACTTTGCTGAACCACTATTGCGGGGTTCAAAACGCACCCAGTCGCTTGGCAGTTGATAGGATGAAAATTGCATGTTCGAAAGCAAAGTAAGCCCAGTTTGATGGAGCTTTTGCCATCGCGACGGTGTATTGGATAAGGCAGATAAATCTGTAAGTGCGGGAAAAACCCAGTATGACAGATTAAGCTGGAGGCTCTTTTGCCCCTCGCTTTGTGAGGTGAAGCCGTACTCACCAGGTAGTAACATCACGCTACCTTGATGCTCTACCAACAGCTTTTGCTCTACAGCCTGAACAATCTTACCCGCTTCGTCTTGATATCCCTTTATTCCCCATTTTTCACTGGCCCGTAACAAGGCCCATGCAATTAAAATCTCGCCATCTGATGCATTATTCGGGTCGTCTATACACGACTCCGAATTATCGGCACATGGGCGATACCGCCAGCTGAAAAGCCCATCGCTGCGCAAAAGCGTGCGCTGGGTCCAGTGCCATAGGGCATCGAAGGTATCTTTGTCGTCGGCTGCTACAGCGAATAACATGCCGTAACCTTGCCCTTCGCTGTGCGACACCTCATCGTTTCCCGTATCTACCACACGCCCGCCGTCGATAAATAGCGCTTTATACGCCATAAATTGCGATTTAAAAGCATTGTCTTCTTTTGTGGAGCACGACACTAACAATAGGGTTAGTGCTATCGCCAGCAGCGTTTTTGTTGCCTTAAATCCGGTTACCATGAGTCTTGTACTTGTTTATTTCTGCGCTTAAGTAATAGGTAGATAAATAAGCTTACCACGAAGACAGTAACGACAAACCCAATCAACCAATACCAAGGGTTGTTAGAAAGCCATAGTCTTAAATGCAGCCAGTTATCGTCAGCTTCACCTACTTCGTATTTGTCATTTACTTGCATAACAAGTGACGGTGATAATGCATCTTTCCACGCAAAGAAATCGCCTGCCATCTGGCCCCACATTGAAAGACTAACAAGCTCAGTCACTCTTGTTTGTAACAGCTCAGGGGTTTGTGCAGCAACAATGAATAAGGTGTCGGTTTGCGATGAGGTTGGGTGCGCTTGCGCGGTCAAAATCGCCTGCTCACCTAAATCATTTTTTTGTACAGTCTGACCATTTGTTCGCATTTCTTTAAAAGACTCATCGCCGGTTACGGTGCGAATATGGTTATACAAATTATTCTGCAGTCGATAAGACCAGCGTTTCGTGGCCTCCATGGCAGTACTAAATTCAGACTGTTCTAGTTGCGAAAGGGTTTCTGGCGTGCCCAAAACGATTATCGAGCCCTCTTTCGTTACCTCACTACCCATTGCTATTTGAACATTTAGCAAAGGTACTTGTGCGACCTGCGCTAACTTTAAAACTTCCCTCCCCTCTAAACTGTGACGTAGACGCGCCAAGTTGTTGGAAAAAATAACGATTATCGGGGGTAAGTACTCGATTGCGTTGAAGCGTGTCTGCGTCCATTTGAGTTTGAGAAAGCACGGTTACCTGAGAAATTGGATTAATAGCATCATCCATTATCGCCAGTGCTTTTGCTGCTTCTAGTACTTCACTTTGGGTAGTACCACTCACAATAAGTCGGTAACTTGCAGGCACTATCACTTTATTGTCCATAATAAATGCTGGAGTGCGTTGGGCTTTAAGAAACGCACCGTCAATTTGGTTAAATACTTCATCAGATAATACTGGCGATAGCGCTTCTACAGTGCCTACCAATACGTGAACCGGTTGTTTGGGTTTTGCCGTTAAATACCAAGCCGAACGTTCATAACGGGCTATGTTTTGTTCGTTCCACTCGCTATTTTCAGTTTCATCTAACTGAGGTAACACATATCCGTCATCAAAAGTGTCGCTCTCTATGATAAGTGGCTGATACTGGTTTCTAAGCGCCAAGGCTTGCGCCACAATAGGGAGCGCTTGCTGTTTTAGCTCACTGTCAGCCTCGCGTGCGGTATAGAGTTGCACGCCTCTCTGTCCGCCAATACCGGGGTTAAAAAAGCCGCTTAGTTCATCTAGCATAAAGCGTGTTTCAGCAGTTGAAGCGTCAATTTTCAATGTGGAGGTATAGGCATTTATTTCACTCCACAACTCAGGCGCACTACCATCTACACATTGCTCAGCATAATGCTGACTTACCGCCAGTGTTAGGGTATTGAAACCCGCGCGCCACAGCGTATTAGGAATTTCTATCTCTGACACTAGCGATGGTCTATCCGGATCAAATGCTACCTGTCCTATCGTCGCATTATTAAACCTGACATAAAGTTGAGAGCGTTTTTTTATCAGTGCTTGAGAGCTCATCACCTCTAATCTTAACTGCGCGCTGTTAATGTTGGTAACTGAACTTAATGGGATCGAGATGTCCAGCGAAGCAGATTTTCCCTCAAGGCGTACGGTACCGTCACCACCAAAAAAATCCGTCAACCGATATGTCTCGGTTTGCGCCGCTAGGGTAAACGACATGCACAAACACAAGGTGAAAATAAGGTATTTTTTTATCATTGATTATCCTTTGCCGCTTTAGGTAGTAACCCTAATTGGCTAGCGAATTTCCCCATTAATACAAGCATATGTAATAAAACAGGCTTTAGCCCAACTTTTAATACGTGTTTAGCGCCAAACCAGTAAGAAATAGGTCTGGTTCTGCGTCGCTGAAAAGCTAACCAGCGCAAACTGTCACAAAGCGCAAACGCGATAGCCTCACTTTTTTGTTCTTCAGTTTCTGGTGTAAAGCGCACCCGAAGTATTTTTGATTTACTGTCGTAGTGAAGTACAACAATAGCGATGTGTACGTTTTTATTAAGTGCATGGCTCCATGACGTTAGCGTTGCCCTTTCTGGCACGAACGCTCCCTCACCTTTTAGTTTTAGCCTTGCACCGCCTAACGAAAGGTCAACTAAGTCACCCACCCAAGCTTCATCACTATTTGTCTTAATCACCACGCTATTGGTGGCGGGCAGGCGAGCCTGACTTCTTACCTGTTTACGCTCTAAAAGTACACTTAGCACTGACAGAAGTATTAGTAAATTAAAGACATTCCAGAGCAACACCACTAATGTGAGCTCTCGGGTTAACGGCTCGGTGATAAACTTATACACACCGCTTCCCAATGCAAAAGTAATGACAAGTATTGCCCAGTAAAAGACGTTAGAAAGGGGCGACACGAAGGTTCTTTCTAAGCTCTCCCCTTTTGGGGTTACAACGAAAGAGGGTGCACGTGGTTTTAAGAAGACTTTTACTAGCGCGTTTAGCGTAAACGCACATTGCAATATTTCGTAGAGCTCAGACACTAGCGGCCATCGTGTTCGCCCAAAAAGCATGGTAGATATCATGTAGGTAGCGATGACGTGTGGCAGTGTATAGGCAAAGATTTCAAGTATGGAGGCATGGTACACCTGTAGACCAAACACAAGGTACGCCAAAGGCATAAATAAAAAGATGATACGAGCAAAGGGGAATAACCAGAACATGATTGAGCTCATGTAGCCCACTCGCTGATACCATTTTAGCCCTTCTGCTTTAAAAGGCTTTTTCAGTAATAAAATTTGGGTCATACCCTGTGCCCAGCGCATGCGCTGCTGAATAAAAGCATCGAAGGTCTCGGGTGCAAGGCCGCTAACCATGGGTCTATCGACATAAACCGACTCGTAGCCCATTTTATGAAGGTCCAATGCGGTTTCGGCATCTTCGGTAATAGACTCACCGGATATACCGCCTACCAAATCTAAATGCTTACGGCGCATAAGTGCGGCTGAACCACAAAAAAACGAGCTGCCCCAATAATCTAAGCCTTTTTGGATAGTGCCATAAAACATATCATTTTCTGATGGCATACGGCTGAATGCTGAAAAATAGTTACGCTCTACAGGGTCGGGATTCGCCATAAAGTGCGGGGTTTGAACAAGAAATACTTTCTCGTTTTTAAGCATCCAAGGCACGGTTCTATCAAGGAAGTCCGATGTAGGTACGTGATCTGCGTCTAGGATAACTATTAGGTCGCCATGGGTGTTTTGTATTGCGCTATTAACGTTACCCGCTTTGGCAAACTCATTTTTTGCCCGAGTGTGATAGGTAATACCTAAGCGTTCACACAGTGCCTGTAAATCCTGTCTACGCTGCTTCGCTTGAGCGGCTGAAATCGGGTTGTCTGCATTGATTTTTTGATCCGTCCCTCCATCATCCAGCAAATGGATATGCAGTTTCTCTTTAGGATAATCCAGCATTTTTGCTGCGCGGATAGTGACTTCTAATATTTCTTCATCTTCGTTATAGCTAGGAATCATAACATCGACACTAGGCAACGTAGATTTATCCATTCCTTCAAAAGAAAGTAAAGGTCGGCTTAAAGGGAACGCATTGACAATAGCGCCTAACACAGAGGTGATGCCTGCATAGATTTCAGCGGCGAAAAGTAGCCACACTGCAATCATCGATAAAACATCGGAATAGGTCAGTGTGTAAAGGCCCCGCCACAGTAAATACCTAACACTAAGCGCGATTGCTAGAACAAGGGCAACAACGCGAAATAAGTGTTGATACTTTTGAGTGTGCCTCGCTTCTTTACTGCAAAGCGATACAAAAATAAGAACGACTATCGAAGAAAGGAGCTGGCCAAGCGCATCCATGGGCGCTAACAAAAGCGCCCCTAGAAAAAGAGACGCAACTAAGAGTACTACTATCAGCTTAGAGGTATAGTCATGTCTATGAGTTTGCGAATAATCCAAGTTTGCGATCCAATATGTGTATTTGCGTTACACTTGCATAGTTCGCCTTGTTTATTAACGTCATCTTACCGTCCACGATCTCATTACTACACGACAAGTTTACTTCTGCACACCCGGAGGAAAAATTGCTGAAACCATACTTACTGATTAATAATGATACGCTTACATACGCAAAATAAAATTGAACTTTAGCTCATTAAACTTTGGTATAAACCTTATAGAATAAGGGATAGCGCTATTTTTACAGGCTTTTTAAAGCTGAGCTTTACTGGCTAAATTTTGAACTCTTAAACCTTAGGAAAAGGAGGGGTATTAGACTAATTGATAAGAAGGATATGCTTGTTTTTTAGGTGTTCGGCTTGCGCAGCTTACTTAAAATACTTATTAGGTTACTGACGTTAAAAACGGTACCAAAGATGCTCCCTACAGATATTGCGTAAACAAGCCCAAGGGTTTCAGCAACAAGAAAAACTTTTCGTATGGTATGCGTATTACGAATAACAAGAGATCCTACCGTAAAAATTAATGAGGATGCATAAGCGATAAAAATGATCCAACCGTGCTCTAGCACAAACCACTCATAAGCGAGAAACCCAATATTTACCGCCACGAAGGCAAACAAGATGGTGTTACTTCGGTGCTTGATGGCAATAAAGTTACGAACGCTGGCAAGCAAGGTACCGACTCCGGCGGCCATGGCATCAAGCATGAAAAAGTGCGCACTTAGCGCAGCTAGCGCAAAAGCCGAAATAAGTAGGTATTTGTCTACATGGCTTTGTCTATATCCAATAAAGTTTAAAACAACAGCTATCGCACCAAACGCTTCTGCAACAATATTCATTTTCTACTGCTCGTTAAAATTTCAAATAAAAAGGCTGACAAAGGGCTTTGTATTCGTGGGTATATTGGCCCTGTTCATCCTTTATGGTGAGTGTTTGCCTGCTATCTGCAGCGATTGATGCCAAGACATGTTGGCGGTTTAAACCCGCTAAACCTGAAGCACGTTTTGTGAAGTGAAACACACAAAGGTAAGGTGCTTTTTCTGACGAGTGCCTTACATACATTATTTTTTTTAATGCAAAACCACAGGACAGCGCAATCTCAATGACATTATCTTCTATAGAAGATGGGTACACGCAGTACATACTTCCTAACTCAACAAGCATTGCACTGGCTCGCTTAAAAAGTTCATTCGGATTAAGTGAAGACGTTTGTCTTGCTAGGTTTCGCTTTTCCGGCTGCGTGCTATAAGCCTTGGTCTCTTGATGTGGCGTATCATAATAAGGTGGGTTTGTGATAATCATATCGTACTGATATGGCGCTTCAAACGTCTTGATATCGCTATGATGTATAAATAGCTGTTTTGACCACTTCGCGTTTTGAAAATTAAAAGCGGCTTGTGCTGCAGCACCGTCATCAATCTCTATGGCATCAATGCAGGCCAAAGCTTGGGCTTTTTGCGCCATCATCAGCGCTAAAATACCGCTTCCCGTTCCTATATCTACTATGCGCTGGGCAGAGTTAGGCTCAGCCCAGCTTCCTAGAATAAGGCTGTCTGTGTTCACTTTCATTGCACATTTGTCTTGAGCAACCGTAAATTGTTTGCAGCGAAACATAAGAAGGTAGACATTATCCTGTCATTGAAAGCCGCGCATTCTATACCATGATAACCAGCGCTTCACGTTAAGGTTGTGACATTTCATTACCAGCGCTGTAACGACATCATGTTTCTCGCTACATCAACGGCATGAACCGGCCGGTATTTTTTCAATGGCCCTTTCATCAGGCTTTGCCAGATAGGCGCGGTCTTCTGCGCAATATCTTCAAGGGTGCGCGACTCATCTCGATTGCCTAACAACAGCGACGGCCTAACTGCTGATGCATGGGGCAGCTGAGGCATGCGCATAATGGCATTTTCTAACTCGCCTTTTACCCTCAAATAAAAGTTACTACTTTTAGCATCGGCCCCCACCGACGAAACCCAAACGAAGCTATTCGCACGTTGCGCCCGGGTTAACTGCGCCGCTACGTGGACATATTCAAAATCCACCCGCCGAAACGCTTGCTTAGACCCCGCTTTTTTAAGCGTTGTGCCCAGGCAGCAATAGACATGATCTACACTAAAGTAGCCTTGGTAATCCTGAAGATGATCAAAGTCGATCACCACGGGTTTTAACCTATTGTAGCGGTCCTTAAACATCTGCGATGACAGCGGTTTTCTGACCAAGCAGGTTACTTCACTATACCGTCTATCCTGTAACAGCATGTTTACGAGCGTTCGTCCTACTAAACCTGTCGCTCCTAGCACCATTGCGGATTTCATACGTCGCACCTTGTATCATAAATTGATATAACTACAATCAAACCTTCGACAGTCAAATATGCAGATAAAAATGAAAAAAGCCCTTTTAATTGGAGCCGCTATGCTCTCTACTGCTTTAAACGCTGAAACGCTCACTATTGAACGTATTTTCTCCTCCCCTTCTCTTGATGGCAATGCGCCTCGCGCTTTAAAAGTATCGCCTGATGGAGAGCGTGTAACTTTCCTTAAAGGGAAACAAACCGATTATGAACGTTTGGACCTTTGGGAATACCACATTGAGAGTGGTGAAACTCGCATGCTGTTCGACTCTAACGATTTACAAAGTGGCGAAGAAGTGCTTTCTGACGAAGAAAAAGCGCGCCGCGAACGTATGCGTTTATCAGGCAGCGGTATCGTAAGCTACCAATGGTCAGACGATGGC